>Ga0105239_10002799_pt1 | contig 21818 bp, 20 predicted proteins | sample KBSC44metaG_FD_92761 | JGI IMG/M metagenome (GOLD analysis project Ga0105239, IMG submission 92761) | Corn rhizosphere microbial communities from Kellogg Biological Station, Michigan, USA - KBS C4-4 metaG | ecosystem: Host-associated > Plants > Roots > Rhizosphere > Soil | place: Michigan, USA... | reverse complement strand
CTGTAACCGCAGGAATATTATCCCCATTGTAAATATAGCCGATGCCATTACCTGCCACCGTAGTAACCATATTTGCTGTATCAATTTTAAAAACTCTTTCACAGGTGCCATCAGCAACGTAAATGTTATCCTTTTCATCGATGCACATTCCTCTTAACAAACCGAAAGTCGACGTATCCGCCAATCCTCCATTGCCATTGTTAAACCCAGCAATCCCTACACCCGCTATGGTCGAAATAATACCTGCAGCATTTATTTTTCTTATTGTTCCATTATAATCCTCACTTACGTATAAATTACCTTTACTGTCAAAACAAAGTCCAATCACTCCCCAAAGTTCGGCATCAACTGCCAATCCCCCATCTCCGCTATATCCTGCAACTCCGTTTCCTACAATAGTATTAATAATGTGCGTTGTTACATCTATCTTTCTTACCCTATTATTTTGTTCATCAGCAATGTAAATATTACCGATAGAATCTAATATGACTGCCGTTGGGCCATTTAACAAAGCTGAATCTGCTAAACCTCCGTCTCCACTGAATCCATTATCTGTAGACGCAGCTCCTGCTAGCGTATAGATTATACCTTCAGGCGTAATTTTTCTTACCTTATTACCGCTCTGCTCCTCAACAAAATAATAATTACCCGAATCATCAAAAAAGCCCCCACATGGGTCTCTAAGAATTGCTGAATCTTTTGAGATACCACTGCCCAAATTATCACCATTACCTGCATAAGTTGTAATGATTTGAGCATTAGTTACTAAGACTATAAATACAACAATTATTGTTAAAATATACTTCATAGCATTATGGTAGATATATGTATAGCCGTTTACCTGCTAGTGAAACAGTAGGTTGATAAACGATAGACCCAGAAGGTTGAAATCCTGAAAGTGGTGTATCACATGCATTTAAACAATTAGCATAAAACGTGAGATCAGTAGTTGGTGTTAGCCTGCAACCGAAAAATCCTGCATTGCAAAACCCGCAAACATAGTTGCATGCACCTCCTAAAATAGCAGAGTGATCATTCATCTGTCCAATTGGACCGTTCATGGTACAATTGTGATATCCCCCACCTATAAATGTATAGTGCCCATTATTGTAATGGCAATTCCTACCCCCACCAAAAATTACACCATGGCATACTTGTGCAAGATTTGCAGTTCCGGAAAACACCCCTGAATAAGGTTCTAAAGCATAACTAACATTCCCCCCCCCAGCTACGGCATATGAACCAGCTCTATTGGCGCTTCCTCCGAACACGGTACCTGCCGTTCCTCCATTATAATGAAGGTAACCACCTCCTGTAAAAGACCACGAAGACTCATTCTCACTGCAATACCCACCAACTATTGAGGAAGAACACATCCCCGAGTAAAAGAAAATATGACATTCGCCACTGCCTATAAAAGCATTACAATCACTGTATATACAATTTTTCAACCCACCAGCAATTGTAGAATTTATGCTATCAATATTTATCAAGTTACATACACCTGATACAATGCTATTATTACAGAAATTTGAAATTTTATTCATGAAACCACTACCAATAAATGAGCAATCGCTAACGGAAGAGTTGCCATACCCACTTCCTATAAAAGAATAAGAACCCGATAATGTATTACATGATCCGGAATCTATGCTATTATACTGGCAAGAAATAGTGTTGCAATAACCGGCACCAATGTATGAATAGCCACCGGTATCTAACATACTTATATTATTGCAACATCCCGAGCCAATCGTTGAATAGGACGTATTTGCAGAAATAAAATTACATTGGCCGGCTAAAATGCTATCATAACACCCTGCCACATGATTAGGAGCACAAGCAATAGTGTTGTATGAGCCGGAACCTATAAATGAGTACCTACCTGAAGCAGTATTGACCGCTCCACCAATTACACTACTCCACTCCCCTGTAAATGGAATAGTATTTAAGCATCCACCTCCAATAAAAGAATAAACTGCAGAAGAAGTATTAGTGTAGCCACCTGTTACCACACCGGCATACACAGATGAGTTAAAATTCCCCCCTCCGATAAAAGTATAGTAGCTCGACGCGGAATTGCAAAGGCCACCCGCTACTACGGTGTATTCTCCTTGTAAAGTATTGCCTATGCCTCCCAAAATTGAGGCATTAGCGTTAGGTATAATATTGCAGGCGCCTCCGCCTATGTACGAGCAACAACCGGAATTCATATTACAAACCCCACCTGCTATCGTTGATCCACAAGCAACATTACAATTGCAGTAGCCACCGCCGATTACACTGCAATTGCCCCCCAGAAGGTTATTAGCTCCCCCGGCAATTGATGAACTATTTCCTACAGCTATATTACAGAAGCCACCAGAAATACTTGCCGTCTGCGCCCCGCTACAAACACAATTGAGCCTTCCCCCCATTACCGTATTAAGAGAACCGGAGACAGTATTATTAATTCCACCTAAAATTGCAGAATAAATGGTGTTGGAAGTAACCGTGTTACAAAAACCACCAAACACGACTGCAAAAGAATTACTGCTCATGCAGTTGCCAATCCCCCCTCCAATAAAAGAGCAAAGACCACCATTAATATTAGATTGCCCAGACACTATAACAGTATTTGCCCCTGCTACAGCATTACAGGAACCGGACAATATCAAATTAGCTCCTGCAGATGATATATTACAACAACCTGACAAGATAATACCGGAACCGTTGCTTACACAATTAATTTGTCCTCCTCCAATGAAAGCAGAACCGCCGAATGGACCTATAGTATTAGAAGTTCCATTTAAAATAGTGTCATTGCTACCCGATTGTACATAGTTTTTACTACCATTTAATATGCTATTACTTGCACCTGTTGCGTCAATTGTATTGGTATCACCCATCACAATTGTAGAGTAGCTGGCACCTATCAGATTAGTACCTGCAGCAGACGTTTGTGGCCCGCCCAAAATACTTGAGTACGATGCCGATGCAGTAAGGGTTCCTGCATTTAGCCCAGAAGTTGTTCTGACTGTTTGGCCAGGTAACGGATCGCAAAATATATTGAAAGAGCCTGCCATATTGTGTTATTTATTCTAAGCCAAATAATGAATAATGATTGAGTAATACTAGCTAGCTATCAATATATTATATGATGTATAATGGCTTAAACCCTGTTGGTACAGTAGTTCCTGTAGTTACATATGCGATAGTGCCTGGAGGATACGTCCCCGTTACCAATGCGCACGGAGTATTGATAGCATTCAGGCAATTGATGTGGAATGTCTTGTTTGCCACAGCCGTTACGTTACAACCAAAAACACCCGCATAGCTAAAGTTATTGATACAATTACATATACCACCTAGTATAGCAGAATATGAACTTGTACCTACTATATGGTTGCATTGCCCGCCACCTATGAAGCTGTAGTATGCAGAGCCTGTAACACAGTTACCTGTTCCGCCGGCTATACTACTATACGGAGTACTCACCAAATTACAACTACCTGAAAATACACCCGCGTATACATTTGTTACGGCATTACAGTATCCTCCGCCTACAATTGATGAGTAGCCGTTCACTATATTGTTGCAGCCACCGCCAATGACCGCACTATTAGTAGAAGCTAGACAATTGCGAATCCCCCCCCCGATAAAATTACCAACAGAGCAAACCGAAGAATAGATACAATTGCAAGTGCCCCCTACTATTACAGATGAGATAGCGCAATTACAGACAATATTACAATCACCTGCTCCTATGAAATTATTGCACCCGCTTGTTAAAGATCCAAACAAATTACTGGTTCCCCCGGCAATAGTAGTACCTACATATCCTGCCGGAATAAAGTTTCCCGATCCACTCAAAATACTGTTGTTGCATCCACCACCAATATGGTTCGAGACACCAGCACCCAAAAATGAATAAGAACCCGAAACGGTATTACAAGCCCCGGCACCTATAAATGAGCACGCACCCGATACTGTATTACATGTGCCGGCCCCGATCGCTGAAGACTGAGCAAATATTGAATTGCAAACACCTGCATTTATAGCTGCAAAACCACCGCCTGTTCCAATGGTGTTATTACACCCTGAGCCAATTATTGATTTGTTAACCCCTGTTGCTACAGTATTTTGCGTGCCGCCCGCAATAGTGCTGTAAGCACCGGCGATATTATGTAACGCACCACCTGCAACAAATGAATATGTACCAGACACCGTATTACAACAGCCCCCTGCAATAGAACTAAACGAACCTGATGTAGAATTTCCGCATCCACCCCCGACAAAAGAGAAAGATGAAGTTACTACAGAATTACAAATTCCGCCGGAAATAACATTATTGTTTCCTGTAGCAGAATTTATTAATCCTCCTCCTATATACGTGTACGAGCCGGATGCTGTATTGGCTAGCCCACCAACTACTACACTATAATTACCAGAAGAAACAATATTACATCCTCCGCCACCAATAACGGTCGCCACACCGGCTGAGACATTACAATACCCACCTGCTATCATAGAACATGCAGCGGAGTTACAATTTTTTACACCACCACCTATTACACCTGCTATACCCGTATTACAATTAGCGCTTCCACCCAAAACAACTGAATAAGTACAAAGTGTAGTATTACCCTGACCGCCGGAGATAAGGGAATAGGGCGCTCCTGTAACCATATTGCCTGCACCTCCTGATATTTGACTATAGTCAGAAGCGGGACATATAGAATTAGTGCTACCACCTAATATTGAACTATAGTAGGAACAAATTTTGTTTTGAATACCATTTAGTATTCCGGAAAAGCTACAGGATATACAATTGCAAAAACCTCCGGCAATAACATCATTTTGAACACAGGTTCCAAGCGTATTATTGTTACCGCTTCCAATTATAGAATATGAACCTAAAATATTATTGAAGGTACCGGAAACAATAGAAGAAGAGGTGCCGCTAATACTGTTGTTGTTCCCTGAGAGTATTGAAGAACAGTTAGCAGCAATATTAATAACATTAGTTGACCCTGATAAAATGACAGAAAAGTCGCTGTACATAATATTGTTTGTACCCGTTGCAATCATGCTATTATTACCAGATGCAAAAGAATTACCACTACCATTCAAAATTGTATTGTAATTGCCTTTGTTAACATTATTGCAACCATTTAATATACTACTATTCGTACCTGAAGAGATACTGTTCCCAACTCCCATTACGATGGTCGAAAAAGCTGCACCGATCGAGTTAGTACCTGCTACGCTTGGCAGCGGTCCACCTAATATACTCGAATAAATTGCAGAAGCAGACATACCACCTGCGTTATTACCTGATGTTGACCGTACAGTAGAGCCGGCAGGAACAAGATTACAAAAGACGGAAAAGGATGGACCGGGCATAGGAAAATATATTATACTATAAATTTAAAGAGATATATTTTAAATAGCAAATTATTTTAAAACTATTTTTAAGGTTGATAATGGATTATTCCATTTGTATATTAGAGTTAAATACAAACTTATGTGCTATTGCGTTGAAAGGCGTAATGATCTTAACATTATATCTGCCAGAAGCGTTATAATTATAGCTCATATGCTGTAATATTTTAGCGTAGAAATTATCAATCTCCATCCCTGACGCTGCCGCCATGTATACTATATTATCAAACAGAGAACTATTCACCGCATATGCATATCCACCAACGATTTGATTTCTGAAATGTGGCTCTATTAGTCCGCCAAAATATAGCATATCCCATTCAGTTAATGTAGCTGCATTTTTTACAAGCAGTTCGCTTGGGTCATTCAAGAAACTAATATCATCTTCAAGTATTAGTACTTTTGAATAACCTCTTTCCTTAGCTGTAGTGATGCACTTAATATGCGATGCTCTGCACGAGAGGGATCCTAAAACATATTTAGGCTCTTTTTTGATAAAGTTACGATAAGTATCAGGTGTCGTTATTTCCCGCAGTACTATAGCATCTATTCTTTCAAAATTAGTAATACCAAACTTTGTAAATTCAGAGATCATATGTTCATTCCTCGCTACATCCTTTTCGAGGTTGATGTAAAATATTTTATCGAAATAGGTGTTTATATTTATTGTATCAATAGTCATTCCTGGATATGATTTAGACGGTGGTTGACTAAAAATACTTTATAGGTGTGACATTTCTATTTTTTTGCACAAAATATGTTTTGTAAATACCATAATGTATTTTTATAGAAAGACCCTATAATGGTAACAGAAAATAAAATCTTGGAGTTTAAACTACGCTTCAATACCATGCATGGTAATACAGACCTATATTGGCGCGTTATCATAGGCGAGGAAGAGCACCTTGTAGCATCTATACAATGCGAAGTACCCACATACAGTGATGCCTCTTTTGATAAAAAGGCCAATACGATAAAGTACCATATGGCTGGCAAATGCAATGAGTTTATTATAGATGAGACAGGTAAGGGCATTTTAAGATAAGCAGCATGGATCATTTAGATATTTTAGAGGCCGAGGCTGTTTATATATTCAGAGAGATAGCGGGGCAGTTCAAGAAGCCGGTACTGCTGTTTTCAGGTGGCAAAGATTCTACACTGCTTATATACCTGGCGCTAAAAGCATTCTACCCTACAAAGCCACCGTTTGCTATTATGCATATAGACACCGGACATAATTTTCAGGAGGCGCTAAGCTTTAGAGATGTACTTGTGCAACAACATGACCTACAACTTATAGTCCGCAAGGTAGCAGATACTATCCAGCAAAAAGGCTTGCAGGATGCTACGGGGAAATTTCCAAGCCGTAATGCGCTGCAATCGCATACACTCCTCGATGCGGTAAGCGAGCATGGCTTTGATGTATGTATAGGTGGTGGCAGACGGGATGAAGAAAAAGCAAGAGCCAAGGAGCGTATATTTTCGGTAAGAGATAGCTATGGCGCATGGCACCCGTATAATCAACGTCCGGAGCTATGGGATATATATAATGGCAGGGTACATGAAGGTGAGCAAGTGCGTGCATTCCCCATCAGTAACTGGAGTGAATTGGATGTATGGCATTACATACGCAGGGAGGAGATAACATTACCTTCTCTTTATTTCGCCCATGACAGGGAATGTATGGTGCATGATGGCAAGCTTATAGCTGTATCGCCTTATATGCGAAGAGATAAAGATGATATGATCGTTAATAAAAGGGTACGCTACCGTACAGTTGGAGACATGACCTGCACAGCTGCCATAGCATCGGATGCAGTAACAATTGATGAGGTTATAAAAGAAATAGAGCACTCTTTTATAAGTGAGCGTGGAGAAACCCGCATGGACGACCAGACATCTGACGCTGCCATGGAAGATAGGAAACTAAAAGGCTATTTTTAGATGGACATACTAAGATTTACCACAGCGGGAAATGTTGATGACGGCAAAAGCACTTTGATAGGGCGGTTACTGCATGATACAGGCAGCATCAAAGATGATCTGTTACAAGCAGCAAGATCGCCTGATAATGATGACTTAAATCTTGCCTTCATCACCGACGGGCTTCGTACAGAGCGCGCCGAGGGAATAACGATAGATGTTGCCTACAAGTATTTTACCACACCTCACAGGAAGTACATTATCATAGACTCTCCGGGACACTTTCAATATACCAAGAATCTCGTGACAGGTGCATCCGGTGCTGATGTAATGATCATACTTATAGATGCGCTAAATGGCATTACGGAACAAACCAAACGACATTCTTTGGTAGCCTTATTCCTTGGCATTAAGCATATAGTCATAGCCATAAATAAGATGGACGCAGTGAATTACAGCGAGGATGTATTTACCTCTACCTGTAATAGTTTTGATGATGTGGCGGCAAAATTATTCCTGCCTTCAGTTACTTATATACCAATAAGCGCACTTCAGGGGGATAATGTTATCAGTTCCTCAGATAAGATGCAATGGTATAATGGGATTGCACTACTGCAATATCTGGAGCAATGCAATCCTATCGTCCCAGATTTGAAAGCATCACGCATAAGTATTCAGTATACAGATAGCAGTGGAAGATGTTTTGGTAAGGTATTATCAGGGAAGATAAGAACAGGTGAGCAGCTAAGTGTTTATCCATTAAAGCAGACTGCAGCATTGGATAGAATTACTATAGGTTATAATGATGTTGACAGTGCTGAAGCAGGTAATAATGTATGCATCGTATTGCCTGGCGTAGTTTTAAAACGCGGCGATGTGTTATCAGAAATCATTAATGCCCCAATCATAAGTAGTGAGTTTTCAATGTACTGCTGTTGGCTGAACAGTGATGTCGAAATGAAGTTGCATTGCAGTTATTTTCTGAAAATGCATGCTGCTGAAACAATAATCAACGTATCAGAAGTGATTTACAAGATAGACACAAACACGTTTGAAAAGGTCTATGATGACAAGTGTGTCACTGTAAATGAGTTTGCTGTGCTTAAAATAACCTCACAGAGTCCTATAGCCTATGATAGTTTTTCTGACATTCCAGAGATGGGAAGAGGGATACTCGTAGACATGGAGACAAATCACACTGTAGCCGCCTTCATAATCTTATAAGGTCTGCTATTTTCTTTGTAGCACTTTCAATACTCTCCTCGTCTGTATCAATGATAAGGTCAGGATTAGTAGGTGCATCAAACGGGTCATTAACTCCTGTAAGGTTTGCAAGGTGCCTGGGGTCTTTTTTTGGTAACATAGCTCGCTTATATAAGCCTTTTGTATCCCTTTCTATAAGTGTGCCCATAGAGCAGTGTATGTAAACTGTCTTTACGCCTGGGTAGGTATTAACTACTTCTTGCCGAATATCTTCATATGGATTGATAGCACAGATGATGGTCACAATGCCATGTTGAGACAACTTGTTGGCTACAAATGCAAGGCGTCGAATATTTTGGTTCCTGTCTTCTTTACTAAAGCCAAGGTCGGAGCAAAGCGCTTTCCTGTACTCATCTCCATCTATAACCTCTACTGGTATGCCTTGTTTGTCTAATAGTAACTTCACACTTTGCGCAAGTGTAGTTTTACCACTTCCTGATAGGCCACAGAACTGTACAATCATGCTTACAAAAGTATATGGTCAATTGATAATTTCAGAATATAATGCCATAATTATAAAAACTCACCAAAAATCAGCAATCGATATGACACTGGCAGCTTGTCTGTTGTTGTCTCCAATATAGTCATCTGGCGAGTTCTGGAGCACGTCTATCGCGTCCAAATCTCTTTTGAGTATAAACGCCCTACTACAAGTCGGCATGTCAGCAGATGAGCCCTAATCAGGAAAGAACTTAAACCATTCAGTGTCAATATTGACACTAAAATATTCTTCATGTGTCAATGTCAATATTGATATTTCTGGAGCAAAGAATAATTACAATATTCCTTCACGATGTAATTGACCTCAGTTAATATCGCTCTGTACTTCATAGTTATCAATAAGAAGACTATTTAAAAGTATATAGCAGATCAGTCGTGGAGATGATGTGTTATGAAAAGATATTGGTTACATAACCAACACCGGGCTGTTTCTCTCCACGAGCAGTCCGGTTTTTATTTATAAAAATGTTCAGTTATTTTAATGAAGGTATAAGCGACTGCGTCCCAAGTAAGAAAATAAGCATCGAGAAGCTTATAAAAGAGATAAGGCAAAATAATAACCCTAATATTCAGGCTATCCGAGCACTCGATCCCACGGACGAGAAATATGATGCAAGAAAGAGGCAGTTCAAAGTATCATTACCCAACATCACGCCCTGCTGTACTGTCTCGTACAGGAACGACAAAAGCATAGTCGAATTCAATGGGTATATGTATTTCGACATAGACAAACTTGAGGATGCAGAGAATTTAAAGAATGAGTTGGTTGCGAAGTATCGTGAGTATATCTGTATGATGTGCGTGTCATGCTCTGGGAGAGGCCTCTCATTTTTAGTGAAGGTGGAAAACGAGGTGACGGTAACGAACTTTACAAGTATTCGTGAATATCTCTCCACACATATCTTCCCAGACTTAAAGTTAGACCCACAAACAAAGAGCAAGTCTAACGCCTGGTATATCTCATACGACCCTAATTGTTATTACAATCCTTCATCTGTTGTAGATATACCGGAGCAGTACCTACATGATCAAGAAAAGAAGTTAAATAAAAGTGCGAAGTTCAATATAATTAACTCCTCTCCCGATTGTTTGAAGACTGCACTTTACCACTATGAAAGCATCCACATCTCTGAAGTACTAAAAAAACTCAAATTCAAAACGGAGGTTCCGGTCAAGAACAGAATATTTGATCTATACCCTATTGACTACTGCGAAGTGTATTTGCCGCCTAACTACAAAATTCCTGACGGTAGTAAGAAATTAGTTTTTTCACATGTCATTCATAATCTTGTGTATCTCAACCCTGATGTTGAACCTGATTATATTTTCAGTTATATCAAATGGTTGAACCAAACAAAAACCGTAACACCGGCTGTATTCAAGGATTTGATCAGGCATTTCAACTATGTGTACTATACCATAAAGAATACCGGTGAGATACACCCTCAGGTCAGGATCAAATATTTTCATTGCAGGCCAGATACCATATCAGTTTTTGAGAAGAAAAGGTTAGGCAAGAGAATGACGGCTTTGTATAAGAAGAGTGAAACTATAAACCTAATAACATACGCTAAGCAGTTATTGGAGATAGTTGTAGGTGCATAGGTCAATATAATTAATCCTCTTCCCGATTGTTTGAACTTTGCACTTTCCCTGACTAAGGTGACACAGAAAAACGTCTTGGACCTCATCAACGACCGTGCTGCCAATGCAGGGGCAAAAGGAATAGGTATTCGTACTCTAAAATCATACTGGAAGAAAGAACCTATTGATTTGGAAGAGGTAGTAAAGATGGAAAACGATAGGATCAAGATCACCTATATTCCAAAGTAAGGACAAGTTGAAAATGCAGCTGCGGATGATACGTCCGAAAATATCCATAGCAGGGTTTTGGTTACTCAAATCCTTGACCAAACTATTGATGGGTAGTAGTGCTTGATTGAGCAGGTGTGAGTCTTAAATGAGATCTAATGGACCACGATCAATGTATCAATAAATAGGACATTCAGTGTATAACACCTTTTCTAAGTTATTTATACATCGAGTGTCTTATTCTTCGATATAAATGTTTGAATCTATCAATTCGTTGTTTTATACTTATCAAGGTTATATGTGATCGTTACAAAACCAAATACGTTTCCGCTTTTGGGGTCATATTTCAAAGTAATAGGAAACCACAGGCTCTTATACACGCATACACGATAAGTGGCGTTCGCAGCAAAAACACCAAAACGTCCGTTGGTCAGATTTTGATCATAACTTGCGAACACTTTTAGTTCCATCTTTGAATTACGGTCCTTATCTTCCAATAGTACTTTATTAAGGCCTGCGTCAGCGTGAAGGAATGTATTTTGGACTAAAGATGTATCCGCAACAAACGACTTGCAATAGGCATCCGCAGACACTTCCCATAATTTTTTAGTTATATTTCCAAAACCTGCGACAAAATCTGTCTGGACCGATAATGTGTCTCTATTGTTCATTTTAGGATGATGGCTGTATGATCCTCCTATGGTCCACAAAGGCCTTCTCTCGATGTTCTTTACATCCAATTTGAAAAGAGAATCATCCGCTACTATTTGTTTCGAATAAACATCAAATGAGCCATTTTGTTTTAAAGAGGCAATGTAATCACTATCAAGGTCTTTAGTGTCGTGAGAAGACCTAAATTTGGATATTGATTTAGTAATGATAACGTTCTTATGAGCGATAGAGTCGCCTAACTCTTTTTCACTCAAACCTTTCTTAATGCAATATGCCGTAGTTTGTTTCTGTATGTCTTTTTTCGCTTGCGTTTTATAATTTGCGATGTCATCTTCAACGCTGTTCAGGTTATCAAATGCATTTGTTTTGTTTGTGACATCTCTCTTGTTAATTATAGATATTGTTACTCCCCCACTTACGCTGCTTATCCGATCAGATGAATCCAATTTTGCAGAAGCGTTGATCTGTATATTACGCGCCCATCTGTACTTTCTATAAAGAGTATCTATCTCAACTTTGTTATTCAAGGAATCCAGTAATCCGAATATCGTTGACGAGAACGAGAGTTCAGGATTGCCGCCAAATAAATTCTGTAGCGATAGTTGATAGAAATTAGTTAGAATGTCATTTGCCGCTCCTGTCTTTGCCGCCGCTGCCATCTTCGTGGCGATAAACGCATGATGCAAACTCGTATCAACCTGGGACTGTCCATAGGATGTCGCATAGATTCCCAAACAAAAAAGAATAATAAGTGCTTTTCCCATGCTAAATTTATTTTACAGTAAACGTTACGCTATCGTCTATCTCGTTATTGCATGTACTATTTACCTCTGATACAACATCCCCAGAAATTGAAAGAGCAAAGCTTCCCGTCGTGTGCCCATTAAAATCGACTGTATAGGTAACTCCTGAAATGAGGCCTTCAAATGTTTCCTTGGGTATTTCAAATGTGCTGTCGAACGTATTCTTGTAATCAAATCCGTTTGGATCAACTTTGTATATATCCAGCTTAACACGATTATTATTGGAACCGGAAAATGTACCCGTGATAATGATATTTGCCATAAGTATACTTTATAAGAGCAAATATTATACATTATTCTGATTATCTATACCTTAAAATCACGTGGTGCATATTGTGATTTTCACCCTTGCAAAACTCAACTCTTCCGTTTCGCCGTATTGTTTTTTCCGAAAAGTGGGAACAATTCCTTCCCAAAAGCAAATTTTCACAAGAAATGTCGTTTTCGCGCTACAGAATACCTATATCCAAGTATTTAAAGATTATAAGGCAGTGTTGGCTATAACTTGACTGCCTGGAACATTGACAGTTCCCAACAACCTCATTGGCCGGTGTAAATTGTTCACCAAACGTTGGTCAACCCTAAAATATACCATGCAATGTCCCTCAACGCCGACAACATGGTTGGTTACAAGCACAGCCTTTTGGAAAGGCATTTTAACCAGTAAAGGGGGTGATATTTTGCCGACATGTGAATATAGAAAAGCATGAAGGCTTAGACTCGGTTCCAAAGATGTTGTTCGACTGAATTTCATCAAATCCGTTTCGAAGGAGTGCGTATCACTGACCGGCAAGTCAAATCTTGTAAACTTCATGCTTATTCTTAAAAGCTATGAAAAAGTATTAAGATTTAAATAGAGCTATACAAATAGAATACTGTTTATTGAATTACTTTAAATCATTTTAAGAAAGGATAAGTAGGAGTGCAAGAATAGGGTGTTGTCTGCAAAGCGAATAGCTAATATCAGGAAAGTAACTGAGCGACTGTAACTTTAAGACTTTTGGCAATTTTCTGCAGTTTTCTACGGGCAATGTTCCGATTATTAGTATTACTTTTATTTACTGTAAATCTAATAAAACAAATGAACTGCTTCGATTGTGGACGATCTTGTCACGAAACAGACCAAGAGTTAGATGAGATTCTTCGCACCGAGTTGAAATTTCAGCATGACAATAGCAAATTACCCATAACTATCAAGACTGATAGTGTTGTTTATTTACTCAGACAGTTTTCTAATTCTCATAATTATTACCACTACTTGTAATCTTATTACAGAATATTATACCTTTAGATAGTACCTATAATTCGGCCCCTATGATAAAGAAGATTGACATTAAGAAATTTGGTCTTTTTCAAAATTATTTCTGGGACGTTACCATAGGTAAAAATGAGTCATTTAGAAAAGTAAATATTATTTACGGCAGAAACTATTCTGGTAAAACAACCTTGGCCAGGATTTTCAAATGCATCCAAGATCAACAATGCCATCGAGATTATGAGGGAGCAAATTTCTCAATAACCTTAGCTGACCAGACTGTTATTACTCCGAACAATCTAAATGCGTTTGGACAACAGAAAAAAATGCGCATTTATAGTTCGGACTTTGTTAAAGAAAATTTGAGTTGGCTCAGAAATGATGACGGGACGATTGAGCCGTTTACTGTATTGGGTGCTAAAAATGTAGAAGTAGAAAGAAGAATAAGAGAAATAGATGAACTTTTGGGTAGTAATGACGAGAAAAGAGGTTTAATTTTTGATTTGACAAATAAGACAAATAGTCTCAATACGGCAACTGAGAATCGAGACGGTACGAAAAATAATTTAGATCACTCGCTTAAGGAAAAGGCGAAGGCAATAAAGAACAATACAGCTATATACGGTAAGCCCGTCTATACAATAACTCACTTAACAAATGAAATAGGGAGCGCAACGCTAAAGGCTATACTCTCAGATGAACAGGCAGAGCAAAAAAGAAAACTTCTTAAAGATGAGTCAAAAGGCAATCTCACACGACTTTCTGAGAAGAAGCCTAACTTTTCAACCTACTATTCTAACGTCGATTCCTTACTCAAAAGAGTGATTAAGCCCAGCGAACCTATTGCGGATTTGGTTAATGACGCATTACTACAAGCTTGGGTGCGACAAGGTATTGATAAACATAAGGATAAAAGGGAAAGTTGCGGCTTTTGCGGTGGGCCTTTATCAGACAGCCTTTGGGAGAAACTTGACGCACATTTTAATAAAGAATCAGAAAGCCTGCGACAGGAAATTCAGGAAACTGTCGTCAAATTGGAAACGGCAAAACGTGGTCTTGACGGTTATATTGCACTGGAAAAGGATAGTTTTTATAGTTCATTTAGTTCCAGATTCGATATGATATTAAAGAAATGGAATATCGCATCCAAAGCTTATGCACAAAGCATTACCCTTCTGAAAACACAGTTAGAAGATAGAGAAAAGGATATTTTCACGGCAATACCCTTGATTGAAATTATAGACGAATCGGAAAGCATCGTCGAGATACTTAAAGAATTTAATCTGCTTATAGATGAGAATAATCTTAAAACATCAACACTTTCTGAAGATCAACTAAAAGCGTTTGATGATTTACGTATTTCTGAACTTGCAAAATTTTTAAGGGATATTGACTACACAAAACAACTTGGCGATATAACAAAAGCTAATACAAGTGTTACGGTAGCAACCAGCTTATTGAGAACCGCTAAGGATGCAGCTGACGCACTAATAGAAGAAAAGCGCACTTGTGAGGCGCAAGCTAAGGATGAAAGTAAAGGAGCGGAGCTCGTTAATCAACATCTCAACCACTTCTTCGGACATGGCGATCTAAAACTTGTGGCTACAAACGATGCTGGTATCGTAAAGTTCAAGATCATGAGAGATAAAGCTGATGCTAAAAATCTTAGCGATGGAGAATGCAGTCTTATTTCATTCTGTTATTTCATAGCCAAAATCGAAGACGAAATGAAAGAGGCCATCAACAATGATAGCCTGATAGTTTACATTGACGATCCTATTTCCAGCCTTGACAGCAACCACATCTTTTTTATGTTTAGCCTTATAGAAAGTATCATCGCTAAGCCTAAAAAATTCGGACAATTGTTTATTTCAACTCATAATTTAGATTTCCTCAAATACCTAAAAAAGCTGTCTATTCCTAAGTGGAAACCAATGCCAGATAGCAAAGGCAAACCAGATGTCAATCATTTTCTCATTGAAAGAAAGGGTAAAGAAAATTCACACTTACGGCTTTCCCCTAATTATTTGAAACACTACATAACCGAATTTAACTACCTATTCGATCAGGTATATCAATGCTCAATATCTGACAGTACTACTATTGAGCACGAGTACCAATACAACTTCGGGAATAACATGAGAAAGTTCTTGGAGGCGTACTTGTTTTACAAGTATCCAAGTCAAGCATTCGATTTAGATCAGAGGCTCGAAAAGTTTTTTGACAGCGACCAAGTAACTATTAATTTGATAAACAGAGTTGTCAATGAGTACTCTCACTTAGGGGAGCATGTTGATAGGGGGTTAGAGCCGATTGATGTAGATGCTATGTGCAAAGTAGCACAGGCCGTTATAACAAAAATTCAAGTTACTGATCCTCAACAATTCGCTGCCCTTCTTGATAGTATTAGCCGTAACTAATTTATCGACACCTAACTTTCGTCACTATAGATTAGATTATCTAAGTCAATTAAACTCCGCTCCGGATCGTTTTTTATAGATAAGTACTCTAAGGTTATCTGCCTCAAATAACTATGATCGAATGCGTCCACATCCTCAAGTTCATGCTCCTGCTCTCGCGGCATACAATTCAAGAATCTAACCAACTCTTGATTATGTTCGAAGGATTTAAAAAGGCAAACCTCCATTTGAGGTAAATTCTCTGCCGAACAGACCCAGTTACTTACATTATTGTTCCGAAGTTTATTTAGCAATGGGTTTCTTTCTTTATCGATTTGTTTAATACTTACGAAGTCCCAGTCTTTTTTCGGGTTTCGAGGAAAATAATAGTTGTATATGTCGACGATAGCTGACAATAAATGTTCGCCTCGATTTTTTCCTTTAATCATAAACAAGGCGTCAAAATCCTTTGTGACTTCCCAAATCTGAATGTCAGATTGAGTACTTGCCCCTGCCGTAGCATACCTACAAAAACCAAAAAACATGACCTCGTGATAATCTTTATCTGCAGCCCTTCTATAAAGGACAGTTCCTTTTCGAACTACATAAAGACCATATTTCTTAATTAGATCCATAGCTTATATTGTTTGTCATATCCAACCCCAACCCGCACGCACTGTTGCAGCGTTTGCATTTGCAGGACTATTCTTAGAGAAGGGTATAATTATCAGTGAAACAGGCAGCGTCAACGGGATAAATGTTGCGTCAGTGCTCAGAGCCACAGCACCCATAATAGTGCATCGTTGACCTAACAAGCCGATATAATCTTGAGCAGGCGGATAACCGTATAAAGAGCGCATCCGAAGAGGTATTAGGTAATATTCAAAAGAAGCCTCTCCTGGAGCAAATATATCGGTGAGAACATCGTTCGGAGTCATGATTGGATCCAACTCCTGCATAGAACGCATCTAAACCCACATTGGAACATCCACACCGGTGCAATACGAATAGGACGTCTTGATGCTTGCCTAATGCCGGTCAAGCACCTTATTAATGTAGACTTGCCAACACTTCCTTCTCCTATTATAAAGTATATCCTTTTCATGGGTATAAAATGCGTGGACACTATTTAATTTCAATGACCCTTACGCCCGAATGTATTAGTATCTCATCATAATAATCAAGCTTTTTTCCTAATGACGTAACGTAATCTGTTTTGTCATCGCCTTTCCAATAGCTGATTAACAACTCTTCTTCCTCTAAGATTAACCCAAAGTAATTGTTTGCAAACAACGAACTCATATGTGAAATTATTTCATAATTATGTCTACTTATTTTAACATTGTCAGGCACCTCAAGAACATAAACTTTTTTTGTTGGGTTAGCATACGCATAACCTGTTGAAACTTCATCATTATCGAAGGCAAACACACAATCTAATCTACTAACGGAATCTGGAGAATGCTTAACTCTAAGATGCTCAAGATAATATTCGAAAGCTATCGCGATGGGTGCAGCTTTATTATGAATCCAATTTATCCAAGTTCCGGTTATTAATGTATCTCCAATATTGTATAAATCTGCCGGATCGATTCGTACTGTCATAAAATGTGCATTGCATTTAAAATTGTGAATGTAATATAAGTAATAGCCGTTTCTTATCCAATTGATATGTAGCCATGCAGATGGTAAACTTTCACCAAGCATTATAATGCTGCGGTCCTATAGCTCAGTTGGGTTGAGCACCATGTCTGTCCTATCATCAAACCATCGAAGGGCAAGTCCATCTGGGGTCAATATTGACCCGACAAAAATACATACACATCTGCTGGCGGAATTGGTTGACTCGCATGTCAAATAATTTATGCTCATTCAAACGATAAATCGTTGACTTTCAACAGCTCCAAATAACAGAAATTAAAAATATCAACTCAAAGAATTATTATTGACATCGAGATAGTCATAATAAACTTCCGTTAGCTCAGTTAGTCTGGGCATATTATTCCATCAATTTAGAAATTAGTAGATTACCACGTAATATTTCTGTGCTCATTTCTTAAAAACTCATCCTCACTTTCGATAAGCGGATCAAACCAGTCGGCTTTCTTTTTTGCCCAATTCAGCCAGATTACAAATTCGTCAGTCAAAGAGCCTTTAGACTGCTCCTTTTCTTCTACCTGTTGAATGTAATCACGAAGCAGCCTTGTCTCATCTAACCGTCGTGCCTTATTTAGTAAATCTTTGAAGTTATTAAACTCTTTTTCTACACGCTCTTCTAATTCTTTGCTGATTTGCCTTTCCCTTTCAAGCCCCTCGCGCCATATCCTACTTTCTTCTCGTCTCTGTTTACAATCTCTACTTTCTTGTTCAAGTTCGGCAATTATATTCGGCAGGAGTATCTCTATAAGCACCTTCTTGTCGAGCCATTCCTTTTTTGTTACGATATTATCCATTTTGAAACAAAGAATGCCTGTCGGCTTGAACTCGGAGATAGCATACTTATCAACTCCTGGAATTCTTTGTGTGACTTCCCTTAAGCCAATCTTAATAGAAATCCCATCTATGACAGCATATGTTTCTTCATCCTTCACCACGACATCATGCCCATTCAAGCGTAGGGTTTTAATAATCTCATTCATGAAGCTAAGTGCTCGCGTCACATTCGGGGACGTTACCGTGATATTTAAATGCCCTCTGCTGGTAGATAACATCCTATTGTGAGAATCCACTCTTGTCTTACTTAACAGACTTTCTTTTGCTGCGATAATTAATTTATCAGAATCGTTGAACATCTGATTTGCAATGTGCTTTCCGTTTTTTTTCGTTGAAATTTCTTTTCGTCCCATTCTTATAAAAATAGTATTTTGTATACGCATAAAAGAAAGTTATGACCCTTCCAAAATACTATATCGTTTACCATAATGCTGATAAAGAAGGTTTGCCGAGTTCGAATCATGAAGATGACTGGTGGATGCACACAAAAAAACCAGAAGCATTAAAATCTATCGGAAGCTTTTGCTTTTTTGTAGTAGGAGAAACAATCTTGAAGGAGAAAGTCTATTCCTTGCGAGCTTTTTTCAAAATTGAGCGATGTGACGTTAATGGCAAAAATGATTTTGATGTATACGGGCAAGGATTTACATTGAATACTCCGACAATATTAAACAATCTACCTTTTTTTGATGTTTTTTTCAATAAGGACAACAAACATTTTGGACATGGGTTTAAAAACATCTCCAATTCTCGTTTCACATCCACCCTTTATAATTCATCACCAGAAATTGATGTATTCGTAAAATCACATCAAACACAGGAGGCAACTTTAAATACAAAAAACAGGTACTTAGACCCCGAGAAAGCTTGGGATTTAATATTAGACCAAGCCGATAAAGCATTTTTTGCAAATGATTTATGGGAATCTCCTAAACTTAAGAGATTATATGCCATAAAGACGAAACCAGAAAAAATCATAACTATTTCCCGGCAAAGTGATAAAACAGATTCAATACTTAGACGACAATTTGTCGTGAAGAGGATTAATGAAATTAATGAATCAGATGGTTCAATTGATCGAGTTAGTTGGACCGGACATGTTGCAAAAATGGCCGCTATCGTGCATTTACACCCTTATTTGCGATGGGGTGATAACTTTGAAACAATCTTTGTTTCAAACATACCAAAGCCAAGCTATAAAGGATTTGGCGAAGCTCCCAATGATGACCCTCAAGATCTTCAAAATTTTGCACGAAAAGTTAGACGAGGCCAGCCTAAATTTAGAAGAATATTGCTACAAGCATACGATCAAAAATGCTGTGTTACCGGATGTAATGTAGCTTACGTACTCGATGCATGCCATATATCGCCACACGCATTAGGCGGTGAGAATAAAACTGAGAATGGCCTGCTAATGCGTACTGATGTACATAACCTGTTTGATGAAGGTGTGATACAAATTGCACCTGTAAACCGGATTATTCACGTGCATCCCAAATTGAAAAATTCAGAATATTGGCAATATGATGGAATAAAATTGGCTGATAGAATCGATGGCAAAGAACCATCTACAAATTATCTTATTGACCGATGGAATATTAAATCTTGGTAATAAAATATTATCGATCAAGGTCATTAATAATCAAAGCCAGCCCCATCCTGCACGAACGATGCTGGCATTCCCATTCGAAGGAATTGTGTGCGATAGTGGTATGTCTATTTGAGGCACAGGTAATGTAAGAATAGGAACTGCTGCACTACGACTTAATACCACGGCCCCCATAATAATACAATGAAGACTTAACAAATCAATGTAATCTTGAGCCGATTGGTATCCGTACATCGCACTCAGTCTCAGAGGTATTAAAAAGTACTCAATGGCCGCTTTTTGTGGTGAAGTGATGTAAGCAAGGACATCGTTAGGACTTAAAGGCGAAACTCTTTCCTGCATCGAAACCATCCACGCCCATAAGGAAATATCTACTCCAGTAGCAAGACGTAAATTAGGTCTTCCTTCCTGTCGAATGCCTGTCAAGCATCTAATCAAGGTGGACTTACCAACTCCTCCTTCTCCAATGATAAAATATATTCGTTTCATAATGTGTAAAGTAATTATGTTTCTTGATTATTTGATAAAGGATGATCATATTGTATCCGATGACGAAATTGGCAGACGCGCATGTAAAATAACCCACGCTCGTTCAAAGATTGATTATAAAGTCAAAGAGTCAATATTGCCCCCACAATATAGCTTTAATAACAGCTTCCGTTAGTTCAGTTGGTTTGAGCATCAATAAACTCATTCATAGATTCGCTTTGCGAAATTCATTTAAATAAAAAAGCAGCTACAAAGAATGTAGCTGCTAATAATTAATGTACCCGGGACAGAATTAGTGTGCATGAATACTCCATGTAACGCCACCTTGGTAGCCAGTCGCAGGGCAGTCATTTGTCCATTTTATGTATAATCTGTCTCCGGCGTTCACAGTTGCTGTATGTGTTACATCATTTGTGTTACATGATGCAGTTCCATCTACGTAAAATATATTAAATTGTTTGCAATTAACGAAACAATACTTTATATTTAGTAAAATTTACAATTATGAAAAGGCTATTCTTTTTAATAAATCTCGTTCTTTCTGTTGTTGTAGTAAACGCTCAGCAAGTTGTTACAACGTCCAATGTAAATCTAAGATCTGGGCCGGATATAGAAAGCAGTATAGTCTATAAAATTCATAAGGGAGCTTCTGTCAATTTAAAAGGTTGCCAATCGGATTGGTGTGAGATCAATGTTGATGGTCATTTTGGTTATATCGCGAGACAATTCACGACATCCTCCGGAAACCATTATTCAAACAGCAAAATACGAACACCGCATGCGACAGGTCCTATAAATCACTACACGAACTCAAGGGGAAATGTTGTTCAGTCACCTACTCATTATGATTCTCCACCACAAGGAGCAACTGCACAATGCAGGGATGGTTCATATAGTTTCAGTCAAAGCAGGCGCGGAACATGTTCCCATCATGGTGGCGTTGCGAGGTGGTTGAAGTAAATCTGAAGAATTGTCTTTTTATGATCACTGGATTTATCAATGATGGCGGAATTGATTTGCTTACATGTCAAATAATTCTCGCTCGTTCAAATGGTAAACCGTTGATTCAATCGCTCCAAATAAAGTATAGTGCAAATTTCAGTGCAAGGTCAAATGACCTAAAATAAAAAAGCAGTTACAAATGAATGCAACTGCTTGATTTTCAATGTGCCCGG
>Ga0105239_10002798_pt1 | contig 21821 bp, 20 predicted proteins | sample KBSC44metaG_FD_92761 | JGI IMG/M metagenome (GOLD analysis project Ga0105239, IMG submission 92761) | Corn rhizosphere microbial communities from Kellogg Biological Station, Michigan, USA - KBS C4-4 metaG | ecosystem: Host-associated > Plants > Roots > Rhizosphere > Soil | place: Michigan, USA... | reverse complement strand
TGGCCGAGCCACGGCGACGCCGCAGCCTCCTCCGGAGAGCCCGACATCCTCGACGCCGTCGCGGTCGCGCTGGCGGGCATCCGTGGCGCGAAGTCCAACGCGAAGGTCTCGATGCGGGCCGAGCTGTCCCACGTCGAGATCGCCGGTCCCGGTGCGCTGGTCACGGCGGCGCAGGTTGCGGCCGACGATCTGCGCAAGGTCGGCAAGATCACCGGCGACCTGGTGTTCAGCACGCGTGACGACCTCGACGACCTCGTCGTCACCGCGGAGCTCGCGGAACAGGTCTGACGTCGCGGCCGGGCCGGCCGCCCGCTCAGTGGCCGTGCCCGGTCGAGGAGCCCTGGCCGGGCCCGTTGGCCGGCCCGCTCGGCGTGGGCGCAGCGGTGATCGTGGTCGTGGGGCCGCCGCCGTGGTCCTCCTTGCCGTGGCCCTTGCCGTGCGCCGACGTGGTGGTGGCTGTGGTCGCGGTCGCGTCGGCCGTGGACGTGCCTGACGGGCGCGGCTGGGTCTTCGTGACCTGCTGGGCATCGCCCCCGCCGGTGCGCGCCTTGTACGTCGAGCCGGGTGCGCGCGGCGAGGCGACCTCCGTCCCGCCGGTCTCCGCGGACGCGGAACCTCCGGATGCCCACAGGTCGGGCGCCAGCGGGTGCAGGAGCGCCTGGCTCGTGCGCGCCTGGAGCACGCCACCGAGCACGACCTCGGGCGCGCGGCTCGTGCTCACCGGGGCGGTGCTCGCCACCGCCGACGGTGACTGGTTCGCGCGCAACCCGGTGCCGGTGATGACCGCCGCCGCGATCGCCAGCAGCCAGAAGGCCGCGAGCGGACGTGCGTGGTTGGCGTTCACGAGCTCTCTCCCCGAGGTGCGAGCCATCGCAGCACTGGCTCTGGGCGGTCTCCCCCGTCCGAGCTCTAGGCTAGGGGCTCGCCGAGGTGGCCCACATGACCCGTTCGGGCCATAGGTCCCTGGTCGACCGTGATCAGGCGGACTTCTTCTTCTTCGCCTCGGGCTCGCGCGGGACCAGCGTCGGGTTGACGTTGTCGGAGACGACCTCGCCGGTCACGACGACCTTCGCGACGTCCTCGCGCGACGGCACGTCGTACATCACGTTGAGGAGGACCTCCTCGATGATCGCGCGGAGGCCGCGGGCCCCGGTGCCGCGCTCCATCGCCTTGTCGGCGATCGCCGAGATCGCGTCGTCGGTGAACTCCAGCTCGACCCCGTCGAGCTCGAAGAGCTTCTGGTACTGCTTGATCAGCGCGTTGCGCGGCTCGGTGAGGATCTGGCGGAGAGCCTCGCCGTCGAGCTTGTTGACGCTGGCGATGAGCGGCAGCCGGCCGATGAACTCGGGGATCAGGCCGAACTTGACGAGGTCCTCGGGGCGGACCTGGGCGAACATCTCGTCGGACTCCGCCTCCTTGGTCAACCGCATCTCGGCGGTGAAGCCCAGGGTCTTCTTGCCGATCCGCTGCTCCACGATGTGCTCGAGCCCGGCGAAGGCACCGCCCACGATGAACAGGATGTTCGTGGTGTCGATCTGGATGAACTCCTGGTGCGGGTGCTTGCGACCGCCCTGCGGCGGGACCGAGGCGGTGGTGCCTTCGAGGATCTTCAGCAGCGCCTGCTGCACGCCCTCCCCGGACACGTCGCGGGTGATCGAGGGGTTCTCGGCCTTGCGGGCCACCTTGTCGATCTCGTCGATGTAGATGATCCCGGTCTCGGCCTTCTTGACGTCGTAGTCGGCCGCCTGGATCAGCTTGAGCAGGATGTTCTCGACGTCCTCCCCGACGTAGCCCGCCTCGGTGAGCGCCGTGGCGTCGGCGATCGCGAAGGGCACGTTGAGCATCCGGGCGAGGGTCTGGGCGAGGTAGGTCTTGCCGCAGCCCGTGGGGCCGATCACCAGGATGTTGGACTTCGCGACCTCGACCGCGTCGTCCTTGCTCTTCGCCGTCGAGGTGACGGCGCCGGCCTGGACCCGCTTGTAGTGGTTGTAGACCGCCACCGCGAGCGACTTCTTGGCCGTCTCCTGACCGATCACGTAGGAGTTCAGGAACTCGAAGATCTCCCGCGGCTTGGGAAGCTCCTCGAGGCCGACCTCAGCGGTCTCGCTGAGCTCCTCCTCGATGATCTCGTTGCACAGGTCGATGCACTCGTCGCAGATGTAGACGCCGGGACCCGCGATCAGCTTCTTGACCTGCTTCTGGCTCTTTCCGCAGAACGAGCACTTGAGCAGGTCACCACCGTCACCAATGCGTGCCACGGGCGACGTCTCCCCTCATCCGCGCCGACAGGAGGTCGGCATCAGTTCGCTTGTGCCTTCGACGGCCCTCGGACCGCCGCGCGGGCGTCGTGCGCTCTCCCGACCGTACCCCGTTCGGGAGACGTTTGGGTGCGGACACGACACAAACCATGGCTCCCCGCTCAGACGAGCGCGGCGGCCTTGCGCGACTCGAGGATGGAGTCGATCAGGCCGTACTCGATCGCCGTGTCGGCGGTCAGGATCTTGTCGCGCTCGATGTCGAGACTGACCTCCTCCGGCGACTTGCCGGAGTGCCGGGCGATCAGCTGCTCGAGCAGCTCGCGCATGCGCAGGATCTCGTTGGCCTGGATCTCGATGTCGGAGGACTGGCCGTAGGTGCCCTCGGTGTAGGGCTGGTGGATCAGGATCCGGCTGTTGGGCAGCGCCATCCGCTTGCCGGCGGTGCCGGCCGCCAGCAGGATCGCGGCCGCCGAGGCCGCCTGGCCCAGGCACACCGTCTGCACGTCGGGCTGGATGAACTGCATCGTGTCGTAGATCGCGGTCATCGCGGTGAACGAGCCACCGGGGCTGTTGATGTAGATGCTGATGTCACGATCGGGGTCCATGGACTCCAGGCACAGCAGCTGGGCCATCACGGCGTTGGCGACGTCGTCGGAGATCGGCGTGCCGACGAAGACGATGCGGTCCTCGAAGAGCTTGGCGTAGGGATCGATCCGGCGGAAGCCGTAGGACGTGCGCTCTTCCCACTGCGGGATGTAGTAGTTCATCTCAGTCCTTCGTCCGGGCCGGGCGGCCCTCGTCGGCAGCCTCGCGGGCGCTGGTGATCACGTGGTCGATGAAGCCGTAGTCCTTGGCCTCCGGGGCGGTGAACCAGCGGTCCCGGTCGGCGTCGCGCTCGACCTGGTCGAGCTCCTGGCCCGTGTGCTGCGCGATCAGCTCGAACAGCACCTGCTTGATGTGCAGCGACTGCTGGGCCTGGATCTTGATGTCCGAGGCCGAGCCGCCCATGCCGCCGGACGGCTGGTGCATCATGATCCGCGCGTGCGGGAGCGCGTAGCGCTTGCCCTTCGCGCCGGCGCAGAGCAGGAACTGGCCCATCGACGCCGCGAGGCCCATGCCGACGGTCGCGACGTCGTTGGGGATGTAGTTCATCGTGTCGTAGATCGCCATGCCGGAGTCCACCGAGCCACCGGGGCTGTTGATGTGCAGGAAGATGTCGGCGTCGGGGTCCTCGGCCGAGAGCAGGAGCAGCTGGGCGCAGATCGCGTTGGCGTTCTGGTCGCGTACCTCGGAACCGAGGAAGATGATCCGCTCGCGGAGCAGCCGCTGGTAGATGTGGTCGTCGAGGCCGTTGGCCGAACCGCCGCCGTCCATCCGGGGCTCGTGCGTCTGGGAGATCTGGTTCACGTCCCTGACCCTAGACGTACGCACCGGCAAATCCACGGGCAAGGGGTCGATGTTCGCCCACAGCGGATTAAGTCGCGGTCCGCCCGGCCGAGCTCACTGCTCGACGGCCGCCTTGAGGTGCACCAGGCTCTGGTGCATCCCGCGCTCCAGGTCGTCGGCGTGACCGTCCGTGCCGCCGAGGAACGCTGCCGCGAACAGGCGGCTGAGAAGGGTGAGCCTGCGCGGCACCGGTCTGCGGTGCACGACCCTCGTGCCCGTGCCCTCCGGCTCGAGCTCGTAGATCCACCGGGCCCCGCTCGAGCGGGTGTCCCACGCGACCGATCGGCCCGGGTCGAGGACGGCGACGACGCTCCTGCTCGGCCAGACGACGGCCTTGCGCCGGTTGATCCCGAGGTACTGCTGGCCGACCTTGAGCCCACCGGGCTTCAGCGGGACCATCCGAACGAGCTCGGGGCTGCGCTCGGGCATCCGCCGGAAGTCGACGAGCGCCTCCCACACGCGGTCGGGCGGCGCCGAGATCGTGGTCTCGGCGCGCAGCTCGCGGGCGGCTCGGTCACTCATGCGGACTCCTGGTGTGCGGTGCGGGTCAGCCAGCCGCGCAGGGCGGCGTACACCTGCTCGTGGTTGAGCAGGTCGAAGTGGTCCGCGCCGGGCACGTGCAGCACGTCGGCACCGGGAAAGATCTCCTCGCCGTTGGGCAGCAGGCCAGCAGCGGAGCGGTAGGGCACGAGCAGGTCGCCGACCGTCGCGGCCAGCGGGTGGCGCGGAGACCGGGTCAGCGTGGCGGCGACGAGGTGGTAGCGGGCGTGCGGCAGGTGGGCGATCTCGTCGGCCGGCCCGTCGTGGAGGTCGAGCACGCCGACCGAGCGCTGGTCGAAGATCCTCGCGAACGGCGAGAGCTCCGGCACCTTGTGGAATGCGGTGACCCCGCGCGCGATGGTGCGCTCGACGGGCGAGCCGAGGTGCGGGGCGCCGAGCAGGACCACGTCGGTGACCCGGTCGGTCCAGTTCCGGTCCGCAGTCGTGCTCACCGCGCTCGCCGCGCGGACGATCAGCCCACCCATGGAGTGGCCGACCAGGGCAAGCCGCCGGACCGGCGTCGGCCACGCCTCGACGAGGTCGGACAGCAGTGCGCTGAGCGCGACCCCGGACTCGGCGATCGGCAGCCCGGTGTTGACGCGCAGGTAGACCGGCGACCACGCGTGGTCCTCGGCGAGCCGGGCGCCGTACGACGCCGCGCTGGTCCCGTCAGCACGGCGCGGCCGGCTGCGGCGGTCCCAGTAGTGCTCGGTCTCGCAGAGACCGTGGACGAACACGACCAGCGCATCGGTCGCACCCGGGAAGGCGGCGCCGAGGGAGTCGCGGTCCACCGGGACGTCGCGGCCGCGGTGCCGCACACCCATGGTGATCGCGAGCGGCGACTCCTCCTCCACCAGCCGGTCGCCGATCAGTCCGTTGACCGCGGAGACCAGGAAGCGCCCGCGCGGGGAGGCCTCGAGCGGCCCGCCGATGCCGATCCGGTCGGCCGCCCGGAGACCGCGGGCCGTCGCCTTGAGGCCGAGGCCGAGGCCGCCGTAGACGACTCCGGCGATGCCGTCGTGCGCCCGGTGGCTCACCGTGGTCCCCCCGGCGACCCGGTCGACGACCCGGTGCACCCGCCCGGCGACCGAGCCGTGGATGTCGCGCGCGGCCGAGAGCACCAGGCTCTCGGCGTGCTCCGCCGCCAGGGCGGCGGCCTCGAGGACCCCGGGGCCCTCCCGGCGGTCGTGGTGGGCACGGCGAGCAACCATGGCCGAAGTCAACGCAGGCGCTGAACCGGTGTCAACGACCCGCGACTGCGGGCTGCATCACAATCAGTGAACGATCGTCCACTGAGGGCGATCACTCCCCGGCGGGCTCCCCGTCGGCCTCGGCCACCTCGACGCTCTCGTCCGCAGGCTCGCCGATCGTGCCGTCCGGACGCAGGTTCTTCAGCTCGACCGGGTTGCCGGAGGCGTCCTTGACCTGGGCCGACTCGACGATCAGCGCCAGGGCCTTGCCGCGCACGACCTCGGCGACCATCTCGGGGATGTGGTTGTGCTCGACCATGTGCTTGACGAACTCGTCGGGGTTCTGGCCCGACTCCTGGGCGCGCCGCATCAGGTGCTGGGAGAGCTCGGCCTGGTCGACGCCGATCTGCTCCTTCTTGGCGACCTCGTCGAGCAGGAACTGCGCCGCCATCGCGTCGCGGACCCGCTTCTCGAGGTCGGCCTCGAACTCGTCGACGGTCTGCTGCTCCTTGTCGAGGTACTCCTCCATCGTGAGCCCGGCGTAGCCCAGCTGCTGCTGGATCTGCTCGCGCCGGCTCGCGATCTCGGCCTCGACCCCGGCCTCGGGCAGCGGGATCTCCGCGGCGTCGAGCAGCCGCTCGAGCACGGCGTCGCGGGCGGCGGTCGCCTGCTCCAGGCGGGAACGGTTCTCGAGGCGCGTGCGCAGGTCGGACCGCAGCTCGTCGGCCGTGTCGAACTCGGACGCCGTCTGCGCGAAGTCGTCGTCGAACTCCGGCAGCTCCTGCTCCTTCACCGCGGTCACCCGGACCAGCACGTCGACGTCCTCGCCGGCGGCCTCGCCGCCGAGCAGCTTGCTCTGGAAGGTCTTCTCCTCGCCTGCGGTCAGGCCGACCAGCGCGTCGTCGACCCCGTCGATCAGCTCGCCCGAGCCGACCTTGTAGGAGTAGCCGCTGACCTCGCCGCCCTCGACCGTCTCGCCGTCCCGGCTCGCGACCAGGTCGATCGTGACGACGTCGCCCTCCTGGACTGCACGGTCGACGTCGTTGAGGGTGGCGAACCGCTCGCGCAGGTGCTGGACCTGCTCGTCGATGGCCTCGTCGGTCACCGTGGCGTCCTCGACGTCGACGGCCAGGCCGTCGTACGCGGGCACCTCGATCGTCGGGCGCACGTCGACCTCGGCGGTGAACTCGAGGGACTGGTTGTCCTCGAAGCGGGTGATGTCGATCTCGGGCTGCGCCAGGGGCTGGAGGTCGTTGTCCTCGAGGGCCTGCACGTAGAGCTTCGGCAGCGCGTCGTTGATCGCCTCGTCCAGCACGGCGCCGCGGCCGACCTGGCGGTCGATGACCGGCGGCGGGACCTTGCCCTTGCGGAAGCCGGGGATGTTCACCTGCTTCGCGATGCGCTGGTACGCCGCGTCCAGGCTCGGCTTGAGCTCCTCGAACTCCACCTCGATGGTCAGCTTGGCGCGGGTGGGGTTCAGCGTCTCGACGGCGCTCTTCACAGGTGTTCTCCTCAATGCGGCAGATCGCGGGCACAGCCCGCTCGTGCGATGACCTCGTGCTGTCGGGGCGACAGGACTCGAACCTGCGATCTCCTGCTCCCAAAGCAGGCGCGCTAGCCACTACGCTACGCCCCGGCGACGGCCCGTTCGGACCAGCCCGCAGAGTCTAGACGAGCCCCGCCGCCCGGCCCGAATCGTGTCGCCGGCCGGGCCTGTGGCACCATGGTCCGCGCCCCGCCGGACACGTCTCCGGGCAGGTCCCGGGGTCGCGCGGATGTAGCTCAATGGTAGAGCCCCAGTCTTCCAAACTGGCTACGCGGGTTCGATTCCCGTCATCCGCTCCGAGCCTCCGGTGCGGCCCTCCTCGCCGCGCGGATCAGCGCGCCGGGATCGTCGGCCGCCGGTGCACCAGCAGCACCGCGGCGTCGTCGTTGCGCGTGGCGAGCTCGCTGATGAGCTTGTGCGGCGCGCGGTCGTAGCCGCTCGGGAACAGCAGCTGGACCTTGCCCGCCAGCTTGTCGATCCCGCTCCCGATGTCCCGGCTGACCGTCTCCACGACGCCGTCGGTGTACATCACGAGCGCGTCGTCGGGCAGCAGCCGCCCACGGACGACCTCGAAGGACGCCTCCGGGATCAGCCCGAGCATCGGTCCGTCGGAGTCCAGCACCGACCAGCGTCCCGAGCCGGCGTGCATCCAGATCGCCGGCGGGTGCCCGGCCTTGCGCAGCTCGAAGTCGCCGGTGCGCAGGTCGAGGTGCAGGTGGATCGCGGTCGCGAACCCCTCGTCCCACTCCTGGCGGAGCAGGTACTCGTTGGCGTCGACGAGGAACCGGTCCGGGCTGACCGCGGAGGCCAGGCCCCCGAAGGCACCGGAGAGCAGGAGGGAGCGGGTCCCCGCCTCGATCCCCTTCCCGGACACGTCGACGACGATCAGCTCGACCGTCGAGCCGTCGGTCGCCCGGCTGGCCACGGTGAAGTCACCACCGAACGACGTGCCGCCCGCGGACCGCGTGCTCGCGTCGACGTGCCACTCGTGCGGCAGCTGCGGGATCACACCCTGGTTGGCGATCCGGTCGCGCAGGTCGACGAACATCGACTCGCCGCGCGGCCCGGCCACACCGAGCCGGCTGCGGCGGAACGACGTGATGATCGTGAGCAGGGCGATCGTGAACACCACCGCCACCCGGGTCACGGTCCGGCCGCTGATCGAGGGCTGCACGGCCAGCAGCACCACGACTCCGAGGAGCGCGAAGACGACGAACCACGGCAGGGTCCGCGGACCCAGCCACAGGCTGGCCAGGAAGATCGGGAGCAGCACCGTGGTCTGCGGGACGAGGTCGACGTACATCGTGCCCAGCACGACGATCGCGACGGTCATCAGGACCAGGAAGACCAGCGCAGGGCGGTCGGACTCCACGACCTCGCGCCGGATGCGCATCTGCCAGTCGCGGTACCGGTCGCGCGGACCGGACACGACGCGGTGCAGGCCGGTCAACTGTGCACCTGGGGTCGGCAGGACTCGAGACGGCGCACGGCGCTCAGCCTACGGCCCGGGACCGGAACACGGGCTGGCACCGTGCACACCAGAACAGGTTGCGTCCGGCGAGCACGTCCGTGCGCACGCGCGACCCGCAGACCAGGCACGCCTGGCCGTGGCGGCGGTACACGTAGACCTCGCCACCGTGGTCGTCCGCGCGCGGCTCGCGTCCCATCGCCTCCGGCGTGTGCTCGGGCCGCACCGTGTCGATCCGGCCGGTGCGCACGCCGTACTCCATGAGCTCGGCGAGGTCCGACCACATCGCCAGGAACTGGCCGTGGCGCAGGGTCTTCCCCGGCCGCAGGGGATGGAGGCGGTGCCGGAAGAGGATCTCCGCCCGGTAGACGTTGCCCACCCCGGCCAGCACGGCCTGGTCCATGAGCAGGTCGCCGATCGGGCGCGCGCTGGCGGCGACCCGTCTCCAGGCGCGTTCCGGGTCGGCGTCGGGACGCAGCGGGTCCTCGCCGAGCCCGGCGAGGATCTGGGCGCGCCGCTCGGGTCCGACCAGGTCGCACTGGGTCGCCCCGCGGAGGTCGGCGTACGCCGCACCCCCGGCGGTCGAGCCCGTCGAGACCAGCCTGAGGCGTACCTGTCCGACCGGGTCGGGCACCGGTTCGTCGGGCTCGAGCACGACCACGTCGAACTTGCCGATCAGGCCGAGGTGGACGTGGATGAACCTCTCCCCGGCGAGCTCGACGAAGAGGTGCTTGCCCGCGGACTCGGCACCGACGCAGACCGCGCCGTCGACGAGGGCGGCGTCCGCGGCGAACCTGCCCTGCGGGCTGCTCACGCGCACCGGACGACCCCCGAACGCCGCCGTCAGCTCATGGGCCAGCCGGAGCAGGGTGTGGCCTTCAGGCATCCGGGCCGTGACCCCTGGCCGACTCCGGGAGCGGCGGCAGCTCGCCGGTGGACTCGTAGTCGGTGATCATCCCGATCCGGCGCGCGTGCCGCTCGTCGCCACTGAACGGCGTGCGGATGAAGGTGTCGATGAAGTGCGTCATCTCGTCGACCGTGTGCATCCGGCCGCCGACGGAGATCACGTTGGCGTCGTTGTGCTCCCGGGCCAGGACGGCGATGTCGGCGTTCCACACGAGCGCGGCGCGGACACCCTCGACCTTGTTGGCCGCCATCTGCTCGCCGTTGCCGGACCCGCCGATCACGATGCCGAGGCTCCCGGGGTCCTTCGCGACGCCTTCCGCGGCCCGGATGCAGAAGACCGGGTAGTCGTCGACGGCGTCGTAGACGAACGGGCCGTGGTCGACCGGCTCGTGGCCGTTGTCGCGGAGCCAGCCGAGCAGGTGTGCCTTCAGCTCGAGGCCGGCATGGTCGGATCCGAGGTGCACGCGCATGGGGAGCAGGTTATCGGCGGGTCGGGTGCCGTGGTCAGCCACGGTGCTGTCGCAGGAACGCGGCCACCTGCCGGGTCAGCGGCTCGGCCGCGGTGAAGACGTCGACGTGGCGCCAGAACCCGTGCACCTGGCCGAGGTAGCGGGTGCCCACCACGGGCACGCCCTCCTCCGCCAGCCGCCGGACCAGCTCCTCGCCCTCGTCGCGCAACGGGTCGTGCTCGGCCGTCACGACCAGCGTGGGCGGGAGCGAGCCCAGGCGGTCGCTCAGCAGCGGCGCGACGTCGGGGTCGGTGAGGTCCGCCGGGTCGGCGTACTGCTGCCAGTACCAGGCGGCCTCCTCGGGGTCGAACGCGTCGGCGACGGTCCGGTAGGACTCGAACCCCGCGCTCGGGTCGAGGAACGGGTAGAGCAGCGCGACCGCCGCGAAGCGCCCGGGATGCCGCAGGGCCGCCACCAGCGCGAGGTTGCCGCCCGCGCTGTCGCCGTGGAGGTACGTCGGGACGTCGAGGTCGCGCCCGGCGGACTCGCGTGCCAGCCAGCCGAGCACCGTGTCGACGTCGTCGCGGGCGGCCGGGAACCGGTGCTCGGGGGGCCGGCGGTAGTCGACGCTGAGCACGGCCATGTGGCTGCGGTTCGCCAGCCGCCGTGCCGCAGCGTCGTGCACGTCGATGTCGTGGAAGACGAAGCCGCCGCCGTGCAGGTGCACGACCAGGCCGTCGGCGCCCGCCGGCCGGTAGAGCCGGCAGCGCACGCCGTCGGCGTCGACCTCGGTGACCTCGTCGACCTCCTCGCGGACCTCGGCCGCGGCCGCCGAACGCGCGGCGGCCCGCGACGCGCCGATGTCGAACGCCGGGTCGGTCACGGGCTGCTCGGCGGCGTACTCCTCGACGGCGGCTCGTGCCTGGGGGTGCAGCGCCATCGTCGTCAGCCCGCCGTCAGCGCGTCGAGGTCGAGGGCGGGCCGGTGCATCGGTGCGTCCACAGGCTCAGCGTAGGGGCAGGTCCTCTAGAGTCCGGCCATGGCGATGCTCGGGTGGACCGTCCTGCTGCTGGTGTTCGTCGACGAGCTGCTCGCCGTCGCGGCGGCAGCCGTCTGGGGTGGCCACGTCGCCGGCGCCCTGCTCGCGATCGCCACGGGCGCGCTGACCGTGCTGGTCTGGTTCCTGTTCGCCTCGCCCAAGGCCCGCTACGGCGGCCCGGTCGTCCGGCCGGTCACGAAGGTCGTCGTGTTCACGCTGGCCTCGGCGGGACTCTGGGCCAGCGGCCACCACTCCCTCGCGGTCGCGCTCTTCGTGTTCTCCGCAGTGATCAACGGGCTCGCCCAGCTGCCGTCGGTCAAGATCCTGGTGCAGGACTGACGGAGTCGACCACCCGGGCTCGCACCACGTGCCCGCCCCCGCCAGGGGTGTCCGCCGGAAGTCCGAAGAAGCGGGTCGCGATCTCCGCGCGGCCGAGGTCCTCGATCTCGCCGAAGCCGGCGTCGCGAAGGATCCGCTCGACGCGTTCGGGCTCGATCGGGCCGGTCAGCGGCTCCCCCAGCGCTGCCACACGCTGCTCGAACGCGGCCCGCCACTTCCGTGCCTTCCTGCTCAGTCCGGTCATCGGAGCGGCGTAGTCGAAGGCCACCTCCGCCCCGGGCAACGACCCGAGCCGGCGCAGGGTCGCGGTCACCACGTCCTCGGTGAGGTAGGGCACGACACCCAGCCAGAGGAAGTACGCCGGGCTGCTCGCCTCGAACCCGGCCCGCACCAGCCGGTCGAGGAGGTCGTCGTGCTCGAAGTCGCAGCCGACGAACACGGTGCCCTCGGGAACTGCGATGCCGGCATCGCGGAGCCGCTCGGCCTTCCAGTCCCCGGTCGCGGGGAGGTCGACCTCGAAGACGCGCACGCCGGCGTGCGGGTTGCGATAGGCGAAGGTGTCCAGGCCGGCGCCGAGGACGACCACCTGCCGAGTCCCTCGCTCCACCGCCTCGGCCAGGCCGTCCTCGGCGAACCGGTGCCGCACCGCGATGAACAGCCGCAGCCAGGGCCGGTCCGCCGCTCGGGCCCGGTCGAGGACCACGTCCCGGTCGGCTCCGAGGATCGTCCAGGCCAGCGGGTCGCGGAAGATCCGGCCGTCCTCGAGATCCTGGTGCGCGGCGCGGTGGGCGGCCGCGCCGAACGCGGTGCGGCTTGGCTCCCCGGGACGCATGACCTCTCTCAGCCCTCGAGCCGGGCCAGCTCCTCGTCGACGACAGCCGGGTCGAGCTTGGTGAAGATCGGGCTGGGCTTGCCGACCGGCGTACCGGGGACCAGCGCGCGGCGCTGCCAGGACGCGGCGCCGGAGTAGTCGCCGGTGATCACCGGGTAGGGCGCTCCCCCGTCGAGGTCCTGGACCTCGTCGATCCGGGGCATCGGTTGGACGTCGCCCTTGCCGCCGAGCGCGCGGTCGACCTCGTTGGCCGAGAACGGCAGGAACGGCGACAGCACCAGGTTGAGGTCCGCGACGCACTGGGCGACCACGTGGAGGACCGTGCCGAGGCGCTCACGCTGGTCCTCGCCCTTGAGCTTCCAGGGCTCGTGGTCGGTGACGTACTTGTTCACCTCGGCCACCGCGCGCATCGCCTCCCCGATCGCCTGCTTCTGCCGGTGCCGGCCGATCAGGTCACCGACCGTGGCAAACGCCGAACCGGCCACGGCGAGCACCTGCTCGTCCTCGGCGGTGAGCGCTCCCGCTGCGGGGATCTCGCCGAAGTTCTTGTGCACCAGGGTCGCGGTGCGGTTGACCAGGTTGCCCCACCCGGCCACCAGCTCGTCGTTGGTACGACGCACGAACTCGGCCCAGGTGAAGTCGCTGTCCTGGCTCTCGGGGCCGGCGGCCGCGACGAAGTAGCGGAAGGCATCGGGCTGGTAGCGCGAGAGCAGGTCGCGCACGTAGATCACGATCTTCTTCGAGGAGGAGAACTTCCTGCCCTCCATCGTCAGGAACTCCGAGCTGACCACCTCGGTCGGCAGGTTGAGCTGGCCGTACTCGTGGGTCGTCCCGCCCTTGCTGCCACGGCCGTCGTACGCGAGCAGCTCGGCGGGCCAGATCTGGCTGTGGAAGGTGATGTTGTCCTTGCCCATGAAGTAGTAGGAGAGCGCCTCCGGGTCGTTCCACCACGCGCGCCACGCCTCCGGGTCGTCGCTGCGACGGGCCCACTCGATCGACGCCGAGAGGTACCCGATCACGGCGTCGAACCAGACGTAGAGCTTCTTGGTCGGGTTGTCCCGCCAGCCGTCCAGCGGCACTGCGATGCCCCAGTCGATGTCGCGGGTCATCGACCGCGGCCGGATCTCCTTGAGGATGTTCTGGCTGAACCGGATGACGTTGGGCCGCCACAGCCCGCTCCTCTCCCGCTCGTCCAGCCACTCGCGCAGCGCGTCCGCGAGCGCGGGCAGGTCCAGGAAGAAGTGCTGGGTCTCGATGAACTCGGGCTTCTCGCCGTTGATCTTCGACCGCGGGTCGATCAGGTCGGCCGGGTCGAGCTGGTTGCCGCAGTTGTCGCACTGGTCGCCCCGGGCCTCGCCGTAGCCGCAGATGGGGCAGGTGCCCTCGATGTAGCGGTCGGGGAGCGTCCGACCGGTGGACGGCGAGATCGCGCCGTACGTCGTCTGCTCGACGAAGTACCCGTTCTCGTACACGCCGCGGAACATCTCCTGCACCACGAGGTGGTGGTTGCGCGCGGTCGTGCGGGTGTAGAGGTCGTAGGAGATCCCGAGGCTGACCAGGTCCTCGGCGATCCGCCGGTGGTTCTGGTCGGCCAGCTCCTGGGGCGTCACGCCGGCCTCGTCGGCGGCGATCAGGATCGGCGTGCCGTGCTCGTCGGAGCCCGAGACCATCAGCACGTCGTGGCCGGCCATCCGCATGTACCTGCTGAACACGTCGGACGGCACGCCGAAACCGGCCACGTGGCCGATGTGGCGCGGGCCGTTGGCGTACGGCCAGGCGACGGCAGACAGGACTCGGGTCATGCGCCGATCCTATTCAGCGGATCCCCGGCATCCGCCCGGCGTCCGGGTTAGCCTCGGCGTACCAAAGTCCTCGGGGGGATCTCATGGCCGCTCTGCCGGTGCGGCGGCTTCGTTCCGCGACAGCCGCGGGAGTGGTGCTGGCGCTCGCGTGCGCCCTGGTCGCGCTGTCCGGCCCGGCCGAGGCCGCGCGCCGTCCGGCTCCCAGCGGGCTGAGGGCGACGGCCGGCCAGGCGACGCTCTCCCTGAGGTGGCACCGCGTCCGCAAGGCTCCCGGCTACCGCGTGCGCTGGAGCACTCATCGGTCGATGGCTGCCTCGCACCGGTTGGCGAGCGTCCGCCACCGGGCGGTCATCGGCGGCCTCGCGCCGGACACCCGCTACTTCGTGCAGGTCGCCGTCGCGGCGCGCAAGGGCCGGGGACACCTCCTCAGCCCGTGGAGCCGGAAGGTCGCCCGGCGCACGCCGCCTCCGCCCTGCCCGACCGTCGGCAACCTCGGCGACCCGACGCCGGCGCCGACGACCGGCAAGCCCACCGACCTGCGGATCGCCAGCTTCAACATCCGGACGATCACCCTCGACTCCGCCGACCATCCGGAGCAGCGCTGGGCCAACCGCGCCGCCCGGGCAGCGACGCTCCTGCTCGGCGCGCCGACAACCCTCAACCCGGCCGGGGCTGCGCCCCCGGACGTGATCGCCCTGCAGGAGGCCAACCAGTCCTACGCGCACTTCGCGGCCCCCTGCACCAACCAGATGATCGACCTGCGCAACCGCCTCGATGCAGGCAGCGGCCGGCACTACGAGGCCACCAGCCTGAACCCGTCCGCATCGGTGGGCACCCGGATCCTCTTCGACACCGGTCGGCTGCGCCTCGAGGCCGCGGGCTCGGTGCTGCTGGCGCCCGCCTCCACCACGCACCCGCATCTGTCCTGGGCGATCTTCCAGGCCCGCGACGGAGGGCAGGAGTTCTTCTTCGGCAGCGTCCACCTGGTGCCGAGCGAGGCTCCGGACAGCAACACCGTCCGCGACGCGGAGTGGGACCGGCTGCTCACCGTTCTCGCCGACCCCGGCGTGACCCGCGGTCTGCCGGTCGTGCTCGGCGGAGACTTCAACTCCTACCGCTACAGCTCGAACGCGAACACCACGGCGCGCACGCACCTCCCCCTCATGGCTGCCGCGGGCATCCCGGACATGCTGCTGGGAGCACTGGATCCCGCCGACCCGGACCTCGAGGTCGCCGACGCGCGACCCACGACGACGCCCCTGAACGCGAACTGCATGAGCTTCAACGGGTTCAACCCGGCCCAACGTTGCGCGGACCCTGCGCTGATCGGCCAGCAGATCGACTACCTCTTCGCCAGCACCGCCGTGACCGTCAAGACCTGGGAGATGGTGCTCGACCTCGACGGACTGGGCAACTGGCTCGGGACGATCCCCTCGGACCACAACCAGCTCCGCGCCACCGTCACGCTTCCGCCCGCATGACGGCGGTCGGGGTCAGCTGAAGTCGAGCTCGCCCGTGCGAGTGCGCTTGAGCTCGAAGAAGTAGGGGAAGGACGACAGCGCGACCGCGCCGTCCCAGATCCTGCCCGCGTCCTCGCCCCGGGGGATCCGGCTCAGCACCGGTCCGAAGAACGCGGCCCCCTCGAACGAGATCGTCGGGGTCCCCACGTCGTCGCCGACCTGGTCCATGCCCTCGTGGTGGGACCGCGCCACCGCCTCGTCGTACGACGGGTCGTCCATCGCGTCGACGAGGTCGGCCTCGAGCCCGACCTCGGCGATCGCCGCGGCGATCATCGACCGGTCGACCGGCTGCTTCTCGAGGTGGATCCGGGTGCCGAGCGCCGTGTACAGCGGCAGGAGCACGTCGTCGCCGTGGCGCTGCGCCGCGGCGACCAGCACGCGGACCGGACCCCAGGCCGGAGCCAGCAGCTCGCGGTAGCTGTCCGGGATGTCCTTGTCCTGGTTGAGGTAGGCCAGGCTCATCACGTGCCAGCGCACGTCGATGTCGCGCACCTGCTGCACCTCGAGGATCCAGCGCGAGCTGATCCAGGCGAAGGGGCAGATCGGGTCGAACCAGAAGTCCGCGGCGGCGGCGGAGACGTGGTCGGCGGACGCAGAGGCGGAGGTGCCCGAGAGAGTGGTCATGCCTCGACAGCGCGGTTGAGCGCTCAACTATTCCCGGGTGTTGCTCACTTCACCACGATCGACCGCGTCAGCGTGCGGGCCGCGACCTTCGCCGAGCCGGCGTAGGTGATCGTCACCGTGCGCTTGCCGGAGTGCATCCACTCCGAGCCGAAGGTTACCCGGCCGTGGTCCAGGACGCGGGTGCGGCGCTCTCCCAGCGCGTTCACGACCGTCACCCGGCCGTGGACAAGCACGGACGGCATCCCGGCGGCTCGCACCACGATCGTCACGCGGCGGTGCGACGGCGAGGTGGCGGCGATCCGGGCCAGCGCGCGCACCGGGTCGGGCACGGTGAGCGTCCGCACGACCGAGTTGTAGCCGGGGCGTGCGTAGCGCACCTTCACGCTGAGCCGGTGACCGAGGTCGTCGGCGGTCGGCACGTACCGGGCGCTGGTCGCCTTCGGGATCCGGGCGCCGTCACGGAACCAGTGGTAGTAGGTGCCGGTGCCGGCCGGGCCGACGACGCCCGGGGAGACGGCGAGTGCCTGGCCGAGCCGGGCGTCGGCGGCGCCCAGTGAGGGCTCCTGGGTGATCGTGAGGTTCTCCGGCCCGACCGGCGCGGTCGCGGCGGACCGCGCGACGCCGTCGAGGTAGCCGGGGCGGTGGCCGGTCACGACCGCGGTGATCGCGTGGTTCAGCTGCTCGGGGCCCAGGGTCAGGGTCGGCTGGGTCGCACCGGGGATCGGCACGCCGTCGGCGAGCCAGGAGATGATCGTGGACGCCGCGGCGGGCGCGAAGGACCCGCCGGTGAGGGTGAGCACGCCGGTCACCTTGGCGGTGCCGGTGACCGTCGGCACGGCGGTGGTGGTCATGGTGCCGGGGGCGGTGGGCGCGGTGGGTGCCGAGACGCTGGACCCGGCGACGTACCCGGCCCCTGCGGCTGTCACCCGCACGGAGATCGCGGCGCCCAGCTGGCTCGCCGTCGGCGTGAAGGTCGGTTGCGTCGCGCCGGGGACCGGCGCGCCGTTGGCGAGCCACTGGTAGCCGTACGTCGCCCCGGCGTGGTTCCAGCTGCCCGGGCTCGCGGACAGCGGGGCGTCGACCTTCGCAACGCCGGACACGGTCGGCGCCGCCGTGGCAGCCATCGCCTCGTCGTTGAGGTGGATGAAGCCCGTCGGCCAGCCACCGCCGGCGCGCACGATCTTGCGCCAGTCGAAGGTGCCGCCGTAGTGGTCCTCGGACACCACGATCGTGTTCGCGTCGATGATCTTCTCGACGTAGGCGACGTGGTTGCTGCTCCACCACGCGACCGAGCCGATCATCGGCGTCTGGTTGGTCCTCGAGGCGAACACCACGCCCCAGTTGCGCGCGTCGCCGCTGCCGCTCCAGGGCCGGGTCGCCGACATCCCGCGGCTCACCATCCGGTAGGCGACGTAGTTCGTGCAGTTGTGGCCGGCGTACATCCGCCACCACGACTGCCGGTAGACAGCGGAATAGCCGTAGTTCGGGTATCCGGCGGAGGCGCACGGCGCGAAGTTCTGGCACAGCAGCGTGGAGGTGGCGTCGGCGCGGTCGGGGGCGATCGCCGCGCCGACGAGTAGCGCCGCGACCGCGGTCACGGACGCGAGCAGGCTCGCGAGCAGCGGAGAACGTCGCAGGATCACACCGGCACGTTAGAGCAACTTCTGTCACTCTGGCTACGGTTCGCAACAGAAATGTCAATGCGACACGCCGTTACATCCATGTAATTTTCACCATGTGATTTCGCTGCTCAGGCGTGGCTGACAGCGCCCGGTACGTCCGGTTCGGGTCCGGTGGAAGCGGGTGGCATGATCCTCGGCATGCCAGGAACCAACCTCACTCGCGAAGAGGCGCAGACCCGCGCCGGGTTGCTCGACGTCGACTCGTACACCATCGAGCTCGACCTCACGACCAGCGAGAAGACCTTCGCCTCGACCACCACTCTCGCCTTCCGCTGCACGCAGCCCGGCACCGGCACGTTCGCCGACCTCGTCGGCGCCACCGTGCACGAGGTCACCCTCAACGGCGTGTCACTGGACCCCGCGCAGGTGTACGCCGACAGCCGGATCCGGCTCGACGACCTGCGTGAGGACAACGTGCTCGTGGTGCGCGCGGACTGCACCTACAGCCACAGCGGTGAGGGCCTGCACCGGTTCGTCGACCCCGCCGACGACCGGGTCTACCTCTACACCCAGTTCGAGGTGCCCGACGCCCGGCGCGTCTACACGACGTTCGAGCAGCCCGACCTCAAGAGCGTGTTCACGTTCAAGGTCACGGCACCCGAGGACTGGAAGGTCGTGTCCAACGCCCCGACGCCCATCCCCGAGGGCCTCCCCGACGGCAAGGCGCTCTGGACCTTCCCGCCGACCAAGAGGATGTCGACCTACGTCACCGCGCTCGTCGCGGGCGAGTACCACGAGGTCCAGGACGTCTACGAGGGCAAGCACGGGACGATCCCGCTCGGCCACTACTGCCGGCAGTCGCTGGTGGAGTTCCTCGACCGCGACGAGCTGGTCAAGCTGACCAGGCAGGGCTTCGAGTTCTTCGAGGACGCGTTCGACTACCCCTACCCGTTCGAGAAGTACGACCAGCTCTACGTGCCGGAGTACAACATGGGCGCGATGGAGAACGCCGGCTGCATCACGCTGCGCGACGAGTACCTCCCGCGCAGCCGCCAGCCGCGCTCGTTCTACGAGTTCCGCTGCAGCGTGGTGCTCCACGAGATGGCGCACATGTGGTTCGGCGACCTCGTCACGATGAAGTGGTGGGACGACCTCTGGCTCAACGAGTCGTTCGCCGAGTGGGCCTGCTACCACGCCGAGGCCGAGGCGACCGAGTTCGTCGAGGCGTGGACCGGCTTCGCCAACGCCCGCAAGCAGACCGGCTACCGCCAGGACCAGCTGCCGAGCACCCACCCGATCGCCGCCGACAACTACGACCTCCAGGCGGTCGAGGTCAACTTCGACATGATCACCTACGCCAAGGGCGCGGCGGTGCTCAAGCAGCTGGTCGCCTGGGTCGGCGTCGATCCCTTCCTGGCCGGACTGCGGCAGTACTTCAAGGACTTCGCGTACTCCAACTCCGAGTTCACCGACCTGCTGCTCGCCCTGGAGAAGGCATCGGGCCGTGAGCTGCAGGGCTGGGCGCAGGAGTGGCTGCAGACCGCCGGCGTCAACACGCTGACCCCGGAGTTCGAGGTCGACGCCGACGGCAACTACACCTCCTTCACCGTGGTGCAGACCGCCGACCCCGACTGGCCGACGATCCGGCGCCACCGGATCGGCATCGGTCTGTACGACGAGTTCGCCGACGAGGACATGCGCGGCCACCTCGTCCGGCGCGACGCGGTCGAGATCGACGTCACCGGCGAGCGCACCGAGGTTCCCGAGCTGGTCGGCACCCGCCAGCCCGAGCTGCTGCTGCTCAACGACGCCGACCTGACCTACGCCAAGATCCGGCTCGACGAGCGCTCGCTGAAGGTCGCGATCAGCGACCTGTCCCGGGTCGACGACTCGCTCGCGCGGGCGCTGATCTGGGGAGCTGCCTGGGACATGACCCGCGACGCCGAGATGGCGGCGACCGACTTCGTCCACCTCGTGCTGGCCAACATCGGCCCCGAGACCGACTCCTGGGGGATCAGCCGGATCCCGGTGTACGCCGCACAGGCGGTCAACTCGCTCTCCGCCCCCGAGCACCGAGCCGGCCTGCGGGCCGAGTGGGAGCAGGGGCTGCGCCGGCTGCTGGCCGAGGCAGCGCCGGGAAGCGACCAGCAGCTGACGTTCGTGCGCTCCTACGCGGGTGCCGCCCACAGCGACCAGGCACTGGCCGACCTCGAGGCGCTGCTCGACGGCGCCCTGACGTTCCCGGGGCTGGCGGTCGACCAGGACCTGCGGTGGGTGCTGATCGGCGGGCTCGCGCGCGCGGGACGCGCCGGCGCCCGGATCGACGAGGAGCTCGCGCGCGACCGCACGATCTCGGGCAAGGAGCACGCGGCTGCCGCCCGTGCGGCGCAGCCCACCGCCGAGGCGAAGGCGGAGGCGTGGGACGCAGCCGTCGTGCGGTCCGACACTCCCAACGAGACCGCCCGCTCCATCGTCTACGCGTTCCACGCCCGCGGCCAGGAGGACGTCCTCGAGCCCTACGTGGACAAGTACCTCGACGCGGTCGGCACGCTGTGGGAGCACCTGGGCACCCACAAGGCATCGGTGGCGCTGGACGCTCTCTTCCCCCGGGTGCTCGCCTCGCCGGCGCTGCTGGCGCGGGTCGACGCGTGGCTGGAGACCGCGGAGGCGAACCCGGCCGCGCTGCGCTACGTGCGAGAAGGTCGTGCCGACGTCGCGCGCTACCTCGCCGCACAGGAGCGCGACGCCCAGGCCGGCTGAGCCCGAGGACACCCTCCGGTGGACGAGCCTGTCGGGACCCGGCGTCTCAGCTCGAGGCGTGCAGGGTCGCCGGCTTGCGCGCGGCGTCGGCGAGCTGGGCGAGCCCGCGCTTGATCCCACCGACCAGGTCGCCCTCGGCGAAGGCGGACTCCATCGCGACCGCGGCGAGCCGCACGGACTCGTCGGACAGGTCGCGGCGGACGACGGAGCCGGTGACGATCTCGAGCATCCGGGCCGCCGGGTCGACCATGATCAGCACACTGCGGGCGGGAGCGACCAACGAGGCGTGCAGCCGCTGCGCGAAGGGGCCCGCCTCGCCGTCGGCCGCACCGACGTACACGGAGAACTCGTAGCGGCAGACGGTCTCGGCCGCCCGGATGGCGCGGTCGATGTCGTAGCGCTGGTCGGCGGAGAAACCGTCACCACTGGGCACTGGTGCCGCCTCGACCGCTCTCGGCGGCCTCGATCTGCTCCGGCGCGAGCTGCTCGGAGGCACCCACGCCCTTCTGCGGGCCGCCGAACCACTCCGGCTGCGCTCGCCAGGACTGACCCGGCTCGTAGCCGCGATCGTTGATCATCGACGGCAGGGCGGCGAGCAGCGAGATCAGCAGGGCGAGCCCGCCGGGGATCAGCACGAGCACGATCAGGTAGTCGAGCCCGGACACGTGCGGCGCCTTGTCCCAGGCGGCGGGGGTGTCGGCGGAGGCCACCGCCGGCAGCGCGACGATGCTCACCAGTGCGGTCGAGAACGTCAGCGCGACCCGCCGCGCGAGGGTCCGGGAGGGCTGCGACACCTTGGGGTTCATCACACGGGAAGGATAGCCAGTGTCGGCTTGGTCGGGCACGCCAGCACCCGTAGCCTCCGTCACATGCCAGTCCCGATGAGCCTTCTCGAGATGCCGGCCACCTGCAGGACCGAGGGCAGCGACAGCTGGAGCTGCGCCGCGGTCTACCACTGGACCGGCAACGAGTACCTCGCCCACGCGGCTGGCTGGGTGATCGGCAAGCCGATCTCGATCATCTGGCTGATCCTGCTCGCGCTGGGCGGCCGGTGGCTGCTCCACCGGCTCGTCGACCGGCTGGTGCGCCGGGCGCAGATCGGTGTGCTCCCCGATGCCCTGGCGCGCGGACCCTTCGCCGAGCCCGAGGGCGAGACCGCGACGACCCGTCGGGCGCAGCGTGCCCGCACGATCGGCAGCCTGCTGAAGAGCATCGTCTCCGGAGTCATCTTCGGTGTGGTGCTGGTGATGGCGATCGCCGAGCTGGGCTACGACATCGCGCCGCTGATCACCAGCGCCGGCATCCTCGGGGTCGCGCTCGGCTTCGGCGCGCAGAGCCTGGTCAAGGACTTCCTCTCCGGGATCTTCATGATCTTCGAGGACCAGTACGGCGTCGGCGACACCATCAACCTCGGCGAGGTCGCCGGCACCGTCGAGGCGGTGAGCATGCGGGTGACCCGTCTGCGCGACGTGGACGGCAC
>Ga0105239_10002796_pt1 | contig 21839 bp, 22 predicted proteins | sample KBSC44metaG_FD_92761 | JGI IMG/M metagenome (GOLD analysis project Ga0105239, IMG submission 92761) | Corn rhizosphere microbial communities from Kellogg Biological Station, Michigan, USA - KBS C4-4 metaG | ecosystem: Host-associated > Plants > Roots > Rhizosphere > Soil | place: Michigan, USA... | reverse complement strand
TCGCTGCATGCTTCGGGGTGTACCTTCCCTGATTAGCGATGATGACTGGGATGTCTCTGAGCTGACTGATGAAGATTTCATCTTGTCTGATTGTGCTCCTGACACTGGGAGTGACCAAAAGTATGGCCTTTCAAGCACTAATTTCCCCCATCTAGCCAGCCTAGCCCTCATCCTGGCGAGCATTCACACAGCTTTCTAGTAAGTCCTTCCTTCTTGCAGAATACCAACGGCACTAAGATTATCCACAGTACGCTCAAATCAGCCAGAAAATGGTCGCATGATATGATGGGCTCTTTACAAGTTGCTTCACCAATCCGCGCGCGGGTAGAAAAATTCAGCCAGCATATCCCAAAGCTTCCACCCGAGTCTAGCAAGACTACTTCCCGAGCACCCATACATTTTTCTTTTCTCATCACTCAATTGTTTTTGCATCGGGCGATGCTGAGGCCATGCAAAGGAAGGGGACGCGGGCCACCCACTGCGACTCAGGATATCTTTGGCTGGCAGGATATCGCAGCAGACCAAGATGTCGAGCAAGATAATGGCGACATGGAAGAGGTAGCCGCTGGGGCTGAAGCCTGTGCTGAGTCAATTATTGCCTTCACAGAGAAACTGGACTCTATCGATGCTGCAGCCTTTTGGCCTTCGTGTAAGCACCGCAGTCCTGACAAGGGGCTTTTTTAGTGCTGACACTTTATTTAGGTCTTCGAGTTGGCTTCGCTACTATGACAAATTTTGTAGTGCTCCTATACGTGCAAGCGCCTTCTCAGGCACAAGCAGATCGCGCGAAAAGGTTGACGCAGAGGTGGAGGAAAGTCCTAAGGGTGAAAAGCACCAGCTTTGAACAAATGAAGCTTGGACTTCTCAGACTCGATTCAATCTTCTGGATAGGGCTTGATACGATATTTGATGGGCCAGCCAGGAAAGACGATGTGACAAACTAGTACAAGATATATCATTTCCAATCATCATTTCAAAGGAGGGAGCCAGAGACATTTTCACCTATTTACACGGAAGATTGCGCATTCTCATCTCTCTTGCCTCCCCCAAGGTCACGAGAAACTCCCCTGGCAATCTTGAAGATAGTGCTTCTGCTTTCGAAAAGAGGCCAGAGGACACAGATGATCATCCCCACCCAAACCCAAATAAAGCTAACCACGCACCAGCCTCGGAAGCCAGCACGAGAGAAAATCCAGGACGATCCAAACAAAGTGAATGGGACAAGGATGACCGCGACCACCAAGAAGGCGGCATTAAAGCCAACGGCAACTCGAGTCGCTGTCCGCACGGCAGCTTCGTCGATAGGCTCGCTAAACGAAGTTTCGAGGAAGTCGACAAGACCATTCTTGGATGAAATGTTTGCCACAGCATGTTCTCCGCCTTTTTCCGCTGCCGTGTCTTGCACGTGTAAGTTGCTGCTGGGTGCTTCGATTCCGGGAGTTCCTTGTCCATGGAGCCTGGGCAAGGCCTCAGCAACCTTCTCGCTGTCGTCCTCCACAACCTGTAATCTTGGCTTGCCGTTGATTTTTTCCGCTCGAGCGAGAGCCGTAGGATCAGTACTGGTGTATTTAGCCGGGAAGATGAGGCTCAACACAATCGAGCACAAGAGGCCTGTCATGAGCGAGGCTATGTTACCAGCGACTGCGTTCAGAGGGTCTCCTGTGGTTGCGACACTGATTTCCCTGCTTCTCTGCTTGGTTACGACGAACCAAGCCGTGAGGCCGAAACAAAGGCTGATCCAAGGTGAGGCTACTGTCGCAATCAGTGACATTCTCTCCCAGAGCAAGACCAAGCCAATGGGCATCGCAGCACCCCCGACAATGACTCCAAGCACGGTCAAGATCCATGTCAGGTTGATTGACACGGCATTCAGGATGCAACAAAACCTATACACAAGTTAACACATTCATTTCCAAATAAAATGGATCGGTTGAGCTCTTACGCTGACAGCCCCACTGAATACACAATAATGGCGTAATGCGAGACCTTGACCAGCTCGTTGCTCGAGGCTTGGGGACGGATGTAGGTCTTGTAGATGTCGAATGTCAACAAAGAGCTTACTGCTATCAACTCGGCACTGGTGCTGGATGTGACGGCCATAAACAAAAGCAAGAGCATCAACCCAGCACCGCCTTTCCCAAGGAGAGCAATGGCAGCAGCGGGTGCGCTGAGTCCAGCCCCGTTCTGAGACGCACTCAAAGGCTGAGGATAGGTGGGAAAGACAGAGACATTGGTAAATGCGGCGCATCCGAGACCCATTGCAGTGGCGAAGCCGAATGGAATGCCATACCAAGCAATGCCGCCAGCTATGTACGCTTTGACCGAGGTCTGTGGGCGTGAAGTAATAGTTCGTTGTCAGTAAGCTTGATCAAGCCAAACATTAGAGAAACCAGCGATCAGAAGATCTGTAGTGATATATGTCAGCGGTCGCGTTGGAAGCAGGGTCTGGAAGAATTCTAAGCTTACCAACTGCGAAAATGAGCCCGTTGTTTGATTTGAATGTCAGGTATGAGCCTTGATAGTTGCCTTCGATCGGCGTCTTTTCTGAGGCTTGCAGAAGTAGGTCGTAGAACTTGTCGATCCCCCCGATCGGCCCCGACGGTAGGTAAACGGTGAATCCAAAGACGAAAATTGCAATAAATGGTATTGCGGTGTGCGTGTAATCGGCCACAAAGGTGCTCCGCAGCCCACCAGCAACAATATACACAGCTACCACGAAGGGAATGATCCAACATGCTGCATACACATTGACTCCCGATAATGCCGCCACGACCTGGCTGCCTCCTAGGACGAGACAAGCACCGACCAGCATGTTCGTAGCCCAGCCGAAGAATAGATATGCCCAGTGCGCAACATGGCCGTGCCGGCTAAGAACAATCTCTGGGAAGGTGTGCGCCCCCGGAGTATGAGCTTTGATCTTTATGGCAATTAAACCGAATAGGAGGATCTGCAGCGTGCCATTGGCAGCATACCACATTCCGCCTGAGATGCCATACGTGTATGCAAAGGTCGACGAGGTGAGGAGTGTGGCAGACCAGGTCCACGATGACACAATCCCAGAGGCGATTAATCCTGGCTTGACGGAGCGGGACGCAGTGCTGAACTCCTCGGCGCTGGCTGTTGAGTAGCTTGTATATCGATTTTGCAGGTAAGTCAAACATAGCCTGGATAGGAGCGGACTCAGTTCAGCTTGTTCTCCTACGTTTTGAGATTGGAGTCATACATCAGAATGGCGAAGAATGCCCCAATGCCAACGACGATGCCATAGCCAAATCCTGCTTTCAGAATTTGGATACCGTCTGTGACTGAGGACATGATGAAATGTGGTTCTGGTGGAGGAGAGCAAGATATGATATTCTGTGAGACAGTTCTTGAAGAAGTGGTTGTCCAAACCGAGTGTTGAGCTTGTTTGCTCTGTTGAGTAAGGAGCCTGTGGAGTTGAACGCAGAAGATGATCTCAACTTTGAGAGGAGGTTCTTTTGCATTTCTATATGTCGTGCGACCCCATGCAGATCATTGATGATAGGCATCTCGACCAACCTCGGCGGATAAGAAGGCCAGCACTGGCCCTACCTGATTGGACCGGCCAACGTCGGCCATCGGCCGTCAAAGGTATTTCTGCATCAGGCATGGCACCGCCGAGCGATGCACCCCAGGATGGGAAGTTAAGGTGTGGATCTGGCCAACTCACAATTCTATGCCGATTGCAGTGCGATTAAGGGGATTCCTAATAGTGAACTTCGTGTTTATCAAATTGCCCAGCTTGATTCGCGCGATGGCCTATCAATCGTCTGGACAGATGCATCGCCGAAGGAGGCCGAGGCCATTTCTCCAACCACATCCCATATCACCATAAGATCACGGGCAAGTTCTCGAGGGAATACTTTGGGGACCAAGGAACGAACACCAAAATGATGTCGCCTGCTGTAGAGCTAAGTTGGAGGGCGATTGCAGCCGCAAAACGCAAGTCGATCTACAGCCTCATTCCAGACGAGTGGCAGCTGCCCTCACCCATTTCTCCAGCAGAATACCAAAGAGACGTGACTGGAGAATATATCCACCGGTTTCTATCTTTACGAGAGATCGAGATTACCGAGACCAGCGCTACAGATATAGTGCAACAAACCACAACAGGCAAATGGCGGGCCACCGAAGTCGCGGAGGCCTTTTGCCATCGCGCCGCCATTGCCCATCAGCTGGTGAGTATGGCCTCCTCTATTGTTGCCAACTTTAATCGGTGACTCAACAATGCTAATAGCCCACGTTGTAGGTCAACTGCCTTCACGAGGTAGGCTTCTCAAGAGCTATGGCCGACGCGCAACTATTGGATGAATATTTTGACAGACATAACAAGCCGATTGGGCCACTACACGGCCTCCCGATCAGTCTGAAAGACCAATTTCATGTTGCTGGCATGGAAACCACCATGGGATATGTTGGGTGGATAGGGACATTCGAAGGCAAGGTCGGGACTCATAAGGAGAAGGCTTTCGAAAGCGAATTGGTACGTGAGTTGAAGAAGATGGGAGCGATCGTATACTGCAAAACAAGCGTACCTCACACCCTTCTGGCGGGAGAGACCATGAACAACATCATCGGATACACATTCAATCCAAAGAATCGGATGCTTTCCGCTGGTGGTAGCTCTGGTGGTGAGGGGGCATTGATCGCTCTCAGAGGTAGTCCACTTGGTGTCGGGACTGATATCGGTGGCAGCATCAGGATCCCTGCGGCGTTCAATGGGCTATTTGGGTTGAAGGCTTCGAATGGAAGATTCCCCTATCAAGGAGTTGCTAACAGCATGGACGGCCAAAATTCGTTGGTTAGCGTGTTAGGCCCCATGGCTCACTCAGTGGCAGACCTGGAGCTCTTTGTCAAAATTGTCCTTGCAACAGAGCCATGGCTATATGATCCCCTAGTTTGCAATATTCCATGGAGGGGTGAGGCCGCTGACCAAGTCATTGCTCCGGACAGCACATTGACGTTCGGAATCTTACGGAGCGACGGTATTGTCGTGACACAACCCCCAGTATCCCGAGCCATCGAGTTGGTCGTCGCAGTCATCGAGAAACTCGGACACCAAGTGGTTGACTGGAAGCCACCTTCGCACAAACGCGGTGTCGAGCTTGTGGTAAGATTTGGGAATTCCAACGAGTAGAGCAAAGACTACGCTGACGTTTCCTCACAGTATGACGTTTGGAAATTTGATGGCGGGCGAGACATCCACAGGGCCTTTTCTTTGTCCCAAGAACCACTAGCAGATCAGATCAGTGGCAATTACGGATTTGCTCCGGTTGAAGAGAAGACAGCAACAGAGATTGCAAGAATCAATGTGGAAAAACGGACCTATCAAAAGGAGTATATGGACTACTGGAACAGCACTTCATCCCGGACCAAGACTGGGAAGCCAGTAGATGCATTTATCATGCCTGTCGCCCCTTTTGCTGCAGCAATACCTGGCCAATATGAGTACCACGGTACGCCACCCTCCAGGCCAACTGTTATGATACTGACATGCGTTGTCCTAGGGTACTCTATGGTCGCTAACGTGCTTGATTATTCGGCTACAGTGTTTCCGGTGACACTTGCTGATCAAGAGATTGACCTCTTCCAAAAGGACTATACGCCATTGAATGATCTCGACAACCGAATGTGGAGAAATTGTAAGTCAGCTCCTGGGACGCACACGACAGTCTTACAGGGACTAACATAGGCACCCCTCTGCTTAGACAAACCAGAGATCTATAACGGCACCCCTGTTGGCGTGCAGTTGATTGGTCGGAGATTCGAAGAAGAGAAGGTGCTGGCGCTGACGAGTATCATTAGCGAGGCCTTAGCTGGGGTTGGGAAGGGGCTGCAGAGGTCGCCGAGGAAGTCGATGACCAACGGCAACCTGTAGAGGGTGGTGATTGGAAGACAACGCAGGGCGCACAGAGGCCATGATTGAGCCAGAACGCTCTATGAGGGTGGGCAAGAGGGTGTATTTAGCACCAGTTGTTCATTAAGCAGTAAGGCTGTCAAAGGTAACTTGGATTTCTTGCTCGCTAGTTAAGCCGACTCGGATCATTATCGTCTATGGCACTCTTTTGGGCACAGCAGGAAGTTCGTGCGATGATGATGATGAATTTATTTTAGACGATCCAGCCGCTCATGGCAGCTATGCGTCGAGCCCCTTGGGGCAACTTACTACATATCTAGTGCAAGGGTCCCTAGGGCTTCGGCTCATGGCCTGTGACCCTCCAATCCACCTATAAAGTCCCCTATTTCCTTCTCTGCTTAGGGGCATCTATTTTTGCTTGCAACCAATCGAATCGAATTAGGTTTTCCTCCTGCTTTACCTAATACCATCTCTCCCTAGGGCTATGCTATGTATTTGGCAGTGGCGGGGAACCGTTAGTTAAAGGCCCCCCAACTCTAGTTAAGAAATCCCCCACATGGCGTTCATCAGGAAGGGGATCATAGCCTGGAGGCGCCCAGCCGCGCCGAGGTTCCGTCATCTATCGCTTTGTCTTTGACTTTAGCTATTTCCTTACTGGTGTCCCAGCAGCGAACGATTCGTCTTCACATCCATTCAGACTGTCGTAAACATGTCGAATCGAAGACAATTCACGAGTTGTGATGCGTGTAGGAAATCTCGGATTCGTTGCGACGCTGCCAACCGTGATGGCTCATGTACCAATTGTGAGCGCCGGAAGAGGACTTGCAGCTTCCAGGTAGGCGCAAAAGCAGTGGATATGTTGAGGTTCAGATCTGATGTCTTTCAAGTGGATCGAAAAGTTCACGGGTGGTCGACACCGGCGAACGAGTGTCAGAAGCAGCACGGGAGAACTACAAAGCATTGACAGAAGCGAGTGTTAGGTCTTCCATGGTAGAACAACCCCCAGACCCAGAGGGCAGGTCCATACGGCCACCATTATCCACAAGTCGCTCAGCATCCATCACTATTAATCGAAGGCAACATGCGCTGACCCTTCACAATGTGTTATGGGACATTTTCACCAGCCTTTACGAACCTCAATTGGGCTTGTGGATAGGGACTGAATGCAATCCTTTCAAAAGGTTAAACACTGTATGTCATTGTAGACGTCCTATGCTGCCGTGAGGTCACCGACCTAGACAGGCTCCTAAGACACTGATCACGCGATTGATGGTACTACTGGATAATTCCTCAGTGCCATTTCCCGGTAAGCTAGCTGTCGAGAAACTCGGTCTCCTGGACAGGCGGCTATCGCCTGAACAGGCCTCAGAGCAGGAGCACATCATCAATCAAGCGCTGATAAGTGCCGTGCATCCATTTTCTGCACGATGGTTACCGCTCAGCTGTTTTGGAGAGGTCGGGCCGGCAAAAGTGCAGCATCTAACCACCATGAAGGAGCACTTCGTTGAATGTATTTGGAAACGAGCCCACAAGCATGTCACACAGATCTTCACCCGACCAAGCTATCGTTCGATTCTGGCACTCTACCTATTTGGTGTCACTCCAACTTCCTCCAAGCACCCGGATCGACGAATCGCCGATCACTGCATGAAATCTTCTCTTCGGCACTATGTCCAACTAAGAGCGAAGAAGAGTATCGGTATGAATCCGCCAACTACAGCACGTACAGAGAACGATCAAGTCGTGGGAAGTATAGATGATCCAGCCACAAGACAAGACTCTCGTGAGGAGTATCAACATCTGGAGGACACTGCGTATTGGATTGGTGTTGTTATTGACGGATCTCGGGCCTTGACTCGATGTCAACCATCTGTGCTACTTCCCGGCTTGACCGGAGAATCAAACGTCTGGAGGCTGATAGGATTGTCTCTCAAGTGCATGATTCGAGCAAAAACTTCGTCTTCTATACTCAGTGAGTTACAACAGCATCTGACGAATATCTACGCATCAATGTGGTCTAACCATTAGGGCGGTTCTCAGAAGAAGACTTGATGGTATGAGATATCGAGTGGATTGGTAGTTCTCTTAGGAAACTGCTCGTACTGAAACCAGTCAACTTCAGCCTAGTTTTTGCGATGCTCGTAAGACGAAAAGCTAGAACTGCTCAGATCGGTTGCATCAAACGCCAAAGACGAGCCGATTCCGATGGGTCATGTTATCGCGGTTCTCATTTGAGCTTCCTTCTTATCTCCACCGGGCCTCGGTTCCGAGCCGAGTTGCGGCCAGAGCCTCGAGGTGCCGTCGGCTCCCAAATGAAGTGAGAGAACTTCTTCTAGGATGAGAAATCCTTGGTGGTCTTTGATCTCAAAAGTTGTTCTTGTCTTCCTGGGTCAGATGAAGCGAGATGGCTTTGACGGTGAAGTCAACCTCAAACTACACTCCCCCGTGGTTGCAGGTGGAAGAATCATTCGATCATCGTGGAGTTTGAAATATCGATCGGCTTCATTTCATCGTCGTTTCCCTCAGGTAACTGGGTGTATGACTGGTGTAAGGGCAATGGGGCTATCGCTGAATGCCTGCCATGGTAGGATTGGGTTGGCAATGGTCAATGATTGCCTGACAGGAGTCATTTCTATACATACGCGCAAGTTAAAACTCTGGCAATCATAATGTTCACGATTTTGTCGATCGACCGTCAGCGTTCTCTAAATCAGACCTCGTGTCGCTGCATTGCTCTCAATCGTTACTGAAACAACCTAGGTACCTAGGCATGGACGGGTTCTGATATGGGGTACAGAGTACGGAGTACTCATGAAAGCCGATAGCAAGGCACGGGTATATTATCGGCGATCAACAACTCAGGGTGGCCTCGAGCCTCGCCAGAGACGTAGCCTTCCACGTTCCCAGGATGAGGAATAGTGCCAAACCCAGAGTACCCAGGTGTTGTGGCCCAGTAATGCATGATTTCACTTAATATCCACTGAGGGGAAACAGCCAGGAACGAATGACCGAGGGGCCAACCCCGGGTGTATCTAGAGGGCTGAGAGGCCAAGAGTGCAAAGCTGCCTGGCTATCCGCCCTTCGGATCATCGTCATACGCCCGTAAGGCCCCCAATCAAGACAAAACCTTGTTTCAGCTTCATCAAACCACTCCACACCATGGCTGGAATTCTGACAAAGCGGGCGTGAGGCTCCCTTATTAGTCACTCTCGATTTTCAAATTCTATATTATCAATCTCCAATCAGGCTATCACGTTGATCAACAGATACATCGAAGCCTTCAAATAAGGCAAATTAATCGCCAAGGCTCAGTCCCAGAATGGCTGGAGCGACAGAGGACCAACATGCCCAAACGCCGCCACGGTATAAACGTAAGCTGACGGATGCTCGGAGGGAGCAGAATCGCCGGGCACAGAAATTATGGCGCGAGAGGCAGAAGAAGCAGCGGGATGAGGATCTTAAAGCGAAGGTCCTTGAGCAGTTGATGCAGGCGGAATCTGTGGGTGTGGAAGTCCTGCTTGAAGATAATGATGGTGGTGCTGGAGGCAACGGGAGCTGGATGGGTGATGTTGTTCACAGCACTGGAATTGATTATCCCTTCGATGGACAGTTGGCGCTCGACGGAACTATCCCAACGAGCATTGGCCCTGGTCCAGAATCCATCGGTTCAAGTCTGGAACTGACAGCCAACTTGCAACTCCCTGATCCCGATATGCCGCTGCCAGTGGCGGTATATTACTATGCGCCGCCCGACCCGGATTCAGAGGACATGCGATACTCATGGCCCATTGACGAAGATATCACGCAGAAGATATACGTCAAGCCGCCTCCGCGCCGGCCAGCAGGGGGTAGTCTGGTAAACGCGACTTCGCTGTCCGCATCATCTCACTCCGGCACGACTCCTTCGTTCTCTTACCCAACCCCTTATTCACTTTACCCTCTCATAGCCAACAGCACACATACACCACAGCCAATTTCAACCATCAGCGAGGGAAGCTTACCATCGCCTTACATAAACCATCTACAGTTAGTGGGCGAATCATGCTTCTCAGCAACCCTCTCAATTGCGGCGTGCCTCGGCATCCCGCGCTCATCGTACATCAACGACCATCCATCACCCTTCAGCACCTCATCTAACAGCACCGTATCGTCGATCCCCGTCGACCTCCGCCCATCCGGCTTCCAACTGATCCTCGCGCACCCATGCTACCTCGACTGCATCCCGTTCCCGCACTTCCGCAACATGGCGGTGTACCTGTCCAGCCTGAAGAAACTCGACCACTGCAGCCTGTACCTGGACCTGATGCACGACGGGCTCGTGTGCTGGGGCCGTACGCGCGCAAACGGCACACACGGGAGGAGCATGCGCGACGGCGTTGCCTGGAGTAAGCGGAGTTGGGAGGCGAGGCCGTGGTTCTGGCGCAAGTGGGGCTGGTTGGCGAGGCTGAGCATTGAGGAGGTGGATAGTGGGGTGTTTTCGCGGGCGCCCGTGGACGATGAGGTTGATGACGAAGATGGCATGTTAAGCGGGAGCCAGTGGTGGTGGTCTCAGCAGGCCGATGATGAGGCTGAGCTGCTGCTGGGAGTTCCTGGTGCGGGGAGCGCTCCCTCTAGCAGCGGTGTCGGTAGTAGTGTGGGATCCCAGAATCAGGAGGAATTCGGCAGCATGCTTAGTCGGGTGGTCTCCTGCAATGTGGGAATCCGCAATATAAAGGATGTTGTTCCGTGGGATTAGGATGGCATGATGTGGGCTGTAGACAGGTATACTCGCTAATCACCATTCATCGCAACGGGCTGAATATTACGAGAATCATGAACATCTCACTGCTGCGTAGATCATCAAGATCTCCCTAGAGAGTTTAATTCTTTTGATCAAGCACTAAGAAATCACCCAGAGCCCTGCGTCCCTTTTCAAATCTACCAAACCCGCTAGTGCCGCAACTTTTCAAAATATCAAATACCCTTGAAATGCTTGTTCCTTACCAGTTTCACTACCATGGACAGCCTATCCGCCCACCGCGTGAATTCCTCATATTTTTGGTCGGGATAATTGCGACAACTTACAAATATTCGAATGCTATCTCTCCTTTCGAATCATTAAAGCCGGATGAACCTGTTCGATCAAACCCTCGGCCATTTTTGCGCTCACATTCCCAGGGTTGATGATGACCTCGCTGACCTCAGGTGTATTCTTGATCGTACCGAATCGCACACTGGCCTTGATCACTGGTGTTTCTAAGCAGAACAAATAGTGCAGGAAGACGGCTATTGCATGCCCAGTTTGGTCTTCGATCCAGCTGAAAAGGCCGCCTAGGCGTTTGAAGACGTGCAGAGTCTCCTCGTCCAAAAGCGGCGTCTTTAGAAGATCCCTCACAGAGATCGACAGTTTCTGAGACTTGGACTTTGGATCTCGTCGGGCACCCCACCGGCTCCGTAGTGTCATTAGCAGATCCTTCGCATCTATAACAGAGATTTGACGGACTCGTTCCAAATTCAAAAGTGACCGCGGGGCATTTGGATCGTCCAGTACCAGCATATGTAGTTTCAGAGCCTCCAGTACAAGCTCACCAGACTCAGACGCTACGAGCTCGTACTGCTCCGCCAGGTAGTAGAGAAATCGGAAGAAGACGATGCGGCGCCGCTTCGCCACGCTAAAACGCTGCTTGTGGCGGGTGTTGGACAGAGCCACATTCGCGACAATGAAGCCATCGAGAGGATATTCGAGCAAGGTCGCTGGAGAATTGCCTTCCATGGCTATGCGAAAAGTCTCGAGGATGTCGTCGGCAAGAGGACGTGCCATGTCTTGCATCGGCGAGGGCTGATGACCTTGCAAATCTGCTGTCCACACTTCCCGCAGCAGAGTGGCACACGCCCATTCTAGCCCAAGTCGCAAGGTAAAGACCGTGTCTGAAGGGTCTTCATCAAGTAGTCTTTCCAATTTCGTATACATTATAGATAGGAAGACAAGCGGGAGGTCGTTGATAGCGAAGCGCTTTCCTGTAGCTGTGCTGACAGTTTGTAGCCATGCGGCTTGGTTTTTCTTGAAGGAGACAAGCGGCAGAGCAGCCGTGAGGCCTTCTCCGGCCGAAGATTTCCCCCTCCTCATGAGCCGCGCACCACAAACATCACAACAGATCATTGTTGAGATTATGTCTGTTTCAGGGTAATTCCCCATTGTAAGAGGGTATATCAGCTTCGATAAACTTAATGGAAGAGGAAAGTTGACCGTCTGCGATTTGTCTGGGGGATCCCGCAGTAGGAGAACCAGTACATTCTGCTCCGAAAAACATTGATTGCATGTGCCTCGAAAATAGTCTTTCTGGAACTGGGGCTTATTGAAACCGGGGATTGCAAGACCGCTATCAAAAGACTCGTTCCTGGAAACACTTGGTGTCGGCATAGTATCTTGCAGACGAGGATGATATGATGGTTTGGTGTATCTCCCACTGCTGTCCACTGGAGGTGCGTAATCGATAGCTCTGATGTTGTCGATTGCCGAGACGGTTGAGCCATAAGATACTCTCCGGCAATGCTCTATTCCAGATGACCGCCGTCGCTGTGGTTCTGCAATTGTAGTGCTGGGGATTCTGCCGTAAGAGGCTTTCTGCGCGATCTTGATGGTCTCCTCTGATAGTTGGTCCAATCGAGTGCTTGAATTATCAACGTTTGGTGGTATATAACTTTGGGGTCTATCAGTGGCATCTGATGCTAGCAATTGTGTGAGAGCGTCCGTGAAGAGGCTAGATAGCTGCTGTCCCGTTTCTGGCTGGCTTGTAGTGGCAGAAATGTGTTGCTCCTCATAGGTCTTCTCTACTGCGTCAAGCCAGGTCCGCAGCTGCTCTGCTTGTCCCCTCAACTTCGCAGTCAATGCTATGGTCTTCACATTGTCTTCGCTGTCAAAAATTTGGTTTGCCACATTCATGTCGACATCTTTGCTTGATAACAACTCGGAAATATTCACTCTCTTATTGTCGCTAAGGATCACCTCGTCTATGCCGACAGATTGACGGGATGGAATGCGGATACGGGCCAGGTTCTCATATGAAGTGCGCGGTAAATCCGTCCACAGGGTGCCTTGGTGGAGGGCTGGATTGGACTTCCCTTTCGGAAGGAGAGCTGAAAAGCAGCCTTTGGTTTGCAGCACGTATGTCTCGTAGGTTGCAGTGTCGGTGTACAGGAAAGCGCAATGTGGACTTACAGCGAAGACGGACAGTCCGACCGAGACATTACAGTAGGCAGGAGGCTGTTCCTTTTCTCCAAAAGTGGCGACCACACACGCGAGCCCGTGCAGCCCATATTCGACCAATCCTCGAGCAAATTGGCGTACATCAGGCCCAAGGATGTCGCCATCAGTCATAAGAAACCAAAATGATGACTCTTGGAGCGCAAAACGACAGTCTGGGTCGTCAATGATGACGCTAGGTTTGGTCCCGCCATCCGGGTCGAGATCATCCAGCCCATCCAGGTTCGTTCGGCGATGGGCGAAGTCGCTCCAAGGTAATATTTCTGTCTCTCGGCGAGCGGCGAGAGGGAGAAGAGAGCAGATATCCCGAACGGCTCTGATCTCTGCTTGTAAACCAGCACCATAAGTGCTGCCAGAAACATCGACAGCGAAGGCTATCTTTGCCTCACGAAACCCGCCGGCGGTTGTGACCCTGGATCTGAGCACATTGGGTACTGGAGCTGCCACCGACTGTGGCAGTTCTTCGTCGGACGGAGAAGCAGATGAAGAGCGAGCTTCAAGCTCCTGAGGCAGTGCCTCGGCGTTTGCAAGCCCTAGAGGTTGCGGAGTCAGGCTTGGAGACGAAGAGGCGGATAGTTCAGCAGGGCCTGTTGCAAGATCGTGGTGGTCAACGTCGAATGTTGGCGCTAATGATTCGCCCATCGCTTCATTGACAACAAGTTGCTTGTCCAAGGGAACGGTATCTGATGTGGCCATCGAGTCCTGACATGCTATGAGCATGCTGCATTCGGTGGGAAAACCTGGTGCTATTGTCGAATTTCTTTGCTGTTAACACTTGCTTGTTGTTCAAGGATGATTGGAAGACCGTGAAAGACGCAATAAACTTGATAGAATGTTGTTTGTGAGAATAGCTGTGGGTTTCAAGGTTCGATCGCTTTGAAAGGCAAATAGAAACCGATTGAGAGATGTAGCAACCTCATTCGAGCTGCCTTCCAGTCACCAGAATCGCCTATCTCATTTGCTGGCTTAATTATCGTGCATGGCCAGCCACATCCGACCACGTCGTACCACCGCTAGCTGGGCACTAATGCAAAGTACATGTTCAATCACTGCCCAGGGTGTCTCTCTGGTTGCCTTTTTGTAACTTGCGGTCGCCACTACGATACGAGGGTTGCCTTGTGATCAGCCTCACCAAAGGAGGTCCACCAGTCGCATGCTTAATGTTGCCTTTGCCCAGCTGCAATGACTGCAGAGCCTTCTTTGACCTCGTCCACTACTGCAGGGTGCCTGTCTCTTTACAAAAAAATCATTGCAGATAATAACGACGTGATGCAAGAGAACTTTCAGAGTTCAGTGGTCAAAATCCTTCGAATGATTTACAAAATTATCGAGGGCACCCAAGGTAATAAAAATAACAAACTGAATATGAGAACGCCAACCACCCCGGTTCAAGGAAAGCAAAGCGAATTATTTTTGGCCTTGCGCTAACCAAGCTTCCTAAGGTGTTGCTTTGTCCTGTAAAAGTGAAAGCCGCTTGATGCTTAGAAACTCCATCCGTACTCAACGGATCGCCCCGCCCCACTAGTTCGATGCTATTTAAGCCATCGTCGAATATTGAGAGAAAGCGCGGCTGCTTCCTGTACTGGAGCTTGTGTGACTCTGGTGGCGCGGGTGTGTAGTGCCAGACGTTTCAACTCCAGTGCCTGGTGTCAACGGCCTGTTTCCTCCTTCGTAGCTAGAGCCATCTTCTCGCACTGGCGGGATTGCCAGCGGCTGAGCGTTGCCGATCAGGCTTGGCTGTGCAGGGCTCAACACAGAAGGAAGATGGGCAGATGTTAATTGGATTGACATGAGACTCGAAGTTGAAGACTCCGTCCAAGCGGGGTTGTAATAGCGGGTGTAGGCGAGCTTCTGGGGTTTCCTCGCACTGTCCTTGGCCTGCGACGCGTTTGTCTTTGCAGATGTGAGAACATTACTTGATGATGGATTTGCAGAGGTTGCTGAGTCTTCGCCAGTCTTCGTTGACAACTGGATCGTTGGCGCACTCCTAGAAGGGGAGGTATCCCCTCCTAAATACGCAAAATCTCGTATGCACACTGTATTGGAGCCTTGTGTATCGTCGACAGTTTTGGTCAATGGATGTGAGTCGGCTGGGCAGTCTTGCTGAGAGGCGGTCGAAGGAATACTCGACTGCTGGTCATTCTGATCACTTTCGGATGGGACAGGCATCTCTTTGAAGGGTTGGTGTAAGAGGGCTGGATATCTACTCTGCTTGCACAACTCAAACGAACGAAGAATTGGATAAGTAGTTTACGCTCACTGCCTGCAAATAACAAAACGGCGAGGCTACAGAAGCTGTTTGCTCGAGTTTTGGGTTCAGTGGCGGTGGCTGAGCCAATGCATCAGCCTGAGCGACACCTGCAAGGATTTCAGACTCGGCATGGCTGCCTGTTGGTGCCTCACCTATCACATGGGCCCCAAACCAAGCCCGATTGTCAATTATTTCACAGCATCTAGTTACTTTGGCTGGTCATATCCCAACCATCAGCAGATTGAAAGTGTACATCTGACCTCTGGATGATAACAGGGTTGTTTTTGGCAGGCACTTGAGACAGATACCATGTCGGCAGTATCTAGACCGAATTATGAGGCTTCGCAGGCTGGCCCCAGCAACAGAGATGATGATCTCCCATGGCCATTTAACTTAGAAAGTTACGTGCCAGAAATGTAGGTCAACAAAGCAGTGGAAAAGCTCTACTGCCCTGGAAATACCGCTCGACTCTAGGCTAACCATTCAAGGGTCAACGGAACTGAGATTGCTGCCGAGTTAAACGATTTTGCAAAGCGTCATTTGTCTAAGACTACTGCTATTCGATACCTACGTTATGAGCATGGCCACTCAGGTATACTGCAACTTCATGTAATGGGGCCTGGTTCAAAGTTGCAATGACTAATGGCTCTCTAGTGGAAGACTGCATATTGTCTGGTTTGCCGTCCCGAAAAGCCTCAAAGGTTAGTCAAATATACATTGCCATATAGCATCCCAGAGTCTTTTTGTAATTGTTAGCGTTTGATCATTGCTAAATCTTACTCAGGCTGCTCACAAGTGCTTTCACGAACTCTTGTACGTAGCTAGACAGAACCAAATTGCCGAGAAAAGCAAACTTAAGCATGAATATCCCTCAGTTTTATCAACAGATTCATAATGAAACCGGACGCGTCGGACATACCAAAGGATATCAAACGCCTTCGAATATCACCATCAACCTTGAGGGGGCTCCTGTCCTACTTTGAAATTCCACCGACTTTTGTTCGAGCACTCTCGGGAGATGGCCTTGCTTTCCTGCCCTATCAAAGTCGATTATTATCTGTAAGAGCTCATCCGGTTCTTGACGTCTGGTATATTCTACCTGTTCGCGCAGAGGTCGAATGCACCGAAGGCATCAAGAGCCACGGTCTGAGCAGAGCCGGAAGCAATCAAATGGACCCTTCACAATACTTGCATCTTAACGATGTTGGAAAGGACGTTCGACCATCGAGGATAGCGCTCTATCTTCAGCATGATACGGAGTCGCACCGAACAAGTGCGATTTGCGTTGATTTTCAAGATGGACGATGGTGGGATCTTGCCGAAGAGCCGTTTCTCCGTGCAAGGGAGACGTTACAGCGACGGGCACACAGCACGAGTCATGGAGGCACGTTTTTCATACATTTGCTTCTCTTCACGAGTGTGTGTCGTTGGTGGAGAACCGCACTATCTTGTATTAACCAGCAGATAATTGCATATGTAAGCCGTCTGTACCTACCTAGAGAGCTTACTGTCGTCCTAACATGCAGAACAGGAAAAGAAACTCCAACAGCCGATGTGCTGTCCTTCAGACTCTGACAATAGCAGCACAAGCGAAACCAGCAAGGCTCTTCATACCATAGCTACGCACTTGCACCGCTACAAGACGGAGACTGACATACTTGCAGATGTTGTCTCGCGACTGACAGCTTGTGATGGATGTAGTTGTGCAAGCAAGCCGAATGATGATGGCCACTCATCGTTTCAGATTATTGCGGGAGAAGTCAATGGACTTCAGATGGGCGTGGATGAGCTGGAGAGGAAAACTCGGACCATTATTGGACTGGTGAGTAAAGCCCGAAAAGACTTCCTTGTCTCGAAACACGCTTGCTAAAAGGTTTTTGATACGCTAGCTATACAATAATATGCAGATGTCGAACGACATCCTGATGGTGGAGAATGGGAACTCTATGCGCAAGATCATGAAAGCGACTCGAACAGAGACAAAGTTGTCACGACACCTAGCGAAGCAGTCCCAGTTGATGGCCATCGAAATGAGAAAGGACAGCATATCGATGAAGACTGTATGCTCTCTCCGGCTTCAAGTGGTTTAAGATCCAGGAAATTCACGGCTGACAATTCCTAGATCGCAATCCTCACTATGTTCTTTCTACCAGGCACATCTTACGCGGTAGGTTTCATGCAATATTAGCCGCGGATCAAGGATAGCCCAGGGCAGTAGACTGACACAAAACAGGCAATTCTGTCCATGCCATTCTTTCAAGAATATCCTTGGATGGAAAGACCTGGGCGGGTGTGGCTTTGGCTCGTCCTCACTGTCCCATCGACTCTACTGGCCTTCGGAATCTTCCTCCTGTTCGTCCGGAAAGGAGAAAGGTCTATTTCAGCTTCAACCGCGTATGCTGAGCGTTGGAATGACGTTGAGATGAGTTCGGTCGAATCAGTAGAAGCAGAACGAATGGGATAAGAAGATAATGTAGATTGATCTGGCAAGGAGTTGGAATCAAAACGCCAGTCGGCTTCGGCATAGGGATTGGCGATGTCATTGCGGTCATCAAACTTGTGAATCGAGTTGTCAACGCCCTCGAACAGGCTTGCAGCTCCTCAACCAGATATCGAGCCCATCACCGAACTTCGCAGCCTTGAAATGTCCCTCGTTGAGGTCAAATCGATCCTGCCGAACACTACCGTCGCTCAGAGAATCGTTCTAGAAGAATGGCTGCAAGACTACAGACAAAGAGTGGACGAGTTTTTCGCAAGGCTGGAGAAATATCACGGACACCTAAGCGAAGGAGGCACAGCCCGACGATGGAAGGACAACTTGAGGAAGGTGCAATGGCAGTTTTGTACGCCAGGCGACATAAGCACATTCAAAGATAATATCAGCACTATGATGGATGCCATCCAAACGATCTTGCGCACTATCCAGATGTAAGGCTCGGGTGATGTGATGCTCTAAACTATAAGCAGTCTAGGTATTGATTTGGCTTACGGATCCAAACTTGGCTTGGTACAATCGGCCATTCAGGAAAGTTCATCCCAATCATGCACAGACCTGGCTCGTCTACACGATACTGTAGGCAACGCAACGAAGTTCTTAGAAGACATGAAAACAACCTTCAGAACAGCAGGTGAAAGATGGGACTACTTCAACGGCGGCAGTGGTTAGCCCACTTCCATCCATATGGTATGTTCTAGCGCATGTCTGCATAGGGGCTTTGTGAGCCCTCGTGACTGATGGAAGATATAGGAAGAGACCAGGGACGGCGTTAAAACTTCATACTGTGGGAGATCCAAGGTGTAGTTAGTTAGTTAAGCTTATATCTATCCATCACTCCCCGGACTTCACTACTCCACCCCCTTAAGTCACCTGACTTTTTCTACTTTATTACTTACAATTCCAGAAATACTGTCAACAATCTAACAGGGCCTCGTTCAAGGGAGACGATTCAGTACGGCGCAACCGGCTGTGTCCCGAAAATCGGCTGAAAATCCTGGTATTTCTCGAGTTTGCCTTAACTGTTAGAGCGTGTGAGTCTCATTCCCAATTCGACACCGAGGTTGATTGAGATAATACAAAATCCCACCGGGGGTTTTATCCTATAGGGACAGGTTCGATTTCGATTAAAACCTGTCTCTGGGAGTTTTTGTCTTTTTTGGTCAATCTCGTCTTTGCTCTTTTTGATGATGGGCTGGGAGGGCTCCTTCTGTCTACTGTGTGCGCTGCCAGCGAGTGCTTGGCGCGAGCAATGCTGTGGTGGGAGTGAATGTCTAAGTAGTTTGCTTGAGGACGGCGGGCTCCGATCGATGGACCGTAGGGGTGATGATTTCCCTAAGACAACCGGCGCAGTGGTCCAGCGGATTTGTAAGTGAGGTGGCTTTATGCATACACATCGAGGAAAGCCACAAATCTTGGAAGAACGACTTGACTTGACATTGGCTTTAGAATCCAAGAATCCAAGAATCCAAGCCGGGGAAAGATCCCTCACCACGGCAGACAAGCTCACCCTCTGGGGAATTGGCAGCCACGGAGATAGGACTCGATCAAGTATTCGCTTAATAGAAACAGCAGACTGTGCAAGACATCATCTTATCATCTCACGAAGTGGATCGCGAGTCGTGCCCATTTGCACAGGTAAGAGCGAGGAAAAAAGGTATAATTCTACCCCAGTATTGCGAATACAGCATCCCTACCTCGAACAATTGTTTAGCGCGGCAAAACTATCATCTGGACGGATTAAGGTACCCAAACAGGGTTAAAGTCATCTCGAAAACCCAGTCATCTTATCTGGGGCCGATCGGTGGCATGTCGTCCCACGTTGTTTCAACATCGAGGCTCGGAATGGCGTGCTTTCGCGTGCGCACGTGCAGGGGAGTCCACGAACGAAGTGACTTTGGGCGACAGGGAAACAATAATGTATAAGACATGAAAGAAGGATCAAGCTCCCGGCCCGTCGGGTACGAGAGAATTGGCTCTCGTATTGTCCTTCTGCACGACACCTTGTTGTCAGAATACACCTGTTGATCGACAGTCATGGGTCACGTCGCAGACCGAAAGGTTGTTTCGTCCAACACGGTGGACGTCGAGGCCGGGTCGCCATCTACCTCTGCGAACAGCTCGCAGGAAGAGCTTGTCAAGCCGACTACCACGTGGAAGGGCTACATCTGGGATACATGGGAGCTTCCCAAGGAGGAGCGATGGCTGCTGTTCAAGGTCGATGCGTTTGTATTGACCTTTGCTTCGGTGAGATCTCGGCCACTCCCTTTTTGCAGTGCTCTTCGTCGCTGCGTCTGTCTTCGGTCTGGCTCATGCGACTTCGCTCCTACTTAGATCGGCTACTTCCTCAAGAATCTCGATCAGTACAATGTCAACAATGCTTTCCTCAGCGGCATGGAGGAGGATCTTGCCATGTTTGGAAACCAGCTTGTGACAAGCACGTCGATCTGGACTGTGGGATATGTTATCGGTCAGATTCCATCGAACCTGTTATTGACGAGACTATCACCTCGGATTGTTATTCCTACTGTATGTCTATACCGCACCCCCGCAATGCGGCAGTTCCTCCTTGCTGAAGCCCAACTGCTCTAGCTCGAAGTAGGGTGGGGTGTTGCGACCATCGCCACGTCCTCTGTGAAATCATACAAGGCGCTTTATGCATTGAGATTCCTGGTTGGCCTCTTCGAGTAAGCCCACCAACCACTCATCCTGTTCATTGTAAAATTTGGCTCACAGTCCAACCACAGATCCGGCTTCTATCCAGGAATCCACTATCTACTCGGCAGCTGGTACACACCACGAGAGCTCGGCAAGCGAGCGATGATATTCTGGCTTGCCGGATCAATGGGGCAACTCTTCAGCGGATTTCTACAAGCTGCAGCATACACGGGTCTCAACGGCGTACACGGACGCGCCGGCTGGAGATGGCTGTTCATAATCGACGGCATCATCACGCTTCCCCTGGCGCTCATGGGCTATATCTTCTTCCCTAACCTGCCGCACGAGGACAACAAAACCTGGTGGACGACAGAAGCGGAACATCAGCTTTCCGTCAAGCGCATGAAGGCCATTGGTCGCGCTGGCAGGGAGCCGTGGACGTTGCCGAAAGTGAAAAGGCTGTTGACCAGTTGGCATACGTATATCCTGCGTGGGTATCTCTCCGATTCAACTTTTCCATTTCGTGCTTCTGACAATCAGGCATAGCGATACTGTATGTTCTATGGAACAACGGCGGCGCCCAGCCTGGTATGGGCTACTGGCTGAAGAGCTTTAACAAGAAACCGAATCCAGTCCCCGGCACGAATTTCACCATTCCGGAAATCAACTATCGTGAGTGCTTGCGATCACATAGAGTCATTAGAGCTATCACTTATCACGCGACGCAGTACCTAACATATCAGTCGGTATCTTCATCGGCATGGCTTTCATATGGGGCTGGGCTTCCGATGGGCCATTGCGAGGTCGACGTTACCCCTTTATCTATGCGGGGGCTGTCATAAATGTACACACCCCAGCTGGCAATCCTACTTCTCCTCCTTACCTTACCTACTACATTGCAACACTAACATGAGACACAGCTAATCTTCAGCACGGTCCTCCGGCAAATGCCGCTATATAGCGACATCCAGGGCCGCAAGGTCGTGTACTGGCTAGGCCAGATCGGCAACGGGGCGGGCCCGCTGATCCTGAGCTGGATCAATGAGATCTGCTCGGGCGACACGGAGAAGCGGGCGCTGCTCGTCGCCGCCGGAAACGACTTCGCCTACGTTGTGCAAGCCGTCGCGCCGAACTTCGTCTGGAAGACCACCGATTTCCCGGCCGCGAGGAAGGGCTATACCTGGTCGCTTATCCTGCAGATCCTTCTTAGTATGTATTCCGCTGCATTCCATTGTTCAACCACCTCCCCCCCCCCCCCCCCGCTCTCCCTTTGTTTCCTCTGTGTGCTGTCCCTGGCCGTGCGGCGTCTACCTTG
>Ga0105239_10002795_pt1 | contig 21842 bp, 19 predicted proteins | sample KBSC44metaG_FD_92761 | JGI IMG/M metagenome (GOLD analysis project Ga0105239, IMG submission 92761) | Corn rhizosphere microbial communities from Kellogg Biological Station, Michigan, USA - KBS C4-4 metaG | ecosystem: Host-associated > Plants > Roots > Rhizosphere > Soil | place: Michigan, USA... | reverse complement strand
GATTAAATAAAGGCATCTTATTTTTGCTGGGCGCCCCCTACCTGGTGGTGGCCGTGGGTGGATACATCTGGTACAAAAATTATCGCCGCAAAAATGTTAGCCTGGATATACGCGACGAAAAGTTGAATTTGAATTAGTCCATAGTCCATGGATGATAGACCATAGTTTGTTTATTGATTAAAAAAATTGCTATGGTCTATGGGCTACCGATCATGGACATCTCACCACAATGGCAGAAACACCAAAATCATGGGCAATGCTGCATACCAAATGCCCGCGCTGCAGGCGGGGTGCTATGTTTAGCGGAGGGATGTACAACTTCGGCTCTAACAAAATTCATGAAGTTTGCCCGCATTGCAATTTACACTTTGAAATTGAACCAGGCTATTTTTATGCCGCCATGTATATTAGCTACGCGCTGAATGTATTTGAAGGATTTGGTATTGTTGCACTTACTTACTTGTTTACCCATAATGCCAGCTCACCGTGGCTTTACACCGGGACTATCATAGGCGGGTTATTTGTGCTGTCGCCGATAAATTTCAGGTACTCCCGCGTTTTGCTTTTATATTTGATGTCACCTAAGATAAATTACCAGCCGCATTTAGATATTGATGATTCAACGCCATACCTTTGATTTTTTAAAAGACCTGGTTGAAAATAATAACCGGGAATGGTTCCAGGTAAATAAGGAACGCTATGAGGCCGCCCGTACAAACGTGATAGATTTCACCACGGAGCTGCTAAAACTAATGCACAAAGTCGACCCCGGAATTGATGCCGCGCTCGATCCCAAAAAATGCGTAATGCGTATTTACCGCGACATACGTTTCAGAAAAGACAAAACACCCTATAAAAACAACTTTGGCGTTAGTATACCGGCCAAAGGATTAAGGCTTGGGGGAGCAGAGTACTACCTGCAAATTGCACCGGGCAACTCATTTATTGCCGGAGGATATTGGATGCCTGAGGCTGCACATTTAAAAGCGATACGCCAGGAGATTGACTATAACGCGCACGAGCTTAAAAATATAGTTGACGATGCCGCGTTTAAAAAGCTATTCGGCGAATTTAGAAAACAGGATGCGCTTAAAACTGTGCCGCGCGAATACGGCGCCGACAACGAGAATATTGACTTGCTAAAACTTAAAAGTTTTGTAGCCTTCCACCAGTCTAAGGATGAGGACCTGATGAAAAAGACTGCGCCTGAAACCGTAGCTGCAATATGCAGTAAAATTTATCCACTGAATGTATTTTTAAATAACGCCATCACCTAAAACATTTAATAGCCTCGATATGAAAACCAGGAATATTCTATTTTCAGCCGCTTTACTTTTAACACTCCACTCCTGCGTGGTAATGTCACCAAAAAAATACAAGGCACTGGTTGCCGAACGCGATTCGCTATCCATGCGTTCAAACGCCTTATTTGATACGGTTGCTATGCTCCGCGCTGATACAATGCGACTGCACCGCGAAATACGTGAGGCACAAGGTGCCAACGAGTCGCTCAAAGGCACCTACAATGCGCTCAACGACAAATACAATTCTCTGAATAATAACTATAATGCAAGCTCATCAAAAGTTACCGCGCTATCTTCAGACCTAAAGAAACGCGAGGCCCGGCTGAAAGAAGTCGAAGATGCCTTAAAGAAACGCGATGAGGCCACCAATGCATTAAGGGATAAGCTGCAAAAAGCACTGCTTGGATTCCAGGCGAACGGACTTTCAGTTGATATTCGCAACGGCAAGGTATATGTTTCATTGACCGATAAATTGCTGTTCCCATCGGGTAGTATTGTTATTGACGCGCGTGGCAAGCAGGCCCTGGCTCAACTGGCTGCGGTTCTTAATAAAGAAACGGATATCAACATTGCTGTTGAGGGCCATACCGATGATAAAAAAGTAATTAACCTTGGGCAAATAAAAGATAACTGGGATTTAAGTGTGCTGCGTTCTACGTCGGTTTGCCGATATCTTACCGAAGTTGAAAAGATTGACCCGCACAGGCTTACTGCAACCGGCAAAAGCCAGTACCAGCCAATTGATCCAGGCACCACAGCAGATGCACTTTCAAAAAACAGGCGGATTGAAATTATTTTGAGCCCTAAGCTGGATGAGTTATATAATTTGATAAAGCAATAACACGATTACAGGATTTTAGGGATGGCCACGATGAACAGACTGGCTATCCCTGAAACCTAATCCTAAGATCCGTCAAATCTTAAAAATCTTGGTTCAGAAAGGGCTGGTAAAATCTTTAAAAGAAGGCAGCAATTCGTCTTTAGACGAAAGCAACGCCTCACCGCTTGGCAGGCCCCAATCGATATTGAGGGTTGGATCGTTCCATATTACGCCGATCTCGGAGGCTTTATCGTAGTAGTTATTTACCTTGTAGGTAAAAATAGTATTGTCCTCCAACACGGCAAAACCATGTAAAAAGCCGGCTGGTATCCAAAACTGTTTTTTATTTTCGCCGCTTAGTTCGATAGAAAAATGTTGGCCATAGGTCGGCGAATTTTTCCGAATATCAACAGCTACATCAAGCACGCTGCCGTTTATAACACGCACTAGTTTGCCCTGCGCAAAAGGATCAGCTTGTCCATGGAGCCCTCTTACTGCGCCTTTGTGCGAAAAGGATTGGTTATCCTGCACAAAATCGACAGTTATACCCGCTTCGGTGAATTTGGCCTTGTTATAGCTTTCGTAAAAATAGCCCCGGTCGTCATTAAAAATGCGCGGCTCAATTACCAGCAAGCCTTTAATATTGGTTTCAATTATGTTCATTAGTCAACGGTTTTCATCAGGGTGTTAAAAATCACAAACTGGTTTTCAAATTCCTGGTTGTGAATGTCCTGTAAACGGTGTAAATGCCTTGAATAAAATTGATTAAAGTCATCGATTGTTGCCGCATGATACTGTACACAATAAGTAACACCCTCGTTCGGCGAGTCGATAACGGTAAGCACCTGGTACGATTTAAAATGCCCGGTTTCCATTACCGCAGGGATATAAACCTCCTGCATCCAGTTCAGCCATTTTTCGTGAATAGATTCATCCACTATTACAGTATCATTAAATATAATCATTACTACAAAGGTAGTGTTTTGGGCTGAAATTTAGTCTGAAAGTCGGAAAAGTCAGTAAAGTCCGAAAGACAAAAAAAACCGCCGCCCTAACCTATTCAACCTAATCACCTGTTCATTTACGACGCCGCTTCATTCTTATCCCCTCTCAGCAACCTGAAACGTTTGCGAGCCTCGTTGATGTAAAGGCTTCCGGCATAATCGGTAATAATTTTTTGATAGTAGATTTTAGCCTTTTCTTTATCGTTTAGCTGATTTTCATATATGTCGCCCAGCATAAAAACGGCGTCGTCGGCCCAAAGGTCAAAGCTGTGTTCTTCGGCAATTTTCTTTAACAATGGCACGGCATCAGCATAATTTTTCTGCTGAATAAACAATCGTGCCTTCGCCATTAATATATCATCAGTAAGCGAGTTATTGGGGTATTTTACATCTATACTATCCAGGGTAATCAATGCTTTCTCAGGCTGTTCGGCAAAAAGGGCCAGGTCGGCGCGTGCATAAATCTTCAGGGCTGCTCCGCTGGTATCCGCCGTGATACTGTCTGATATTAGTAACGATAAATTCAACGCATCGTTAGCGATCAATTGCGACGTAGCCGCTTTCAGCACATCAAGCTGCCCTTTGGCCCATGTAAAATCGCCGGTATAATAGGCGAGCTTGGCATTCCGGTACTTGGCATCCTGGCCAACTGCAGTGTTTTTAAAATCTATTTCAACCTGGCTGTACAGTAAAGTTGCGTCCCATGGCTTGTTGTCCAATAATGAAACATCACCAAGGTCGAGCTTGCAACTGGCCAACAGGACAGGCCTAACACCTGGTATTTTTACAGCCTCTTCAAGCAGTGTCTTTGCATCAGTTATTTTATGCAGCTTAAAAGCCTGCAGGTTGGCCAGCTTCTGCATAGCAAAAACAGTGTTGGCGTTTTTGCCGAACTCGGTTAGTAAATCGATATAATCCTTTTCAAGACTGATCAAATCTTCCTTAACGTATTTCCCTGATGTTACCCTTAAATTTTTAGTGTTTATCAGCTCGATTTTCGAGGGTATATACAACGAATTGTCTTTCCCCTTACTTACCAAATACTCATATCCGCGGATTGCAGCATCATAAGCCTCATTGCTAACGAGTGTACGACAGAGCTCAAAAATGTTGGCACCGTCGTCGTTTTGCCGCCGGCTCAGGGCCAGCGCCTGGTTCAGCGCCATATCAAACTGCCGCTGTTGTAAAAATTGCCAGGTGAGCAGTTCGGGATATATAGTTTGCTGTGGATCTTTTTGAATCCGCTTCAGTAATGCCGCTTTTAATATGTCGTAATCAGCTGCCCCCTCAAATAAATTAGACATTGTATTTTCGGCTTGGTTTATAAACGGCGGGTTTGTCGGCAAAAAGTTCATGTACTCTTCAACCAGTGCAGGCTTATCCCTTTTATAGCGGTAAAGATTTATCAGCTCGTACGAAAAGACCTGCTCGTTTTGCAGCAGCTTGCGTCCCTGTAAAAATATTTTTATAGCATACTCAACATTTGCATTCTGGTAAAATAACGAGGCTAGCATACTTATCTGCCCCTGGTCGGGCGGCAGGTTTTTAATGAGGTCATCATATATGGCGTTTGCTTTCTCAACCTGGCCTTGCTGCGTATAGGCATTGGCAAGTGTTATGTTGTATTGCTTTTCTTCAGGGTGCTTACGCACCATCTTTTTCGCTGTTGTTACAGCTTCGTCAAACTTTTTAAGCTCAAGCAGGCTGCTCATGTAAACAGTAAAATACTCCTCGTTATTTTGTTTATACAGTTTTTGGTATATGTCGAACGCCTTTTGTGGGTCGCCGTTAGCGGCATACTGCTTAGCCAGCAACAGGTCATTATCCTGGGCAAACAGCCGGGCAACGGCTGCGAACAGAAATAAAAAACATAAGAGCACTTTCTTCATCTTTTCAAAAATATGTTTTTTTTTTGAAGATTTTTATTGATTCACAGACGGGGTATTTTGATGATGTGCAATTTAAGAATGAATGCCGATTCCTTTGTTATTATAGCATCAAACGCATTTTTCATTTTCAAATTATCAGTTTAATACATTTTCAATTGCTCAAATCTTAAAATTGCGTGCGGTAAAATTGTAGTGACAGTTTGAATTGATAGAGTTTATTGCATAATTTAACCTGATTAATAAACCCCTGAAGTATATACTGATGTTGAAGCATCTGAGAATATTTTTATTTGTTTTAATGGCCATACTTGGAGCCTGCAAGCAACACGCACGCCAGATAGCTATAATTGATTTTTTTAAAACACCCGAAAAAGTTGCTTATCGCATATCGCCAGATGGTAAATATCTTTCGTATCTGAAGCCTTTTAAGGATAAGCAAAATATATTTATCCAGTCACTGGCTGATGGTAAGGTGCAGATGGCAACTTCGTTTGCAGATTATTCTGTTAGAGGCGACTATTATTGGACGTACAATAACGAGATCGTTTTTTTCCAGGACAATATCGCATCCGACGAAATAAAAATGTTTGCCCTTGATGTATCCACCTTAAAAACATCACTTATTATTTCTCAGAAAAAAGTGCGGATCGCCATTTTAGGGCGTGACAGAGCAGAACCGGATATTATTACCGTAAGGATGAACCAGCGTGACCCCGCCAATTTTGATATTTACAGGCTAAATATCAAAACCGGCGAGCTGAAACCTTACCTGATAAACCCTGGTAATATAACGCAATGGTATCCGGACGCCAATGGTAAAATACGACTGGTAAAAGCATCAGACGGCGTTGACGAAACCATACTTTATCGACCTAATGATAATACCCCGTTTAAGCGTATCATAGCCAACAATTTTAAAACGTCAGTAAGGCCCATAGCCTTTACAGGGGAGAAAAATTATTTCTATGCATTGTCAAATGTCGACCGTGACAAATCGGCCCTGGTTGAGATTAATGCCGAGGATGGCAAGGAGCGTAAAGTGGTTTTTGCTGACGACAATGCTGATATACAAAGTTCGGACTATTCAAAAAACACACATAAAATTGAGTTGTTATCATGGGATGCAGCGAAACCTCAAACCCATTACCTGGACCCGGATATAAAAAGCATTTATGATAAATTAAACACTGACTTGAAGGGTAACGAAGTAGATATAACGGATAGGGATAGTGCCGAAAATAAGTTTATTGTATTTACCTACACCGACCGTAATCCGGGCTCCTATTACCTTTTTGAGCGCAGTACGGGCAAGCTTAGCAAACTTGGCGATATAAATCCCGATCTTAAGCAAGAAGAACTGTGTACTATGCAGCCTGTCACCTACAAAGCCAGTGACGGCTTGGTGATAAACGGGTATCTTACACTGCCATTGGGTGCAAAAACCACCGATTTACCTGTGGTAGTCATGCCACACGATGGGCCGTTTACTCATGCCGGCTGGGGGTACAACCCCGAGGTACAATTTTTGGCTAACCGTGGCTACGCGGTTTTCCAGGTAAATTACCGCGGATCAACCGGTTTTGGCAAGGCGTTTCATAGTGCAGGGTTTAAAGAGGTTGGTGGCAAAATACAGCAGGATATTACCGATGGAGTAAACTGGCTTATAGCAAACAAAACGGCAAACCCTAAAAAAATTGCCATTTTTGGCGGCGGGTTTGGTGGGTTTTCGGCGCTATACGGCGTGTCATTTCACCCACAATTGTACAATTGCGCCATAGTACAGCATGGGTTGATTAATTTCTTCACTTACATAAAGGATGCACCGCCATATTTTAAGCCGATGGTACAAATGACTTATGAGCGGGTTGGCAATCCCGAGACTGATGCCAGTCAGCTCAGGGCAATATCGCCGGTGTTTAATACCGATAAAATACACGCGCCACTGCTTATTTTCCAGGGCGCGAGGGACGACCGTGCAAACATCAGCGAGTTAAACCAGTTTGTGCGCGAGCTGCGAAAACAAAATGGCAGCGATAAGGTTAAATATTTTTTAAAGCAAATGGAACGTACCACGTTCCGCAGCCAGGCAAATCGTACCGAAATGTATACCGAGATTGAGAAGTTCCTGGACGAGAATATGCGGGCAAAACAATAAATCCTGTTTTATGACAAAGCAGGCCACCACTTACCGGAAAAACTTTTCATTAATTATCATTTTCCTGGTACTTATATCGGTGACTTTTATAATTGCCCTTATTGTATCCTATTACCTTAATGCTAAGTATGTCGAAAATGAGTTTGCATCGAAAAAAATTGATGTACAGGAACAAACCGTTAAGCCATTCGGTAATTTTTTCTATAACACCATACCCCAAATCACATCTTACCAGGGCTTTATGGACTCGACAGCCGCCGCGCGTTATGCCGATTCTGTATTCCGAAACTATGATTTTGTGAAACGGATCGTTTTTTATGATGTACAAATTGGCAACCAAAAAAATGGCGTTATTATCAAAAACAACTTAGGAATTTCAATAAAAGCAATGTATCAATTCTGGCAAAAAAATGGAAGGGTCCAGGGAATTAGAATTTGGAATACCGCCAGTGAGCCCGACTTTGAATTAATGGCCACCAAACTCGGCAATTATATTGCCCAAACGGATACGCTACGCGGTTCTACTGCAGATGAAATATTCCGGACGTTTTATGACATAAAACACGATAAAATAAGCTACTCGAATATATTACGCCGCGAGGACGTAAAAATATTAAGGGAACTGCAACGACACCCTAACTCCTCATCGTATTCAAAACAAAATATGATGACGTTTTTTTTAGACCCATACCTGCTTAAAATAAAAAACACTCACAAAGAATTGTACCAGGAGGTAACCCTGCAGCCCGTAGTTTACGACCCACCCGACAATCCCACCGGCACAATGGTTACGGAATTGACACTGCCCTACGCATTTTCTGATTACAAGCTTTATTTCCGGTCGGCGCCAGGCTACCTTACCGCCGAAATTAACCGTAGGTTTATGCCGATAGGCGCTTTAGTGCTGTTAATTTATTGTTTCCTGGTGCTTATTGGCTGGCTCATTTACCGTAACTTGAGCGTTAACGTTAAGCTGTTTAAATTGCAGTACGACTTCATTAACAACTTTACCCATGAGTTTAAAACGCCGGTAAGTGTTATAAAAATAGCCGGCTCAAACCTGAGCGGCGACAGCGAGCTAACCGAACGCCAGCGCAAACAATATGGCCGGATCTTAAACGAGGAGGCCGATAAACTGAACGAGTTAATGAACAAACTTCTTTCATTTACTCAGCTCGAAAATAAATCGATAAATATAAAAAGGGAACAAATAGACGTTGAGCATTTTGTAAAAAGTTACATTGAAACTTTCCGGGTAAAATACCCGGATTTTAAAATCACCTTCGCTTTTGGAAAGGTGGATCCGTTTTATACCGACCCGGTGCTGTTGGGCAGCGTTTTTCAAAACCTCATAGAGAACGCCTATAAATATTCGCACCCACACAAAAAAGAACTTGCAATACACGTAAGCAGCAACAAGCGGAACATAGTTTTTTCGTTTAGAGACCGGGGCATAGGAATACAAAAAGATGAACTGACAAACGTATTTAAAAAGTTTTACAGGATAGAAAATCAGTATAATCAAAACGGAAGCGTGGGCCTGGGCTTGGCTTTTTGTAAAGAACTGGTTAATTTTATGGGCGGAGAGATAATTGTTAACAGTAAAGTAAATGAAGGTTCGGAGTTTATAGTTACCTTACCTTACGAAAATTGAGATATGAATAAAGAAATAAAAATTGCGCTGGTTGAAGATGACGAAAACCTGCGTTTCCTGGTAGCAGAGCGCTTGCAGAGCGAAGGTTATAAAGTTTTGGAAGCCGCCAATGGCGATGATGCCGAGAAAATTATTTTGAGCGAATTGCCGGAAATTGTTTTGCTCGACTGGATGCTACCTGGCAAACAAGGTTCGGAAGTTTGTACCAATATACGCCAGAAAGGTTTCGACAATCTTGTTATCATGATGACCGCCAAAGGTCAGGACGTGGACAAAATTGAAGCCTACAATTTCGGTGTAAGCGATTATATCATCAAGCCGTTTAATATGGATGTGTTGGTGGCCATGATTGACAACAAGATAAAATTCTCGTTAAACAGCGAGAAAACCGAGTCGTATAAATTTGCCAATATGGAGCATTTGCCAAATACACACCTGCTTGTTAAAGAGGGGCGTAAAATTGAGCTGACCATACTGGAAAACCGCATACTGCTGTACTTCCTGAAAAACAAGAACAAGGTAATCAACCGCGAAGAATTGATGATGGAAGTTTGGGGTTATAACGCCGACGTGAACACCCGCACCCTTGACATGCACATAGTGCGCCTCCGGAAAAAAATTGAATCAAATCCAGATTCGCCGCAGTATTTGCAAACGGTGAGAGGTATTGGATACAAGTTTGTTTATAACGGGTAAGTAACACACTCACCCTTTCGTCATTGCGAGGAACGAAGCAACCTCTGCACACGTTAATCAAGGAGCAAAAAGCTCGTGGTGACCTAACTGCCGCATTTAGGTCACCACAGAAATAGGGTTCATTGACTGTCCTGCGTAGAGATTGCTTCGTTCCTCGCAATGACGGGTCTTATAATTCATACACTTTCGCCACCACAAAATTCCCATAAAAACATTTCCCCTCAAGCGCTCTAAAGCCACCCGCATTAAAAAGCCGCTCCACATCCGGCAATTGCGATGCTTCGATTTTACAAAGCATCCTGAAAAATAAAAACATCGATTTTAATAAAACACTTTGCCACCATTTGCCGATAAGTTGAAAATCGGCATTAAGCCAAATTGCGCCAGGCTTAAGCAACTGATGGATATAGTTGAACACTGTTTGTGCAGTTGCTTCTGTAAAATTATCAAACAAAAAAGGCGTTGTAACTACATCAAATTCCTTATTGATACCTACATTTTCAATAGCGTTGTTAATAAAAACAACACTGTTTTGCCCTGTATTTCGTCGCATGGAGCGGGCCATCATGTCCGCGGCAATCTCCACATAAGTTATGCTGAGACCCGATGGGTGTATTTTGGTTAATTCTTCCAATATCCAACCGGTGCCGCCACCAACTATCAAAACTGAGCTATTAGCAGGCACGAATTGCAGTAAATAAACCTGCGCGTTAATCAAAGCCCGCCCGTAAACAAGCCGCGAAAGCCCATCATAAAACCAGGCTGAGTTATTATAGTTGGATGCCACTTTTCAGTTCAAAATTATTTTAATCTAATCAACCACTCACTTGATCAACTTAATCAACCAATTACTTATCTTTAATAACCTTAACTCAGCAAAGATGAAAGTATTATTTATAAGAGTCAGCCTTTTTGGTGTTTTACTGTTCAACGTTTTTTGTTTAAAGGCCCAACAAGTAAAACCTGATGATAAATACAACCGCCGGGAAGAAATGATAACCATGCGCGATGGCATTAAACTGCATACAGTTATTTTTTCGCCAAAAGGACAAACTGAAAAGTTGCCATTTTTAATATTGCGGACGCCCTACGGTGTTAACGATAACGTAAGCCCCGAACGGCAGCAATACGTTAAGGATATGGCCGATGACGGCTACATTTTTGTTTTCCAGGATATAAGGGGCAGGTACTTGTCGGAAGGTAAGTATGCGATGATGCGCTTTAGCAGGGATAAAAGTAATGCCAAAGCAATTGACGAAGCCAGCGATACTTACGATACGATTGACTGGCTGCTAAAAAACATCCCTGACAACAATGGCAGGGCGGGCATGTATGGTATATCATATGATGGCTGGACAACCATTATTGCTGCGCTGGACCCACACCCGGCATTAAAGGCCGTATCAGAACAGGCAACACCTTCGGACATGTTTATGAATGATGATTTGCACCATAACGGGGCATTCCGTTTAAGCTATGCTTTTGAATATGCTTTTATGGAAGAAATATCAAAAATAGATTCGCTTTACCAGTTTGGCAACTATGATACCTTTGATTGGTATTTGAAACTGGGGCCGTTATCAAACATGAACAAAAAATACATTCACGGGAAACTGCCCAGTTGGAACGACTTTACTATCCACCCAAATTACGATGCCTACTGGAAAAAGCAGGCGTTAAAGTCGCGGTTGGACTACCCCCGGCTTGCTATACAGCATGTTAGCGGTTGGTGGGACCAGGAAGATATGGTTGGCCCACAGGATGCTTACAAAGCATTAGAGAAAAAAGATACGAAAAATCAGAATTTCATTGTGCTTGGTCCATGGCGCCACGGCGGCTGGGCTGGTGGCGATGGCCGAAGCCTGGGCAACATAAAGTTTGATGAGCCTACGGCAGCCTATTTCAGGAAAGAGATACAAGCAAAATGGTTTGCGTGGTATTTGAAGGATAAAGGCGATGGCAAATTCGCTGAAGTAATATCTTTTCAAACAGGCTCAAACAAATGGAAGAACTACTCGGCCTGGCCGCCAAAAGACGTTGCCACCAAAAATATTTATTTCCATAGCAACGGTAAACTGTCTTTCGACAAGCCATCTGCAAAAGAGACGAAACCGTTCGATAGCTATGTATCCGATCCGGCAAAACCAGTGCCCTACCGAGCAAGGCCGATTGAGGAGACCTATGGCCCCGGCTCACGCTGGTATACCTGGCTTACCGACGACCAGCGTTTTGTTGATGGCCGCCCCGATGTCCTTACCTGGAAGACTGACACACTTACGCAAGACGTTACCATAACAGGTGACGTGATTGCCAAACTATATGCGGCAACAACCGGCAGCGACGCTGATTGGGTGGTAAAACTAATAGATGTGTACCCGGAAAATTATAAAAAGGAACCAAAAATGTCTGGCTACCAGTTAATGATTGCTGACGACGTTTTCAGGGGACGATTTAGAAAGAGCTTTAGTAACCCGCAAGCAATTACGCCCAACAAAGTTGAGTCATACACTATTGATTTACACGCCGCCGACCACGTGTTCAAAAAGGGCCACAAAATAATGGTACAGGTACAAAGCACCTGGTTCCCTATTATCGACCGCAACCCGCAAAAATATGTGCCTAATATTTTTGAGGCGAAGGAAAGTGATTATCAACCGGCCACACAAAAGGTATATCATTCGGCGCAATTTGCAAGCAGTATTGAATTGGCGGTAGCTGAGTGATTTTAGATTTGACAACTTTTAAAAAGTTGTCAAATCTGTCCGTGTCAAAAATATCCCCAAATCCAATTAAACAGCAGTACCAATACATACTGTAGTATCAGTACACCGTCCATATAAAAAAAGTAGTAGTACTCGTTCTTCTCCCATTTTGATTTGAAGATGAGCCAGCCGGTTAAAACGACCGAAACCGCCAAGGCCCAAAAATCGTGACCGATGGTATGATTTTTAAAAAGGAGCAGCAGGATAATATAACCGCCGAGCAATACCTGGCAAAACAGGTAGGCATTTTTTTCTCCCAACACAGTGGGCACGGTTTTTAAACCAGATTTCCGGTCGTCAAACAGATCGCGGATATCAAACGGGATAGTTAAGGCTGCGATAAACAAAAAGCGCTTGGCTATCAATATGGTAATATCGCGCAGGCTGATAGTTGTTAAATGAAAATGCTGCGCCTCCAATACCGGAAGCAAAACAATACTCATCGTCCACACCAGCGCTATCATAAACTGTTTTAACCAGGGTATGTGCCGCAGTCCGAATTTTTGATCGCCGATGGTAAATAGCGGAATGCTGTAGAAAAAAGAAATAATACCTAAAAATATAAGCAATATCCTTGATTCCATCGAAAGCAAAACAAACAGCGGGATTAACGAAAGCAGCGATACGATGGTGAATGTTACCATTAACCGGTAGTGGCCAAAAAACCATCTTATTCGTAAATACGGTGATTTAAGCGGGTCGCCGGTTTTGGTGGCCAGGATACTAAAGTTATAAATGCCTAATGTTGACGTAAATAAAAGGCCCAGAACAGGTAACACCGGTTTGGCACCTATGAGGTAAAATGTAAGCAGACCCTGTGCAACGGCACAAAGTGACATGAAAATATTACTGAACAGCAGAAAATCAAAAACAGAGTAAAATGTTTTTTTCATTTTCGATAGATGGTAGTCTTTTTAAGTCCGTAGTCTTGCGTCGTTAGTCTTAAGTCAGAAAACCATAATCAGACTTAGGGCTTAGGACTACAAACCTAGGACTGTTTTCCCACAGGTGCATTCCCGGCTTTTAGTTCAAATATCGTAATCTCCGGCAATATTCCAATTCTTCCTGCAAAGTTTAAAAAGCCATAGCCAACGTTAACATATAATTGTTGCTTACCCTGGTGATAGTGCCCGGCCCATTCGTTATAAATGTATTGTATCGGGCTCCACTGAAAATGTTCGGTCCGTACGCCCATTTGCATCCCATGCGTGTGACCCGAAAACATAGCATCGATTTGAGAATATTGCGGCAGCACCTGCGCTCGCCAATGTGATGGATCGTGAGATAGCAGTAACTTTACCGGCAAATCATTTGTGTTTTTCACAGCAAGGTCCATACGGCCATATTTTGGAAAACGGCTCAGCTCGCCCCAGTTTTCAATGCCGAGTATCCCGATCTCTTCTCCATCGACTTTTAATCGGCGGTTCTCGTTCATCAGCAAATCCCAGCCCAGTGTTTTGTGTGCGCCAATAATTTCTTCCAGGTTTTTTTGTTTGGCCGCCGCGTTGGGCCACCATGCATAGTCGCCATAGTCGTGGTTGCCAAGGCATGAATACACGCCCAGCGGCGCTTTTACCTTGTTAAAAATCTCTATGTAATCTTTAACCTCGTTACTCATTGAGTTCACCAGGTCGCCGGTGAAAAATATAAGATCGGTCTTTTCACGCATCAGCATCTCCACTCCGCCAAGCACTGCTGTTTTATTAAAAAAACTGCCGGAATGAATGTCGGATATTTGCCCCAGTCTTATCCCGTCAAATGCTTTCGGCAAATTGGGGAGGTATAGCTTTTGTCGTTTGATATGATAGTCATACAGACCACTCTTCATGTTAAGCTTTAAGGCCACCAATGGCACTGCGCCCGCCAGCAAACCTGCCTTCATTAAAAATTCGGAACGGGGGATATCGGGAATATTTTTGGGTGGAGCTGGTTTTACCGGAATAGTCTGCGAGGGCGTAGGCGATGCGCCCCTACGGATTGATATTCTATCTTTTATCGAGATAATTAACCGCCGTAAATCATCTATCGCAATAAACGGAACAAACGATATTTTGAAAAGGAACACCAGGAAAAAAAATGTAATAAGACCCACCCTTCCCATCACGCCCATTTTTACATAAACTACGAAAAACAGGTCGGCAATAAGGAAGATGGAAAACATCCAATAGTACAGTGGGAAACGCTTTTTCTGAAGGAACTTCCATTTTTTCGATGCCCCCTTTAAGCCGCTTAAAACATACAGGTCTATCAATAAAAGCGCGGCAACAAGCAAAAATACCTGTAAGTGTATTCCGTTCATTATCGGTCTGGAAGTTTACAGTTAATAGCGGTCGTCATCTATATCAAGGTCGTCATCAGGCTGCAAATTAAACAAACTGTTGAACATATCCGAGAACGCAAAGCCGTTATCCAAAAATCCTTTGCTTAGTTGTGAAAACTCCGACAAACCGTGCAGTACAAATTCCATTAGCAGCATATCCTGGCTTTCAGTTAGCCGTGGGTGAAACTTCTTAACCAGGGCCTTTAAACCGGGAACCGAGTTAAGAGCTTTTTTATACTCATGCAAAGGCAGCTCGTCAACCAGCGAAAGGTTGTTGCCATCGCCAAACCAGTTGATAATCTCGGCATAAGGATTTGGCGCTTTTGCTTTCTTAGCTTTCTCCGGATCGGGGAAAAATTGCACCATTAGCGTTTTTATGGCTTTACCAATGAGGATATTCGCCACTTTGCCTGGCCCCTCCAGTTCGCCTTCGTACACCAGTTCAATTTTACCGGTGATGGCCGGGATCACACCCAAAAAGTCGGATATACGTACGGCAGTGGTTTTTTCATGGTTAATTAGCATCCGCCTTTCTGCGTTGCTAATTAAATTTTCATAGGCTGATATCGTTAACCTGGCTGATACCCCTGATTTTTTATCAATGTATTCTGAATTACGGGCTTCAAAAGCAATTTGTTCTACCAAATCCTTCACCAGGCCATCAGCTTCAACTGTTGCCCTTTGGTCGGCAGCGAGGGATGCTTCTTGTTGGGTTATCTTGCGCGAAATTTCAACCGAGCGCGGATAGTGGGTTAATATCTGGCTTTCAATACGGTCTTTCAACGGCGTAACAATCGAACCACGGTTGGTATAATCTTCGGGATTGGCAGTAAATACAAACTGTATGTCCAATGGTAAGCGCAGCTTAAAACCACGGATTTGGATATCCCGCTCCTGCAAAATATTAAACAGTGATACTTGTATACGCGCCTGCAGATCGGGCAATTCATTTATTACGAATATGCCCCGGTGTGCGCGTGGAATTAACCCGAAGTGGATAACACGCTCATCCGAGTAGTTAAGCTTCATGGTTGCTGCCTTTATCGGGTCAACATCGCCAATTAAATCGGCAACAGTAACGTCGGGGGTGGCCAGCTTTTCGGTATAGCGTTCAGAGCGGTGTACCCAACCTATCGGTGTATCATCACCTTTGGCCAATACTTCATGATGACCGAACCACGATATTGGCGCCAGTGGATCATCGTATAGTTCAGAACCCTCAATGTACGGCATCCACTCATCCAGCAAATTAACCAGCAAGCGAGCAATACGGGTTTTTGCCTGGCCGCGCAAGCCAAGCAGTAAAATGTTATGGCGTGATAGTATAGCGGTTTGTAAATCGGGGATTACGGTATCTTCAAAACCTACTATGCCCTCAAAGCCGCCTTCGCCCTTTTGCAATTGCTTGATCAGGTTCTCGCGCAATTCATCCTTCACCGACCGGCTTTTGTAATCTGTTTTTTTTAACTGCCCGAGGGTGGTTATATCTTTTTTATTCATCTAATGCTAATGTGCTATGTGATTGCTTACCTCGATTAAATTTCTATCGGGGTCGCGGAAATAAATAGAGGTGGTTTTGCCTGCCGCGTTACGGCGTTCAACCAGCCCCTCTATTGCAATGTTTCTACTCTCAAGTTCAGCTTTTATTTGTTCTATCGATTCTGCAACCGTAAAACCAATATCCAGCGAACCCGGCGTAGGCTTATCGGCTTCCAAATCAAAGCTTCTGCCCTTTTGACGTAGGCTGAGACCCTGGTTGCCAAATTTTAACGCTTTTTTTCGTGCGGTAAATTCTTCAACTTCCATACCCAAAACATCCCTGTAAAAATTGCAGGTTTCGTCAATGTCTTTCACCGTTAATACAAGGTGATTTATCTGCTCAACTTTCATATGCTGTCAATTTGATGATTGTCCGATTTGAAAATTTGGTGATTGGAAAATTTGAAAATGAAGTGTAAATAAAATCTTCAAATTGGCACATCTTCAAATTGTCAAATTAACGTACTGTTTTTCGCCTGTTACGGATGTAATCTTCAAAAATATATTCGCCCAGGCCATTCAGCGAGCTGTAAAAAGCTTTACCGCCGTTTGTCTCGGTAAATTTACGAACAAATTGCTGCAGGTATGGGTCTTTGGCAATCATAAATGTTGTAATGGGTATTTTTAACCGTTTGCACTGGGCAGCCATGTTAAGGGTTTTGTTAACCACTTTCCTGTCGAGCCCTATGCTGTTTTTATAATATTTAGTCCCTTCTTTTAAGCAAGTGGGTTTACCATCGGTAATCATAAATATTTGCTTGTTGTGCGTTTTACGGCGCCGCAGCAAATCGTTAGCCAACTCGAGGCCGGCATAGGTATTAGTATGATAAGGGCCAACCTGTAGATATGGCAAATCCTTTAGGGTTATTGGCCAGGCATCGTTACCAAACACCACAATATCCAACGTATCCTTAGGGTATTTGGTGCGAATGAGCTCAGCCAGCGCCATGGCTACCTTCTTGGCAGGGGTAATCCTATCCTCGCCATATAATATCATGGAGTGCGAGATATCGATCATCAGCACGGTAGAAGTAAGGGTTTTGTAATCCATTTCCTCCACTTCCAGGTCACGCTCGGTCATCATAAAATCGCCGATACCGTGATTTACCTGTGCGTTGTGAATGGACTGTGTCATGTTTATTTGGTCGAGGCTGTCTCCAAATTCAAACTCGCGGCGCTCGGCGTTTTTCTCGTCCCCCTGCCCAGATTGTGGTGACCTGTGGTTACCCTTGCCCGATTTTTTCAGCTTGCCAAAAATCTCCTCCAATGCCGATTGGCGGATGCTCTGCTCGGTTTTAGCTGTGATGCTGAAACCGCCATTTTGCTCCTCCTCACTTAAATAACCTTTTTGCTTTAGCTCGTCTATAAAATCACCCATACCATACTCGTCGTTGGTAAGATTATATTGCTTGTCAAGTTCATTCATCCAGGCCAAAGCTTCGCCAGCATCGCCGGCGGTATAGTTAAGCAACTCCAGGAATAACTTCAGTAATTCTTCAAACCCGCCTTTTTGAATCTGGCTGGGTTTAAATTTCGAAAATTCGAATCCACGCATATAATGCCCTTTCTGATATAAAATAACGGAATATTATTTGTAAAAGTTTTTAAAAAAGGGTTTTAAATGGAATTGTTATGAGAATATGACAAAAGCCTCCTGGCCCCCTGATGGCGGAATTTTCGATTAGCGGGATTGGGTTTGGATATTGATTTAAAACTTTGCTAAAAGACTCCCATCGTAGATAGGGTTCGCACCGCGTTTACCTGCAACATACGAGCCTACCAAACATGCTTTCTCAATCACTCCCTGCATGGGCTCATTTTTTAACAGGCCCGATACAAACGCGGCCAGGAACGCATCGCCGGCGCCTACGGTATCAACAACATTTACCGGGCAGCCGGGGTGTTCGTAAAATTCGTAATCGTGCCAGGCCATAGCGCCGTGTTCACCGCGGGTAACACAGATGGTTTTTGGGTGATATTTTTTCTGGAACTCGATGATATTTTCTTTCAGGTCGCTGGTATTACTACCGATGAGCAGGGCCGCTTCATCTTCGTTCATTTTTATTACATCGGCTCCGGCAACCAGCGTTTCAATCGTCGACATGGTAAAATGTGGCGCGCGCAGGTTTACGTCGAATATTTTCAGCGCGGTGGTTTCCTGCAGCAGGTTTAACAATGTGTCCCGTGTGATACCCTCGCGACAGGCCAAACTGCCATATACAATTGCCGATGCCTGGGCAGCTGCTTTTGTAAGGGCCGATTCGGTTTGGATATTATCCCACGATACAGGTTCCGGGATAATATAAGTGGCCACGCCCTGGCTGTCCAGTTGCACGGTTACTTCACAGGAAGGTAGCTTTTCATCAACCTGTATTAGCTCGCTGTACAGGCCATTGCCCTTTAGAAACTCTACCAGGCCACCGCCGGATTCATCGTTACCGACCCGGCTGGCAAATAAAACATCCATGTGTTGCTGCACCAGGTGCCGGGCAACATTCATAGGCGCGCCGCCGGCAACTTTTTCGTCGCCAAAAGTATCCCAAAGTATTTCGCCGAAGCAGAGTATGTTGTTCATAAGGGTGAAAGCTGAAAGGCCAAAGCTAAAAGGTTTTTTGATTAAAATTGTTTAATTCGTTTTGCGAAAAAACTATTTATTTGTTGCCTGCTTTAATATCGGGGTAGTCACCCTCTTCTGTAACTATTCCAATTTCTCTTCGTCTTATTTTTAAATGGTTGAGATTTTTAACGATATACGCAAAGCACACCGGTTCGCAACTCCCTGTGATGAACTGGCGGCCCACATTGAGTTTTTTTCGGAATCGATGCCCCCTGCTGAAAATTTGTTGAGGAACAATCCAGCGTTTGAGTTCAAAAGTGTAAAGATGTTTCCCAGCTATACGCCTACGTTTTGGATAAACCTGGGCACACCCTATTACTTATCGGTAGCCAACAAAACGCATCTAATTAAAGCCGAGGACGATATTTTGGTTTTGCGCGATACCAGCGTCGAAAAGTTCAAGCAGCCTACCGACCATATTTTCACTGTCAAATTTCTTCCGGGCGGGCTTGAGGCTGTGCTGGGCATCAACCAGGCAACGCTGATTGGGCAGGTGATAAATTTAAATTGTATATTGCCGCCTGCTCTGCTCAAAAAAATCAAACAACCTTTGTGTTTTGAAGAAAGGCTGGAGATGGTGCAAACCTTCCTGCTAAGTTGCTATAAACACAACAATAACGACCACTACGTTCGGTTTGTAACAGACTGTATCGAAAATTACGACGCGGCCGGAATGCAGATAAACACCTCGCAAATGGCCGAAAAGATGTTTGTCACCTCGAAAACCATCAACCGGTATTTTAATAAAGTAGTTGGCACATCGCCAAAAAACTATTTCTCCATTATGCGCGCCCGCGTAGCATTAACCGCCTATGTAAACCAAAAAGACGTATTTATCCCATACGATTTTGGCTACTATGATATGAGCCATTTTTATAAAGATGTGGTGAAATTTACCGGGCAAAAGCTTGCAGCGAATTTTTAAGATTGTCCGTTTTTTACTAAAAAACCCCCTTTTTATGCCCGTACTTTGATGAAATAAATTAAGCATCAATGATAAAATATATTTTACTTTTAACAGGCTGTATAATCTTCAGCTTCCAGATATCATCAGCACAACAAAAAACTTATAATCCAAAAATCGAACCTTGCGACTGTATTTTTAAAAACGATAGCCTTAAAACCCGCTGCGCTTATTTAATAGTGCCTGAAAACCGGAACAAACCCACCGGAAAAACCATTAAGTTGCCTTTTATTGTTGTAGAAAGCAGCAACCCCAATAAACAAAAAGACCCGGTGCTTTATACTTCCGGTGGTCCAGGTGCAAGTTCTTTACGGGGGGTGCGTTTTATCAATTACCGCCAATTTTCCAAAAACCGCGATTATATTGCCTTTGAGCAACGCGGGACTACCTATGCACAGCCATGCCTGTCGTGCGATGGCATTAGCGAGGCTGTCAGGGACGCCTATCGCAAAAACCTGCCTGTAGATAGCGCGCTTGCAAAAGAAGCTGCCAGGTGCCGCAAAAAACTAATTGGCGACGGCAACGATCTATCGGCCTATAATACCATTGAGAACGCTGCTGATATTGAGGATTTGCGCCGCGCGCTCAATATCGACTCATTGAATTTGATGGGTATTTCTTACAGCGGTGGACTGATGCTTACTGTTTTAAGGAACTACCCGCAGCATATACGTTCGGTAATTCTTGATTCAGCACTACCCGGATTTATTAATTACGAGGAAGACGCCATGTTCAGCATCAATGCTTCATTTAATAAAGTGTTTGGCAATTGCGAGCGCGATTCGACAAACAACCCGCTTTATAACAATTTACAGCAGCGGTTTCAGCAATATTTTAGCTCCGTTACTAACAGGGAATTCAGTGTAAAATATTTGGAGAAAGGCAGCACCGACAGTATTATTATCAAATACCATCGCAGCGAACTGATTGATTTTTTGATGAACAACCTGCAGGATAATGCCCAGCTTAAAAATGTTCCTTATTTAATTACCCAGGTTATCGCCGGTAAGCAGCAAGCATATATGAAGCGGTATTTTGATGATATTTTTAACGCAGGCAAAAGCAATACCCTGGGCATGCGTTATTCGATGTATTGTTCGGAGCAAATACAGTACGCCGACCAACATCTGATTGATAAACAAAACGACATATTTCCATACCTTGCAGGGTACAGGTTTAATAATGTAAACCACCCATTATGCAATTGCTGGAACGTAAAGGCGGTAAGCCCAGTTGCAAAGACCCCGGTATATTCAAATGTGCCGGCCTTGCTGTCAACCGGGGATACCGACCCATATTGCCCGGCATTTTATAACGATGTAATTCACCATTATATGCCAAACAGCCAGCGGGTGCTGTTTACTGATAAAACTCACGGACCGGCACTCAATACCCGGGAAGGTGATGTGTTGATAGCGGAGTTTCTCGACCATCCTTATCAGCCGATAAAAGTTGATGGGAAGAAAATAACGAAGTGGTGAAATGGTGAGTAGAGAATGGTGAGTGGTTGGTTAGTTTTAAAATTATAAATTATGAGAATATTTATAACATCACTGTTTTGCAGCATCTGTATTTCGGCAATAGCACAAAAACCGGATAACCGGATTGTGATTGGCACTGTCGATACCGTTTTCTCGAAAATACTGAATGAGAAACGGGCGCTGCTGATACATGTGCCAAGTGGTGGTAAGGACGAGCGCTACCCGGTGTTGTATATCTTGGACGGCGAAGACCATTTCAATTCAGCAGTAGCCATAGTGCAGCAAATGGCGGGTGTAATACCTGATATGATAGTTGTCGGCATTACCAATACGGTGCGGCAGCGAGACCTGACACCTACTCCCGTAGCAGGCGATAAGGTTTCGGGCGGCGGTGAAAAATTTATAAGCTTTACCAGTGATGAGCTTTTCCCTTACGTGGATAGCCATTACCCCACCGCACCCTATCGCGTTTTTAGCGGCCACTCTTTAGGTGGGTTAACTGTGGTAAATACGTTAATTAACCATACAGGGTTATTTAACGCCTACATTGTTATCGACCCAAGTTTGTGGTGGGATAACAAAAAACTGTTAAAGCAGGTACAGCAACAATTATCAACCCTTAATCTCGCAAAGAAAT
>Ga0105239_10002794_pt1 | contig 21850 bp, 15 predicted proteins | sample KBSC44metaG_FD_92761 | JGI IMG/M metagenome (GOLD analysis project Ga0105239, IMG submission 92761) | Corn rhizosphere microbial communities from Kellogg Biological Station, Michigan, USA - KBS C4-4 metaG | ecosystem: Host-associated > Plants > Roots > Rhizosphere > Soil | place: Michigan, USA... | reverse complement strand
TTCGCGTCACAAGGAAAAGTAGAAAAAGACCTCGCTGTGGATGCCTTTCGTTATAGAATTTCGAGAACGACGTCTGAAGGAATAGAAAGTGTAGAACAAAGCGAAGAAAAAATCCCGGTTGCTATTAAACAAACGGTTAAAGACGAAATTATTTAGAGCTCCCTGTAGGTCAAATTTATTTATTCCGGCGGGAATTCCAATATTGTGAGGACCCCTGCCGATATTCTATCATACAAAAAAGCACCTTTCCTTTAAGGAAAGGTGCTTGGAGGAAGAACTGCCAGATGTAGCTGCGTCTCCTGGCCGATTCAATCCCTCTGTTCGAAGTTTGCAACTTCTTGCGACTATACCAGTAGTCTCAAGACTAGATTATCAACAAAAAACGCCCCTCATTTGCATATGAGGCTTTCGGGTAAATGATGAGGCTCGAACCCACGACCCTTGGTGCTGCAAACCGCGCATCAAACCAACGCGCCGAATAATTCTTCAATACATAAATCTCTTTACAATCAATTCTTCAACGGACTGAGTGTCATAAAATGCTACGGGCACTGCAAACCACTAAAAGAAAAATAGAAAATCCGATATAGGTTTTGATGATACCAGGTACGTTATCCTCATCAAATGTTATATACAATTTTACGTTTGTGTAAAATTTTTGTTATGTTTAATGCTGTATACTTTCTCATTTATTTTCAAAAGTATATAGTATTAAATGAATTATGTCTGAAAGTATTGTAAGTTTTAACGAAGATAATACTGCGATATGGCTTGCCTTTAAGGCAGGCGACTGGGAGGCATACAAGAAATTATATAATGATCACTTTAAAATGCTCAATAATTACGGCTATAAATTCACCAAAGACGTAAATATTATTGAGGATGCTGTGCACGATCTGTTTATTAAATTATGGACAAACAGGGCCACTTTGGGTACCCCGGCATCAGTAAAAAATTATTTATATAAGTCGTTGCGAAATGTGATTTTTCGCAAAATGCAATCCCAATCGCGGTTTGTTGATTTGGCGGATGAACCTGACTACAATTTTTCGGTTGAACTCTCATTTGATCACCAGATCATTGCCAATGAAGAAGAACGGGAACTTCATCTTAAACTAAAAACGGTGATTAAAAACTTGCCCGCCAGGCAGCAGGAAATCATTTACCTCCGCTTTTATGAGGGTTTAGGATATGATGCAATTGCCGATATTATGGAGATAAACACGAATTCGGCATATAAACTTCTTTATAAGGCCTTTAATAACCTGCAGGCCGCACTAAAAACAACCAAACTGGTTGTTTTTTTAAGTCTTTACTCCTGCCTGGGGACAAATTTTCATACAAAATAATTTTTTTCGCTTTTGAAGGGATAATTTAGGCACTTCCATGTATATAAGGTTAAAATTAAAAACTTATATAGCATGGATATTGCGAAATATAGCTCTTACACCCTCCAGGACTTTTTAGATGACGACGATTTTATTCGTTTCGTAATTAATCCATCAAAAACCGATATAATTTTTTGGCACTCGGTCACAGTGACCTACCCCGCGCAACAAGAGGCTGTTGATGAGGCCTCAAAAATTATACTTGCCTACCGCAAGCAGGATGTTTTTACAAACGAAGCTGACCAGCAAAAAGTTTGGGAAAACATCGAGGCTACCATTAAGTCTCAGCCGGTTGCAAAACAAAAAATATTCAGGCTAAATACATTTATGCGCGTGGCCGCCATGCTGTTGTTGATTTCGTCGGTAGCCATTACGCTATGGGTGCTTAAACATAATTCCAGGGCGGAGTTTGCCACGGCCTTCGGCGAAGTACGCACCATTACGCTGCCCGATAATTCAGTAGTTATCTTAAATGGGAACTCCAAATTAAGTTATGTGAATAACTGGGATAATAAGCCAAGAGAAGTTTGGATCAGCGGGGAAGGCTTTTTCAATGTTAAACACCTCAACAAAAACCCGCATTACATAAAGCCTACCGAAAGGTTTATTGTTCACTGTAATGATGTAAATATAGAAGTACTCGGCACTTCATTTAATGTGCGCACCCGGCATGATAAAACTAACGTTGGCCTGATAAGCGGCAGGATACGCCTGGAGTATCTTGACAAGGCATCGAGCCACAGCCAACGGCTTATTATGAAATCGGGCGATTATATAGAATACGCACAGAAACACCTTGTTGCTCAGAAAAAGCTGGCCATACCTGAAAAACTAACGGAATGGACCAACCACCAGCTATCGTTTAATAATGCAACACTGGCCCAGATCAGCGAGGTAATGACCGATGATTATGGCTATCACATTGAAATTGCAGACACCGCACTTGCCAATCTGAAAATTGAAGGGGAGATAAGTGTTTCAAATGTTGATGAGTTGCTCGAAACCATTTCAACCACGTTATCCGTGAAAATTACACGCTCGGATAAAAACATAACAATCACTGAAAACTAACTAAACTAACCTCAAAACAAACTAATTATGCAAAAACTTGACTTATCAGCTTCTTTAAAATGTTGCTGTTTCTTGTTGGCATTGCTCGGCCAGTCGGTTTACGGCTTTTCGCAGACAGCATTTGCAAGCAGCAACAGCTTTCATTCAAAAACCAGGAATTCTGGCGCGCAGCAAGCCTCAGAGAGCAAAGTGCTGCTAAAGGATGCGCTCGACAATCTTAAAAAGCAGTTCAATGTTCAAATTGCTTACCACGAAGGATTACTTGACAACAAATTTGTACCAGCTAGCCTGGTTGTTAATGCCCGGCTGAACAATCTTGACGAAAACCTGAGGCAACTGTTATCGGTTTTTCAGCTCAATTACCGTAAGATCAATGAAAACCAGATCTCTATTTTCTCGGTAAAAGAATCTGCTGATAACCGTGCCCCGATTATTGCCGTTATTAATGGAAAGGTTGTTGATGCCGCCAATAACGAGCCCATTTTTGATGCTTCTGTTATTTTGAAAGCCGACCCTAAAATAGGCACGTCGACAGATGTATCGGGCAATTTCAAACTAACTATACCCGACAAATATGCAGATAAGGTGGTGACCCTCCAGGTAGCCTATGTAGGTTATGACAGGGGAGAGGTAACCGTTTCTGATCTCTCGGTTCCTGTTCAAATAAAATTGAAAAGAAATACCAGCACGCTTAACGAGGTGGTGGTTACGGCGCTTGGCATAAGTAAGCAAAGGAAATCGCTGGGTTATTCGGTAACAGAGGTAAAGGGAAGTGAATTTGTGCAGGCCCGTGAAAACAACGTGGCAAATGCCTTATCAGGCAAAGTCGCAGGCGTAAATGCCGCTGGTTTGTCAACCGGGCCGGGTGGTTCAAGCCGGATAGTGATCAGGGGAAATGGTGGCCTTGCAGGCGACAACCAACCACTATACGTAGTAAACGGTATGCCTATTGATAACAGCGTACCCGGTGGCGCACCAACTGTAAACGGTATAACCAATAACGTTGACCGTGGTGATGGTATAGCCGCTATAAATCCGGACGATATTGAATCTATCAGTGTACTGAAAGGTGGTACTGCCGCTGCCCTGTATGGTTCACGAGCTGCAAATGGCGTAATACTTATTACCACAAAAAAGGGACGCGCCCAAAAAGGTATTGGAATTGAATTTAATTCGACAGCAACGTATGATAACGTGGCCGTTTTTCCGGATTACCAGTATGAATATGGCCAGGGCGACGGTGGTGTTAAACCTACAACTTTAGCCACTGCGCAAGCTACCGGCCGGCGGTCGTGGGGTTCCAAAATTGACGGATCAACAGATTATGTGGCTGTCGACGGTAAAACTCACCCTTATACAGCGCAAAAAGACAACTTAAAAAACTATTACCAAACCGGTAGCAGTTATACAAACAGTATAGCATTTTTAGGTGGAAATGAAGGTGTGACATACCGGTTCTCGCTTGCTGATCTTTACAGTAAAGGTATATTGCCGGGAACTACCTATGACCGGAAAACATTTAACCTCGCACTAAACGCTAAACTAAACAGTAAAATATCTATTGAGGCCCTTGCTCAATATAACATCGAAACCGGGCATAACCGTACCGGCGCCGGCGACGCATTAGGTAACCCTAACTGGACGCCCCTTGAAATTGCCAATACTGCGGATGTACGCTGGCTAAAACCAGGATATGATGCCAATGGCAATGAAAATGTTTGGAACGATGCTGCCATCGCCTCAAATGGTTACTTTGTTATCAATAAATTCAAGGAGGATGATGTTAAAGATCGTTTTATCGGCCAGGGCTCTATTTTATATACCCCGATAAAAAATCTTACATTTAAAGCCACGTTAAGCCGCGACTTCTTTAATTATAATTATTCGAATGTATTGCCTACCGGTACATTATATGTACCAAATGGCCAATATCAATCAATCAAATCAGATGTTTCCGAAACAAATGAACTGGTTACGGCTTCCTACAAAACAAAAATTGTAAACAATTTTAATGTGGGAATTTTAGGCGGCGTTAACAGCCGTAAAAATAATACAAGCCAGCAAACCACAAATGGCAGCCAGTTTGTAATACCTTATTTTTACAGCTCTACCAATCTCTCAACGGTATCAACGACACCCTATGATGCAAAAATTGTAACTAACTCAATATTTGGGTCGGCCGATTTTGATTACAAAAGCTTGTTTTTCCTGTCATTCACCGGTCGTAAGGATTGGTTCTCGACACTGAGCCCCAAAAATAACAGCATTTTTTATCCGGGCGTAGGTGGTAGCTTCATACTTTCCGACGCGGTTAAACTGCCCGACTTTTTTACTTTGGCTAAGTTAAGGGCTTCATGGGCCCAGGTAGGTGGTGGCGCCCCGGCTCCATACGTAATTAACCTTACTTACAGTAATGTTCCGAGCGCCGGCCAGCCGTTACAAAATGTTACCAGTAACGACATCACCAATAGTAACCTTAAGCCATATACGTCAACAACAACTGAGGCCGGCATTGAATTACAGATGCTGCAGGACAGGTTAGGTTTGGATGTTACCGTATACAACCGTAAAACCACTAATGACATTGTGAACACCGCCATATCTTCAACAACCGGCTATCGTAATGTGATACTGAATGTTGGCGAGGTTGACAATAAAGGTATTGAGGTACAACTGAACGGAACGCCATTCAAATCAAAAAAATTCAGCTGGAATGTCAGCTATAATGTAGCCTATAATGACAATAAAGTAGTGAAACTTGCGCCTGGTTTATCTACAATACAATTGGCAACCAGCGTGAATAACTATGCTGTACTAAATAATACCGAAGGCATGCCATTTGGTACAATTTACGCTACACATATGGTAACAAACCCAAGTGGCCAGGTTGTGTTCAATGCTACTACAGGGCTGCCGGTTGCATCTGGTTATCTTCCGCTTGGAAAAAGTGTTGCACCGGTAACAATGGGTTTGACCAACGAATTCAGGTACAAGCGTGTTTCACTTAGCTTCCTGCTGGACGGAAAATTCGGTAATAAAGTGTTTTCATTGATGGAAGTTTATGCCACGCGCCTGGGCTTAACAAAAATGACTCTCCCCGGTCGTGAAAACGGACTGACGGTGACTGGTGTTGATCAAACCGGCGCTCCCTACACCCGCACTATACCTGTAAGTGGTTTGCGTTCATATTATGATAACTATAAAACTTATTCCGACCTGTTTTTGCACGATGGCAGCTTTGTTAAACTGCGCCAGGTTATCCTGTCATACAACTTGCCTGCAATTGACCTGAAGGCGGTGCATATTCAGTCGGCAAGTATTTCGTTGGTATCGCGCAACCTATGGACCATATACAAAAAGACCAAAAATTTTGACCCCGAAGAAAGTTTTACTAACAGCAACAACCAGGGTTTTGAATCAATTGGTTTACCGCGTACCCGGTCACTTGGCGTAAACCTTTCTGTTAAATTCTAATATTTAAATTTGAATAAGATGAAAAAATATACTTATTGTTTGCTGATAATACTTGGCATAAGTACAATACAATCCTGCACTAAGAATTTTGATACGTTAAACATAAACCCCAATGCTTCGCCGAAAGCAGTGCCGGGGTATATATTCACCAAAGCGGAATATGACGGAACTTCGGCCATGTTAGACCTTTTGCTTGGCACCATGCAGTATACAACCAGCTTTAATGATGTAGCCGGTTTTGGTTCAAAATATGTGTTGAGCCAAAGCCAGCAATCGGCCGCTGCGTTTAGTAACTCATATCCGAACGAGATCAACGAGTTGGTAGAAGTTATTAAGGCCGCGGGGACTGACCCCTCGCAAAGCAATTTGGTCGCTGAGGCCCGTATATGGCGGGTGTACTGTTTTAGCCGGCTTACCGATCTTTACGGAGATATTCCCTATTCGCAGGCAGGACAGGGCTATAATAGCGGGATATATAAACCGGTTTATGATGCCCAAAAGGATATTTATGCCGATTTACTTAAAGAGCTTGACCAGGCTGCCACCGGCCTTGATGCCGGTAAAGCCACATTTGGCGCTGCCGACCTGATCTATAATGGCGCTACCGACAAATGGAAGAAGTTCGCATATTCACTGATGTTAAGGTGTGCTATGCGCATGACCAAGGTTGACATTAATGCGGCGCAGACATGGGCGACCAAGGCTATTGCCGGCGGGGTTATTTTAAACGACGCAGATATCGCTAAAGTACCTTATGTAGGATCCGGCCAGGATATCAACAAAAACCCGCTTGCCAACGATCTTTGGAACAATGATTATATAGCAAAAGATGGCGTTACCAATACAGAGGGCGGTAAATACCAGGATGTGTTTATAAACTTCCTCAAAACAAACAAAGATCCGCGCCTGGGCGTGATATCCATTGTGTATAATGGTGGTGTTGCCGATACTACCTCGTCAATACAAAAAGGAATGTCGTCGGGGCTGAATACAAAGCCGGCTGACTTTGTAACTTATTCGGAGCCTAATCCGAAGACCATATTGCTGTTAAACTCGCCCCGCCTTGTATTTACTGCTGCCGAAAGTTATTTCCTGCTGGCCGAGGCTGCTTCAAGGGGTTGGTATAACGGTTCATCTGCGTCAGCGGCTTATGAAAACGGGATCTCTGCTGCCATGCGCCAATGGGCGATAATCGGCGGCAGCGCCGGTACGATAACCGATAACCAGATCAGTACCTATATCGCAAACCATAAATTTACGACCGGCACACTTGATGAAAATCTGCAGCAGATATACACCCAATTTTGGGTAGGGGTATTTCCGGATGCGCAGGAAGTATTTGCTACTTACCGCCGCACGGGTTACCCGGCACTTGTACCCAACAATTATGTAGGCAACGCTACAGGAGGTAAAATTTTCAGGCGGATGCTTTACCCTATAAGTGAGCAAAATCTTAACGCAGCGTCATATGCCGCCGCGATAAGCCGCCAGGGTCCCGATGATTTCCTTACCAGGATTTGGTGGGATAAACAATAAATTTAATTGAGTTAATAAGTGTTGAACTTCAGGAGGGGGAAACCCTTCCTGATTTTTTTGTCTATTGTGTCGATTAAAATTTTACACTCCAATAGTTACAAGTTCTCCCCGTTTATCGAAATAACGATCTTTCCTTTTGCCGAACCGTCTTCCATTGCTTTATAGGCATCGTCAATAGTTTCAAGGGAAAAAGTGCGTTCATCTACAACCGGCCTCATTTTTCCGGCCTGGATCAATTTGGTGGTTTCAGTTAATATTTCGCCGTGGTGCCTGCGACCATTGCCCGAAATTAAAGGGTAAAGTGTAAATACTCCCGAATAGCTTGCTCCGCGGAAAGAAAGCGGCGCCAAACTGTGTGAACCCCAACCCAGTATACTAACAACATGCCCGGTATACCTTTTAACAGCCGTAAACGAAGCATCCAGCACCGCACCGCCGATTGTATCGAGGATCACATCAAATCCTTCACCCTTTGTAAATTCAGCTACATAGCCCTCAACATTGTATTTAGTGCGGTCAATCGGTATAGCGCCATAGTTACGAACGACTGCTGCTTGTTCCGGGCTTACTGTAGTGTACACAGCGGCACCTTTTGACACCGCAATTTGTATGGCGATATGGCCCACGCCGCCTGCGCCACCATGTACCAGCACGGTACTGCCCGCGTGTATATTCGCCCGGTCAACAAGTGCTTCCCAGGCTGTGATGGTAATTAACGGTAAAGCGGCGGCTTCCTTAAAGGTTAAATTTGCGGGTTTAATAGCCAGGAGATCAGCATCTACTGCCGCATATTCGGCAAGGGTGCCCTGTACACCGGCTATGCCACCTACCATTCCGTAAACCTCGTCGCCCACAGCGAAAGCGTTTACATCCTCGCCAACAGCCACAACCACGCCGGCCATATCAATTCCCAATATTGCGCCCGGCATTTTTGGTTGCGCATGGGCAGCCTGGCCCGATTTAATTTTCAGGTCAAGAGGATTTACGCCACTGGCCATTATCTTTACCAATACCTCGCCTTTCTGAGCGACTGGTTTTGCTATCTCTTTTAATTCGAAGGGGGTATTGAATCCGTTTAAAACTAATGCTTTCATTTTTCTGATCTTTATTTCATTACAAAGGTATATCGGTGATAGGTTCAAATAGTTGTATAATTACACCATTTTGTTGTAAATTTGCGGCTATGTTTAAAGATCAATTAAGAGAGCCGTTTGAGCTTGTCCTGAAAGAGTACCTGGATGTTTGCCCGCGGGGCAGGCATGCACACACTTTTTTTGAATTGATTTATATTGTAAGTGGCACCGGCACACAGGTTATTAACGACCTCGAGATGCCCTATCAGCAAGGCAACCTTTTTTTGGTAGCTCCCAACGATAATCATTTGTTTAAGATCGGCACCACCACCCAGTTTTTCTTTATCCGGTTCAATAATGTTTTTATACATGCATCAAAAAAAGATGAGGACCTGCTCCACCAATTGGAATTGATCTTGCAGAATTCGCGGAATGAGCCGGAGTGCATCTTAAGAAACGATGCGGATAAGCACTACGTGAACGTGTTAATGGAAATGATTATTGCTGAACACCTTGGCAGCGGCTTGTTTCATAAAGAACTGATCAGGCAATTGGTTAATACGCTGTTGGTTGTCATCGCCCGTAACATTTCAAAGGATTTCCCCGAAAAGATAAAGGAAGCAAGCGAAGATAAAACGCTGGATATTTTACAATATATCCAATCGAATATTTACTACCCCGAAAGATTACGTGCCGATGCTATTAGTGCCTCGCTGCATATTTCACCTCATTATTTGGGCCGCTATTTCAAAAAGCAAACCAACGAAACTTTGCAGGAATATATCCTCAGCTACAAAATGAAGCTCATCGAGAACAGGTTGCTCCACAGCAATATGCGCATGAAAGAGATAGCCGATGAATTTGGTTTTACCGATAAAAGCCACATGACCCGCGCCTTTAAAAAGTATAAGGGGGTAAATCCTACTGAGTTTAAAAAAGCAGTTTAGTGCCAGGTAAATTGCTATACGCTTTAAGCTATTTATTGTCGCCTAATTCTTTTATCAGTTGATAAAGAAGTTTGCTTGCCTTTTGCAGATGCTCAAAATCAATCAAATCTATCTTATCCTTAGTGCTGTGGTGTTCATCAAAGCCCCCTGAGCCCAGAAGCAAGGATGGAATGCCATTTTTCATAAAGCTGTAGCTGTCGGTGTTGCTAAGTACGTCCTGCAAGCTATCAGCCGGGGTAAATTTCAAGTCCGGGCCGTTAAACATGGTCCCTGATTTCCTGAAGTCATTTTCAAATTGTTTATCGCCTATTGCCCAGATGCCGTGAAACGAACGGTGCCGGCTGCCCATCTGTTCCAGGTTGATATTCATCAAAATATTTTTTACCGGCAGCGGCGGATGTTCGATAAAATAACGCGACCCCAATAGGTTAAGCTCTTCTCCGCAGTAAAAAACAAAAAGCAAAGGCCTTTTTGTGGGATTAGCGGTCAGCATCCTGGCTGCTGACAACAAGGCGGCGCAGCCGCTGCCATCATCATTAGCGCCGTTATAAATATGTTTGCCGAACTTGCCAATATGGTCAAGATGCGCACCGGCGATTATTGTTTGATTTTTGATCGCTTTACTTGTGCCCGGAAATTTGGCGATTACATTGTAGCCATTAATGTTTTCTTGTTTGTAGCGGATGCTGACAGCGGGTTTGTAACCGCGTTTTATTTTTGCGGCAATTTGAGGGCTTACAAGTATATACGTTAAAAGTTGTCGACTTGGCGTATAATCCGCTTTATAGTGCATATATCCAAAGCGGTATTGCCTTATAACGGCTGTTTCCCAATCGGCCCCTTGCGACGAATCAGGCAGCAGGATAACACCGGCAACTTTTTTAGCCCGCAGACTTCTCTCCGCAACCGAATCGGGCATGCTATTTGAAACCACCCACCGGCCTTTTGACTGCGCCGCGTGCTGAAGTACCACAAAATTTCCGCCCGTATGCGAATAGGTCTTCCCGCTTACACTGATTGAACTTCCGTCATAGTTATCGTGGATAAAAGGTACGGGCTGAAACGTAGTTTTAATGCCAACTGCCTTTAAGTTGTTCGCAACATACTTTGCGGCTTTAAGGTACCCCGTCGAGCCGGTAAACCGCCCGTTGGTCGCATCCGAAGCTATGCCATACATGTCTTTGTTCAGCTGATCCAGGCTTTGCGCATTGCCATTATAAGCTATGACTGCAAACAGAAAAATTAAGATCTTTTTCATTTTTATTTCCGGTTAATTTTCATCACCTGCCTGCCACCTTCATAAACAATAAGGGAACGGCTATCCGGAAATTCAAGTTGTACGTCGTAACCGTCGAGAAAGAATTTGTTTATTGATTCCGGGAACAACGTTGCAGTGGGCAGCCCATCGCCCGACACCTTTACAGCATTGCCGTCTTTTTCCACTTTCATTAATTTGCCGTTGCTTTGTTCATATACCCCGGTATAACTTTGGATGATATCGTCAGAAATTGTAATTCGTTCATGTACCTCCGCGCCTTTGTTCATAGTAGCCAGTATTTGAGCTCCAGACGGGAGGGTACGTTTAATGATGGCATCACTAATGAACATGCCGTTGTCGGCATTGGTCATAACCACAACGCCGCTTTTTGAACCTGGCAGAAATACAGCCATAGTGCGCACGCCGATATCCGAGCCTCCATGCTCAAAAGCGAATTCGCCATTTGGAAGTCCCTGCACTAGCCCCCAGCCAATGCCGCGGTAATAATTTTCTTTGACCTTTACCTCGGGTTTTTCAAAAAGAACCGCGTTATCCATTGCATATATACCCAGCTTGCTATAGTCTTCAATGGTGGTAATAAGGTCGTCGGCAGCGCTTACCGATGTCTGTATGGAAACCTGGTAACGTTTGCCCTGCCCGTTATGCCACATGGCAAAGCGATTGGTGTCAAGGTTAGCGGTCCAGTAATGGGTATCATTTATCCCCAGCGGCTTCAGCAGGTAAGCGTCGAGCAACGCATCCAGTGGCTTATTAAATTTAGCCTCCAGCGCATGTCTCAAATATTCAAAACCTTCTCCTGAATAACGAAATTTAGTGCCTGGCTCAAAGTTAAATGACAGCCTACTACCGCCGTTGTCTGTACGCCAGTTAGGGAAACCGCTTTGGTGGCTCAACACTATACGGGTGGTGAGTTTCATTAAATAGGGATCGGTTGCAATATCCGGGTCAATCCAGTAATGTGCTAATGGCTCATCAAGGTCCCATTTGCCTTTTTTAACCAATTCAAGCGTCAGCATGGCGGTAACAGGTTTGGTTTGCGATGCGATATTAAACAACGTATTGGCCGGCGCCGGGCGCCCTTTTTGTAGTTCACCGAAGTTTTTTACCCATTTTATTTTGCCATTTTCAATTAGTCCTACGCCAACGCAAGGAACATGGTATTGGGCCATCCACTTTGGAACGTCGCGCAATAAGGAATTTTGAAGGGTATCGTTTTGAGCGGATACAATATTCATGCAGCCGAGCAGGACTACGATGATAAGGGTGATTTTTGCTTTCATGTTTTTAAGATTATGCACAAAAATATGATGGCCGAATGGGGCACGGAAATAATAGTGACAAGCGTATACGTACTGATGATAAATGCATTTTGAGCGTAGATAAACCCCTTTTTGAACGTTCATCATCAAAAAGCATTAGTTAATCATCAAAATTTGGTTTATGGACACACTTGCCTTTTCTTTGAGTAATGAAACACTTTGACTGGACGCGATTATTTACCAAACCCTACAAAATTTATACACAGTTGGTGTTCTGGGTCGTGGTGTTTTTTCTCTACATTTTTCTGAAGGAATACCCGAATCGGATGACCGGCGCCACCCTTATTTGCCTGGTACTACAGGAAATGCTGGAACTGGCAATCCCGGTCTATTCACAAAATTTATTGGTATTGCCCCTTTTTAAAAAAGGCAAGTGGCTTTATGGGGCGTTACTGTATACGTTTCAGGTAGTACTGCTGATTTTTTTATTGCCTTATATACTTAACGGAATTGGACTGCTTTTTCCCATAACGGATAGGGTAGACTGGCGAAACGAGCATATTGCGTTCAGCATGGTGGCATTCACAGTTATTGCTTCATTCTTCAAACTTGGCCTGGATCGACTTATACTTGATAAGCAACAAAAAGAAAATGAGTTGCGGCACCTAAAGGCACAGCTTAACCCTCATTTCCTGTTTAACACGCTGAATAACTTGTACGGATTGTCGGTAGCCGAGTCTAAAAAACTGCCGGGTTTGATGTTGAAATTGTCGGAATTGATGCGTTATTCGCTATATGATACCAATCAAAACTATGTGGCGTTACAAAAAGAGCTGGATTATATCAGCAATTATACAGAGCTTGAACGGATACGATTGAGCGACAAAACTGATATTAAATTTAATATAGCAGGAGGCACTGCGGACCTATACATAGCGCCTTTGCTATTGATCATATTTGTAGAAAACGGATTTAAGCATTTTTCGGCCGCGAGAAACCAGCAGGCATTTGTATACATTGATTTTAAAATTGATGAAAGCAGTTTATGCATGAACGTTAAAAATTCAGTTGACCCGCACTACACGCCTCTCCAAAACAAATCAAAAAGCGGGCTTGGACTAAATAATGTTAAACAACGGCTTGATTTGATTTACCCGCAGCAGTACGTGTTAAAGACCATAAAAGAAAATACTTATTTTGAAGTAAACCTTGAAATAGAGCTGAGTTGAAATGAATATCAATTGCATAATAGTCGACGATGAGCCCATTGCGCGTGACATCCTGAAAACCTATATTCAACAGGTTCCCTACTTAACACTGATTGCCAGTTGTGAAGATGCTTTTGAGGCCATGCAGGTAATTAATAAAGGCGATATCGACTTAGTTATACTCGATATCAATATGCCGCGTCTTACGGGCTTTGAAATGCTGCGGTCGTTAAAAAAATACCCCGCTGTTATCATCACCTCGGCATATCCTGAATATGCGTTGGAAGGATTTGAGTTGTCGGTAACAGACTACCTCCTTAAACCGTTTTCGTTCCCACGTTTTGTGCAGGCTACTGAAAAGGTTGTTAACCGTAATCAGGAGGGAGCTGGCGGAGATAAAATAGGTCAGGCTGAAAATTTCCTGATGGTAAAGTCGGATAAAAAGTTAACCAAGGTTTTTTTTGACGAAATTGAATACGCGGAAGCGTATGGCAATTACATTTTTATTTATCGCAGCGGCGGCGACCGCATCATGTCAAAACAAACGCTCACCCAATTTGAAGCACAATTACCGGCCGCTCGTTTCATCCGGATACATAAATCCTATTTATTAGCCCTTAAGGCCGTTAAATACCTGGAGGGGAATGAAGTTGCGCTGAATAACAAGAAACTGCCTGTAGGTAAAGTTTATCGTGACAACCTGATGAAAAGCCTGCGGTGACTGCGGATGGCTCACAAATTCAAGCATGAATATCGCTAATCATTAGGTTGAGCGTATGAATATCAGGATGCCTGGGCAAATTCGTCTTTATAAACAGGCTCAACCTTAAGTTCGCGGCGAATTGCGTCGTTCTCCCTGTCGTCATATTTTTCCTTCAGTTTCTTGAAAATTTCAAAACTAAAAGCGTCGCTCATAGGTAAATGGTATTTGGGCACAGCGGTATCGGGATGCAGGTGCAAAGCTTCAGCCGATACTTTCAAATTCTCGTGGTTGATATGTGTAAGGCCGGTTAACGGGTCGGTGTCATAAATAACAAAGGTGTCTATTAATCTTCCTTCATTATCCGTATAAATTACAGTGTCATGTTCGTTGAATAGTTTCATTTGGGCGATGTATATATTCAATAAACACCTGTAATGGAATAAATGTTTTACATAAAAGTTAATTTATTTAGTTAGATTGACAATTGATCTTTGTTTTTTTTAAGCACAAAGACATTGAAAAAGGGCACGAAAAAGACACATAGGAATTAAAGTAAAGCCATTTACCTTTCCGTGTCTTCTCCGCACCCCTTAAGGTTAAATATTCGAATAGCTATTTAAAAATTAGCTCTCAAAGTTACCCCGTAAGTCCTCGGGTTGCCAAGGTGGGTAGCGCCAAAATCATAAGCATAATCAATATAAGTTTTATTGGCAAGGTTGTGTCCCCAAACAAACACTTCGTAATTTTTAAGGCTTACACCTGCGCGGGCGTTAAAAATGTTATACGCTTTTTGTTCAATCTGGTTAGCCAAATCAAAGTACTGGTTGCCAAGGTAACGCCACTCGCCGCGGGCTATCAGGCGGGTAGTGTGGGTATCGTCCAGATCGTAAGTATATTGCAGGGCAAGCATCGATGTAACCTCTGGGGTATAAACCTGGTGGTTGCCTTGTAAGTTTACTGCAGTGCCGTTGCTAGCCACCAGCAGGTCCTTGTAACGCGCGTGGGTGTAGCCAAAGTTATAATCTACATCCAAACCCTTAAATAAAGTAGCAGCAACTTCGGCCTCAATGCCTTTACTTTGCAGTTTGCCGGCATTTTTGGTTACTGTGATCGCATCAGGCAATACCAGGGTTGGCACTTGTGCATTGTTTACAAAAGTGTAAAACGCCGCAATGTTTAATCTTACCCTTTTATTAAACAGGGTGTTTTTTGAACCGATTTCGTAATTATCGCTGTATTCAGGTTTGTAGGCATAAAGCGGTGGCTGCGATGGATCAGAACCCAACTGGCTGATGCCACCTGCACGAAAACCACGACTATAGCTTGCAAACAGGTTGTTATTTTCAGATACATGGTAAGCCACGGTTAACTTCGGCGTAAATGCTTTGAAGTTTGCTTTTGATGAGGTATCCGCCTGGGTTACCATTACGTCGCCGCCATCAGGTTGGAATTCGCCCTTAACTTCTTCTTTTTTGTGCTCCAAATCATAACGCAAACCTGCCGTTATGTCCCATTGCGGATTGATTGTATAAACAACCTGCCCGAATGCAGCAAAACCATAATTATGTTCGATGTTGGTATTTATGCTGGTGAAATTGGGAAATGGGGCGCCTACAGCAGCAGCGTCTGCACCGAAATGCGTACCAGTTTTGGTAGGAGCGCTCCGGTAAAATCCATAAAGGCCTGCGGTCCATTTTAAAGGCGACTGTGATGATGCCGGCGAACTAAACCTGAACTCCTGGGTACCAACCTTAACATTGTTCCAGTCGCTGCCATAGTTGTTAATTAACGATACTGCGTCGATAGGGGCGAAGTCACCATCGATAGGTGTCGTGTAATACCTGTAGTTTTTCTGGTACGATGTTACCGATGTGAAATTAAAGCCACTCCCTGCATAGTTTGCCGATAACGAAGCGTTGAAAATGTTATCAATGATTTTTGTTGTGGAATTTTGGTCAACCTTAAACGGATTGCTTATCGCATCGGCCGGATTGCCGGCCAGCGTGAACGGGCCGTTATTGCGGTTTTCGTAGTTTTTTACGTTTAGCGTAAACGTCAGTTTTTCGTTCGCCAAAAACTTTAAATAATAATTGCCTAAAAAATAGTGTTGTTTGTCAAATTTGGTGTTGTTAAACTCGTTGGTGTAAAAGCCGTTAAAGCCTGAGTAAACACCGGCAACGCCTAAAAACAGCTTATCTTTTATCAGCGGTGTGCGCAAGCCCAGGCTGTAGCGCTGCTCGCCGTAATTGCCAAATTCTGCTTCGGCAAAGCCGCTGGTTTGGTTCGATGGCTTTTTGGTAATTACGTTAATAACGCCACCCAAAGCATTCCGGCCATACAAAGTTCCCTGCGGGCCGCGTAAAACTTCGATACGTTCCACGTCAAAAAGCTGCGGGATATAAGTATCAAGGCTAAATTGGTTTATACCATCAATGTAAGTTACTACGGCAGGGTCATATGAGGTGGTTGCAATACCGCGTAAACCAGTAACGTTACGGTTGTCACCAGGGCCGGCCGAGTAAAGGTTAGGTACGATACCGGTTATATCTTTCAGGTTTTGCAAGTGATAAGCCTGCACATCATTTGCCGAAAGGGTTGACACACTTACCGGCACTTGCTGCAATTGTTCTTCACGCTTTTGAGCGGTGATAACTACTTCATCCAGTTGTTTACCGGCATCCTGTAGTTTTATGTTGAACAACTGGTTTTTACCGCTTATGCTAATAACCTGGCTGCGTTCAGCATAAGCTGCGCTCGTAATATGCAGTGTATAAGTACCCTGCGGAACATTGTTAATAGTGAACTCGCCTTTAGCATTGGTAACGGTGCTGTAATTGGTGTTAAGTAATGCTACGGCTGCACCGGCAACCGGCTGCGAATTGGCATTGTTTATAACACCCGAAATGGAAGAAAGATTTTGTGCGATTGCCTGGCAATAGACAGCCAGTGTAAAAAATACGAGAAGTAATTTTTTCATCAGAAAATTAGTACAAATAGTGTAATGTGCGGCAAATTTAGCAACACTACGGTGGATAAATAAAAAAGCAGGATAATTATTGCTAACTATCCTGCATACGGTTTTTTGCTGGTTTTATTGCTTAAGCGACAAAATCCAGCTGATTATTTTTTGTGCGTCAGCTTGTTTTAGGGCAGGGTGGGCCGGCATTGATACATCACCCCAAACTCCCGTTCCACCTTCTTTTACTTTTTGGGTTAGGTGGGCCATTGAGGCCTTATTGTTTGGATATTTTTTTGCAACATCTGTAAATGCCGGGCCAATAGATTTTTCACTAACCTTGTGGCAGGTTTTGCAGTCAAGCGTAAGCATTAAAGCTTTACCCGGGCTGTTTGCGTTCAGATTGCCCAGGTTTGATACCATGCTGCCGGGCATAATGTTAACCTGTTTACTTTTTACAGTTGCTGCCTGATCGTCGGTTACATCAACAGTAGCGTTGTAGTTTCCTTTTTTGGTATAAGTATAGGTAAGCCTTGGCAAAACAGTTTTTTTGGTTACGCCATTGCCTAAATCCCAGCTATAGGTCATTTTGTCGCCTTCAGGGTCTTTAGCTTTAACGGTAAAGGTTACGGTCAACGGTAAAGCGCCAAAGGTTTTGCTGGCAGTTACGCCGGCAATATCTGGTGCACGGTTACCGCGCAGGTAATCAATCCTCGATAAACCGGCATCGGCGTTTTTGGTAAACCAGCCACTACCATATTCCAGCATATAAAACCTGCCATCCGGACCGGTTTCCATATCAATGGCCGAGGCGAATTTCAAGGTTGGCACAAATGGTTCCATTTTGTCGAAATCGCCGTTTGGCTGTAGGGTGATTGCTTTTATCCAGCCGCGTATCCAGTCATACATAATAACTTTATTATTATAGTAGTCGGGGAAGCGGGTGGCTTTTGGATAGATTTCGTTGTGATAAATAGGGCCTGCCATAGTGGTACGACCACCAGACCCTACTTCAGGGAAATCAGTTGAGGCGGCGTAAGGGTACCATATCATTGCAGGTTGTGCAGGCGGCAGTTCGCGCAGGCCTGTGTTGTTTTTCGAGTCGTTTATCGGGTGCGCCGGGTCAAATGCCGCGCCTGATTTTCCGGTAGCATAATCATATGCCCGGTAAGGGATATTCGGTCCTATAAATAACGGCCAACCGAAAAAGCCTGCCTGGCGTGCCTGGTTAAACTCATCGTATCCACGTGGTCCTCTTGTATCAAGGCTGTCCTTGTTGGCATCCGGGCCAACCTCACCCCAGTATAACCAGTTTGTTTTTTTGTCGACAGCAATGCGGTACGGGTTCCTGTCGCCCATTACAAAAATTTCAGGGCGGGTATCCGGCGTTCCTGGTTTAAATAAATTTCCTTCCGGAATATCGTAAGTGCCATCGGGCTTCATTTTTATCCGCAGGATCTTACCGCGCAAATCGTTGGTATTGCCAGCCGAACGACGGGAGTCATGGTTCTGCAATCCCGGACGGTCGTCAAGCGGGGCAAAAGCATGCGTGTTATAAGGCGGCCTGCCGGGCTCATCAAACGGTGTTGAATTATCACCTGTGGAAAGAAACAGCATGTTATCCTGTCCAAACGCAATTGAACCACCGGTATGGCAGCAAATTTCGCGCTGCGAATAAAGCTGCAGCACTATTTTTTCTGTTTTATTGTCGATGGTATCGTTTACAAAAGTAAAACGCGACAAGCGGTTTACACTGGTATCAGCAGGGCTGTAATAAATATAAACGTAATGATTATCCTTAAAATTGGGGTCTGCCTGTATACCTAAAACACCTTCTTCAGCATTTACGCCTTTGGTATGGGTTTTAAAGTATGCGTTTAAAAAGCCGGCTTGTTTAATGGTTTTTGTGTCGTTTTTGTAAAGCATTATTTCGCCGCGACGCTGGGTAATCAGCACGTCAAGATTTGGCAATACGGTAAGTTCGGTAGGCTCGTAAAAGGTGCCGGTAACCAGCTGGGTTTTTGCAAAGCGGTTATCTTCGGGTACGCGTTCTGTAGTTACCTTACCATAGTTAAGCTTTACATGATCGCCAATGGCATATTTAATGCCGCCTAAAATGTGTTTTAAGTAAAGCGGGTCGCTGTACGATTCGTCGGTATGGCCAAGCTCGGTGTACCAGGCCCTGCCGCCTTCAAAACTATGGTACCATGCCATCGGGTGGTTAGCCCCGTTGATCCCGCCTTTATAGCTGGTTTCATCAATGGTGATAAGCACGTGCATGTCTTTTATCAAATCCTTATAGTTATACCATTCGTCTTTGCGTTTCCACTCGGCGGGCAGGTGTTTGGTTGATATATGGGTACGATCAACAACATGCAACACGGCTTCCTGCTGTGCAGGGTGGCTCACGAAGTAACCGCCTACCAACCTACCGTACCAATGCCAATCGTACTCGGCGTCAGCAGCAGCGTGGATACCCACGTAACCACCGCCGGCTTGAATATAACGTTCAAAATCGTTACGCTCAACTGCAGTGAGCAGGGGACCGGTTGTGCTTAAAAACACTACCGCGCTGTATTTTTTCAGGTTGCTTTCAACAAACTTTTTGTCGTCGGATGTAGTGTCAACATCAAAGCCGTTTTCCTTACCAAGTTTTATAATGGCATCTACACCCAATGGTATTGACGCATGGTGAAAACCGGCGGTTTTGGTAAATACCAGTACCCGGGGCTTTATGGGAGCAAAACCCAAAAACAAAAGTGGAACAAATAGAAGTAACGTAAATTTAAGGCGCATTGACTTATTGTTTAATGATGAAAATTGTCGGTAATTATTGTTGGTTTTACGGCGCGTAATTTAGGCAAAAAACCGTAAAAAAATCTGTTTAAAGCCAAAATGAGACTTAATTGTTACTAATACGCCAATTAGTTGTATTTTTTGAGAAAAACATAAAGGAGAAGTGTGTCTTATTGACACATTGACAGCTCAGATGCGATAATTGCGGTAAAAAATACGATTATGATAACGGCCGGATTTTTTTATTCGAGGTTAAATACTCCTATCCGGAAATTATCCTCTCAACTTATCCAGCAAATCGCTCAATTGTCCGGCTTCTTCTTCGGTAAGGTTATCTTTAAGGAAATCTTTTATTTTAAACTCTTCGTCCATTATGGCGAGCGTTTTAAGCCCCTGTTCGCTTATGCGGATGTCCACGGCGCGGCGGTCTTTGGTGTTGGTACAGCGTGAAACAAGGCCTTTTTGCACAAGCCTGTCGACAATGCGCGATGCGTCCGACATTTTATCAATCATCCGTTCTTTCAGCAGGTTTACCGTGGCCGGGTTTGGATATTGGCCCCGTAAAATGCGGAGAATGTTGAATTGTTGAACTGTAATGTTGTTTTTTTCGAACAGTGAACGGGTTTCGTTATTCACCCAGTTGTAGGTGTAAGAAATGTTGATGACAGCCTTATGGTAGTTGTTTTCAAATTTGCTGCTTTGTATTTCGTCGTCTATGCGCATAGGCTTAATATTAATCAGAACCGAGGACCAAGAACCAAGAGTCAAGAGCCAAGAACCAAGATTCAAGAATCGAGAACCAAGATATAGAGAAAATTAAGTGACAAGACTGTTCTGTTTTAACACTACCCTAACCAAGACCTTCTCTTGGCTCTTGATTCTTGGCTCTTGACTCTTTTTTTCTCAATACAAATATCTTTAATTATTTCTTAACATCAGTAGCCTGTTTAGGTTTTCCGAAATCCCAGGGGCAGTTAAAGCACTTGTTTTTGCAGCAATAGCCACGTTTAAGATGGTATTCTTTGGTGAAAACAAAATTGCCATCCTCATTTATATAATAATCAACGCCTTCTACCAGCATGTTGTTTGGGGTTTATTAAGTTGATTAGATTGGTTAGGTTGCATGAAGTGGAAAATTTCAAGAGTAAGTAAAAGTATTTTTTAAACTTAATCAACATAGTCAACTTAATCCAACTTAATCAACTTACCAATATCAATTTAAAATTTTTACAACGATATCGTCGCCAAAATATTTTTCCAGGTGTTTGCCATTGCCGTGCAGCGTCCATATTTGTTTGGGGTTAACATTTTTCACAGCCTGCAAAATATCGTTCCAATCTACGTGGTCCGATATAAACAACGTGTCCTGTTTATTTACCTGGAGATTTTTCCAGCCCGATGCAAACAAACGCTTTACACCCGTTGCCCTTATATAACTGTCAAAGGTAAAAGGCGGAACGATGTAAACAAATTCTTCCTGGTTTTTCATCAGTTTTCGACTGTAAATTTCGTGCTTGCCAAGCGTTATGCCCATTTTTTGATAGATGGCGTTAATCGGCATGATCCTATGGTGAGCTAAAATCTTTTTTTGCGGTGCATGCTCACTTATCATATTTATTAAGCGCTGGCTTTTGCCGAGGCCATAGGCGCCCAGTAAAATATTAAGCTTGATATCGTTCAGCTTTTTTATTTCCTCCACTGGGTCGGGGTGTAAAATAGCGGGGTCGGCAAAGGTGCTTTCGGTAACCAGCACGTCGGCGGTAACCCATTCAATAGGTTCGCAGGTTGAGTCAGGTTGTACCTTGTAGTCGCCGGTATATAAATATTTAACGCCCTGGTATTCCATTAAAACCTGCGCGGATCCCAGCATGTGCCCGGCCGAAACGAAGGTTATTTGAACCCCGCCAACATTAAATGCGACGTGATAATCGGCTATATTAAAAATCTTACCTGCATTTTTACCATAGCGCAGCTTCATGAATAAATGAGTTGCTTCGGTACAAAATATGTTGGTATTACCCGGTAATGCATGGTCGGCGTGGGCGTGAGATATTACTGCATTTGTAACCGGTAATTGCGGGTCTAAGTAAAAGTCACCGTATTTGCAATAGAGGCCGTTGGGGTTGAAACTTAAAAAATCGTCTAGGATAATGTTCATTA
>Ga0105239_10002792_pt1 | contig 21866 bp, 16 predicted proteins | sample KBSC44metaG_FD_92761 | JGI IMG/M metagenome (GOLD analysis project Ga0105239, IMG submission 92761) | Corn rhizosphere microbial communities from Kellogg Biological Station, Michigan, USA - KBS C4-4 metaG | ecosystem: Host-associated > Plants > Roots > Rhizosphere > Soil | place: Michigan, USA... | reverse complement strand
CCACAACAATCCGGCGCCGAAGCATCCACCGAAGCCGCCGTCCGCACACCCCCCGCACCACCCCCCCTTGAGACATCCCCCTCCAAAAAATATCGCGCCAGATACTGCGCATACAACCAATCCCCCGCCGGCAAAACATTCCCATTCGTACAGCTCAGATACACGGGGTCAGCGCCACGAACCGGCAAAACCTGGTAAAACCAATTGGTATCAATATGCACGAGCCGGACGGCAGAAAAGGAATCCAAATGATGCCGATGCAACGCGGAAGGCAACGACACCCGCAACCTCGAAGGATCCACCGGCAACACAGGCCACCCCTGTGTGGCAATAGCCGGCCGGATATTGGTCATCAGCGGATGCATAAACCCGCTGGCAGCCCACAGCAAAACAGGAAAAGCAATAATGATCGAAAGGCTGCGATGCAGCTTGTATATCTTTTTCACAGTAGATCTTACTTTAAGAATTGGAAAGAAACACCAACAGTCACCTCCCTGGGATCACCCAGGTTATAGCTGTAGCCGTACGTCGACTTCGTCGCCAGCGCCGCATAATACCTGTTAAAGGCATTCAGCGCATTCACCCAGAGCTCAAAGGCGCCCACCCGGTACCCCGTGCGGAAATTGACGATATCAAAACCACCATACTGCCTGGTATTGGCGTCATCCATCCAGTACTTCCCCAGATGCTGCCACTCGACACCCAGCCGGAAGCCCTTCAGGAAAGCAGGTCGCCAGGTCAGCTCGGTATTCCCGATAAAATGCGGCGCCGCCGCCATCTGCCTCCCGCTATAGTCCTGACCATTCTCATACTGCACCACATAGACGTGGTCCGCATTCGTCCCGCTTACCCGCAGTGTCCAATCGGCAGAAGGCTTCACCGTCAACCCATACTCGACACCGGTATGTTTGGTCTTCCCCGAATTCTGGTTGATAAAGGTCCCGTCGTTCTGCCGCACCGAGATGATCTGGTTCGTCCCGTCGAGCCGGTAAACGCTCCAGTCCGCATAGACCAGTCCCTTCAACAACCAAAGCCAGCCCCCCGCCTCATAGTTAAAAAAGGTCTGCGGCTTGAGATAGGGGACCTTCACGCCATTATACAGGTCCGTCACCTGCGGCGGAACATATCCCTGGCTGTAGTTGGCATAAAAGCCAACGCCCTTGAAGTTATAGGTCGCCCCCACCTTAGGCGTCACCCGGTTGAAATCGTTTCGCGTATTGACCGAGCCCGTAGACGCAGACGATGGCAGCGAATTGCGGAAATTATAGTGAAAAAAGTCATATCGAAGCGCCGCCACCAGCCGCAGCCCCTTCACCGGGCTCATTTCATAATTAAAATAAGATGCCGCATTGGTGATCCCAGTGGAATAGTTGCTGAGCAGGCTGTCGGTCGGCGTATAGCTGCCATAGTTGCCCTTGTCATCCCGCTGTATCCGGATATAGCGGGCATAATAGCTGCTCGGGCTGACGTCCACTGAAAGCCCCGCGACCAAACGGCTCCCCAGCCAGCGCCAGCGCTGCTGGTGCTGCACCACCGCCAGCCAGCTGTGGAAACTGTTGTCGTTGATCTGCCCGCTGGCCAGCAGCGGATTGGTCCGGCTGTTGCTGATATAGTAAGAGGGATTCTGACCGACGCTGTTATTCCGATAGGCAACCGTCACCTGCGTCTCGGCTGCCTGGGCCCACCGGAAGACCAGCTGGGACTTCGCCCTCCAGGCGTAAACTTTCCGATAAGTAAAGGAATACGGCGTATTGTAGTTGTGCTGGGCAAAATGCGCGCTGTCCAGCGAGCCATACATGTCGCTGTAGTAGTTGATATAGGTCAGCGTATTGGTCCAGCTAAGCCGGTCGCTGGCGCGAAGATCGGCCCTCAGCGTCGCCGCCGTCTTGTGAAAATCGCTGTACTGTATCGGGCCATTGGTCCGGTTGGCATAGTAGCCGCTTGCAATGAACCCCCATTTGCCCGCCGTAGTCCCCACCTGCGCATCGGCCCGCTTGTAGCCATTGTTATTCCCCTGAACGCTCACATACCCCTTCCAGTCGGCAGGCGGCGCCTGGGTAATGACATTGACCGCCCCTCCGATCGCCTCCGCGCCATAGAGTGACGAGGCCGGACCGCGGATGACCTCGATCTGCCGCGTAGCAGCGGCATTCATCTCCAGCAATGCATTGTGATTGTATACCCCCGTAGTTCGGATCGGGATACCGTCTTCCAGGTATAAAAAAACACTGGCCGTACTCATCGGCTGACGGATGCTCATCTCGTGCTGCTCATTGCCGAGGTCCACCATAAAGACGCCGCTCACCTTATTGAGCAGCTGGTCCAGCTGGTTCGCTTTCGTATCGGCAATGGTCTTTGAATTAATAACGCTGATCGCAACGGGCGCCTCGGTCCGTCGTTGCGCCGTACGGCTGGCAGTCACGATCATCAGATCAAGCTGGGTAGTGTCCTGCGCACAACAATAAAAAGCAGGAAAAAGCAGCATGGCCGACAGGCCACACGCATAAAAATAGTTCATGATTGTTGGTTGAAGTTGGAAATAGGATCAAATGAAACTAAACCAACAACCACGAGGGGGGATGAAAAATGGAAAGACTTCGGTCCACCGGATGGGGAACGCCTGCCACCGGATAAGCCCGGTCCACATATACCGTCACCGGATCCACAACGGTCGCAAAGAACGAGCGCGAAAACAAGACCTCGTTCCGGCTTTCCTGTCGCAGCTCCTTATCCCCGGAACTCTTTTCTTCCTGGAGGATACGCTTGTCCAGCTGACAACGGCCCGCACAATGCACGGCCGTGTTGAACCGGTTGATACAAAGATTACGCGCGATATAGTCCCGGTTGGCATAGAACTCCGCGACGACGATCATCTTGCTGAAGCACTGCAGCATCATCGCAAACAGCACTGCAGTGACAACCAGCTGTCCAAAACGCAATATGATTGGCGGATACCTGAACACGCGGCGTAAAATTAACACAGCGATACGCACCCACCAAATCCTATTTTGCCCGGTTCGCCCTGGTCTTTGCCGCCTTCCTGGCCGCCGCCGAACGCTCAACCGGCCCCTTGGTCCTGGCCGCCTTTTTCGCCGATTCGCTGCGCGAAGACGCCGTCCTGTTCATAGCCGCCGTATGTGCCTGCTTCGAGATCGCCCGTGGTGACGCCGCCTCCGTGCTTTCTTTCTTCAACGCTTTTACTCTTGCCCTCGAGCGGGTCGGAGAGACCGGCTCATGACGTTGTCCCTTCTCATATTCCCGTTCCTGCGACTTGCGATTCTTTTCCGAGGTCGTCCCCTTCGCCTGCGGCTTCAGGTCAACACCCGCACGACGCGCCTCAGAGAGCCCAATGGCGACGGCCTGCTTGGCCGACCTGGCCCCATGCTCGCCCTGCCGGATCTTGTCCATCTCCGCCTTTACAAACTCCCCTGCCTGCGTGCTCGCAGACTTTCCCTGGGCCTTGTCCTTCTTTGCTTTCTCTATGGTTTTCTTGTCTGGCATAATCGTATTTTAGAAAATGGGACGCAATCACTGTGCCCGCATCGAACATCTCCTGTATCGAAAGCGTACAAACCAGCCCGCACAACCAAACCCAATTACCTGATTCACAACCGCTCCCGATAATGGTATCGCTTTTGCCCGCCCGATGTCATGGGAAACAACTTCATCAGGGTCGCCTGGCGCCGTCTGACCAGGAACAAAGTCTTCTCGCTGATCAATATCCTCGGCCTCTCGGTGGGCCTCAGCTGCTGCATGCTCATCGCCATCTATATCTGGCACGAGAACAGCTATGACACCTACCACCCGCATATCAACCGGCTCTACCAGGTAGGGACGATCGACATTACCCACGGCAAAGAGACCCGGTTCTATGGGTGTCCGGCGCCGCTGGCAGGACTGATCCGCCAGACATTCCCACAGGTAGAGGCCACGGCCCGTATCTGCCGCCTCATCGGCGAAGACAAGAACCTCATCCAATACCATGACCCAAAAGGCGAAACGCGCTCCTTCTACGAAGACAACGGCATGATGGCCGACTCCGGCTTCTTCCAGCTCTTTCACTACGAATTCACAGAAGGCAACGCCTCCACGGCCATCAGCGGCCCCTCGTCGATCGTGCTGTCGAAAGAGATCGCCGACAAAATATTCAACGGCCAGCCGGCGCTGGGCAAGACAGTCCACGTCGCAAGCCAGATGAATGGCGATCACGACTACACCGTCACCGCGGTATTTCGCCCCGTGGACAAGCCCTCCCATATCAATGGCCGCTTCTTTCTCTCCATGTATGGCGGCCAGATCGGCGATTTCATCCGCCGCACTAACCTTAGCATGGCGTCCAACTATTTCTTCGTTACCTATGTCCGCCTCAAAGCCGGCGCGGACCCCGCACAAATAGAAAAGGCCTTCCCGGCATTTGTCGACACCTACGAAGCCAACGACCTGCGGCAGGCCCAGGCCGGCTATTACCGCAAACAATTCCTGTTAAACGTTCGCGATATCCACCTCCACGCCAATATGCCCTACGGCGACGTCACACCGGGCGGCAGCCTGACCTATCTCTATATCCTCTCCTCCATCGCTGTCTTTATCCTGCTGATCGCTTGTATCAACTTCATGAATCTGGCTACGGCCCGATCGACCAAACAGTCACAGGAAGTGGGCGTTAGAAAGACCCTCGGCGCAGGACGTGCCACGATAATCCGGCAGTTCCTCAGCGAATCCCTCCTGGTGGCCTTCCTGGCGCTGGGCATCGCCGTCCTGCTGGCCATCGGCCTGTTTCCTGCTTTTGAACGACTGGCCGACCGCTCTATCCATATTCCGTTTGGATCAGCCCTGCTCCTTGCCGCGGGCTTCCTGGCGCTGACCATCCTCACCGGTCTCATCGCCGGCAGCTATCCCGCCCTCTATCTCTCTTCCTTTCAGCCCGTAAAAGTCCTGAAAGGCCGCTCATCTACTTCCCTGGCCGTCAGGTCCCTTCGCAAGACCCTGGTCGTATTCCAGTTCAGTATCTCGATCATTCTCATTGTCGCCGCCATTATCATCGGCAAACAGATGCACTATCTGCGCACCACGGACCTGGGATTCACTAAAGATCAGCAGCTGATCCTCAACCTTCGCGGCGACATGCGCCAGAAATATACGACTGTAAAAAAAGAGATCGACCGCGTCCCCGGCGTGCTCGCCAGCGCCGGCTGCACACAGTATCCCGGAATCTATTCGCCCGGCGACGACCAGCTGTATGCAGAAGGCCGCCCCAGCACCGACAACCACCACGTGTATATCAATTACGCGGACTTCGGCTATATGAAGATGATGGGCATTCAAATGGTCTCCGGCCATGCCTTCTCCAACGACTTCCCCCGCGACAGCGTAGACGGCATCATCCTCAACGAGACCGCCATCCGCGAGCTGGGCTATGACCCCGCCACCTGCGTCGGCAAAAAGGTCTATTCCGGGGTGTCCTATTCACTGGGCACCGCCTTTCGTATCGTCGGCGTCATGAAAGACTTCCACTTCGAAGACCTCCACAATCCCATCACAGGCATAGCCATCGAAGTATTGAGCGACCCCAAATACACTTATATCACCGCGCAGATAGACAAGAACCGTGTGCAGCCGACCATCGCCGCAATACAAAAGGCCTGGCAGCAGCTGTTCCCCGAAACGCCCTTTGAATACACCTTCCTCGACGATCGCTTTCAAAAGAACTACGAAGCCGATCAGCGTATCGCCAATCTCGTCGCCTATGCTACCGGCTTCGCTATATTCATCTCCTGCCTCGGCCTCTTCGGCCTGGCCGCCTTCAGCGCAGAACAACGTACAAAGGAAATAGGCGTCCGAAAAGTGCTCGGCGCCAGCGAAGGCAGCATCGTTGCCCTTTTGTCCCGTGACTTCCTGAAACTCGTAGCCATCGCCGTACTCATAGGCTCGCCGGTAGGCTGGTACGTGATGCAAAAATGGCTGCAGGGCTTCGCCTATCGCACCGGCATCGGCTGGACCGTCTTCGCGCTGACCTCCGGCACCGCCCTCCTGATCGCCCTGATCACGATCAGCTCACAGGCCATACGCGCCGCCATGGCCAACCCGGTCAAAAGCCTCCGGACAGAATAAAACACTACGGTTCCGGGGGATGCTTGTCCCCGGAACCGGGCTTCTCCTTCAACCGCCCCGCCTCCTTCAGCGCATTATGCAATATCCACTCGATCTGCCCATTGACACTACGGAACTCGTCGGCCGCCCATTTCTCGATGGCCTTCATCATCGCCGCATCCACCCGCAGCGCAAAAGACTTTTTCTCCGCCGCCATTCATCAATGATTTAATGTCCCCGTATTGACCACCGGCTGGGACTCCCTGTCCCCGCAGAGCACCACCATCAGGTTGCTGACCATGGCCGCCTTCTTCTCCTCGTCCAGTTCGATGATCTGCTTGGCAGACAAAAGGTTCAGCGCGCTCTCCACCATCCCCACCGCACCCTCTACGATCTTATGCCGCGCAGCCACCACCGCAGAAGCCTGCTGCCGCTTCAGCATCGAATGCGCGATCTCCGGCGCATACGCCAGGTGCGTGATCCTCGCCTCCACCACCTCGATACCGGCAATCCCCAGCCGCTCGTCGATCTCCCTTTCCAGGGTATTGTTGACCTCGTCAAAATCGGTGCTCAGCGTAACCGTCGCCTTCTCGTCCTCAAAATGATCGTAGGCATAGGTCGCGGCTAATTTCCGAACAGCCGAATCGGTCTGCACCCGGATAAAATTGACGTAATCGTCCACCTGAAAGCAGGCCTTATACGTGTCCTTTATCCGCCAGACCAGGATCACACTTATCATGACAGGATTACCCAGCCGGTCATTCACCTTCTCCTTCTCGCTCTCGAAGTTGCGCGCCCGCACGCTGACCATGACCCGCTTGTAAAAAGGATTGACCCAGAAAAGACCGCTCTCACGCACGCTGCCGCGATAGTCGCCAAACAGCAGCATCAACGCCGCCGAATTGGGGTTGATCGTGATCAGCCCCTTGCCCAGAAAAGCGATCACAACAGCTATGATCGCGATCAATAGCCCCGGGACAGGATACGAAGTGAGCCCAATGAAAAGGATGAGGCTAAATAAGCACAACATGATAACGACTATACTATACCCGCTGACAGGTTTGAGGATTACCTCCGATCTAGAAGTGTCCATAAGTTTATGATATTAAAATGATATCATAAAGATATAATGAATCAGAGCGAAATCCAAACAGTTTGGGACGAACGGCAAAAAACATTTTACCAGCCCCACGTGTTACTTACTCACTATGCAAAAGAACCTTCGCCTCAGCGTACTGGACCAGACCCCGATCCGCAAGAACAGTGACGCTCCCTCCGCTCTCCAGGAATCGATCCGCCTGGCAAGACTGGCCGACCGCCTTGGATACACCCGCTACTGGCTTTCCGAACACCATAATACTACCACCCTGGCAGGGGCGGCCCCCGAAATACTCATCGCCCGCCTGGCCGCAGAAACAAAAGGCATCCGCGTCGGCTCCGGCGGCATCATGCTGCCCAACCACTCCACTTTGAAAGTGGCGGAGAACTTCCGGCTGCTGGAAGCCCTCTATCCCGGCCGCATCGACCTCGGCATCGGCCGCGCCCCCGGCGGCGACCGCCTCACCGCTCAGCTGCTCAACCCTACCAATACCTTCGACCCACAGGAATATATCCGGCAGATCAGGGACCTCCGCGCCTTCCTCACCGATACCCCCACACCAGGTACCTTCGAAGGGAAGATCAGGGCCATCCCCAGGATCGACACGGCGCCCATGCTCTGGATGCTGACCTCCAGCGGGGAAAGCGCATTCCTGGCCGCCCACTACGGCATGGCCCTCTGCTATGCCCAGTTCATCAACCCGGTCGGCGGAGCCTCGGCTGTACAAGCCTATCGCCACCGTTTCAAAGCCTCGGACGAACTCTCTGAGCCCCAGGCCAGCGTAGGCATCTTCGCCTTCTGCTCGGATGACGAAGAAAAGGTACAGCAGACCCAGGCCCTGGTCGACTACCGCCTCCTCGGCTTCGAAAAAGGCAACTTCGACGAGATACCGACCTACGCCGCCGCCAGCTCGTATGACTATACTCCCGCCGAATGGCAGCGCGTCCTCTACAACCGCCAGCGCACCGCCATCGGCGGCCCCGACCAGATCCGCGAAAAACTGGAAAGCCTCGCCGAAGAATTTGACGTCGACGAGATCGTCATCTCCACCTTCACCGAAATGGCAGAAGACCGGCTTCGCTCTTACGAGCTGCTGGCCGAAATCTTCGACCTCCAGCCGAGAGAATACGCCACCGCGCCCGCCGTCGGACGATCCGGCCTCTGACCGGACAGTCCGGGACGGTGAGCTGGTATGATTCCTTATTTTTAGGAAAACTTGCCAACGTGAAATTAACGACCTGTCTCTTCATACTCCTCTCTGCAACCTCTATCCAAATCCACGCCCAAAGCCGACCGAACATCGTCTTCATCCTCGCCGACGACCTCGGCTACGGCGACGTAGGCTACCAGGGACAAACAAAGATCCAAACCCCAAATATCGACAACCTCGCCAGCCAGGGCATGCGCTTCACCCAGTTCTACGCCGGCACCGCCGTATGCGCGCCTTCAAGAGCGAGCCTGCTCACCGGCTATCACACCGGCCACACCCCCGTCCGCGGCAACCGCGGCTTCAAGCCCGAAGGACAGTTCCCCCTGCCGGACTCCTCCACTACCATCGCCGCCATCCTCCGGCAACACGGCTATACCACCGGCATCTTTGGCAAATGGGGACTGGGCTACCCCGGCTCAGGAAGCACCCCCACCACAAAAGGCTTTACCGACTTCTTCGGCTATAACTGCCAGACCGAAGCCCACAACTACTACCCCGATCATCTCTGGGACAACGATCAAAAGGTCGACCTGCCAGACCACCCCTATTCCGCCGACCTCATCCACCAGCACGCAATAAAATTTCTAAAAGCCCAGCACGACCGCCCCTTCTTCCTGTTCCTGGCTAATACGATACCCCACGCCAACCTCCAGGGCCCGCACGACAGCATCTACGAGCACTACGCCGCCCGATTCAATGAACCCGCCCCTGCCCCCCACACCAATTTCGCTGCCATGGTCGCCCGGCTCGACCACTACGTCGGCGAGATCGTCGATCAGCTAAAAGCACAGGGCCTCGACAAGAACACCCTCATCCTCTTCTCCAGCGACAACGGCCCTCACCACGAAGGCGGCGGCGATCCCGATTTCTTTAATAGCAGCGGCAACCTGCGCGGCATCAAACGCGACCTATACGAGGGTGGCATCCGCGTCCCCTTCATCGCCGTATGGAAAGACAGGATCAGGCCCGGCTCCGTCAACAACACTCCAACCCCCTTCTGGGATCTCTTCCCCACCTTCGGGGAGCTCGCCGGTATACCCGCCACAAAAGGCATCGACGGGCTCTCCATCGCCACGACGCTGGAAGGAAAACCAGGACAAAAGATCCACCCTTATTTATATTGGGAATTTCACGAATCAGGAGGTAGACAGGCCGTTCGCTGGGGGAAATGGAAAGGCGTCCGGCTCAACGTCAATACCGTCGACAACCCGGCGCTCGAACTATATGATCTGACTAACGATCCAAAAGAACAACACAACGTGGCCGCTCAAAACCCGGCCATCGTCCAACAAATAGAAGCCTACATGCGCGAAGCGCATACTTACAACAAAGACTGGCCGTTACTGAGATCCGAGGGTCAGCTGCGCTAACTCACCAGGGCGCGTCAACTGCGTCCCCCTCACCCCATCGTCGAGTTCCTCACCTCCAGCCTCGCCGGCAGCATCACCTGATCATCCGGCACGACAATATATTTCTTCTCCAGCCGGCGGAACAGCATCGTCGCGGCCTCTTTCCCCATGTCATAAGCCGGTTGCGCGATCGTCGTCATCGACGGACTCAGCAATGACGCCGTCACCAGATTGGAAAAACTGATCACCTTTACGTCCTCCGGTATCCGCAACCCCAGCTCGCGACAAACATGGTACGTCACGACAGCCAGTTTCTCTACCGAGGCAAATACCCCGTCAGGATGCCGGTCAGACATAAACAGCTCCTTCAACATCCGGTACGTTTCCTCCTCACTGCCGTCACAGTGCAGGATCATTCCCGGATCCTCCGGCAGGTCCCAGCGACGCAGGGCATTCACATACCCTTCCTGTCGCCGGTGCGAGATGCTCAGGCTCATTGAGATCGTCAGATGCGCGATCCGGCGGCACCCAGCCTGTACCAGGTGCTCCGTCGCTACAAAACCGCTCTCGCAGTCATTCGTGGTGACCTTCGGCGCAATAAAATTATCGGCCACCCGGTCGAAGAATACCAGCGGAATATTGCGCTGCTGCAGCTCCATCAGGTGACGCGTGTCCCGCGTCGACCCGCAAAGACTGACAATGACGCCATCCACCCTTCCATTCTGAAGACTGGACGCAACCGCCATCTCCTCGGCCACCTCCTCATTCGTCAGGTAGATAAGGACATGATAGCCCTTCTCGCGCGCAACCGTCTCGATACCCTTTATGGCCAGGGCAAAGAAATTGTTGGCTACCTCCGGAATGACGACGGCAATGGTTCGGCTGCGATGTTTACGAAGACTGCTGGCATAAGGATTGGGCTGAAAATTCATCTTCCTGGCCAGGTCGAAGACGCGTTGTTTGGTTGGAGTGCTGATCTCCCAGCTATCACGCAACGCCCGGGAGACGGTGGAGACGGACAAATTGAGTTCCTGGGCTAATTGTTTTAAGTTAACCGCATTCATAATGGCAAGCAATTTATTTTGGCCGGTGGACCCCCTGGCCCATCTTCTTTCAATACAAATTACGCAATCAAAAAAGGACAGATCATTTTATTTACGAAAACGTTGTAGTAACCCCGCACGCCCAAACACTTCATTCTCGCAACCGTTTCCGTAAATAAAGTGCCCCGCCGCCGCCTCATTTGATTACATTTTTCTCCAACTTGACACAGCCATTTGCCATTATGAACCATAAACACAGTCTATGAGACCTCAATTGCTTAAAGTTTCCAGGGAGCCCGGGCACTCTTTTAGCGTGAGACGGGATCTTGTACCGTACATCAATAACCGCTGGCACTTTCACGCCGAGGTGGAATTGATACATTTTGAAAAAGGACGGGGCAGTCAGTTCGTAGGCGACAGCATGCGACGATTCATGGCCGGCGACGTCGCCCTGGTCGGCGCCAACCTCCCTCACTACTGGCGCTTTGACGATCCCTATTTCGAACACGATCACGACACGCCCACAGACGTGCGCGTTGCACACTTCGGAGAGAACTTCTGGGGCGGGTCCTTCATCGACCTACCCGAGAACATTCCCCTGAAATCCTTGCTCGACAAGGCTAAAAGAGGCCTCCAGATCCAGGGAGAGGCTAAGATCAAAGTCGCATGCCTGCTCGAACGCCTGCTGGACTCCGAAGGAATGCCACGCCTCCTCCTGCTGATGGAAGCTCTTCACATCCTCGCCAGCGCCGACGATTCTGAAGTCCTGCCTCTCGCTTCCATCGGCTTTAAACACCGCCTCCCCGAAGCCGAGCACGAGCGGGTCAACCTCATCTACGAGTACAGCCTCCAGCATTTCAAACGAGCCATCCAGCTGGAAGAAATAGCGGCAGTAGCCAATATCAGCCCCAATTCCTTCTGCCGCTTCTTCAAGTCCCGGACACGCAAGACCTACTCCCGCTTCCTCCTCGAGCTGCGGGTAGGCCACGCCTGCAGACTGCTGATCGAAAACAACCTTAGCATCAAACAGCTGTGCTACGAAAGCGGATTTAATAATTTCACCAGTTTCTACAAATACTTTAAATTGATCACTGGAAAAAGCCCCCTCGAATACCAGAGGGAGTTCATGTTCAGCCCAGCAGAACGAAGAAGGAAGAAATGCCGGGCCTGACAACCAAATTCAACACAATGAAACAATTCGCCAGCATACTGCTGTTATCCACCCCGCTGTTACTAAAGGCCCAGAAAGAAACCTACTCCCTGCAGAAACTCTGGGAGACCGACACGATCGTCGCCATCCCCGAATCCATCCACCCCGTTCCCGGCAAACCACAGCTATACGTATCCCTCATCGACGGCGGCGGCTGGGACGATGACGGCAAAGGCGGCGTAGGCCTGCTCAACACCGATGGCACACACTACAACGGCGCCTGGATCACCGGCCTCAGCGCCCCCAAAGGCATGGGCGTCTATCAGGACCGCCTCTACGTAGCCGACATCAACCGCGTCGTCGTCATCGACCGCAATAAAGGCGGGATACTGAAAAAGATACCCATCGAAGGCAGCCTCAACCTCAACGACATCACCGTCGACCCCGCTAACGGCGACGTATATGTATCAGATTCAAAGACCGGCAAGCTCCACAGGATCAAGGGCGACATCCCCTCCCTATATATGCAGGACCTCCCCGGCATCAACGGGCTGAAGGTCTCCGAAAAGGGACTATATATCCTGGCCAAAAAACAGGTGCTCCTCGCCGACGCATCCAAAAGCCTTCAGAAGATCGCCGACCTGCCCAATGGCGGCGACGGCGTTGAAGAGGTCGGCAACGGAGACCTCATCGTCAGCGAATGGCTCGGCAACGTCTTCTACGTACACGCCGACGGAGAAAAAGAACAGCTGCTCGACAGAAAGGCCGAACATAAGAACACCGCCGATATCTGGTACGTCCAGTCCACCCACACGCTCTACGTACCCGGATTCAACGGAAAAACGGTGACGGCCTACAGGCTGGTCACCGAAAAAAAAAACTGAATAACCCAACCTCATCCGCTAACCCTGCCTCATCCGCCAACCCAAGCCCACCCGTATTGTCCTGGGACGGATCCAGTCTTTACTCCTGGCGGGAAAAGGCCCGGACCGGAGACACATTGGCCCTTAGTCTGATACAAGAGTTGCACCTCCAGGCAGACAAGCTGCTGGACATGAAGCCTTTGTCCGTTATGGACAAGACCATCATCCCCGTCAGCGGCAACAAGCACGATTACATGAGCCAGGCGCCCTATTTCTGGTACGACAGCTCAAAGCCAAATGGCCTGCCCTATATCCGCCGCGACGGCCAGCGTAACCCCGAAATATACAAGATCCCCGACCATGCCAACCTGGCCGACCTGGGCGGCGCCGTCCAGCAGCTCTCGCTCTGCTGGTACCTCACGGGCGAGAAAAAATACTCAGACAAGGCCGCCTTCCTCCTGCGCCACTGGTTCCTCGATACCGCTACAAAAATGAACCCCCACCTCGACTACGGCCAGGCCATCCCCGGCGTCAACAACGGCCGCGGCATCGGTATCATCGAAACGATCCCGCTCATCGGCATCGCCGACGCCGCCCTCCTCCTGGAAAGCTCACCGTCATGGCCATCCGCTGACGCAAAGGGCCTGCACGCCTGGTACGCCGAATACCTCCACTGGATGCTTACCAGCAAGAACGGCAAAGAAGAACACGCCGCCGCCAACAACCACGGCACCTGGTACCTCGCACAGGCCACCGACTTCGCCCTCTTCACCGGCGATACCTCAGCCGCCAGACAGCTCGCCGAAGAAGGGAAGAGTAAAATGGACCACCAGATCGCCGGCGACGGCAGAATGCGTGAAGAGCTCGCCCGCACCAACGGTCTCCACTACAGTACGTATAATCTGCAGGCCTTTTTTACCCTCGCCCGGCTCGCCCGCCGTGCAGATGTAGACCTGTGGCAGTATACGAATCGACAGAACGCCAGTATCCGCACCGCCCTTAACTGGCTCCTTCCCTACGCCCTCGGCGAAAAGAAATGGGAATACGAACAGATCAGCGGCTATAACAACGACGAGATATACGGACTTCTGCTACAGGCATCCCCGGTATACAACGATGAATCGTATCGGGTCGCTGCAAAAATGATATATCCCGGCCGTAGCATAGCATTGACAGAGCTGGTATGGGGAAATTGATCTACATATATTCCACAGGGCTTTTGGGTAAAAACTTATAGGACCGAAAATAAAATATCGGTCCTATTTCTTTGTGTCGTAACTTAAATCAAACACCTATTTATGGAAACATTTCTACAGCGCTTTTCAGCAGTCATCCTGCTGCTTACCCTTCTCTGTGTCCACTCCACCGCCCAGGTAACAGGCGATCCTCCCTTCACCGGAACCCTCGGAACACAAGCCCCCAAAACTCCATCCAATCTCAGCCAGGACCTCAAAGACCTCTCCACCACCTGGCAAAAACCCCAAAACAAGATCGTTCAATCCTTCACAAAGCCAATAAAAAGCACCGACTACTTTAGCAAGTTCATGCAGATAAAAGGCGACAGGGTCGTCGTCGACGTGACAGTAAAAGACGACGACATCGCAACTGCCAAAACCGAGCTGCAACAAGCCGGTGCCACCATCACTTCTGTCTACGGTCGGGTGATCTCCGCCGTTGTACCCATCGCCTCCCTTTCCCGGCTGGAAGGCAGCTCGTCGATCAAATTTACCAGGCCGGCCTACCGACCACTACACCAGGTCAAGCCCATCACCACCGTCATCAGCCAGGGAGATACCGCGCAGCTGTCCTATCTGGCCCGTAAGAAATATCACGTGGATGGAAAAGGCGTAAAGGTCGGCATCCTCTCCGACAGCTACAACAACCTGGGCGGCGCCGCTATCGGCGTAGCGCATGGCGAGCTGCCGGGCCCCGGCAATCCCCAGAACTACAAGACACCCGTACAGGTATTGTCTGACCTCGACTCCGGCGGCACCGACGAAGGCCGCGCCATGATGGAGATCGTCCACGACGTAGCCCCCGCCTCCTCGCTCGCCTTCCATACCGCCGACAATGGCCAGGCCGATTTTGCCAACGGCATTCTCCAACTGGCGAATGCCGGCTGCCAGGTCGTCGCCGACGACGTGTTCTATTATGCCGAACCCTTCTTCCAGGACGGCATCATCGCCCAGGCCGTCGACCAGGTCAAACAGCAAGGCGTAACTTATTTCTCTTCCGCCGGCAACAACAGCATCCGCAGCTATACCAGCGACTATCGCCCGACTACGATATCCCCCTTCGGCCCTTCGGCGGGGACAGCGCACAACTTCGCAGCCCCCACAGACCCCGTTCGTATCCTCCAGCCCATTTATATCCCCCCCGGCGGCACCATGATCACCTCCTTCCAGTGGGACCAGTCCTCCTTCTCGGCCAGCGGCGTCGGCGCATCGACGGACTTTGACATCTATCTCCTGAACTCCAAAGGCGAGATCGTGGCCGTCGGCGGTTCGGACAATATCGCCAGCGGAGACCCCATCGAGGTCTTCGGCTATGTCAACAACACCACCGACGTCACCTTCTACCTGGCCATCGTGAAATACACGGGACCTGACGTATCTGTGCTGAAATATATCCTCTATGGCGACGCCCTCTTCTACCTCACCAAACCCGCGATACCCGGCATCCTCTCGCCCACCATCGTCGGACATACCAAGGCCGACGGCGCCATCTCGACCGGAGCCGCCTTCTGGCTGCAAACCCCGGCCTATGGCGCAGACACACCACAAGTCGAAAGTTTCTCTTCCGTAGGTGGAGTCCCCAACTATTTTGATACGCACGGCAACAGGATCGCGCCGCTGATCCGCAAAAAACCGGAGATCGTTGCCCCCGACGGCGGCAATACCTCCTTCTTCGATCCCTTCGGCAACGGAGACATCCCCGAAGACAAGGATAGCCTCCCCAATTTCTTCGGCACCTCCGCCGCAGCCCCCCACGCAGCAGGCGTAGCAGCCCTGATGATAGACGCACAAAAATTGAACACTATCTCTCCCTCCCAGATAAAAGGCATTCTCTCCAGTCACACATGGGACATGGATAACCCATACACGCCCGGATTTGACAAGGGCTTCGACTTCGCCACCGGCTACGGCCTGATCAAGGCCACCGACGCCGTCGCAGAAGTCAAATTCCCCAATTCATATATAAAAGATCTCGACCTGAAACCACTCTGCTCAGCCGACCCGCAGACCACCCGCAACTGGCAGATCAGCAATCCCAACCCCTTCGACGTCACGGTCACCTGGCAGGTCAACGGAACCAGCCAGACCGGCGCCCTCGTCGTACCACCGGGAAATACGAACTTCTCTACTGCGCCCGCATATATATTTGGAATTGCGCTACCTCAGATCGTCTATATCACCTGGGAAGACAACTTCCTCTTCGACCACTTCGACCTGGCCTTCGGCTCCACCGCCGTCTGCGGAAAGGACTCTGTAACCGCGGCCAACAGCGACAGGAACCTCGCCGGCTCCGCCAAGTCACTGCAGAATGGCAAGCCCGCCCTGACCGAAGTGTATCCCAACCCGTCTGACGGACTGTTCAGGTTATACCTGTCCTCCGAACAGCAGCAGGACGCGACCATGACCCTGTATAGCGCAGACGGCCGCCAGCTGATGACGAAGCAGGTGTCTGGTGCAGGATCCAATAGAGTCGTTGACATCGACGCCACCAGCTACAGACCTGGTGTCTACTTCCTGAAAGTAGTCCAGGGCAATGACGTCAAGACAATAAAACTTGTAAGAAAATAGAAGCCTGAAAAAAGGGGGACGTACTAGCGTACGTCCCTTTTACTATATAAAAATCATCCCCGATAGGAAGGTCTTCTTCATATAAAAGGTTTTACATTGGTGACACTCTGTTGATCGTCGTATCGGCTACGTCTTTCCAGATAAAAGCAGGCCGCGCGTCCGGCGTCAGCGTCCTCACCTGTATATCATGCATATCCAGCCCCCGGATATGCCGCAGGAAAAACCCGTAAGCGGGCATCATCCCCCACCGGTAAGGCTCCGGATAGTCCTTTTCGAACTCGGGAACATCCCGTTGCGCCATTGCGGCCGTCCCCCCACCCTTAAAATAGATCCGGATATTGCTCATTTGCAGGTCTTCGATCGAATGCCCCGGCAGACCGCTGATGATACAGCCGTGCCGGTAGTCGGCATTATAAATGACGATATCGCTCAGGATGATCCGGCGGCAGACACCGACAGCAATGCTGTCGGGTCCGCGCATACGCGCACCAAGCCGGATAAAAATGGGAGAGTTGACGATATCCCGCATCGTGATATTGGAGATGGTCACGTCCTCCAGCAGGGCGCCGTCAACCGTCTCCAGCGCCAACCCCCTGGAATAGTCGAACACACAGTTGCTGATGGTGACATTCTTGAATCCGCCATTGGATTCCGTCCCCATCTTGATCCGCCCCGTGGTCGTACTGTCGGAATACTTGCGCCAGCTCCGCCTGAATGTCCCGTCCATAAGGCTGCCCTCGTCATACCCGCTGACCTGGCAATTGGTGATGGTGACATTTTCGGTGGACCTGGCCCAACCCAGCCCAAATGAGCTCTTCAGGCAAATGCCGTCGTCAAAAGGAGAGTTGACGGTACAGTTCGATACCCGCACATTCTTACAGCAGTCGATATCAAACCCGTCCCGGTCGGTGTCCACCCGCATATTGTCGATCGTCAGATTGTCCACACCCGTGGCGAGAATGGCGAAATGACCGCCGTGCAGCACCGATACATCCCGGATCGTCACATTATGACACAGCTTTAGCGCAATGGTCTTATTGCCGCCGCCCCCCGGCACATTGGTGCTCCTGGTCAATCCCTTCCCCCAGATCATCCCGGGCCCCATGATCGAAATATCGTGCAGCCCCTCACCATAGATCAGGCTGTTCTTCCAGTGACTATGACCAAAGTCCTGGTACTGGTCAAAGGGATTGGGCTCGGGCCGGTCATAGCCCTTCTTGTCGACCGGTGACGCGGCGATCAGCGTTGCGCCCTGATCGATATACAGGCAGATATTGCTCTTCAGCCGTATCGTATAGCTCGGATAGTTGCCGGCAGGAAAATAGACCGTCCCCCCACCCGCGGCAGCCGCGGCATCGACCGCCTTGTTGATCGCATCCCCATCCACCGCCACACCGTCTCCCTTCGCGCCAAAATCCCGTACATTATAACTCCCGGCGTGGGAAGACGGCTGGCGGGGTGCCATTTCAACCGCCAGACCGTTGCTCTTCCCATCATTCTGCAAAACCATACCGCTATGACCTTGCAGATTTGTCCCGGTAATTGCCATATATGAACCTAAAAGGACAAACAAATTTTTCATACCCGCAATCAACTACTATTTCAGCCCCGCCAAATTCATATAATTAGCAATCTATTCAACTATCTTACCATGGAGTTTCATATGTATCAAAAAAATCGGAATATTAGGCCCAAAAACACGATCTATTATGAATTGGCCATCCCGATTGCTCTTATTTGCCCTGTTCCTCACCGGCAGCGGCGCCAGCTCCTTCGCCCAGAACAGCGGCGCTTCCACCCCCGCCCAGGACAACAGCCCGGAGACCCTGGTCCGCAAGGTCGCCGACCACATCCTCCAAACAACCACCTTCCGCTTTACCAATACAAAGACGGGAGAAAAGTATGCGACCACCAAAGGCCTCTCCACCTCTCCGGACGTCAAGGCAGAAAGCAAATTCAACAAATGGCAATACGTCAACGGCGTGCTGGCCGTCGGCATGATGCAAACGGCAGCAGTGCTCAAAGACCCGAAATATTCGGACTATGCCCGCAAAAACTATGATTTCATCTTCTCCAACCTCGACTACTTCAAAAAAAAATACGACGGTGGAGCGACATCCGTCGAATACCGTCCCGTGCTGAAGATCGGCTCGCTCGACGACTGCGGCTCCATGGCCGCCGGCCTCCTCGAAGTATACGGCTTCGACAAAAAGCCCGAGTACCTCGACTATCTCCGCCGCGTAGGCGACTATATCATCAACCAACAGGTGAAATTTCCCGACGGCACGCTGGCCCGCAACGGTCCCCGAAAAATGACCCTCTGGGCCGACGACCTCTATATGAGCGTACCCTATATCGCCCGTATGGCGGCGATGACCAACGACAACGCTTATTTCGACTTCGCCATCCGCCAGGTGGAAAGCTTCAACCGCTATATCTATGACAGCGCATCCGGCCTCTATTTCCACTGTTACTACAACGACGAGAACACCAATGGCGTCGCACACTGGGGCCGCTGCAACGGCTGGGTAGCCCTGGCGCAGACAGCCCTCCTCGACAAACTGCCCGCAGGTCACCCCAAACGCGAAGAATTAAGAAAAATGCTGCTCCGCCAGATCATCGGCTTCTCCCGCTACCAGGATACCACTGGCATGTGGCACCAGGTGCTCGACAAAACCGACTCCTACCTGGAGTCCTCCGTAACGGCCATGTTCATCTATACGGTAGCCCACGCGGTCAACAAAGGCTGGATCAGCCCCCACTACCTGTCCATCGCGCTCAACGGCTGGGAAGGCCTCGCAAAGAAAGTAACCACCGACGGAGAGGTCACCGACATCTGCATCGGCACCAATATCGAAGAGAATATCCGTTTCTACTACGACCGCCCCCGCGAAACCAACGACACGCACGGCCTCGGCGCCTTCCTCCTCGCAGGCACTGAGCTCATCCTCGCAAAAGAAAAGGCCTCCAAATAGAGGCCTGCAGATAAAGACTTCCATCGGCCGTCCCATAAATCATGGGACGGCCTCTATTTATTAGACGGCCTTTGCACGAGGCAGCACCCATAGCGCCGCTCTAACCCGCAATGCTGACCTGACGTACCATATATTTTCCATCGATCTTCTTGAATTCAAGGTCGTACACCAGCGCCCCATCGCCTTCTTCATCGGCAGCCTTCGGAAATTGCACCCGGATATGCACGTGGAAGGTACTGGCGTCTTCGATCTGGTACTTGTATTTTCCTTCTTTGATTGCAGCAATAAAATATTTTTCATTGAACCACCGATTTTTGATCATGTCCTTCAACGACTTATTGTCACCGTCCCGGAAGTTCCTGATCTCATTGTCCGTAAAAAAGAGCAGGGTGCTATCCAAATTCTTCGAAAGAATGGCAGACCGCATAGGTCTCCATATCTTTTGGCAATCCTGCTGCGTCAGCCGGGTCTGGTAAAGAGTAGCGAATAACAGCAATGTGAATAAAGTCTTCATTTTATATCAATTTGTAATATACGGCCCAATTTCCGGATACACAAATTCACTAATTAAAGAAGGCTCCCCAATTGGAGAGCCTGTCTTTTTTATTGCCAAAACTAACTGCCGTAATTCCCAACGGGTCCCCCGTCAATTCCACAACGGGTCCCCCATTGGCCCGTAAGCCGGCCCACTCGTAACCGACTGCATCTGCGCCTGCGGTATCGGCCGCAGCGTATCCTTCGGCACAATATTGAACCGCCCATCCGAATTATGCGCCTTCACCCGGACCAGCAGCTGGTGCGTCCTCACCAGGTCGCACCACCGCGTCATCTGCCCGCAAAGCTCACGGCTACGCTCATCCAGTATAAAATCCTGCGATAGAGCGGAAGCCTGTATATCCATCGCCGCCGCATTCCCCGTCGGAAAGGCCGCCCTCTCGCGGACGATATTGATGTACTTCACCGCATCCGGGGCATCCCCGAGATAATACGCCGCCTCAGCAGCGATCAGGTAGGTCTCCCCCAGGGTCCAGACGATGACCGGCCGGATAGACGGCGCATTCATATCGGGACGACGGGTGTCGATATACTTCTTCATATACGGCCCCATCTGGATATTGTATTTGCGCGGAGGCATCAGCAGATAACGCGTAGCGGCAATGGTAGCATCGGATACATCCACCCCGGGCATATAACAGGCTGTATCCCCCAGCGTGAACTTCGGCTTGCCGAGCAATGACGGATCCACACCAGCCGGAAGGGGACTCTTCCACACCGGGATACCCGCCGCATTGTTACAATACCAGACCGTCTGAAAGGTTTTGGCATACCGGGTGTCATCTTTCTTATTGGCATAGACGGTATCCGTCAGCCATCGCGTCGGGATCGCCCGGATATAGGGCCGTCCATCCAGGATATCGCGCTGCATCCCCGGAACATAGGTCTCATACTTGGGCACCCACATATGCACCAGCACGTTGTCCTGACCGCTGCTGTTCTGCGTGGCCGAGCCATTATAGGCGAGACTCGACGTATGTTGAACGGTCCACAGCACCTCCTTGTTCGACTCATTCCCTTCCTGGTTGATGCTCGCGAAGTCAGGCAGCAGTCCAAGCCCCAGCGAACCGCTGTTATTGATCAGCCCCGACGCCAGCGTATAGGCATTCTGGTAGTCGTCCGGCGCGGCGGCGGAAGAACCCCCACGAGTCAGATAGACCTTCGCCAGCAGATGCGTGGCCGCAGCCGCAGTAGCCTTCCCGGGTAACACCCCACCCTGAACAGGGCTCGCCGGCAAACCGGCAATGGCATCCTTCAGGTCCTGTATGATAAAATTATAGACATCGGCCTTGGGATCACGCTTGGCCGCCGTCGTAGCCACAGCCTGAAAATGCGTGTTCAGCGTGACGTTCCCCCAGAACTGCACGAGCACGAAATAATAGTTAGCCCGCAGGAACTTCGCTTCCGCAACCATCTCAGCCTTTTGCGTGGCGCCGATACCCGTTATCTGGGGCGCGTTATCCACCAGCCCGTTGCAGGTATTGATGTACGTATAGCAGCCATTCCAGATCGCCGTCACCTTCGAGTCGGAAGGCAGAAAGCCGCTGCTGTAATAGTTGATGGCATTCCCCGTCCCGTCATTCCCCGTCTGAAACTCATCGGTGCCGATACAGGTCAGCGTAAAGAAATTCTCCGTACCCCAAAGACTCCTCATCCCCCCATAAGCAGCATCCAGCCCCGACTGAAAACCCTGAGCCGTCTTGAAGAACTGCGGGGTCACCTGCGACTG
>Ga0105239_10002787_pt1 | contig 21873 bp, 11 predicted proteins | sample KBSC44metaG_FD_92761 | JGI IMG/M metagenome (GOLD analysis project Ga0105239, IMG submission 92761) | Corn rhizosphere microbial communities from Kellogg Biological Station, Michigan, USA - KBS C4-4 metaG | ecosystem: Host-associated > Plants > Roots > Rhizosphere > Soil | place: Michigan, USA... | reverse complement strand
TGGATCAGGCTCTGCCTGGATTTTAATGGAAGGGCCAAGTCGTCGAAGAAGAAAAGTAAGGGTAAGGCCGCGCCGAAGAAGGCGGCCGCTCCGCGCAAAGCCGCGCCGAAGAAAAAAACAGCTAACCGAAAAAAATAAACCTGCTATGGAAAACTTAAGCGAAACCTACCACGCAATAAGGGAGCTATTGCATCCCAAAGCGCTGAAGGAAAAGGACCTCATGTCCCATGAGAACCCCATCAACCTGAAAGCGGAGAAGTCTTATCCCATAACGCTGGATGATGTCACCTTCTCTTTTGGCGCGGGGTCGGCAATGAAGGTATCCCTCTTCAACGACGAGGACGACCAGGACGACGACGCCTTTATCTGCACAAAGGACAAAGACCCAAAGACCCCCATCGTCTTTGACACCGCCGGTGACGCCTACCTGAAATACTGCAACTCTGTATCGGCGAAGGCCAGTCAGCAGGTCACCCTGGCCGATATCGGCTTCAACCTCAACTTGTCCGCCGGCGGCAGCGCCCGAACGGTCTTCTATAAAAAACACCCCAATTCCCAGCTGGTGCGGGATGCCTTTGCCGAAGACCTGAAAAGCTTCAGGACCATCTTCAAATTCGATGACGTCGCGGGGCTCGAGGCCGGCAATGGGCTGGGTTTTGCCGTCAATGGCACGCTCAGCTGCAACCTCAAGATCAGCTGGTCCAATATCATCGCCACCGGCATCTCCACCCTGAGCAGCCAGCTGCCTTTGCCGGTAACGCTCGACATCAGCCTTACTCCCAGCCTGACGGCGGACTTCAACGTGTCTGTGACAGACGACTTCGCCTACCTTCTGACCAAACAGGCGGACGGCAAATACCGGATAAGCGTCACCAAGAAGAAGACGACGTCGGAGAACGTTGCACTCGGCGCGTCGATCGGTGTCCAGTTCGCGGACCCCGGTACGCTCGGACAGCAGGTGGGGGCCATCTGCGACAAGGTCATCCAATCGGTGCTCGGCAATACCATTACCGAGATCAACGCTGCCGTTGTGAGCTTCAAACAGGGGAAGAAATCGCCGATTGTCGAAAAGCTGTTCGGTCTCTTCCATCTCGACCAACTGCCGCAGCCTATCGACCTGCTGGCTCCCAAGCTCAAACAGCTGGAGCAGGATATTTCCAATACCGTCACCAAATTAGCTACCGATAGCGTCAGCTTCTCCTTTAGCTATTCGTATGGTCGTATCGAGGACGATGAGGAGATACTGTCCGTGGTGATCAGCGGCGAGGACCTGAAGAAATTTCATGGCGATTTGTTGAAGTTCAAGACGGGTAAGCTGCTCGACGCCATCCGGAAGAATGAGATACAATATACGCTGATCTCTTACCTGAATCAAAAAGTCCTGACCATCTCAAAGTCGTGGGGATTGGGGCTTACGCTCTTCGACTTCACGCTGCTGACGAGCAGCGACTACGAAAAGTCGACCACCAATGTTCAGACCGATCTGAAAGGGGTCAACAAGAAAGTACAGATCGACAAAGAGAAAGGCTATAAATGGAAATTGCTGAAGGGCACGGGTTCCTGGAGCGGACAGGTCAGCGCCGCAATGACAGATTTTGCGCTGACGCCTACGCTGGAGAAATTCGAATATACGTTCATGTTCAATACGGTATTAAAAGACCCTAGTGCCAGCGAGGACGACCTCCGGGCGTACCTGGATAGCGCCGCGGTCTGGATGGCGGTGAACCCCTCCGATATCGACGGCCTGGTGCAGAAATATGCGGCGGTAAAAGGAAAGGAGGTTCTCGTAGAAGGAAAGCTGGTGTTCCCGGACAAGGTCATGCGCAGGCTGATGCAGCAGATAGCCGCCGACGGCTGGGGGACGTTAAGCAAGAAACAGCTGGCCCGGGCGATGGGTGCAGCCATGAGCTATCTGCCGGACTATTCGTCCAGGGTCAGCCTGCAGGCCAGGCAGGATATATATGCGCCCCTTTGGGCCAACTACCTCGACAACCCTGACCAGGCTACGGAAGATCTGGCTTCGCTCGCCGAAGCCGAGATACAGGGCATGGGTGACGCTGATCATCTGGCGGAGTTCGAGGCCAACCGCGACAACTGGATATTCGGGAATACGTTTGCCGGCGTCGCGCGTAGCAATCCGGGCTTGCAGGGAATGCTGAAAACCTTTATCACGGGAATAGCAGACCTGCAAAATAAGGTGCAGACTGGCGCGGCATATACTGTTTTTGATCAGGCGTACGACAATATCAGGGACTATCTGCAATATTCCTTTGCCATGACTACGGTGGGGCGTTTCCTGCTGCTCTATGCCGCTGATCTCGATCTGTTGAAAGACGTGCGGCGGGTGCTGACCCTGAGCTATGGCCCCGACAACAACAGGACGGTGATCAATTGCTCCGTCGTATAGTACGGGCTTCCACCCCTTCTTTGGTGATCTTTACGGGCTTTATCGTTCCGTCCGGATTGAAATACATATGGTCGATACAAGTGACGCGGTGGTTTGCGTCGGTCTCTCCGAGCGGGCGGCGGTGGTAGACGATATAGTAGTCATCGGTGCCGGGGACATGGAGGATGGAGTGGTGTCCCGCGCCCGTCGCGACGGCCATATCCTGCTGCAGTATCTTGCCGATACGTTTGAATGGTCCGACGGGAGAGTCGGCTACCGCATAGGCGACGGAATAGTCAGGGCCGGTCCAGCCGCCTTCGGACCACATGAAATAGTATTTGTTATTCCTTTCGAACATATACGGCCCCTCTACATAGTGCTCGGGTGTTATCTCCCTGAACGTCGTGCCGTCGCTGAATGGCAGAAAGCCCGTGAAGTCGGGTTTGAGCCGGGCGATGTTGCAGTGGCGCCAGCCTCCATAGATCAGATAATACTGACCATCTTTGTCCTGGAAAACTGCCTGGTCGATGGGCTGGGCGCCGTTGTGGAATCTGTCGATCAGGGGATGGCCAAGATAGTCCTTATAGGGACCTTCGGGCTTGTCGGCCACCGCGACCCCGATGCCCCCGACCGACGAATCGTTCTGGATGTCGTTGGCGCCGAAGAAGAAATAATATTTGCCGTCCTTTTTGGTGATGGCGGGAGCCCACATGGCGCGTTTGGCCCAGCGGATGGAGCTGGTATCCAGGATATCCTTGTGCATCTGCCAGTGGATGAGGTCGGTTGAAGAAAAGGCGTCGAAATGTACCTGGTCGTTGTATTTAGCCGAGTAGGTGGGGTAGACCCAATAGGTGTTGCCAAAGGTAGCGGCTTCGGGGTCGGCGTACCAGCCGGAAATTCCCGAGTTGCCCGAACGGAACGAACGAGTAGGAGCGTGGCGAAGCAGCTCCGACGAAGTTCTGGGGTTGCCGGAGGTTTGGGGGGCCGAGGTCTGGTTGCCGGAGGTTTGGGCGTTGGCGCCGGCGGCGACCCACACGGATAAAAAAATCAGATAGAACCTTCGCGGCATAATATTTACCAGCCGGACAACGATCCAGAAGATAGTTCCCGCGATGGCGACGAAGAATATTCTCTTTCCGTGATGCCTCGCCCAATGGGGGTAGACGGGCACGGTCCGTCCGTCGGGCAGTGTCTTTTTGGTATAGGCGAAGACATAGCCGATGACGAGGCCGAAAAGGCCGCCGAAGATGGCGCTGAAATAGCCGAGGATGATCCAGCCCATATGGGTCCGCTCGGGGCGGGAGAGCTCTCTGATGCGCTGCTGTTTGAGGTCATCGGCTTCGGCGGGGGTGATGGCTTGTCCCCGATTGGCCAGCAGCTGTTTGGCCAGCGCGTAGTCAAAATGTCCCCATTCATCTGGTCTGGCGATGATATCCCTTAGTTCCTGGTCGGTGAACGATAGCAGATAATAGTCGGGGTCTACATCGTTGAGGTGTTGCCGGTAGTAATCTTCCAGTGCCTGGTGGGCCCGATCGAAGTCTTCGGCCCGCAGCTTGAGGTGGATCGTAGGGTCCACAACGTTGGTGACAAAGCTGGGGTTGAAGTTCGGGTTCTCGTCGACTATCTGTGAGGGAATGCCAAGCTCCGACAGCTGGTGGGCGATGGTTTGGGCCAGCTGCGGATCGTTGAATTTCTGAAACGTCTGGTAGTTGTCGTCCATATAAACCGAAAATTACTTATTTTGGACCAAATAATAAATATGAGAGCCAAGCCCCTTCCGGTGCGATTGCTGCTGTTCGCCTGGATCCTTTTGCCCTGCGTCCTTTTTGCGCAGGCTCCCGCCTTCATTACCGACAGTCTCGACGCCTATGTGCGTCAGGGTATGAAGGACTGGCAGGTGCCGGGGCTGGCGCTGGTCATCATAAAGGACGGGAAGGTGGTTATCGCAAAGGGCTATGGGGTGAAGGACGTGAAGACGGGTGAGCCGGTGGACGAGAACACGCCGTTCATGATCGCCAGCAATACGAAGCTGTTTACCGCCACCGCGCTGGCGCAGCTGGAATACGACCACAAGCTGGTGCTGGATGACAAAGTGTCCAAATACATCCCTTATTTTCATTTATACGATTCCGTTGCCGGCCAGCTCGTCTCTATCCGGGATATCCTTAGTCATCGCATCGGAACAAAGACCTTTCAGGGCGATTTTACTTTCTGGAACAGCCGCCTGAGCAGGGAAGAGATCATCCGCCGCATCCGGCTGCTGAAGCCGTCGCGTCCCTTCCGGCAGACCTGGGGATACTGCAACAGCTGTTTCCTGACGGCGGGAGAGATCATTCCCAAAGTGACGGGCAAGGCCTGGGAAGAATACATACAGGACAGCTTGCTTACGCCGCTGCAAATGACGCATACCTATACGAGCCTCCGGCTGGTGCCTGCCTCGGTGAAGCTGCCGCAGCCGTATACGACGGCCTTTACCGGAGACCTGCACCCGGTGCCGCTGGACCACTGGGACAATCTCGGACCTGCTGCCGACCTTATCAGCACCGTCACTGATCTTAGTCACTGGCTGCAGTGTCAGCTGGACAGCGGCCGCTGGCAGGGCCGCAGGGTAGTTGCTTTCCCGGCGATGATGGCGACGCGCGACATCAATACCATGATGACAAGCCGGAAGTCCGGAGAGTTGCCGGTCAACTTCATGGGCTATGGCCTGGGGCTGGTCGTCAGCGACTACAACGGCCGGCAGACCTACTGGCATACGGGTGGCGCCGCAGGGATGGTGAGCGTGCTGACCTTTGTACCCGACGAGCGTCTGGGGCTGGCGATACTCACCAACCAGGACAACCAGGAATTCTTCTTCCTGCTGCGGCACCAGATACTCGACGCTTATCTCGGGGTTCCCTATAAGAACAGGAGCGAGGCCGGTCTGAGGTCCTTCGACAGGGTGATGAAGGACACGCTGGCCACGATCAACGGCTGGAAGGCCAGGGTCAAGGGCGGGAAGCCGCCGCTGCCGCTGTCTGCCTACTGCGGGCACTATACGAATAAAGTTTATGGGTCGATGGATATCCGGCAGGGGACCGAAGGCCTGAGTCGGCTGGCGTTAAGGTTTAACAGTCATGATGACCTGACGGCGAAGATGGAATATATGGACAATGGCGAGTGGCTCCTGGAATATGATAATATCGAGTATGGGATCTATATGACGAAGTTCGGGACGAAGGATGGAAAGGTGACGGGGGTGGAGACGAGACAGAGTGACTTTGTAGAGTATGATGGGTATAAGTGGACGAAGGAGTAAAGTTTGGTTGGAACAGGGGAGGGGGTTAGGCTTCGTTTTCTTCTTCCTCTTCAAGCCAGTGAGGCGGGAATTCGATTTTGGAAAGGAGTTCTTTCACCTCCGTGTAGCGTCTGACATTTGAGGGTTCGATAACCCCTTCAATGTTTACCTTCAGATGAGGACAGTTTAGTTGGGTGGTCTACAATTCCGAAAAAAATTTTCTTATGAAAATGAGGTTAGTTGGAATATTCATTCTGGCAGTTGTGAGTGTGGGGACTGCCAGGGCGCAGGATCGTTGGGGGAAGTTAGACGCATGGATGGAGGACAATACGAAGGATATGGGGGGACGCGCGATATTGGTGGTGTACAAGGATGGGAGGGTGGCGTATATGAAGTCGGTGAATGACATGAGCCGCCGGCAGAAGATGGTCAATAAGTTCATCAGCAGACGGCAGGGGAAGGATGTGGACCTCACCGACTATACTATCGAGACCAGGCAGCCTATCGCGAGCTGTAGCAAGTGGCTGAGCGCCGCGCTTGTGATGACTTTTGTGGAGATGAGGAACACGGATTTTGGGAAGAGGCAGGTCGCGATGCCAGCGGGCGGGGCAGGGAGTACGCCGGAGGATTATATGCACTTTCTGGTGATGATACTCGATAAAGGGGTTTACAAGGGGCATCGGCTGCTGAGCGAGAAGAGCATCGCTGAGATGCAGGTCAACAGGATCGGGCCCGATGTTACTATTGCTTATTCGCCGGCGAAGTCGCTTGGGCTCAACGGGCTCGGGTACGGATATGGGGAATGGATAATGGGGACGGCGGTGACAAGCCCGGGGCTTTTCGGTAGTTTCCCATGGGTTGAAAAGGAAAAAGGATATTGTGCGTTCCTGATGACTGTGTATACCAAGAATGATGGACGCGGCGAACGCTACACGACTTTAAAGCAGCTCGTCGATGAGGCGTTGGAGCAGGGTCGGTGAAATAATTGTTAAATAACAAGTCGTTTTCTTCGTCCCGCCGTAGTCGGGCTTAGTTTGCCGACCGCAAATGAAACACGCAAAACTTCTGCTCGTCTTCTTGTCTTGTTGCGCGGCTGCGCGCGGACAGGTTCATCTAACGGGGACAATCTACGATGCTTCTGCACGGTTTACCCTGCAGGGCGTCAGCGTGGTCGGGACCTCCGGCAGGGGAACTACCACTGACACCCTCGGCCACTATAGCATCACCCTTCCCGCTGCCGACAGCGTCTACTTCTCCTATCTGGGCCGGGCCACGGCGAGAATACCGGTAAAGGACATCCCCGCTGGAATACCCTTCGATATGAGCCTGGACATTGCCGTCGACTCATTGCCGACTGTCTTCGTCCGGTCTCATAATTACCTGCTGGACTCGCTGGAAAATCGCCGGGAATATAAAAAGGTATTTGACTATGACAAGGGATATGTCGACGGGTTGAAATCGGGACGTGGTGGGCGGAGCATGGGTGTAGGCATCGATTTCGACATGCTGCTGGACGGGAGGAAGCACCGGCAGATGCTTGCCCTGCAGAAACGGCTGGAATACGAAGAGGACGAGAAATATATCGACCACCGCTGGACGAAGGCCCTTGTACACCGGATAACCGGCCTCGAATTGCCGGCGCTGGATACCTTTATGCGTGCATACCGCCCCACCAAGGAATTTATACAAAGCTTCGGGACCGACTACGAATTTGACCACTATATCCAGGAGTGGGGGAAATTTTTTGCAGATGATTGGAGGACGAGCCACCCGAAAGAAAAGGGATTACCCGGTGTTGACAGCACGGGGGTCGCTCAGCCAAGAGACACTACTGCTCCGAAATAGTCTTCAACAACTCATTCTCGCGCTGCAGGTCCTGGTCGGCGGGGTAGGGCTCCCCAACGCCAAGGTTCTCCGGCCATTGTTTTGCCTCGGCGATAAGCTTCCTGGCCTTGTCAAACTGTCGCCTGCGTATACAGTCCCCGGCCTGCGCCAGCAGCGCATCCCGATAGACGTCGTGCGCAATGGTGGCGCCTTCGAAAGGAATAATGTTGAGGCCGCGAAGCAGCTGTGTACATTCGGCGTATTGACGGTTGGCGAGCAGCGTCCTGGCGTAGAGGAGTCCCATGATATAGTTGTCACGATGGGCAGCATAGAACTTTTTCGCGATCTCGCCGGCGCGAGCGGGATTGCCGTGAGCCAGCTCGTATTCGGCGAGCAGGTTAGCATATCTCCAGGAGGGATCGAGTGCTGCAGCGTGTTCGAGGTCTACCCTGGCGCCGGAACTATCCAGCGCGGCACGAAAAGCATAAAAGGGAGCGAAAGAAGGACTCAGGCCGGTCACGAGGCGACGTGCTTCAGCTATCCGGTTGCGGTCTCTATAGATCAGCGCCAGCTGGTAGCGAAGGAACCAGGAAGAGTCGCTCCGAACAATCGCCTCGAGCACGACACCTGTCTCCGAGCGAAAGGGAAAGGCGCGCACGGGATCGAGCCCTGCCGTATCCAGCGGCTGGTGCGTAAGCCAGGCCTGCCAGATGCGAACCTCGGCTGTCGGCGGAGCGAGCGCCAAAACCCGGACGGCGGCGCCCGGCAAACCACAGCCATAATACCAGATGGCGAGCTCGAGAAAGGTCTCCTGCGGAAGCTCGTTACGGATAAGCGCCGTGAAGGCCGCGCCTTCCTTCTCGAATCTTGCGAAGTGATTTAGCGGGTCGTATGACAGCAGCGTCCGGAGGGTCGTGCGATAGGTCGGATCGTCCCCGCGCTGACGCGCAATGATGGCCTGCAGCTGGAGCGCGTCGATGTTCTGCGGCTGCGCCTCAAGGGCTTTTGCCGCGACCGCCGCTGCGCGGGAAAGATCCTGCGATCGAAGATATAGGCGGGCCAACTCTGTATACGCCGCACTCCGCCATGCGGGACTAAGGCTCGCGATGTCAAAACCGTCGGCGGCGTCAGTCGTATGACCAAGCTGCATATTCGCCAGCCCATAGATAAAATTGGCGCCGCCGTCTTCTGTATTGATGCTGAGGGCGCGCCGCGCCTGGTCCAACGCTTCAGGATAGCGCATGTTACGATAGAGGAGCTCTGCCTTTTTCACGAGGGCAGGGAAGAACCACTCGTCCTTTTGAAGCGAGCTGTCGAGATGTCCTTCCGCTCGTGCATAGTTCTTTTGGTCCATATCCTCGCACGCGGCGAGATAGTGGCCGTACGGAGAAGACCAGTCAAACCCTGCCGGGGCGTCGACGGGGCGGGAGAGGTCGCCTGCCGTAGGAGAGGACGACCAGGTCAGCAGCTGGTGGCCGAGCATGGCGGTCAAAGAGTCGGAGCCGGCGGCGGGAAAGGAATCGACGAGCAATTGCAGGGGCGCCAAATGAAGCAATCTGGAATAAGAGCCAACATGCAGCGTATCGTCGATGGCCTGCGTCGGCGAGAATCGGATCTTTATCCATCCGTCTTCCCGGACGACATTCAGCGCGCCATATTCACTGGCCGACACGATGCCGCGGGTGCCCAGCACCGGATACCAGTACTCCTTCCAGCTGTCGGTCTGGAAGGGCTCCAGGGCAAGGTGCTTGAACGGCGTGAGACTGCTTTTCTCCGTATTCTGATTGAACAGGCGGCCTGACTGCAGCTCCACATACTGTCCGTCGGTGTCAGTGAGGAGGTGGTCCCAGATCATCCCCTGGCGGGAGAGTCCCCATATCCAGATCTTCTTCCCGGCCTTGTCGTCGTGCGTGCCATAGCGCACCATGCCATAGTCGTCGTTGTGCCAGTAGGCGCCCGCAAAGTCAGTATACTTGCCAAAAACATGATATGACTTGTAGCCTCCGAAATCATTGTTCCGATAGAAGGCGACATTCTTCCCGTTGGCGGGATTGATAGGCCAGTCGCCATATTCGCCGTTATGACCAAGGTATTTGTTGCCCGGATAGATGAACTCCAGGTCACCATCCGCCTTGAGACCCGCGTTCATCCAATGGTAATAGGGCTGGTCGAGGGGTGTGGCGTTGTACCAGAAAGACCTGGTGGTAAAATAGGCCTTGTCGGCGGGCAGACATATCTCCACGCGCCAATAGCTGCGGGTCAGCAGGTCGAGGGCGCCGATAAAACAGCTGACGCTGCCATCCTCGTTGGTGCGCGTCAGATAGTCAACCGGTGTAGCGCAGTTGGGGGTGTGACCGATGATGCCGTAGTTGGCCTCCAGCCCGCCACTAGTCCAGGGTCCTCGCATGGCGACGTCGCGGAATTTGACCGTATGATTATAATAAAGGAAGGGCCGGTTCGTCGACTTCTCGATAGCCGCCCAGACCTTGCCGCCTATCCCGGGGAGAATGAGCAGCCGTATCCACTTGTTCTCCAGCTCCACGACCTTCCATTCCTTGTCGACCGACTTTGTCGTAAACCCGTCATAACGGAAATAGGGATAGACGGCGGTGTTTATCGGGATGGGACTGGGGTCGGAGAAAGGGTAAGTAGGAAAGTTTTTTTTGTATTCCCGTATGCTGGTGGATGGGGACGCCTGTTTGATGATGAGCAGCCAGCCTTTGTTCCTGTCGACGGTGATCGGGTCGCCGGGTTGGAAGGTCGCCGCCGGCTGGAAATTACGAATAGCAGGCGCCTTGATAATGGCATTCGATGAGTCGATGCCCAGACGGGCCCAGTCGATCTTTAGTCTGATGGTCGTGTCCGAAGAGGCCCAGCTGGCGATCGCGACGAGGGCGGCGCCAGGCTTTTTGTAGACGGTTGAAAGAATTTGTGGGTTAGAGGTGACCACGGGACATCGCCCACTCCAGTAGCCTATCATCTCCGTCCCCTTCATTCCAAATTCATCCCATGTCTTCCAGATGCCTCGCGGGTCGGCGTTGTCCGTCCAGGGCATACGATTGGTCATGCCATAGATCATCCCCCGCCATGGATTGCCTCCATCCTGCAGCATTTCGCCCATGAGCCCAAACGGTATTCCGCTGACCTCGGTCAGGAAGAAAGAAGGGTCATTCTTTTCATAGTCAAAATATTCCCCGAACCAGAGGCGGCTGAGATAGGGGAAATGCTCCATATAAAGATTGGCGCTGTTGTTGAAGCCGTCGTTCTTGTTGTACTGGTTGGCGGAGTGGAGGTCGATGATGCCGGGGTGGCCATCGAGGGTCAGCACTCGTTTGATCCGTCGCATCGTCACACGATCGAAGGCCACGTCGTCGAGATAAATGCCGTCGATCCCGACGTGTTGCACCAGCCAGTTCATACCCTCTACATAATAATTATGCCAGCGGGACATGCCGCTGTTGATCAGCGCCGCGTCCTTTATCTCGGGAACGAACCAGGCCGGGATATAGTCGTCGCCGACGTGTTCCTGCAGCCAGCTGAAGCCGCCGCCCTTGCCGGGAGAATAGATCTCGTGTCCGAGACTCCGCATGGGGAAGAGCTCCCAGGCCCGATCCGACAGCTCACGAACGGTATTGTATATTTTTACCTTCAGCCCCCTGGCGTGCGCCTCATCGATATATGCCTTCATTGCGCGCCACTCGATGAAGGGATAGTTGATCCAGGGGTTGATCGGCGTAGCGTGGTGGATATTAACGACCGTGGCGCCGGTGGCCTTTATGCTATCCAGATCATTATAGCGGTGATAGAACCGGGTCGCCCACTGAAAATCGGTGTTTATCGGGTGGAAAGGCGTGATCAGGAAGGTGACATTGTAGAACAGCGTATCACCTTTTTTCATCGTCCGGCTGCTGCTGTAGTTGTGGACAAGGAATGCGTCCTTCTTTGTCGACATGCTGATGCCACCCTTCTCTTCGTTGCCCCAGCTGGAAGGGAGAAGCAGCGGTTTCTGTAGATAGAAATTGGTGTTCAGCGGCCGTGAGTAATTTTCGTCGCGAAGGGAATACTGCAGACCCGCGTTGACCGTGCCGATCCACGCGCCGTCCTGGTTCTTTGTGGCCACCTGCCATTTCCAGTCAAAATTGTCCGGGCAGTCGCCGCCTTTCCGCCCGAGTCCCATCATATACCGGGCCATCGACCTCTTAAAAGGAATGTTCAGACTGATATCGTCGAGTGAGACGTTCTGTGTCGCGACCAGCCTTATCTGGTACTGAAGATAGCCGTCGAATTCGAGATGGGCGGATGTCTGGAGCCTGAGGGCCTCGTTGCCCCCCGTCGTCATCCATTCTACGGTGCCGGCCTCTTTCCTCGTGAACTGTATGTCACTATAGGTCAGCGATCCGGCTCCTGCGATATCAAAGGACAACGGTGAGCTAAGCAGCTCGTTGGGCGTGTTGCCCAGGCCGGTCATCTCGGGGGTAAAGAAGGTAAGTATCTGTCCGGGGAGGCCGGTAGGGCTGAGGATCAACTTGCGGCCGAGAAGAGAGATGGTATTGCCGGAGACCTTGAGATCGGTGTAGGGTGCGATCACCGTATTCTCCTGCATCAATGTGGAATTTAGCCATTTCAGCCGGGTCTGGTCTTCGGGGCGACTGATGCCACCGTCATCGAGGACGGCCGGGTTGATCCGGAGGGTGATGGGGATAGTCGTCGGCGCGGCGTCCGAGGGTGAAATTGTAACAGAACCTTTATAAATACCAACAGGAATATCCTTTGGTATATCTGCCAGGCACCAAAGCGCCTGTACCTGGCCGGCCGGCACGTCGACTGTTTTTGTGAATGGTTTTCCCGTATAGTCGATACCGTTGGTATTAAGACAGGACAACAGGGATGAAGGGATGACGGCGCCTTTTTCTCCGCGCAGATCGCTGAAGGTTATGGACAATGCGGATACAGGCTTTAGCGTATAGACGCCCAGCTGGAAAGAATAATTCTCTCCCCGGGATGCGCTGCCGGTAAAGGCGGGCTGGTATGGGCGGCTGGTCCAGCGGTAAGGAAGCCGTTCTTTCATTCTTATGGGATAGCGCCGGTCCTCCGGGAAGACGAGGTATTCTTTTTGTCCGCTTGCTTTTATGATAGCGTCGGTCTCCTTCGCTGTGGCGATGACCTGCATGGGATAATAGCTGTTGAAGGAGTCGATGGATTCTATTGTCCTGAATACCGCGGTTGCTGCGGCGCCCGTCGGCTGCCAGCTGCTGGTGACTGGTGGGAGATAAACGCCCTTTGGATAGTTGCTGCGGCCTTCATTCCTGTAGGGCATGTAATATATATAGTAGAGTCCTTTGCCGGTGGTCGGCTGGAAAGAGATATCCCCCGCCTCGTTGTTGATGGCGCCGACGGTGACGGCCTCCACGCGTGCGCCAGTGCTGCTGTCTTGTACGATGATCCTTTTTTGCCCGGGATGTGGGTCCGGTCGGCGCCAGGGAATCACTATCCGGGCATACTGACCATTGGATGTGACGGCAACGACGGCGCGGATATTACCGAGTGAATCGGCGTTCCATTTGGGTTGATCGTGCAGAGTGAGCACGGTCTGGGTTTGCGCGCTGAGTGATAAAAAAGATATGATTATGACGATTACTCCTTTCATGTACAGCAGAATTTTGGATGCTCTAAGATAACGGAGGGGGTCCGGGCAAAAAATGCGCAAACGTTTGCACGAAAATATCAAACGTTTGCATTCGGTCAAAATGCCCGTTCGGCGCGGGGTCTAAATTTTTGTAAGGAAGAAAACCTCTACTTTTATTTGGACCAAAACACTAATTGTATGAGAACGGCTATCTTCTTCGTCCTAATGCTCTATGCAACCTTATCCGTCAATGCCCAGTCCAAAACAACCAAAGAAATTTCGGGTACGGTGACAGACGCCAAAGGCGCGGCGATGTCCGGTGTGTCGATCAACGAAAAAGGAACACAGCGGGGCACTGTGACAGACGCCAATGGCTTCTTCAAGCTCCGTGTGACGGGCAAGTCGCCAGTGCTGGTGGCCAGCTATGTCGGCTATGAAGATATGGAAATAAAGTTTGTCGGTCAGACCAGTCTGACGTTCACGATGCAGGAAAGCACCAAAAAACTGGAAGAGATGGTCGTCATCGGATATGGCGCCCAGAAAAGAAAAGACCTTACCGGATCGGTCAGCTCGATCAGCGCCGAGCATATGAACCTCGGCGGCACCAGCAGCAACGTGGGGCAGGCTATCGCGGGGCGCGCGGCTGGTGTTCAGGTGCAGCAGTCCGATTTCTCGCCGGGCGCCGGCATGAATATCGTCGTGAGGGGCGGCAACTCCATCAACACGACCAATCAGCCGCTGTATGTCATCGACGGTTTCACATCCGACAACGGTAGCTATATCAATCCCAACGATATCGAGAACATCCAGGTGTTGAAGGATGCTTCGGCTACCGCTATCTATGGTGCGCGGGGCGGCAACGGGGTCGTGCTGATCACCACCAAAAAGGGCAAGGCGGGGAAGATGCTGGTCGACGTGGACGGCTCTACCGGTACCCAGAGCCTGACCTACAAGCCTTCGCTGATCAGCGGCAGCCAGTACCAGTCGATACAAAATGCCATTGCGACGGAGAACGGCACCACTCCGCCGTTCAACACGAGCTTTCCGACTGCAAATACGAGCTGGTATGATCTGGCTACCCGGAATGCGACGATCCAGAACCTCAGCGTAAGCGCCAGCGGCGGTGACAAGAACGGCCATATGTACATCAACGGCAGCTATATGAAGCAGCTGGGTGTACTGCGTAATACGGACCTCAACCGATATAGCGCCCGCATCGGCGCGGACAGGACCGTCAGCGAAAAGATGAAAGTGGGTGGCAACGTCTATGTGGCCAGCAGCAACTCGGATGTTCAGAAGTATTCCGGTGACATCACCGCACCGCTATATTCCATCCTTACCAATGGCACCAATATCCCCGAGTTCAATGCCGATGGCAGCTACTACCGCTATCTCGGTAAGGACAATCCGATGGCTAGCCTGCTGCTGCCGACCAATACCTCGACCAACAAGCTGATCAACGGCAATATCTTTCTCGACTACGACATTATCAAGCATCTTACTTATCATGTCAGCGTGGGCGGTGAGTTTTCGCAGACCACCAACGGACAATATATACCCCTGTCGCTGGTAGCCGGCCAGGCCAACGGGGGCGTGGCGTCGGAGCAGATGTTCACCACCTCGAGGTGGCTGGTCGAGCAGTACCTGACCTATAAATACTCCATCGGCGACCATTCTTTCACGGCGCTCTTCGGGACGACCAATCAGAAGGACGTGCTGCAGTCCTTGCTGGCGGGCAGCAAGGGTTATTCTACCGACGTATTCCTGAACAATAACCTGGGCGCAGGCGCCACGAGCTATCCTGCCCCGGGCAGCTACAAGGATGAGATCAAGCTCAGCAGCTATTTTGGCCGCCTCAACTATTCCTATCATGACAAGATACTGGCGACGTTTACGTTGAGGGATGATATCTCTTCCCGTTTTGGCGCGAACTACCGGCATGGCCTTTTCCCTTCAGGTGCGCTGGCTTACCGTTTCATGGATGAAGGATTTATCAAGGACAGCAAGGTGATTTCCAACCTGAAGGCGCGTGTCAGCTATGGCGTCACCGGGAATGACCGCATCGGAAACCACTCCTATCTGTCCACCTTTACTCCTTATAACACCGTCCTGTCCGACGGCAGCACACTGTCTACGGGTATCGAACCTTCCGGCCTGGCCAACCCCAATCTGAAATGGGAGAGCACGGCACAGTTGGACTTCGGCGTGGACCTCGGTTTTGCGAACAATAGGATCAACGCGACCATCGACTATTACCATAAAAAGACGAGTGACCTGTTGCTGGCTGTGCCCGTGGGACAGTGGTGGGGTTTCAGCTCACAGACCGCCAACGTCGGTGCCGTTCAGAATCAGGGCGTCGAGCTGGGTATCAATACGGAGAACATCAGTACGAAGGACTTTTCCTGGAACACTACCTTCAACATCGCCTACAACCGGCAGAAGGCGCTGTCGCTGGCTCCCAGCATTGCCTTTATCAGCAGCAACACGGCCAATCCCAGCGGAGTCGTCTCAGCGCAGGAGTTCACCAGGCTGGTGCCGGGTAAGGAGCTGGGTGTTATTTATGGCTACAAATACCTTGGTGTCATCAAGAGCGGTGATCAGCATACCACCGAGCCCAATGCTAAACCGGGAGACCCGCTGTACGAGGACCTCAACCATGACGGCAAGATCACGCCCGACGACCGCACCTATCTCGGCAATACCAATCCTCACTGGATCGCGGGTTTCAGCAATGATTTCCGCTGGCGAGGTATCGACCTGAGTTTCTTCTTCCAGGGAGCTTTTGATTACAAACTATATGATATGAACCGGCTCGTGCTCGAGTCTACGACAGGCACGGCTGTGCTCGATCGCTGGGTAGCAGGTACACATGAGAATTCAGGCGTTCCCCGGCAAGGTTATTTCCTAAGCACCTATGGCAGCTATGTCAACTCCCGTTTCGTTGAGAACGCTTCCTACGTTCGTCTCAAACAGGTGTCGCTTGGGTATAGCCTGCCTGTCAGGATCGTCAACCGGCTGCACTTCTTCGAAGGCATCCGTGTATATGCGACCGGCCAGAACCTATGGACCATTACCGGCTACAAGGGTACGGACCCTGAAGTCAACGTCCATGCGGGTAACAATCCGGTGGGCGGCTCCCTCTCGGGCTCGGCGGTCATCAATGGCTCTGTCAGCAATATCGCCGGCGGCCTCGACTTCAATTCCTTCCCCGCCTTTCGCACTTATACGGTAGGTTTAAAACTGACTATCCATTAAAATTCAAACTCTGCAGATATGAAAAGATATTTTGTTCTTGTTGCGGCGGCGCTGGTTCTGGGCGCCTGTAACAAATCACTGGACCCGCAAGTCTACAGCAGTCTTACCAGCTCGAACGCCTTCGTCACCAAATCCGATGCGATAGCGGCCGTCAACGCCGTCTACGCGCGGTTGAAGGGACCGAGTGTAGGTGACAACTTTACTTACTGGACCGTTCGGCATTTTGCGCTCACCGACCTGGCGACCGACATCGGTCACTGCAGCTATGGCGGTGACCCGGGGCAGCTGTCCCTGGGCCAGTGGAACTCGGCCAACGGCCTTATCGGCCAGGACTGGCAGTACGCTTACAAGCTGATCTCCGACGCCAACAACGCGATCTATAATATTACCCAGATGAAGGGGGTCACCGACGCCGAGAAGGCCCAGTTCGTGTCGGAGATCAGATTTTGCCGCGCGGTGGCCTATAGCGATCTGACCGATGCATTCGGACCGGTCGTTCTTGCTACCGAGAAGGACCTGGCCAGCCCCAGCTATACGAGCCAGCCGAAGCCGTCACCTGTAGCGAGTGTTGACAGTCTCCTCGTGAGTGATCTCACCGCGGCTGCCGGCGTGTTGCCCCTCAACTACCAGAGCAACCCTATCTATTCCACCAACGACGTGGGACGTGCTACGAAGGGCGCCGCGCTTACGCTGCTGACGAAACTCTACTTGCGTGAAGGCAACTGGCAAAAAGTGGTGGACCTGACGCAGCAGGTCATGGCTCTGAACACCTATACGCTCTATCCATCGTATCTGGGGCTGTTCGCCGAAGCCAATAAATGGTGCAGCGAGAACATCTTCTCCGTGCTCTGCGACGCCAATACCAACGGCGCCGAGCTGATGAACCACTTCGGTCCGCTGAATCATCCTGTGGTCCAGAACCGCTGGCAGTACTATGCGGTGTCCTGGGATTTCTGGAACAGCTTCGACAGCGTGGATGATCGGAAATGGTGCTTCTACCCCGTCTATAAGGGCGTCGACAACCTGATCTATAAGCAGGGGCCGACGCTGACCAGCACTGCGCCTGCCGGCTTTAGCTATATGGCGGATATCGCGACCAAGAAATACGCCGACTCGCTGGGGTCTGTGACCTCTTACTACGATGGTCACAGCGTGGACATCCTGCGGTATGCCGACGTCCTGCTGAGCAGGGCCGAAGCGTTGAACGAGCTCAACGGGCCTACCGCGGAATGTTTTAGCCTGATCAACCAGGTGAAGGCGCGTTCGCACGCCAGGCAGCTGGATCCGGCGGGGGGGTATACGAAGGATAGTTTCCGCGACGCGCTATTGAAAGAGCGGGGATGGGAGTTCTTCTATGAGGGCAAGCGCCGCGCCGACCTGATCCGGATGAACAAATACGACGTCATCGTCAACGCTTACCTACAGCGAATAGGGCAGACTCCGGCCATTACGATGCCGAAGAATAAATACTTCCCGTACCCGCTGAGCCAGGTACAGGTGAATCCAAATCTGAGCAATGCAGACAGACAATGATGAGAAGTTTAGCGATAGGTTGTATGGTGCTTGCCGTCGGCTGTGGATACAGCGGCGGCGGTGCCATTAAAGAGATACATATAGGGCGGCACCACAACAATGCGCTGCAGATCGAGGTGGACGTTTCCACGAAGGACTCTGTGCCTGCCTATGTGCGCTATTGGCCGGACAGCGCTGGTGAGGCCGCGGCGCTGGAGACTCCTGTCTCGCCAAAGGGACTGGAGCACAAGATCGTTCTGCTCAACCTGGTGGCGGCCACTAAATACTCCTACCAGGTGGTGGCGGGAGGGATGGCGACGAAGACGTATTCGTTCGAGTCGCCTGTGCTGCCGATGTGGCTGCAGGAGCAATTCAAATCCAGCAGCGACTCGCTGGCGCTGGTGCCACAGGTCTTTAAGGAAGGCTTTATGCTGATGAACAAGCGCGAGACTCCCGGAGTTGACTATATAGTTGATTGGCTTGGGCGGATACGCTGGTATCATGAAGTGGATGGGACCGGTTTTAAGGTAACCCATTTTACCCGCGACCGAACGGTGCTCTCGATTCTCGGGAAGAACGATGAGCCGACCAGTTATGGCAGCGAGATACTGGAGATCAATCTGACAGGGGACACGGTGCTCTATTTAAAGAAAGGGACGGGTGACCTGAAGTATTCGATACACCACGAGATACTGAAGGACTCGCTTGGCCGCTATTTCACCTTGTTCGTCGACCAGCGGCTGCTCGACCTGCGTTCTGTCGGGGGTGGGCCGCGCGATACGGTCAATGGGGACGGGATATTGATACTTGATGCTGCGGGTAAGGCGGTATGGCGCTGGAGCGTATTCGATGTGGTTGACCCTTTGAGGGACCCGCGTCTGCTGAAGACGCGGCGGGACTGGATGCACGCGAACAGCCTCAACTTCGACAGGGACGGCAATTTTATCGTCAGCTTTTACAACAACGGCCAGATATGGAAGGTCGACGCGCGTACGGGGAAGGTGCTCTGGAAATTCGGGAAGGGTGGGGACATCGCGATGCCGGCGGAATGCAGATTCACACAGGCGCACGCCGTACACATCAACCCCTCGGGGTCGTTGATGTTCTTTGATAATGGGGTGGAGAACCGTCTGTCCGAGGTTTTTGCGGTGCGCCTTGACGAGGCGGGCCGGCGGGCAGATATGGACCTCCACGTGCGTCTGCCACCGGATATCTACAACGACCGGATGGGCAGTGCGTATATGATCACGGATAGTACGGTCCTCTGTTGCAGCAGCAAGAGAAAGATCATCGTGCTGGTCAACAGGAAGGGTGTTTTGTTATGGGACATGGAGACGGCGATACCGCCCTACCGGGTGGAATTTTTAAAGAAACAACAGGTGGCGCCCTGGCTGGCGCCGTGAATGGTATGAAAAAGCTATTAGTTGTCGCGGCGGGGGGTTGGGTTTTTTGGGCTTGTACCAATGGGGTTAGTGAAGTTACTCCAAAACCAAATGTTTCAACCGGGGTGATACTAACGGTGGATACTTCGACGATCCCGAACGATAAATTTGGGGAACTTGTCAGGTATGGCAAGGAGTTAATGTACAATACCGCGTATTATATCGGCCCGGAAGGTGTCAATGGCCGCTATACGAGGAACAAGATGAACTGCACCAACTGTCACCAGAATGGCGGCACCAAGCCTTTTTCCTTCAACCTGATGGCTTCGCACGCCAGCTATCCGCAATACCGTGCGCGGGAGGGGAAGGTGCTGACGCTTGCCGAGCGGGTGAACAATTGCGTGATGCATCCGCACAATGGTCGGCCGCTGCCGCTGGACAGCAAGGAGATGGTAGCTTTTCTTTCCTATCTGAAATGGATCAATGGTGCAACAGCCGGCCGCGCACATTTTAAAGGCGAGAAGAATCTGGAGGTGCAGTTCCCTGCCGTAGCCGCCGACCCGCAGCGGGGGCAGCAACTATATGCCGTCAACTGTGCGCGCTGTCATGGCGCCAATGGGGAGGGGAAGATGCGGAGTGACAATGTGAGTTACGTCTATCCGCCGTTGTGGGGGCCAAATTCCTATCAGCCGGGCAGCAGCATGCACCGGATCATCAAGGAGGCCCAGTGGCTAAAGGCGAATATGCCTTATGACAAGGCGACCTACGACAAGCCTTTCCTGACCGATGCGGAAGCGCTGGACATTGCGGCGTTCATCAATGACGACAGGCAGCACAGCCGGCCGACCGTGAAAAGTTACGACTATCCGCATGTGGAGGAGAAGTCGATAGACTATGACCGGGGGCCTTTTGTAGACAATTTTTCGGAGCGGCAGCACAAGTTTGGCCCGTACAATGATATTATCTCGGAGTGGAAGAGGAAGGGGCTGCGACCTGTCTGGTAATCGCCTTTAACCGGGGGCTCATCTCGTTGTACTGGCGCAGCAGCATCGCCTGGTTGAGGGCCCTGACATAATTGTGGTCCTCATACCTACGGCCATAATAAACATCGTCATTCAGGTAGTCGGTCAGGAAACGTAGGGCCTGCATATACATCATAAATGCACCGGCGTACACGAAAGCGTCCTTCTCGGTCGCTGTCAGCTCGTCCCGCATCTCCTGCATATACCCCTCTACGATAGCCTGGAAATAAGATTCACGGACCGTGACGAGGGTCAGGTCCTTCTCTTCTTCGGAGACCGGTGACAGGTAGGTGCGCAGCATATCTCCGACGTCGCTAATAAAATAGCCGGGCATCATCGTATCCAGGTCGATGACGCAGATGCCCTTGCCCTGGTGGTCGAACAGTACATTGGATATCTTGGTGTCGTGGTGGGTCACCCGAAGCTGAAACCCTTTATTAGCGCGGATCTCCTCATATTCTGAGACGATATTGTTCTGTGATTCGAGGTAGCCGATCAGCTGTCCCGACCTGCGGATCCGCTGTGTATTGCCTTCGTCCAGCGCCTTCCGGAAGTCGCGATAGCGGCGGGACAGGTCGTGGAAGCCAGGCAGGGTCTGGTGTAGATTGTAGGCCGGGAAACCGGAAAGGAGGCGCGTGAACTCGCCGAATTTTTTTGCCGCCTCATAAGCCTGAGAGGGTGTGTCGGCGACGTCGATGGTCACGGAGTTCCCGATAAATGGATAAAGCCGGAAATAGGCCGAAGCCGCCTGTGGACTGCCGTTTGGGGGAGTCCCGCCGGAGGGGGAGTCCGCGTTCATGGCCGCTGAGTGCGGGTCGGTGGCTGAACCCTGCTGCAGGCTAACCCTGACCAGTGGTTGCCCCTTAAGAGATAAGACAGGCCGGGGAAAAATGGCGTCTGGAAAATGGGTCGACAGGTAGCTGGCCACCTGTTCGATGTTGTCGGCGATCATCGCCGGATCGGTGAATACTTCGCTATTGATCTGTTGCAGGACGAAATCCCCTTTCGGACTTCGGATCCGCCAGGTGCGATTGATAAGACCGCTTCCATGGGGTGTGATTTCACAATCCGGGGGAAAACCGTAAGCAGATAGGATATGATCCAACATATGCATATGAATGGGTATTCTATTCTCAAACATAATTAAGTTATGGGAGTTTACAATGCGCAAACGGTTGCATCAACCGACCGGAGGGTACCCGAGTGGGACGAAGTACTAGGGACGAAGCTTCGACGAAGGTCTCGAGGGGCGACGCTCCGACGAAGGACTCGAGGGGCGACGCTCCGACGAAGGACTCAAGGGACGCTGCCTCGACGAAGGTCTGTACAGGACAGCAGGATCAAGGGTAATGAAGACTGTTAAACTTTGGAATTGCTTTTGGGTTGAATAGGGTTGTTGTGGATGAATGGAGTTATACCGTATAATTCCAACTATTTAGCAAACAAATTTTATAAGTTTGTTTTTGTTTTTTTGGGCAATAGAATCCCTCCACCGATATTGAGGCGGACGACCCTGTATATTCTTCTATAATTGAAGCTTAGGGCGCTGCCTCTTTTTTTCTTTTTTTTGCGTGTCGTTTAGAAATGGG
>Ga0105239_10002786_pt1 | contig 21889 bp, 18 predicted proteins | sample KBSC44metaG_FD_92761 | JGI IMG/M metagenome (GOLD analysis project Ga0105239, IMG submission 92761) | Corn rhizosphere microbial communities from Kellogg Biological Station, Michigan, USA - KBS C4-4 metaG | ecosystem: Host-associated > Plants > Roots > Rhizosphere > Soil | place: Michigan, USA... | reverse complement strand
GAAGACGGCAATCCTCTGCTCGATCGCGGCGCTCCTGAGCTGGTGCTCAAATTGGCAAAAAACAAGGAAGCTTTGGAACGAACGGCGCGCGAAAACCTCTCGCTCGTCAGCCCACGTCAAGGCCTGGCGATGCGGCTTGTGCCCGGGCCCAGCGGCCGCAAGTACACGCTGGCGTTTCAACAGTCTCCGAATGTCATTATGCCGGTATCAGAGGCCGTCGGGTCACACCCATATCTCCGCTTGCTGGCGATTGGACTGTTTGGGGCCGCGCTCTGCTTTCTGTTGACGCGGCACATCACCAAACCAATCTCGCGACTAGGCGACACCGCGACTTCACTGGCGTCCGGCCGGCTGGAGACGCGAGTCGATCGCAGCGTACGCGATCGCTATGACGAGATTGGGGCGCTCGGACGCAACTTCGATCGCATGGCCGAACAGATCGAGGCGCTCGTCAACGCGCAGAGAGATTTACTCGGAGATGTTTCTCACGAACTGCGCTCGCCGCTGGCGCGTCTCACCGTAGCCCTGGGCTTGTTGGAGCACGCTTCGCCTGAAGAAGTGTCGGAATATGCGAACCGCATCGGGATCGAGGCTGAGCGATTGGACAAGATGATCGGTCAACTGTTGACGCTCACGCGCATCGACAGCGGAGTTGAATTTACCCGGCGCGAGATTTTCGACCTGACTAATCTCGTTCAGGAAGTTGCCGCGGATGGCGACTTTGAAGCGCGCGCACGGCAGCGCGAAGTGAAGGTGGTCCAGGCCGACTCATGCAGTCTGAACGGGTTCCCTGAAATGCTGCGCAGCGCGATCGAAAATGTCGTCCGCAATGCAATCCGCTTCGCCCCCACCGGAACGGCGGTTGAAGTGTCCCTTGATCGAGTAAGCGCGAACAACGCTGAGAGCGCTGTTTTGAAGATCAGGGACCACGGTCCGGGTGTTTCGCCGCGATTTCTAGCGGACATCTTCAAGCCTTTTCATCGTGCATTTACCGACGGCAACGCCAATGGCCAGGGCGCCGGTCTTGGCTTGGCAATCGCCGAACGCGTAGTGCGCCGGCACGATGGAAGCATCCACGCATATAACGCATCGGACGGTGGGTTAGTTGTCGAGATTGTTCTGCCGATAGCCGCTCAATAGTCCAACCCACTGCGGCCGGCTTATCGCATACTCTCAATCTCTTTTGAGCTCTTCTGACGCGGGGCCGTACTGAGCTTATTCCGACTTGAAACTTCAAACTCGAAACCTGAAACTATCTCCCATGGGTCTCACTGAGTACAAAAAGAAGCGCCGGTTCAACGTCACGCCTGAGCCAGGTCCTAAAGAAAAAACTTCAGAACTGGGAAATATTTTTGTCGTGCAGAAACACCGGGCGACGCAGCTTCATTACGATTTTCGCCTGGAAGCTGACGGGGTGTTGAAATCCTGGGCCGTGCCAAAAGGACCTTCAATGGATCCGACGGTGAAGCGCCTCGCGATGCAGGTCGAAGATCATCCGGTTGATTACGCAGATTTCGAAGGTGTCATTCCCGAAGGCGAGTACGGTGGCGGCACTGTGATGGTCTGGGACTATGGCGTTTACGCGCCCGAGAATGTTAAGAAAGTTTCGGACGGACTGAAGAAGGGCGATCTGAAGTTTGTCCTGCTCGGAAAAAAGTTGAAAGGCTCGTTCGTGCTGGTGCGCACGGGCGGCAATCGCCAGTGGCTCCTCATTAAGCACAAAGATGAGTACGCCGAAGCCGGTGATGAGATCGCAGAGACACAGCCGTACTCAGTTCTCACTAAGCGAACGCTCGCTGAAATTGCCGCTGACGAAGGCGGCGTCGTCGAGAAAGCCGCTACAGGCGACCCCAAAAAACTTCCACGCCGCAGCGGCACCAAACGACGGAAGAAGCAGGCGAAGAAAAAGGTCTGGCACAGTAACCGGTAAGAGAGACGGCAGACCGCAGGAGCAGGAAGCAGGAAAAACGATTCCTAATTCTCCTGCCGTCTGCCTTCTGCAGTCTGGCGCCTGCCGCCTGCTTCCTGCCTACTGCCTTCTGCCTTTCGCCTTCTGCCGCCTGAGCCCTACGCCGCCCGCTGTACATCTGGCCGTCGTTCGCCACGAACATCCCTCACCGGTTGCAGTCCGCCGTCATGAAGTAGATCCGCAAACAACGCGCGATAGTGCAGCATTGCTTCTCGTAGCTTCTCCATGCCCACATCCTGATGATCGTGCTTCACGGCAATATCATGCGCGAGCCGATAGTTTTGCACTACTGCTGGATGATCGACTGAGATATCAGCGACGCGCTGGTCGAAATCCGCCACTGGATAACCGCGAACGTGCATCACCTCCTGGACGAGCGCATCGGCGTGAACCACAGCGGCTGTCGGATCGTCAACGAACTCAGCCTGCGCAGTTTCCCACGCATCTGCAAATTCATTCCTCTGCTGTTCACTGAGTGGCTTGATTTCGAGTTTCTTCACGCGCGCCTGACGCTCTTGCAACACTTTCTCAGCGGCTGAGGCATCACCTTCAGCACGTGCGACTCGTCTGTACTCCGGGCCAAATTCTGAACGCAGTCGCTTAGTCCGTTTGTTCGATGTGTACATCCAAACGCTGAACGCAATCGCGACGATTACCGCCAGCGCAAAGAACGCGATGATTGCGATTGTTAATGGATTCATTTTCGCCTCCCTTTTCGTAAAATCTCAAAGCAACGATTAAGCCAATAATGAAAGCTGCTTTACGCCGAACAGTTATCGCGGCGTACGCGGCGAAAAAGTACCAATACGCGACGCTGTAACGCATCGAAGCGATACTCTTTGACTAGTGCTCTTTGCGTTTCTTTGCGTCTCTGCGACTTGGCGCGAGACTTCTCCTTTGAAGCGCCACTTCACGCAAAGATGCAAAGAAAATCAGCCATCAAATCCAGGCTCGCTCGCTGTACACGTAGGCTTCCGACCAATATACTAACGAGCTTAAATTCGTCTCTCCGTTGAAGTAATCTCCGTGAAAGGTATTCCATCCATGTCGAACAATTGGAAACCCATGTTGCTTGCAACTGCCGTAGTCGCAACCGTCGCACTTCTCGTCATCGGGAACATGAGTTCACGCGCCGGCAGCGCAAAGGCCGCCGATCCGAATCCACTCCTTTCTGAGTGGACTGGTCCCTTTGGTGGTTTACCGCCCTTCGACCAAGTTAAGGTTGAGTATTTCAAACCAGCGCTCGAGGCCGCGATGGCTGAGAACCTGACGGAGATTGACAAGATCGCCAATGATTCGGCGCCGCCGACTTTCGAGAACACCATCGTCGCGCTGGAAAAGGCCGGGCAGACGCTCGATCGCGTGGGCACGGTTTACGCGGTCTGGCAATCGACGATGAGTAGCCCTGATTTTCAGGTGGTGCAGCGAGAGATGGCTCCGAAGCTCGCCGCGTTCAGCGACAAGATCACGCAGAACGAGAAGCTCTTCAACCGGATCGAAACCGTTTACAACTCGCCCGAAAAGAAGAAGCTGAACGGCGAACAACAGCGGCTTGTTTGGCTCGACTACACAAACTTTGTGCGTTCGGGAGCGAAGCTGGACGCTAAGTCGAAAGCACGTCTCACGGAAATCAATCAGCAGCTCGCGACGCTCTTCACTAAATTCAGCAACAACGTTCTGTGGGAAGAGGGCAATCAGTTTGTACAAATCAAGAACGAAGCGGATCTCGCTGGGCTCCCGCCATCAGTCCGCGACGCTGCTGCCGCGGCGGCAGCCGAAAAGAAGCAGGAAGGTTGGCTCATCATCAACACCCGTTCGTCGGTCGAGCCGTTCCTGACTTTCTCCGATCGTCGAGACCTCCGCGAAAAGGTCTGGCGCATGTTCATCATGCGCGGCGACAACGGCGACGAGCATGACAACAACGCGACCATCACCCAGATTCTGCAGTTGCGCGCCGAGCGAGCGAAGCTGCTTGGCTATCAGACGCATGCTCACTGGCGCGTCGAGAACCAGATGGCCAAAACGCCCGAGCGGGCGATGGATTTGATGATGGCCGTTTGGAAGCCGGCCGTGCAGCGCGTGCACGAAGAGGTCGCGGACATGCAGGCGCTAGTAGCGAAAGAGGGTGCGACCTTTCAAATAGCACCCTGGGATTATCGCTATTACATGGAGCGTGTGCGCAAGGCGAAATATGATCTCGATCAAAATGAAGTGAAACCGTACCTGCAACTCGACAAATTGCGCGAGGCGATTCACTGGGTGGCGGGTGAGCTGTTCAATTTCAAGTTCACGCCTGCGCCGAATGTCCCGGTTGCGCATCCCGATATCAAGGTTTGGGAGGTAAGTGACAAGACCACTGGCAAACATATCGGCCTTTGGTATTTCGATCCGTTCGCACGGCCGGGCAAACGTTCGGGCGCATGGATGAATGCGTACCGCAGCCAGGAACGCGTCAACGGCGAAATCACCACGATCGTTTCGAACAACGCGAACTTTGTGAAGGGCAAACCCGGCGAGCCGCTCCTGATTTCATGGGATGACGCGAGCACGATGTTCCACGAGTTCGGCCATGCGCTGCATGGCTTGAATTCCAACGTCACATATCCTTCGTTGTCCGGAACTGCGGTGGCGCGCGACTACGTCGAGTTTCCCTCGCAACTGATGGAGCATTGGCTGTCCACGCCGCAGGTGCTGCAAAAGTTCGCGCTGCACTATCAAACTGGGAAACCTATTCCGCAGGAACTGGTGGACAAGATCAACCGCACCAAGACCTTCAATCAGGGATTCGCGACCGTTGAATATCTCGCGGCGGCGATTCTCGACATGAAGTTGCATCTGGTCGGCGACAAAAAGATCGACGCGCGTCAGTTTGAGAAAGAGGCGCTGGCAGAAATCGGAATGCCGAAAGAGATCGTTTTGCGTCACCGTCTGCCGCACTTTCTGCACGTCTTCTCGAGTGATTCGTATTCTGCGGGTTACTACAGCTACCTTTGGTCAGACGTGCTGACGGCAGATGCGTTCGGCGCATTCACCGAAGCGGGTGGACCTTACGATCGGAAAGTCGCGGACCGGCTGCGAAAAAGCATTTTCTCTGTCGGCAACACCATTGACCCGGCCGAAGCTTACCGAAACTTCCGCGGGCGAGATCCGAAGGTGGAAGCGCTGATGAAGAAGAGAGGGTTTAGTTCGTAATATCACCCTCTCCCACTGGGAGAGGGTGGGGTTTGGGCTTTAGCGCGACCACAATAATCTCAAAACTCTTCACGCTGAAAGCGTGAAATAGAATAGCCCAGGGTAAGCGCGCAGCGCGACACCCTGGGTTTCTTTTTTTTAGAGTTCGTCGCCCTGAAGGGGCGAGATACGATTCAAGCAAGGGTTCAAAGTTAGGAGGACCGACAGTCACGTCGCGTTTTCTTTCGCCCCTTCAGGGCGAGGAATTCAACCTAAATCAAACCCAGGGTGTCGCGCTGCGCGCTTACCCTGGGCTATGTTATTGAACGCCTTCGGCGTTCTTGATGATGCTCATCGCACGCTGGCGAGTTGCCGTGACGCTTGGGCTGTGTTATCTCAACGCCTTCGGCTATCTGCTAACCCATTGTTAGAAAAATCAAATCGGCCGTTACTTTTGGGTCAACGATCCGAGCTACAACATCGATGCCCGCACGTCAACCGCTCGCGCCAGCCAAAGCGCCACTGACGAAGAATCAATTACGAGGATTTGCCGCCGCCTGGGGCGGTTGGACCCTCGATGGAATGGATTCGTTCATTTACGCATTGGTGATGTTGCCGGCATTGCGTGAGTTGCTGCCCAAATCAGGAATTCCTGGCGACACCGCAAACACTGGGTTTTATGGCGGTTTGCTCTTCGCGTTGTTTTTGATTGGCTGGGGATTGTCACTCGTCTGGGGACCGATAGCGGATCGGTTCGGCCGCGTGCGCACGCTCATGCTCACGATCATTTGCTATTCGCTGTTTACATTTCTCGGCGCAGTCGCCACCAGCGTGTGGCAACTCGCCGCCTTTCGCTTGCTGGCCGGCGTTGGCATCGGCGGCGAATGGTCCATGGGCGGAACTTTTGTCGCCGAAGAGTTGCCCGAAGAGCGAAGAAAGATGGCTGCGGGGTTGATGCACACAGGTTACTACTTCGGGATTTTTGTGGCAGCGATTGCTAACTACGTTATCGGCGCACGCTATGGATGGCGCGCGATGTTCGCGGTCGGCGGTACGCCCGCTCTGCTGGTGGCGTTCATTCGTTACGGCGTGAAAGAGCCGACGCGTTGGCAAAAGACAATTACCGAAGCCGGCAAGCAGTTCACGATGCGGCGCGCCTTCTTCGAACTTTTTTCGCCTGAGTATCGCCGACGAACTCTGCTGAACTCGCTTTATCTGCTGGTTTCCATCACCGGCTTGTGGGCGGGCTCAGTCTATGTTCCTTCCGCCGTCAGTTATTTGGCGACGAAATCCGGCTTCGATCCCGTTCAAGGCACGCGCCTGGCTTCCTACGGAACGATGCTGCTTGCTACCGGAACAATCATCGGCTGCCTGGTCTTGCCCGTCCTGGCAGAAAAGTTCGGGCGCAGAGTTACGCTGGCGATCTATTTTGCCTTGATGTTTGTCTTCATCGCTCTGGCCTTTGGCTACGTGTTCTATTTACAAACCGGCGCGTTGGTCCTCTTTATGGTGTGTCTGTTCTTTCTTGGTATTGGCGGTGCAAATTTTGCGATGTACACGCTTTGGTTGCCGGAACAATACCCGACTGAATGCCGCGCCAGCGCTTTTGCATTTTCAACCTCGGTCGGTCGTTTTGTCGGGGCCGGCATTACCTTTCTGGTGGGCGCGGGAGTCGCAAAACTTCACACGATCGGTACTCCCGTGGCGCTGACCTCAGTCGCATTTATCGTGGGATTGGTCCTGCTACCTTTTGGCAAAGAAACCAAAGGGCAGTCGTTGCCGGCATGAGCAAACGTTCTCCCCGCGATCAATTCAAATAAAAAGGCCGGCATAACGCCGGCCCTCTTATTCATGCAGGCAGGATACCTGCGCTCCTACCACTTCGGGGTGACGCCGAGGTTGTAGAAAAAGAACGAGTAGATGTCCGCGGTTTGCTCGAGCTGCTTGGTGGTGCTGCTCGCGCCGTGCCCAGACTTGGTGTCAATGCGAATGATCACCGGGTTGTCACCGGCTTGTGCGGCCTGCAATGCCGCAGCGTACTTGAACGAGTGTGCCGGCACAACCCGATCGTCGTGATCGGCAGTAGTCACCAGTATCGCCGGATACTTCGTGCCCGGCTTCACATTGTGCACCGGCGAGTACGCAAGAATCGCTTTGAACTGCGCCTCGCTCTGCTCGCTCGAACCGTAATCTGAAATCCAGGCCGCGCCGATCGTGAACTTGTGGAAGCGCAGCATGTCCATCACCCCCGCGTGTTGATGGACAACGCGGAACAGATCGGGGCGCTGATTGGTCACCGCGCCCACGAGCAATCCGCCGTTCGAAGCTCCTTCAATGCCGAGCTTACTCGAGGAAGTGTATTTGTTCTTGATCAAGTACTCGGCGGCCGCAATGAAGTCGTCGAACACGTTTTGCTTTTGCAGCTTGGTACCGGCTTCGTGCCACTTCTCGCCGTACTCGCCGCCGCCACGCATATTGGCTGAGGCGTAAATCATTCCTTGTTCGAGCAACGCCACGCGCAGCGCGCTGAATCCCGGCGAAGTCGTAATGTTGAATCCGCCATATCCGTACAAAAGCGTTGGATTGTTGCCGTCGAGCTTGATGCCCTTCTTGTAGGTGATGAACATCGGCACGCGTGTGCCGTCTTTGCTGTTGTAAAAGACTTCCTTCGTCTCGTAGTTCGCGGGATTGAAACCGGGAATGTCAACGGTGCGGAACACACTCGATTTCTTTGTCGCGATATCGTATTTGAGAATTGTCGGCGGATAATTAAACGACGTGAAACTGTAGAAGAGGAACTTGTCATCGGTACGACCGCCGAAGCCAGTCGCAGAGCCCGGACCGGGCATCGCAATTTCGTTCTCCAGCTTACCGTCGACGCTGTAGACGTACGCGCGCGTGGTGACATCTTTCAGGTAAGTCAGAAACAACTTGCCGCCGACCGTATTGCTGATTTCCAGCGGCTCAGGCTTTTCGGGAACGACGTCTTTCCAATTCTGGGTCTTCGGGTCATACAGTACGACTTTGCCGTTCGGTGCGCCGTGATTGGTCTCGATGAGGAACTTGTCGCCAATGTTATCGATGACGTTGTAGTCATCATCAGCGATGTCAGCCACAATCGGTGTCCAGGCGGTTTCGTTCTTTGACGCGTCGCGAAAGTAAACCGAGTTACCTTTCTTGCCCGTCGTCGAATCAGCGTGCGTCATAATCTCGAAACGCTCATCATCCGTCGAGCCGACGCCATTGAACTGGCCAGGATGATCGTTGTCTTCAAAGACCAGGACGTCTTCGGATTGCGGCGTACCAATCTTGTGGTAGTAGGTCTTCTGGTACTCGTTCTTCTGCGCCATCTTCTTCCCTTCGGGCGGCGTTGGATAGCGGCTGTAGTAAAACCCTTCATCGCCTTTCCACGAAGCGCCTGAGAACTTTATCCATTCGATTTTGTCACTCAGGGGCTTTTGCGTCGCGACATCGAGCACGTGAATCTCGTTCCAGTCTGAACCGCCCTCCGAAATCCCATAGCCGATGTATTTTCCGCCTTTCGAAATCGTCAGCGATCCCAATCGCGAGGTCCCGTCCGCCGAAAACTTGTTCGGATCAAGAATGACTTCCGGAGTACCGTCGAGTCCCTTTTGGATGTACCAGACACTTTGATTTTGTAGGCCGTCGTTTTTGGTTGAGAAGAACCATTCGCCGCGTCGCGTGGGCGCGCCATATTTCGGATAGTTATAGAGCTTCATCAGCCGATCCTTGATTGCCGTGCGATACGGAATCTGATCGAGATAGGCATAGGTGACTTTGTTTTGCGCTTCAACCCACGCTGCAACTTCCGGAGACCGATCGTCTTCCAGCCAGCGATACGGATCTGCCACCTTTGTGCCGAAGTAATCGTCAACGACATCAACCTTCTTTGTGGTTGGATAGACAATCGGGGAGGCACTGCCGCCGTCGCCATTTTTCTGCGCGCTCGCGGTCCAACGCGGTGCGTTCAGCGACATCGACAGCAGGGCGACCGCCGCGAGCATTACTAAGGTGAACTTAAATCTTTTCATGGAAGCCTCCGGAAAACTGGGGTGAATTCGTCTGGGTCGCGGATACTTTAATCGAGCGTGAAGAAAAAGCCAAAGCGCGCGGAATCGGCACAAGCCGATGGCCGCCGGAAGGAAAACTCTTGGTTCCCCACCCGCAATCAGATATGATTGCGCCGACAAAAAATCTCTCCCTTCGAAACCTTTCGCGACTCGTCGCGTAGAAACAACCAAAGGCTCTCCTCGGTTCTTGCCCAAAACAGATGAAACGGAGGAGAGGCTCATGAAGTACCCGACGTTCTTCGATTTCCTAGCAAAATCAAGTCTTGCGACGCGACTGACGGTTTTGACCGCGGTCATTGCCGCACTCATTTCTCTTCCCTTTTTGTTTTCTGCGCGTTCCCAGACGCGGCCACGAACAACTGGCATCACGAATTCGAATCCGCCCGGAACACCTGACGAAACCGTAAAAGTTGACGTCGATTTGGTGACCATTGATGCGCTGGTGCTCGACAAAAAGACCGCGCGGGTAGTCGGCGATTTGGCAAAAGATGATTTCGCTCTTTCTGAGGACGACGTCAAGCAGACGATTACGCATTTTAGTCAGGATAGCTTGCCGCTTTCAGTGTTGCTGCTCGTCGATCGTGGCGGTTGTCTGGATCCTTTCGGCACGGAAGTTCGCCATGCCGCGCACGACGCGATCGCGCGTCTAAAACCAACTGACGAAGTTGCGGTGATGACTTATCACGACGAGGTCGAGCTCTTGCAGTCGTTCACGCGCGACCGCGGACTGATTTCCGACGCGCTCGAACGTGTTCCGCCGCACGATGAAGAAGCGCACCATTGCCTGAACAAAGCGTTCTTCGAAGCCGCGAGTTATATACAACGTGCCGGTAACCCAATCGGCAGGCGCGTTATCGTCGCGATAACCGGCGTCACGCGCGACTTTGACTGCATGGGTGGACCATCAAACAAGACTGCGTCGCAAGCAGTTTATGAATCAGGCGCGGTTGTTTCTGCGATCTTGCCCAGAACGAGCGAGCAGCAAATGGAGAACGGCGTCATGCGCTGGGCCACCCGCATCGGCCGGCTTGGCGGCGCGCCGTACCTGGACGTTCAGACGCTGGCAAACGAAACTGGCGGCGAGATTTTGCAGGACAAACCTGAGAATCTCGATACCACCTTCGCGACGCTAATCAATCATCTGCGCACGCGCTACAACCTTGCGTTTGTTTCAACGAATAAGAAACGGGACGGCACGACGCGCAAGTTGAAGATCGAGATGGGACAATCAGCGCAGAGATCGCGAGGAAAGCTGGTCGTCAAAGCACGCAGAAGCTACGTCGCCCCAAGGACCTGACGGAGCTAAGAACTTCAGTAAAGGAACTATTTCCGTGGGACTTTCGGCGCAGTTGAGCTGATGCCGCTGCCGGCGGCTTGCGCATCCGTCAGCGCCTTCTCAGAGTGCTCATGTGCGCCAAGGTCAGCCGTCGCAACAATGACGAGTAGCGCGGTAACGCCGAGCGTGGCGAGAACATAGAGAAGTTCTGTCTTCTCGAAATAAATAAGAACAAATACAGAGATCGCCAGTCCAAGAATCCAAAGGTAGGTCAGACTGCGGCGCTTCTTTGTTTTAGCAGTAATTCGTTGACTCATGTTTGTAATGAACAATCTAAAATGGTATCCGCTGGGGAACAATGCCGATCGCGCCCGTCGCCATGCCACGGAATAGCTCAGCTAAGCCCTTCGATGAGAATGTCGAACTGCGGCCGACATCGACTATGTCATAAGGCTCGAGCAATGGATCCGGAGCTTTGCCCCTCTTGATATCGTCGTAGTTAAAAGTCAGCGGCTCTACACCATTCTGTCCTTCCTTCCGACGATAAATAAACACTTCCGATTTTGCCATTCGCTGCGGACCACCGGTCATAGCGATTGCCTGTCGCAGTGTCATGCGATCTTTCAAAACGATCGGCCCCGGCTGCACCACTAATCCTGTAACATAAACCGGAAGACCTTCCGTAACGATCACAATGTCACCCGGACGAACATAAGGATCCTCAGAGCCGAACCCATTTTTGATCGTGTTTATTTGAATCATTCGGAGTTCGCCTATCCCTGGTTCTTTCGCCTCGGGCTTTGCGTCAGCGTCCGTAGTCGTCCCGGCAGTTGATGACGCGGTCGAGTTTCTTGCTATCAGACTATCGGCAATATCTTCCGGCTCAGGACAGAGTTCCGGCTCGGTATGCATGATTTGAATTGTGCCACTTGCGCCGGCCGTAATGCCGCCCGCCGCCGCCAACAATTCGTGCAATCTGATTCGTCGCGTCAGCGCCAGGCTTTTCGGCGTCCGCACTGCCCCAAAGATCGAGGCGGGCTGGCGACTGTGTCTTTCGAGCACGCGCACACTGACGCGAGGCTTTACGATGTACTTCGCGTAGGCATCAGTAATCGCTTTTTGAATCTCCTTTTCGTTGCGGCACTTCGCTGGAATCGGCTCCTCTATGAATGGAAGCGAAGAGATGTTGCCGTCCTCATCGACTTCGACCGTTGAATTGAGATCAGACTGACCAAAAACACGCACGTCAAGCAGGTCTCCCGGGCCGACGCGGTATCGTCGACCTCCCTGATTGTCGACGTCTGAGGTTGTCGCGGAAGTCCTGGCTTCTGAAACCTGACTCTGAGGCTGGTCTTGCGCTAAAGCCGAAAACAAGCCCGAAGCAGCAAGAGTCGCACTTAAGATCAATAGGAGTTTTTTGGTCATGGCTACCTCGATTTCTTACGAACGCCGTTCGAAATGCCGTTCAAAACAATTGGGCCGGCATTATGCACGCCGCTTGTGTTTGCGGGGAGACAATAGAATACCGAATCCGGTGAATAACCAGTTGCAATGGTCGCACAAAAGCCGACGTATGCCAAACAAACGCATGTACCACGGCGTCGGGTCGTAACCGCGACGAATTCTGCTGCTACCGCATTTTGGACATTTGCTGGTGATACTTCGCAAAGTTAAGTGTCCCTCGCGCGTCGCGCCTTTCGCGCCTCGGTTTCGACTGCGTTGTGCGTTGCCCGGCGAGCGCGCAACAACTCGATCTCCCTCGTTATCTGTTCAGCGGCCAACTGATGATCACCCTCGGCTCTTGTTAAATAGAAAAGCGCGTCACGATAACAGTCAATCGCACGGCCGTAGCGTCCCTTGAAACTTGCGCGTTGTGCGAGTTCAACCCAGTGAGCGACGCGACTGGTAGTGACGAACTCGCGCACCGCCGCGGCTGACCTTTGCAAGTCTTCTTCTTCAGGATAGCTTGCGAGCGCCGTGTCGATGCATTCGAGCGCCCGGTTCGCGGCCTCAATTTTTTCGTGAAGCCGAGCGCGTTGTTGAGCTTCCTGCGTTAATGATTGCGCGGAATTCCGCGCCCACGCGAGCAAATGATGTTTCTGCAAGGCGCGTACGCGTTCCTGCCGCGCCCGGACTGTCAGGCGTCGTTCGGTGGAGATGCTCGGCGATGCCAAAGATCTCTCGGTGATCTGAAGAAAATCGCCGCACATCTGAAACACTCTTAAATGCATCTCGGGACGCGTGTTGTTAACGTCGGCTTCCACTGATTGTTTCTCAAGTCCGCGCAAGATCTCGCTCTGCGAAGGCGGCGGCGGCTGCCCGCGATATTCAGCAGGCCGCGTGCGGTCGCGCCTCGCAGAACGGGGCTGCTCCTCCTGCAAGTAGCGCGATAACGCTCGACGCATGACCACTTCGCGCGCGGATGCTGCGACAAGCATTACCACGCTAGCGGCCAACCCCGCAGGCACCCACGGATTCTCTTCGGCTTGTAGCATCCACCACAGCACGAAGAACAAAGTCGCCGACACCGCAGCCGCAGCCACCATATAAGCTGATGTAGACGGCACGCGGCGGCGCGCTCCTCGTGGTCGAGAGATACGCACGCCAACTGTCGAATTGCCTTTGTGTTGAAGCGGCTCCACTGGCGCAAATAATAACAAGAGACAAGACAGCTAACTAGTAAAAAACGCCCGATTTGGCAACCAGATTCGTGGAGTTAATGGTAATCGCGCCGTCGTTATAGTAAACATACTTCGCACCATTCCACGCCGATGAATTGATCGGCAGTACACATCGCCGGGAGGCTTGTTTGATGGATAACGGCTTTGCAGGTAAATCTGTGATGGTTACCGGAGCCACTTCCGGAATTGGCCACGCCATCGCGCGCGCGTTTCGTAGCAACGGGGCGCACGTGGCGGCGATCGGCCGCAATGAAGTCGCATTGAATGAACTGTATGCCGCCGACGGAAAAGTATTGCGAATCCCCGCGGACGTTACTGACATTGATGGCGTGCAGAGCGTAGTTGGGGACGTGCTCAGAACCTTCGGGCGCCTTGATGTATTGGTGAACGCGGCGGGCCATATTTCGAGCGGCACAATTGAGAACACCGATCTAGCCGCGTGGAACGCGATGATGAACGTCAATCTTCGCGCACCGTTCCAATTTATGCAGCTGTGCGCGCCTCACTTGATCGAGACCAAGGGGAATATCGTTAACATTTCGAGCGTCACCGGGCTGCGCTCATTCCCCGGCGTCCTGGCGTATTGCGTTTCCAAAGCAGGGCTCGATCAACTAACGCGTTGTGCCGCTCTGGAATTAGCCGCGAAAGGGGTAAGGGTTAACGCAGTTAATCCGGGTGTAGTGGTGACGGAGATTCACAAACGCGGTGGAATGGATGAAGAAGCTTACGCAAACTTTCTGGAGCACTCTCGCACAACGCATCCTCTGGGCCGCGTTGGCAATCCGGGGGAGATTGCGGATCTGGTTTTGTTCCTTGCTTCCGAGAAAGCGTCATGGATAACCGGAGCAACCTATTCGATCGACGGCGGACGCGCGCTTACCTGCGCGCGCTGACTAACGGTTCCTCGAGCCTTCGCGCAACAGCCGATTAACAGTATTCGTAAGCTCGCTCACCTGCTGCGGCTGCTTTAGAAACGCGTCCATTCCAGCGCGCCAGGCGTATTTTTCGAAGTCGTTTGCCGACATCATGATAATTGGAGTGCGGCGGCGATGGGTGATCTTTCGTGCGCGCTCGGCCAGTTCAAACGCGCTCAGCCCACTGACTGTGTTTCCGATTAGCAGCACGTCGTAATGCTCATCGCCAGTCAGCATCATGAGCGCCGTATCCGCGTCCGTGCACCGCTCGACTCTCCAGTTTTCCGCCTTAAGCAACTCGCCGACTTGATCAGCGGCGGCCTTCTCGTCCTCGACATACAGAATGCTAATCTGCGAACTCGGCAATCGGTTCGTCGGGGTGGTCTTCCGCTTGGTCTTGCGTGATTTCGAAAACAGGTGGCTGCGCCGCGGGCGCACGGCCGATCGCTGACTTAGCAGATCTCGATGCCGACTATTGATTAGCGAAATAAGGCTTTGGTGATGCTTGAAGCCAAGCAAGTGCGCAGCCTTGGTTACCGCGCCGCCTGAGTCGCGCAATGCCCGCTCAATCAACGCCTTCTCGAAAGCTCGTACCTGTTTTTTCACGGAGAAGTTTTCCCACGCCTCTGAAAGCACGGGCTCAGTCTCCGCTTTAACACTCTGAAGCGCATCAATAACAATCAATGCGCACCTGATTAGACGCGTCGTAGTAGAAGGATCCTGCGAACGCTTCAATAGGTCTGTCGCCGCGTGATATGTCTCGGCAAGCTCTTGCGCCGAAGTTTGCGCGGTTAGTTCCTCGATGATGCTTAGCTTAGCGCGCCCGGAACCCTCAGGATCGCCGCACATTTCAGCAATTTGAATTGCGCGATCCAGAAGCTGACGCGCACGCACAAACTTGCCCAGTCTGGCTTTGACAATTCCATACGTAGTCAACGCTTCCGCCAGCACCGCCTGTTCGTCGCTGCGCTCGAGCACCCGCACCGCAGAACGGATTAAGCGCTCGGCATCAGTCGAACGGCCCTGCGCGAGAAAAGTCCGCGCGCGGGTTTCATCCACTTGCGCCACCGTTCCCGTGTCCCGCAGTTGGGTAAAAAGAGTTCGAGCGCGATCCAGATGCGTGTGGGCATCGTCGTAACGACCGATGGTGTGGAATAAGAAGCCAAGGTTGTTTTCCACGCGCGCGAGATAACGAGTGTTACCGGCCTGTTCGAAATGAAAACTTGCGGCTGCATATTCGACGAGCGCGCGATCGACGTACGCTTCGAGATTGTCAACGTCAGCCATGCGACGAAGCGCCAGCCCGAAGCTATTATGAAATGTCCCGTGCAGATTATGGTCGCTACTTTTCTCGATTAGTGTCGCCGCCTCGTTGTAGATTCGAATTGCTTCGCTCAAGCGCCGCGAATCAACCTCAACGATACCCGCACGCACCAGAATTGCGGCGCGTAGATCCACATCATCGGCGTTCACCAACCTTAGCGCGTCGGAAAGCGTGACTCTCGCTTCGTCGAGGGCGCCTTCGCGCCAGTAACAAACGGCCAGGTCTGCCCTGGCTTCAGCGAGGCCCGAGTCCACATGCAGTTTCTCGTAAAGGGCAATGCCGCGGGTGATCAGATCCTTTGCCCGCTCCTGGCTCCCAATGCTCGAATCAGCACTTCCCTGCCAACCTGCAAGGGATCCCGCGCGCACCAGCAAATCCGCCTGTGTGCGCTCGTCTAGGCCATCGAGCTTGACCGCATCGGTCACGCCATCCCAGAAGTCGGAAAGCGTTTCGATGGCCGCTTGATACTCGCCGCCCTTTTCAAGCTCCTTCGCCATCTGGCACGCGAGTTCGGCCCTGGTTGAAACGGGGGCGTGTTTATCGGCATTTGTGGTGGTTTTGAGTTGAGACTGTAAGTTCATGTGAGGCTTGCCTTTCTATCGTTTTGATAATAAGTGTGCCTCTTGACCCAATTCGAATACAATTGGCAACCTCGTGATTTAGAAACTGAAAGCTTTGAACAACTTTGAGGAGAAAACATGAAGAATATCAGAACCCTTTTCGTGACCATTACGCTGGCGCTAGTAATTACCGGATCGGCTCTCGCCGGTGAAACTCAAACGCCACCGTGCGCCCCTGGTGAGACCCAAACTCCGCCTTGCTCTTCCAATGCGGTTGCCTCAACGGAGCCCGGTGAAACCTCGACGCCCCCACAGAGCGTCGACATCATTTCGCTCGGTGAATTGGCGCTGGATTTGCTGCTCTACTAACACGAGCACCTTAACTAAATCAAAGAACGAACGTCGCCAAGTTTTCTTCACGGCGACCTAAGTTACGTGTGTTTCGAATACTTCGAGCCCGTGCGAGTTGCTCGGTTGCGACTCGGGGGCCAAGCCGTGTCGGAATCTACCGTAGAATGGCGTAGCATAGACTGCACGCGCCAGCTTTGCAACCTCAATTGCATCGGCCCTTTAAGTAATGACACCACGCTGCTTAATAACTATCGCCACATTCATCGCAAAGCTATGGACATACGAGAAACTGAAGTATTTTCGATCGATCGTTCCATTTTGTCGCAATCGGCGTTTACAGCGTGGCTGGGAGGCCGATAGCTGTCATCAGTGAATTCTGGTTATACTCCGCCGCCAGTGCTTACGACTGATCGCAAGTGAACAAGGAGGTTTTGTGTCACCGGTGACGAACTACATGCCCACGCGAATCCCGCCGCCACAACCGCGCGTTAGCACAATAAAGGTCGTCGCAGCGGTAGTCGCGGTATTGTTCGCAGTGCTTCTCGGCTTGATCGTGTTGCTGCTCATTGGCGCAGAAACTGGTCTCGTCGAACTGATGATTGGAATGGTTTGCGCAATCCTCCCAGTGCCGATCTATGTGATCTTGCTGTTATGGATTGATCGCTATGAATCTGAGCCGCTATGGATGCTCGCCACAACTTTCTTTTGGGGGGCATTGGTGGCGATCCTTATTGCTCTGATTTTCAACACAGGGGTCGAGATCATTGCGATGATCGCGACTCACAGCGACGAAGTGGCTTCTCACGTCGGCGCGGTAATCTCGGCTCCGATCGTTGAAGAATCGGCCAAGGCTTTGATTCTGGTCATCTTCTTTTTCTGGAAGAAAGACGAGTTCGACGGAATTGTCGATGGGATTGTTTACGCCGGAATGGCGGGGCTTGGCTTTGCGATGACCGAGAACATTCTTTACTACGGGCGCGCCATTCAGAAAGGCCCCGAAATGCTGACAGCCGTTTTCATTCTTCGCGGCATGGCAGCGCCATTCTCGCACCCGCTTTTCACGAGCATGACCGGCATCGGCCTGGGGTGGTCAAGACAATCGCGTAGTGGTTTCGTGAAATTCGGAATGCCAATTCTCGGTTTCATGTTGGCGATTCTGATGCATGCAACCTGGAATGGATCGGCAGCGTTGGGAGACGGATTTGGGTTTTTCATCGCGTACTTTATGGTGATGGGACCTGCGTTCGTCGTGATTCTGATGGTGATTCACTTTTCGCTGCGACGTGAAGGTCGCATCGTCCAGGAATTCCTTTACCCCGATTACGCGGCAGGCTTTTTCGACCAGCATGAATACGAAAAACTCTGTTCTATTCGCGGGCGCATGGGCATGTCGTGGGACGCCCTTTGGTCATTAGGTTTTTCGGGCTGGCGTTTGCGGATGCGCTGCAATCAGATGGCGAGTGAACTCGCCTTTCATCGCAGCCGCGTCGCGCGCGGGATTGGCCGCGATCCCCAGGCAGCGCAGGCTCGCGAGGCGAATTATCGTTCGAGTTTGGAGCAACTTCGGCACCAGATTGCGCAACGTCAACAGGGCGCGCATTAAGGTCAGCGAAAAACGTTCGCGCGGCCGCAATTCTTGTCTTATACTTGCCGCGAATTACGTTTAGTGTGACCCGCTAAACTATCCCTTGAAGATCCAATTGCTACCGAGTTCGTTTGATGATGCCGGCCGGGCAACACTGGCTCAGCGCCTCACTTGTTTTCTAATTGACGACAAAGTTACCGTCGACGCCGGCAGCATTGGCCTGGCGTTATCCGACGCTCAACGCCGCTCAGTCCGCGACATAATCGTTACGCATCCGCACATGGATCACATCGCGAGCCTGCCGATCTTTGTTGATGATCTGTTTGGTGAGTTAACGGAACCAATTCGAATACACGCAACTGAAGAGGTTGTGGGCCTGCTTGAGCGCGACGTGTTTAATGACAACGTGTATCCAAGATTCGCCGAATTGCGAAATCAGCATGGACCTGTGATGGAATACGTGCCGTTCAGAGTCGGCGAAGAATTTCGCGTCGCTCACTTGCGAGCAACCGCTGTTGACGTTAACCACATCGTGCCGACCGTTGGACTGGTCGTAACCGATGGAAGATCGACTGTGGCGTTTAGCTCAGACACAGCGGCGACGGACGAACTGTGGTCCCTGATCAATAAGACGCGAAACCTCAATGCGCTCTTCATCGAAGCTTCGTTTCCTAATTCGATGCACGAGTTGGCAAAAGCATCTAAGCACCTGACGCCGCAAACCATGGCTGAGGAGCTGACAAAACTCAGTCACAACGGCATCGACATTCTCGCTGTGCATTTGAAACCTGCTTATCGACCGACGCTCCTCAAAGAAATCCACGCGCTGGGAATTAAAGGATTAGATGTGATGGAAGCTGGACGAGTCTACGAATGGTAAGGCGGCAAAGAGCAAAGGGCTAAGAGCAAAGTGTTTTTCACTCCTGGCCCTTTGCCCTTTGCCTTTGCTCTTTGCCCTTCGCCGTTACCTTGCCGATTCGAATTCCGTCTCGGTATGTTCGCCGACAAAATTCTCGAGAACTACTCGGCCACTCGGCAGTAACTGCTGCACGCGAAAAGTTCTCTCCGAACCATTGCGGCCCGGCATCAGTTCTGCCCGAAACACAACTTCCATTCCGGGACGCGCCCAAATGTTTGCATCGCGTTTCCCGCTTTGCTTTCGACGCGCACCATTGTTTCGAATCATCAATGCTCCAATCGCGCCGACGGCGCCGGCTGCCAATGCTATGCCTCCCAAAACTCGCTTCGTCGCTTTCTTCATGAGTAATCGTCAGCAGCAATTGTCGCGACAAATCGGGGAGCAATCAACTGCATTGGCGAGCAACTATCGTTCCCAATGAAAAAGCGCGGCCGTCCCAGGTGGGTCGCCGCGCCTTTTTGTGTTCTTGATGGTCTCTAATGACACAGGGGGTCAAGTTTTCCGGCGCTGCTCGGATAAATCGGCAAGCCGCTAACCGCGCGTTCAGCGTTCATCGCAGTGAATTGCGACCATTCAGAAGGAACCTTGTCTTCCGGAAAAATTGCTTCCACCGGGCATTCTGGTACACACGCGTCACAATCGATGCAGGTTTCGGGGTTGATTACGAGCATGTCGTCATCGACATGGAATGCATCGACGGGGCAGACCACTGCACAATCCGTGTAACGACAATTAACGCACGGCTCAGCGACCACATAGGTCATAAACGAATCATTCCTCCACGTGTGACTCAGTTACTGCGCTCGATAGAATTAGAGCGCGGCCATCCTAGCAGAGCCGCTGATCCTCGCGCAATTCTATTTTGAGCTTTCGGCTTTAGCCCGCCAGGTCAACACAGGCGCGCCACTCTTGAAGTCGTAGAACTCAAGATCCACTTCCGCAAACATCTTTGCCAGCAGAATTATCTGACCGGTGTGCATCGAGAAGTGTTCGACTACATGCATGATGGCAGGCAACGCGTACACTTCAAGTCCCTGGATCGTGAACCGATCTAACAAGCGGCCATCATCAAAACCGGCGAGCGTCTGATCGGCTTCGTGCAGCGTCTCACGCAAGCGACTGAGCAGCTCGTCTCGCGGAATCACATCACGTTGGGCAAACTCGGCGTCGCGATCGCGCTTATCTTCAGCGCTGCCTAGACCAACAACGATCCATTGGCGCACGTTTCCGCTGAGATGCAAAAGCAGATTTCCAATACTGTTCGACGCTGAGTTTGCGCGCCACCAAATTTGTTCGTCGGTGAGTAACGTGACGCAGCGTTCAATCTTCGGAAGATAGTCTCCAACCAGGAGTGAACGAGATTCTTTGAGGAAGGCGCTACCGATCGTGCTCATTTGTCTACCCGCACGCTTTCACTCTTCCGATTCCGGTGGACGCTTATGCTTGGCCTTGCGCCCCGCAGGCCTCGCCCTTTCGTCGGGCTTCGCATGCTCGATCGGATGTCCAGGGGGCGCAAGTGGCCGACGGATGGAATCAATGATAGACCTCTTCCGTCGACGCCGCTTCGACCGTGAAGATTTCATCGCTGGTGGAGAATCCTTCAGCGATGCTAAGCCGCAGCATCGGAAGTGTCAATGAGTTTTTAGCTTGGACGATGGTTAAAAAGCGCGAGGTTACGCTTCGTTCGGCTGGCGAGCACGAATGAGGTTTTCAATTGCTTTTGATGTTTCCGCGCGCTGTCTTTGCTGGAAATCGTTCACCCAGCTGGTGACCGTCGAGACCATGTCTGTCGGTCGCTTACGCTTGTTGTTTCGCGCTGAGCGTGCACTTGCTTTCTTCTGTACACGTTCTTCGCGCTTAATGACTTTAACGACTTTCTTTTCTGACATTTTTCAAGTTTCAACGTCGCTGCCCTGGGGCAGGTCGTTGCTTTCTGTGATTAGAATTAACGAAAACTATTGACGAAAGTTCCGATTGGAATTTGCCGTCTTTTCCGGGAAAGCACTACTTAGACGTTCAGCGGAGGCAGTTGGTTGCTGAACGTTAATTGTCTCTCGGGACGCAGGATAACACGGAGAGGCTGGAAAATGCCAATGATTATTGCAATTCAGGCGATTGCCGCTTCACCTGCATGTCCAGCCGCCAGAGTCTTCGCTGCGCTCGAAACGCCAAAATCCCCAGCACAACCAGCCCGCCGACGGCCAGGTAAGGCAGAACGCCTTTCACGGGGCGCGTTCCGAATTTCACGATTAGGGCGTTTATGACGATCAGCGCAACCCGCATTTCCGTCGGTCCAAACCAGCCAAAGCTGACCTTGAATTGCTCAGTCGTTGCCAGCAGCAAATAGGTATGGAACATGAGCGCGCTGAAAACACAAAGCACCAGCAGCATGTTGAAGAATGCGCGCTCGGGAATTAGCAACGTGTACCCAAGCAGGATCGAACAAAGAAATCCATAGTCGAACAAGTGATCCATGTAAAAGCCCCACTTGCACAAACCGGTGTCACGATACTTTCCGAGTTTTCCATCAAAGTGATCCGTGAAGTAATGCAGCACAATCATCACATTAACCATCCACAGCCAACGTAAATTCGATTTCGCCAGATAACAAAACCAGACGATGCCGAGCGACCAAAGAGGAGTCAGCAGAGTGAGATGATACGTCTCGATCCAACTCGGGATGCGTGGCAACACGAAAGATGCAAACCGTCTTTCGAGCGGCACCAGCAAACCAGAATTCGACTTCCCCGCCCCCGCAAATTTCTGCGGCCCGTAAACGCGCGCGGACCAGTCGTTCAACTGCACGTCGTCCACCACAGTTGCTGCCTCTTGCATTTGTTTCACCTCAAAAGACTCTTTTGGTAAGCCACTATCTCAGAGCAATTGGTGCGCCAGCCGCCCGCGTTAACACTTAGTGGTTTTTCTGCGTGAATGGAGTACGGCTTAAAATGACCTGGCAATATTGTTCCGACAGTTGTCTATATTCCTTAACCTGGTTGAAATTCAACCAGGCTAGATGAAGACCACGGACTGCGACGTGGGAATTTC
>Ga0105239_10002785_pt1 | contig 21897 bp, 17 predicted proteins | sample KBSC44metaG_FD_92761 | JGI IMG/M metagenome (GOLD analysis project Ga0105239, IMG submission 92761) | Corn rhizosphere microbial communities from Kellogg Biological Station, Michigan, USA - KBS C4-4 metaG | ecosystem: Host-associated > Plants > Roots > Rhizosphere > Soil | place: Michigan, USA... | reverse complement strand
GCGGCCCCAGCGGGGATCGCGGCATACGTCAACCACAGGCGCCAGCACGAGACTGGTGCCGCGTATGCTGGCTTGTTTGGCCGCATGCGTATAGATTTTCTCCAACAGATTTTTATCCCATGAGCAGGCGAGACCGATGCCATGCGGAAACACATCCACTTCTCTCGCAACCAGACCATGGTGTGCTTCATCGATATAGATAATAGGAATGCCTAGTCTGGTTTTGGTTCTGAAATAATCCTGCAGTTTGTTTCTGGCGTTAATGGTTTGCTCCATGGTTTCATCAAAAGCGGGATTCATCATGCCCATGCCATTTTTAAATAGCGAGTCCATAAGGCCGGGGTTATTGAACAGCTGGTCGTTTAATTTTGGTCTGCCTGCATGCATGGTTTGTAACTGGGCCACCTTTTCTTCGAGGGTCATTCTCGAAAGCAGATCGGCTACCCGTTTATTAACCGGTTGTTTGGCGTTTTTGTACACCGGTTGTTGGGCCCAGGTGTTTACAAACAGGCAACAGATACAACAGGTAATGACAAGCGTAGTGCATTTCATATTAGACAATTAAATGTTTTAGAAGAATAAAATGGCTATTGTCTCATATGGATGACACTTTGTATGAGACAATTATCGGAGTCTTAATGACGTAGGTTGAGGATCACTATGAAGGGAGTGATAATTTGAAGATATGTAATTTTTAGGAAATGGGGCGGTGTCTTTTGAGGCAGGGAGGTTATTGCCTGGGTCAGTGTGATTGGTGGAATCAGATAATTGGCTATGGCAAAAGGTCGCCTCTTAATGGAGACGACCTTTGTTTTGCGTGAGTGCGCTTCGACGTTTTTGGGGTAAGCGCGCCCGGGATTGGTTATTGAATGATTCGTGAAACGATTGGCGAAGGCTCTGCCTGTCCGTTGGGCCCGATAGCTATTATCTGGAACATATACTTAACTCCTGTTTGCAGGTTGGTAAATGTATATGAGGTTCCGGTAATAACTTTCTGAACCCATTTGGCGTCGTTGCTAACTGCGTCGGTTGTGTACTGGTGTATGTACGACCTGGCGCCGGTTACTCTTTTTTTGACGTGGGTAGTGGCCTGAGCTGGCGTGGTGATGTCAACCTCCAGGTTATCGATTGTAGCGAGCTTTTGAACGTTCGCTTTTTGTCGGGCGAGCGGAAAACCGCTGCTTAGCAGCTTTGTTTTATCTCCGTCGGCAACGCTATTTACATAGGTTGCCAGTTTCGATAATTGGTCGCGTAATACCGCCCGTTTGTCGTTTTTTATTGATACCAGTTTGCTGTCGCCATTAGCGGCCTGGTTGTAGGCTGTATGATAGTCTGTCAGTGTTTGTTTTAAAGTGGCCAGATCGGGGCTGGGATTGGGAAAGGTTGCATTGTTTGTCATCCCGTCCAACACCTTATAGCCTGTATTACTGAGGTCGCCATCGCGGCCCTTGGCATAATTGTCTTTGACTTTGTATGTAGTTGACATAATTTTAAATTTTAATTGTTTAATAATTGTATTTACTGTACAATCATTAGCGCTAATGAAAGCGACAACACCTTCCTTTACGTTTAACAATTTTACCGGGATCCTTCAATAAAATCGGTTATTCATATTAGTTGCTGTTATCTGTAACAAATATACTATGGTCTTTTACCAAAAAACAAGGGGTACGCCTGAAGTAGTGCCGTTTATGGTCATCTGTGCCGAAATACGTCATCTGTGCCGTTTTTGGTCATTTGTGCCGCGCGTGTTATTCTCCTTGACGAGTCTTAACTAACTGAATGTCAGGCTTTGCAAGCGAAACAGTTATTGTTGCAAGGTCATTCATGTACATAGTTTGCTGATCTTCCACTGTAACAAGCTGTTTCCTGTATTTCGCTTGTTGGTACAGGACTGCAATAGCCTGGGTCGTATGGATAGTTTATCGGTCCGGCATAGTTGCAACTTGTGTCATGTCCTTTGTTTGTTGGGCCATCATCGTAGCAGCTTACATCATATGCATTGCCTGTCGGCATAGCTATGTGTCTTTTACGGCAACATGCTTTGATTATCGCGATATTACCGTAGCAAGCTAACTCATGTTCATTGATTACCGGGATAGTACCGCAGCAGGCTGATTTATGTACTTTGATTGTTAATCCGGTACTGCGGTAGCCTGGGTTATATGCTTTGTTTGTTGAGCCGGCATCGATACAATCTATGTTATATACTTTGTTTGTTGGGGCAGGGTGGTAGCTGCCCGTGTTATATGCTTTGCCTGCCGGTGTAGCGTTATCTCTTTTGCGGCAACATGCTTTGATTATCGGAACAGTACCCGTGACAAGTTGGTTCGTGTGGGTTAATTATAAATACAGCACTCCATCCAGGCGGTTGTACATGCTTTAATTATAGATGTAGCATTGCAACGTCTTGTATCATATACTTTGCTTGCGGATGCAGGCTGGCACCGGCCTGTTACACAGCTCTGGCGCGAAAAAAAGGGATCGCAAAAGCCAACTCTTGCTTAATGGCAATAAACGAAGGATGCTCTGCAATAAATACAAGGTTCGCCCCGTGCATACAAAAGATGTACGTATGTAACAAGGGGTAGTGGTACAATTAATCTAACAGATGTTTAATTACTTCACTTCTTTCAATTTTCGTTTTATCGCAAAACTCAGTGACTGTAACAACGTCACCCTTTTGTTTACCAAGGGTCTTACGCATTTTTGCCAGGTAATGGCGGGCGCCTCGTGGTGATAAACCCAATATGCTTTGAATATCTTTGGGATAAATAACCTGCCGGTACGCCGGTTCATTCCGTAATGAATACATCGGCCTGTGCATAGGAAGTTTATTTCGTTCTTTTTTGAAATAATGCTGCTTTTTTCCGTGCTCCGCGGATTTTCTTTTTATTAGGGTAATAGTAGTGTGTCTTTTTCCTGGGGTAAAAGCTGTTTATCTCTTTACCGTATTTTATCTCGTGCCTCCGGATTCTCCTGCTTCTTTTGATTAATATCTCTCTTGATCTTTTATAGGCCCAGTCAAGGTTGTAGTTAGGCTTTTTTGCCATTTTCCGGTGATGAGGCATATGAAAGGTGTTAGTTAATGGATCAGTTTTATCCTTTTTTCGCTATGCCTTTGTGGTTTTATATTAGAAGAAGACTAACTGTGAGGGAAGTTTGAATATACGAAAAAAGTTTGAAAGTTCCACTTTCCGACTTTTTCCGCTTTCCTGGTTTTTTAATGCTTTTTTTCTTATTATTGTACACATACGCCTTAAATACTTTTCCTATTCCCGTTTTACATATCCTGTACAAAGTGCCTCTTTTGAAGACTACTCTGACTCAATGAACATGCAGGAAAATCAGGAAATCATATGGTTAGAGGCTTTTAGCGGCGGAGACCGGAAGGCGTTCAACGCCATCTTCAATCACTTTTATCCGGCAATCCGCTATTTTGCTGAAAAGCTTACGGGCAGCAGAGAAGAAGCCGAAGATATTACTATCGATACTTTTGCGAAGCTCTTTTTCCTTCACAGAAACTTTGCAACCCTGGCGAATATCAGGGCCTTTCTATATATCACTGCAAGAAACAGGAGTTTAGATTATATCCGCAATGAAAAAAGACGAAACTCGCATTCAAGTAAATTTTCCCTGACACATCTGCACTTAGAAGACGACAACTCGTTGCAGAACGAAATGATTGAGGCATCGCTGCTGAAAAACGTATACAATGAAATTGAAAAGCTGCCTCCCCAATGTCGTGAGGTTTTCAAAATGATATTTTTTAAAGAAATGAAAACGGCCGAAATAGCCAGGCAGCTTAAAATAAGTGCCGATACTGTTAGAAGTCTAAAAAGACATGCACTGAATCAACTACGGATTCGTTTGGGGCATAATGACCTGGTGTTGATGATATTGTATTTATTGGGGGTGTGGTATTGGGGGATGTGGTAAAATTTTTTGCACGATTTTACTACTTCGGAGTTTTAATATAAAGAAGGTAAGAAATTGTTACACGCTTATTTATAAATTACGATGCTAGCCTATCTTTTATAACGATTGCCTACTATAAACCTTATTGCTGGTTTAGGTTATAGCAAGTAACCACGCATCAAACCAGATGTAGCCGGCCCCGGCGCTGTCAATAAACAGGGGTATGTTGAACCAATTCATGGAGTTTCACTCATTAACCATTTAACCAATCAGGGCAGGGAAGTCATTTGTCCTTAAGGGAAGCCCTTTGTCCTTATATGCCCCGGGAATTAGCTGTCCACAACGAATACGTTGTTGGGCCGCGCGGGAAAGCTATGCAATCTGATAACTAAAATAAATAGACATGAAAACTAATATTAAGTGTAATCGCGGTTGTAATTTACGATTGGTTAGGGTTCGGTATTATATAAAAAAGGATGGAACGGTTGTATATGCTACTGCCGATAGGCCTTATCTGCTTATATTATATTGCACCTGTTGTAACTGGCATATACTTATTGAGGTTTCACATTGACTATCAATATTTTCACATCTTTAGGAATTGCGATAAATTTTGTATATTATTGTAAAGCAAAATGCTTAATGCATAACGCTTAATGCGTTCTGTTCGGCGTTAAGCATTCGCCCTAAGCATTGTCCTGCCTGATCCTATATTGCTGCCATAGGAACCCATGAAGTATCACAACTTACGTATATCCAGCCTTATTAAATAATGAAAGAACTGCTCGACAACGAAACATTAGTAGCTTTTGTACAAGGTGAGCAAAAAGGATTTAGAGGTGTGTTTAAAGCTTATCACACAGAGATCCGTTATTTCGCCTGGAAGCTTACTTCCGACTGGGAGGAAGCACAGGATATTACTATCGAAACTTTTTATAAGTTATTCAGACTGCACGACAAGTTTGCTACTGTAAATAACATCCGAGCTTTTCTATTTATTACTGCGCGCAATAATTGTTTTAATTATTTAAAGTCGATGCAGCGTAAAGTGAGTTATAGTACAGATTTTTCAGAAGCTCTGGAAGATCAGATTGCTGCTGATATACCCGATGCATTTTCACAACATGCCATTCTGGAAACACGGTTAGTTAAAGAAGTGTATGAGGCCATACAGGAGCTGCCGAATCAAAGCCGTGAGATACTAAAAATGATTTTTTTCGAGGGCTTGTCTGTAAGTACTATTGCCGAACGATTAGGTATTGCCAATGAAACTGTTCGAAGTCAGAAACGTCGCGCCCTCCATCTCCTTCGTTTGCGTTTTTCTGAAAACCAGCTCATGATCGCTGTCATCTGTGCCCTGGAGCTTCTTGACAGCACTTCTTTTCTTGATCAGACTCAACTATTCCGGTAGAAATAAAAAAAATATTGAAAATCCTTTGCACGCTTTTAAAATTTAGGTGTTTCTATCTTAAAGGCGCGTGTTAAGGAATTGTTACCTGATAAATGCGGCTTCATATTCACCCGGATATGATGCACACTAATTTTTTATGCCCGGATATAACGATATAGAATACATACAGGAACTGATCGCAAAGTATTTGCGGGTTGAATTAACAGATACTGAGAATGAAAGCTTACAACGATGGATCAGTGCTTCTCCTGAAAACAAATTGAAATTTGAAGAGCTTACTAATACGGATCAGTTGCTACAAAAGATAGCCGAGTATCAAAAGGCTGGTGCGGACCGTGATGGTGCGTGGCAGCGGATTGAGGATAGGTTATATGTGCAGCATAGAAGAGCGAGTTTGAGGAAGTTGAGGGTTTATGCGATTGCAGCGTCGGTTGTGTTGGTGGCGGGGATTGTGGCGTATTGGTGGGTGATGAGGGAGGAGGGGAGGAAGGCGGTGCCGGTTGTTGTACAGGAAAATAAGTCGCCACAGCAGGATATTGCGCCTGGTGGTTTTAAGGCGAAGCTAACATTGGCTGATGGATCAACGGTAACGCTTAATGATAATACGAATGGTGAAGTGACGAAGCAGGGGAGTATAGCGGTGGTAAACAAAGATGGAGGATTGGTTTACCGATCCAGTGCTTTAAAGGAGAATGCAACTGAAAAAGCTTTGGTATATAATACACTTACTACTGCGAGGGGAGAGACGTATGCAATAACCTTGTCGGATGGCAGTAAGGTGTGGCTCAATTCAGAATCGTCTGTTCACTATCCGGTTACTTTTAATGGAAATACAAGGGATGTGCAGATTACAGGTGAGGCATATTTTGAGGTGGCGCACGATGCCAGTAGACCGTTTAGAGTGGATGCAAAGGGAACGGTAACGGAAGTGTTGGGAACACATTTTAATATCAACACTTATGGTGACGAGCACCCGGTTGTTACGACGTTGTTAGAGGGGAAAATAAAAATCAGCAATCGGCAATCGGCAATCGGCAATTCTTCTACTTCGCCAACGGCGATTTTAATTCCGGGACAACAAGCTACATTAACTGGGGATAATAAAATAATTGTAAAAGATCATGCCGATACTGAATCGGCCGTAGCGTGGATGAAAGGATTTTTTGATTTTCATAATGCCGATATAAAGAATGTGATGAAGCAGGTGAGTCGCTGGTATAATGTAGATATTCAATATACAGGTGCTACTCCTGCCCAGGCATTTGAAGGTAATATTGATAGAAACATACCGCTTAGTGAGTTGTTGAGTACGTTGCAGCAGATGGGAAGTGGGATAACGTATAAGGTGGAAGGGAGGACGGTGAAGGTTGTAACAAATCCCTGAGAGCAAGGCGCCAAAAATATCCTGAATAAACTTTCTCGTAACGGACAGTGATTGCTGTACTAGTCTGCCATTCAATCATTAAACCACCTGCATATTTCGGTGAAATTGTGTCCGTGTTCCTCATTACACTTCTTACGCGATCAGATTCAGAACAGCGTTTTTGGAGTAGCCGATTCTCGGGTATGTGATTATAGTAAAGGAATAGACGTTCCTTGAATAATATAACGCAAAACATAACGAAAAGAACTAAGAATAAGTTTGAAGGCAATAAAAAGAGTATTTTACTTGATAGGCTTGTTGTGTAAAAGCATTTTACATGAAATCTTGTCACTTAATCCAGAATCGTACAATTATTAAAGTTTAAAATTATGAAATTATCTTATAGAATGCTAATAGGCGGGTTTGCAATTGCCCTGTTTGTAATTGCTTTAAACTATAGTTGTAAAAAAATGGTTACTATTGATCCTCCTGTAACAAGTACAACAGGGGACGCAGTGTTTAATGACGATGCAACTGCTATTGCCGTATTGACGGGAATATACTCAAGTATAAGTTCTCCATCATTAACATCTTCTATAATAGGATTAAATCTTATTACAAAAAGAACTGGCCTATCTGCAGACGAGCTAACTCTATGGTCTGGAGCAGGCTCAACTGATAAAGCTTATTATAAGAATGCTTTATTAGTCAACAGTCTGACTTCAGCTGGTGCAGAAATTTGGAATACGAGTTACCGTCTTATAGCTAGCTGTAACTCGGCAATAGAAGGCCTTCAATCTTCTAAATCTTTGACACCTTCAGTAAAAGAACAGTTGCTTGGTGAGGCTAGGTTTATACGAGCTTTTATATATTTTTATTTAGTCAATTTATATGGAGATATTCCACTAGTTATCACTAGTGATTATGAAATAAATAGACTTCTATCAAAAACGTCTAAAGAAGAAGTCTACAAATTCATGATCTCAGAATTAAAGGAAGCTAAAACATTATTAAGTTCTGACTATTTAAATGGACAACTTAAACCGTATCCTTCTACTACATCTGAAAGAGTAAGGCCCACTTCATGGGCTGCAACAGCTCTTTTAGCAAGGGTTTATTTGTTTGATAGCGATTTTGCAAATGCAGAATTAGAATCGACAAATTTGATAAATAATAATAAATTATTTAGTCTGCCACCTTTATCTTCTGTATTTTTAAAAAATAACAGCGAAGCTATTTGGCAACTTCAACCAGTTAACAAGAGCGGTTCTTTATATTCTAATACAGAAGACGGAAAATTTTTTAACTTAACTGCAGCTCCTGTGGGCCTTAATTCTACTCACACTACTTATTTGAGCCCGCAATTGTATTCTGCTTTTGAAAGTAATGATAACCGAAAGGTGAATTGGGTTGGTACTTATACTTCTGGCTCCAATACATACTTTTTCCCCTCTAAATATAAGGCGGCAACCGGAACTTCTAGTATTTCCAGTATTACAGAATACTTAAATGTTTTCCGACTAGCTGAACAATTTTTAATAAGATCGGAAGCTCGTGCTCAACAAAATAATATACTCGGTTCTCAAAATGATCTTAATGTTATTCGATTAAGAGCAGGCTTAGCTAGTACTGCTGCAAATGATAAAAATTCTTTATTATCTGCTATTTTGCAAGAAAGGAGAGTTGAATTATTCATTGAATGGGGACATCGATGGTTAGATTTAAAACGGACGGGCAATGTTGATGTAGTTATGAGCGCAGTTACTCCATTGAAAGCGAATGGCTCCCCTTGGCAATCTTATCAACAATGGTACCCAATTTTACTAGATGATGTTCAAAGAGATCCCAATCTTGCTCAAAATCAAGGATACTGATGAGAGCAAAGATAAAATCAATTAAGCGGGTTTGACGTTTAAGATGGGCTTCAACTTAAAAGACATTATGTGATTATTTTTTATAAAAAAACTTATTCTTGGTTAACCTAAGAGCTCTGAAATAAAAGCTGGGTTCTGCTGGTGGCAGAACCCAGTTGAATCAAGGTTAACTTCATTTTGACTGGTATCAATATTATTAACCTCAACTAACTAAAGGTATGAATTTTTATGCCAATCATGCTTTGTGTGTCTTCACATTTTCGCTTGTTCGCAACGGAGTTACTGAAGGCGACAGTGGAAAGCAAGCAGGCACAGCTTCAAAACTGTTCCGTTATATGAAGTTAACCGCTTTCATCATTTTAATTACCTGTTTGCAAACCAGCGCAACAGGTGTAGCTCAGCAAACTATTACTTTTTCAGGAAAAGAAGTAAGTCTGGAAAATGTGTTTGCTGCGATTAAGAAGCAAACCAATTACAAATTCTTTTTTAATATAGAGAGCATTCAGCATGCGCGGACGGTAACTATCGAAGTAAAGAACGCTTCGATAGAGCAGGTGCTCGCCATGGCGTTGAAAGACCAGCCCTTTACCTACACCATCAAAGGTAGAACTATATTCATCATTCAAAAAAAAGAGGAAGATAAAAGTAGTTCCTTGAGTTCGGTGAAGGGCGACCCTGTTACTGTGACTGGCCGAGTCACTGACGATCAAGGACAACCATTAGTAGGCGCAAACATAAAAATTAAAGGCACTAATATAGGTGTTACGACAGATAAAGCGGGTGTATTTAAATTAACCAACGTTGACGAGAATGCAACGTTGGAGATTTCATTTGTAGGGCATGAGACTCAGGTGGTGGCGGTAAAGGGAAAGGCTTTCTTGACGATTAATTTGGCGCAGAAACTCTCTCTCTTGGATGAAACACAGGTTATAGCCTATGGGACAACGACGAGGAGACTGGCGACAGGAAATGTGACTTCAATAAAAGCGTCTGATATAGAAAAACAACCAGTGCAAAATCCTTTACTTGCATTACAAGGCCGCGTACCAAGTCTAAATATAGTACAAGAAACCGGAATACCTGGAGGGGGCATTACGGTTCGCATACAAGGCCAGAATAGTATATCCTCTGGAAACGATCCTCTTATCATTATCGATGGTGTTCCCTATCCATCCGAAAACCTAACCACCAATCAAGGAAGCAGCATACTAGGAAATTCAAGCCTTATTCAAGGAATGCAAGGTTCTACGGGATCTCCTCTTAGTTATATTAATTCATCGGACATAGAGTCTATAGAAATTTTAAAAGATGCAGATGCGACGGCAATATATGGTTCGAGGGCCGCCAATGGTGCAATTCTGATCAACACAAAAAAAGGTAAAGCTGGGCAAACAAGAATAAATTTGAATATTCAACAGGGGTTTGGGAAGGTGGCACATTTCCTAGATTTAATGAATAGCCAGCAATACTTAGAAATGAGAAGGGAGGGTAAAAACAATGATGGCGAACCTATTCTTTCAAGTGACTACGATTTAAACGGTTTATGGGATACGACACGATATACAGATTGGCAAAAAGTATTGATCGGTGGGACTTCCCAATACGGTAATTATAATGTGAATATTTCAGGAGGATCTTCCACAATACAATATTTAGTTGGAAGTACCTATCATGATGAAACTACTGTTTTCCCTGGCCATTTTGCTGATAAAAAAGGTGGGATACATTTTAATTTAACAAGCGTCACAAATTCCCAAAGACTTCGCTTTCAATTATCTGGTAGTTATACGGTAGATAAAAATCATTTACCTGGTGTTGATTTAACCAATGATATTTTCTTGGCGCCAGTCGCACCACCGCTATATAAAGATGATGGCACCTTAAACTGGGCGCCTGATCCAAATTCGAATGGTAATTCGAGCTGGGATAATCCTCTTGCTAGGATTTATAACATATTTGAGAATAAAGCAACAAGTTTAGTAAGTAATGCTATTATAGGGTACCAAATAATACCTGGACTGGAAATTAAAAGTAGTTTCGGGTACACAAATATAAGCTCAAATCAGTTTTTAGCTAATCTTAGAGCTTCTCAAAAGCCGGAACTACTGCCGGTTTATACTAGGTCTGCTCTTTTTAGCTTTAACAATGCCAAATCTTGGATTATTGAGCCTCAATTAACTTATAAAACAGCGATAAAGAAAAATAAAATAGAGTTTCTTGTAGGTGCTACTGCGCAACAGAATGATAATGATGGAAAAGTCATAAACGCTTCTGGTCAACCAAATGATCAACAATTAAGGAATATTGGGTCCGCAGCTAGCCTTTCTTCTACGGCTGCTGATATTTCAACATATAAATATAATGCGGGGTTTGTAAGATTGAATTATAATTTTAATGATAAGTATTTAATAAATATCGCCGGTAGAAGGGACGGCAGTAGTCGTTTTGGAGATAAAAATAAGTTTCACAACTTTGGCAGTCTAGCTATTGGTTGGATTTTTTCTCAAGAAAAACTTATTATTAAATATTTGCCATTTTTAAGCTTTGGAAAAATTAGGGCTAGCTATGGTACAACTGGAAGCGATCAAATAAAGAACTATTTAACATTGAACGCTTATAATGCTTCTAATCCTGGAAATCCATATCAAGGTGTGGTTTCGTTACTACAAAATAAGGTTCCAAACCCTTATTTGCAATGGGAGGAAACAAGAAAATTACAGGGAGGAATTGATATTGGGGTTTTAAATGACAAATTATTAATTACGGCAAATTATGTTCGTAATCGTTCTTCTAATCAATTACTCGATTATAATTTACCCATTATAACAGGTTACCCAAGTGTCGCTACTAATTTTCCAGCGTTGATAGAAAATACTGCATGGGAGTTTATCATTAATTCTGAGAATATTCATATAAATAAATTTTTATGGAGGAGTAGCTTTAATCTAACTATTCCCAAGAATAAGCTCGTAAAGTTCCCTAATTTATCAAGCTCTTCATACAATTCGGTACTAATAGTTGGGCAACCTCTTGGCGTGCTAAAAACTCATCATTTTTATGGAGTAGATCCTGCTACTGGTATATTCTTACTAACCGATCAACATGGTAATCCGACTACTTCCCCAAATGATTCTGATTTAAGTGTCATGGTTTCACCATTTCCAAAATTTTACGGAGGCATTCAAAACACTTTCCAATTTAAAGGGTTCCAATTAGATTTTCTCATACAATTTATAAAACAAAAAGGATTTAATTTTTTTGACCAAGGTACAGCGTACGGTGCAATACCTGGGTATTTTAATTCAGGCAAGGGAAATCAACCGACTAACGTACTTTCAAGATGGAGAAAACCCGGTGATATTACAAATGTTGAACGATTTTCATCCGATTTTAGTGTTTATGGTTACGCTGGTGACTTAACTTATACAGATATCTCTTTTATTAGACTGAAAACAATTTCTTTATCTTATCAGATCAACAACAAAATAATGCATAAAGCAGGCCTTCAAGATGGTAAAATTTACCTTAGTGCACAAAACGTTTTTACTATCACATCATACAAAGGATTGGATCCTGAAAACTTAAACTTAACTAGCATCCCTCCTTTAAGAGTACTAACTATTGGGATACAATTGGGCCTTTAAAGTATTACAGAGAGTGTATAATAAATAAGTCAATACAGTTAAAGACCCGACTATTATGTATTGTGATATCAGAAAGTACCAATAATAGTAGTAATGGAGAATGATAGAGAGTTGGTTTAATGCAATTAGAGCTCGTGCGAAGCTCTTTATTAATTTGTCTTAAGTTAGGTAGTAAACACTACAGAAGAAGGTAAATCAATGTCTCAAGAGCAATTACGATTTGACTTAAATGTAGAGGTAAGGGGTGTTAGTAGTGACTATGATTTACAAACAGTAATTAATCGAATTGATTACCTTTCAATGTATATGAAACATAGCTGTCTGGTTTTGCATTCAGAGAATATTACCTTACAAAGCTATATATGCAGAAACTATTGAAATTGAGAGACAGCGATTTAATCGGATTGGAGCATATTCCGTTATATATGGACTACACATTTAGAAATGCAAGGTCTGATTTAATAGTACGGCCTGTCATTTAACTCAAAATCCATTAACATATTTGACTGATCTATTGCCTAGGATTAGGTAGAACGTAATCACCCGGCCAATTACAGGTATAAGCCTATACCAGCCGGGTAGAACCGCTTTAAATAGCTTTAATTAATGTTATCAAACCTGTATTTCTTTCTCAATAATATTTGGAACGGGATTAAAAAGAAGAATAAATGAAAAAGATATTTTATCTGATAATAATAAGTATACCAGCTATTGGGTTATCTCAAGAACCACAAGTTCATTTTGAAAAGGAGCTGACATGGGAACAAACAAAAGAAAAAGCAAAAGCTGAACAAAAGCTTATTTTTGTAGACTGCTATGCAACATGGTGTAAGCCATGTAAGGAGATGGATAAAAATGTTTATACTAATACTGAAGTAGGAAATTTAATAAATGGAAAATTTATTTCTCTAAGGCTTCAAATGGATTCATCCAAAATGGATGAAGAGTATATAAAAAGACTGTATCCTTTGGCTAGAGAATTTGCGGTTAAATATAAGGTTATTGCTTTGCCAACTCTTCTTTTTTTCGCACCTAACGGAGAAGCATTAGACAAAAAAATAGGATCGCAAACTGTTGCTGAGTTTATTGAGATGGTTAAAGAAGTAGAGAATCCTAATAAGCAGTTGTACACTCAAGTGAAAGAATGTAGGAGTGGCGTATTTAGATATGATTCAATGCCTCAACTTATTAATAAGTTGAGACAGTACGGAGAGGATAGTCTTGCCTCGGAAATAGCAAAGATGTATATGCATAATTACTTGGATAAATTAAATGACGGTCAGTTTTGTACAATAGATAATATACTTTTTTTTCATTATAATGCAAACATTATTACCTCCACTGATAGAATATTTTCATTTTATTTTAATAAGCCTGTAATAGTAGATAGTGTAGCGCAACGAAAGGGTTATGCTAGAAGTCGCGTTAATTATATTATAACTAAGAATGACATTATGCCTTTTATCAATGATGCAGCAAGAAAAGATGGCGATCCAAACTGGTCGGAAATTGAAAAGATAGTTAAGGAGAAGTATGGAGAAAGTTATGCAATAGTAAATGTCATTAACTCAAAAGAGAATTGGTATTATACAAAAAAGAAATGGGATGTGTATTTAAAAACGGTTCTTGATAGATGGCACATATTTGGCCGCAATGAATTTAGCAAATATGATTGGGGGTACTTAAATACTATTGCTTGGACCGCTTGTGTGCATACAAATAATAAAAATGTACTTAAAATTGCACTCAAATGGATCGATATAGGACTGTCAAAGGATAATAAGCCTAACGAGGCAATGTTAGATACTAAAGCCAATATCTTATACAAACTCGAGCATACCCGCGAAGCAATAAAACTAATACATGGCATCCTAGTGCTATACGAAGCTAAACTTCAAACGGCGAAAGAATCAGAGAAAGAGTATTATAAAGGTCTGATAAATGAATATCATGAGAAATTAATTATAATGCGTAAAGGAGAGGAAGTGAAATTGTATGATTAAAATTGATAAATTGAAAGGGTGGCATCAGTTTGTGTTTAGAGTAATCTGTTTTCGAACAACCTTTGAGATAGACTTTTAAATAACTGAAATGTTTTTAGTTGTTGAAGTTGACCTCATAAGCTATTGTATTTTACTCCTTAGCTATATCTCTTAAAAAAACAAGCCCAATTTAGAAAAGTAATTCGTAACTTTTATTAGGTTATTTGTCTGTTTGTTTTGATGCTTTATAAAATCGCTTAAGCTTTTTTGTACATATTCTAAAGGATTAATTTAATGAGAACCTTCTTTTTTATATCTCTATTGTTTGCTTTTTGGCCGGCATCATCACAAGTAAAAAAAGGAAATATTACAAAGCCTATAATCGATACTGGTATGCTCGGTAAGTGGCCTTACCTTGATACTAAACCGGCAATTAGTTCTGATGGCGGCCTTGCTGCTTTTATAATAGGTAATCAGCCTGTAAATAATAAGACCTTAGTTATTAGAAGTACTGTGAAAAGTTGGCGAAAAGAAATTTCTGCGACCAATATAAAGGACTATTTTTTTAGCCAGGATAATAAAAGCTTGATATGGATTAATGATGATTCGATATCACTTTTTTGTTTTAAATCAGATAGCTCCTTGTTTATTCCAAATGTAATTTCGTGTCGGTATCCTTTCTCAAACAAAGGTGAATGGGTGGCATATCAATTAAAAAATGATTCAGATGTTTTTGTTCTAAATTTTATATCAAGGGAAAAGATAAAATTGAAAGATGTAAAAGATTATTTTTTTAACAATACAGGGAATGCCCTAATTATAAGAAGACAGATTAAACTTGATAATTCCATTTCGACCGCTATCGAGTGGGTAAATTTGCCAAAGGGCAATTCCATTGTTTTATGGCGAGGAAATGATCATGAAATAGTAAGAAATCACTGTTTTGATCAATTTGGGAAGCAAGTTGCTTTTACTGTTCAAGATACTACTTCAAATGTGTCTAATACAATTTGGTATTATAAAGTGGGAATGGAAAAAGCAAGATTAATCGTAAGCAATCGTTCGCCTGGCCTATATAACAAATTAATTGTAAAGAATGAAAGACCCCAATTTAGCGGAAATGGTAAATGGTTGTTTTTCGGTCTAGCAAAATTACCTGATGATCGAAGACAAGATCCCAATTTTGCTAGAGTTGATATTTGGAGTTACAAGGATTTAATAATCAACCCTGCTCAACCAAATCCTAAGGATGTTAAAGGGGTAATTAATGTGATGGCGGATAGTGTTAGAATTATTGAAAAGGAAGATGAACAATTAAGTATACAATCTATTGGGATAACAGGCGATTATGCGATTATTAGGAGACTAAACACAGATGTTCGGCATAAAACAAATTCATCTTATTGGCTCGTGTCTTTAAAAAATGGAGAGAGGACATTATTGAAATCTGAAGGGAAATTCCCAATTTCCAACATTTCATTCTCGCCTGAATGTAATTGGGTTATATATTGGGACTGCGAAAAGAAAGGATATATTTGTTATGATATAAAAAGACATTCTTTTTCAAATATTACTAAGAATTTACCTCCAGTTTCAAATTTCAATGCAACAGGTGTATATAGATTTCCTGAATCAGATATTGCAGGGTGGCTTAAGGGAGATTCTGCTGTATTAATTTATGATCGGTTTGATATCTGGAAAGTCAACCTGTTTGGAAAAAAAGGACTTGTTAATATTTCAAATGGATACGGGGCAAGAAAACATCTGAAGCTAAGATTAATATACGAGAATGATTATTTAAATAGAAAAGTGCTTTATTCTGGAAATGAAACATTGCTTTTTACAGGGTTTAATACGATTAATAAGTACAACGGCTTTTATTTAAAAAAAATAAGTGAAGAAGGCGACCCCAAACTACTAACAAGTGGACCTTTCACATATTACAAAATAGGATCTCAAAGGGACTATGCATATACATTTGATGACGGCATGCTACCTGTTAGAGCGACAGACGTAGATGCGTGGATCATAAAAAGGCAAAGTGCTACAGAGTTTCCAAATTATTTTTTTACAACCGATTTCAAAACATATGTCCCTTTGACTGATCTGGAACCTCAACAAAAGTATAACTGGTTGACTACTGAATTGGTGACTTGGAAACAATTAGACGGCACTATAAGCCAAGGAGTATTGTATAAACCGGAAAATTTAAATCCTAGAAGAAAATATCCTATCATTTTTAATTATTATGAAAAATTGTCTCATCGACTCTATGAGTTTCCTATCCCATCTCTTTGTGATGGAGATATTGACATCCCATGGTTTGTGAGCAGAGGATACTTGGTTTTTACTCCTGATATTTATTATTCCATTGCTAGTAAGGGTGGTAAAACGATTGGGGAAGCTGCTCTAAATTCGGTTGTTTCTGCTGCGATTGCATTATCAAAATTGCCATATGTAAATAATAGAAAAATGGCAATTGTGGGTCACAGTTTTGGTGGGGGCGAGACAAATTATATTTTAACTCATTCAAAAATGTTTGCAGCAGCTTGTTCTGCTGCAAGCACTGTTAGTGATGAAATTAGTGCCTATTTAGGATTACTTTACCGCCGCGGAAAACCCTTTAATTTTTTTAGATTATCAAATGCAGAAACGGATCATGACATGATAGGTGCTACGTTGTGGGAGCGTCCAGATTTATATATAAAAGCTTCCCCGGTATTTCAAGCCAATAAAGTAAATACACCTTTGCTTCTAATGCATAATCTTGGAGATGAAACAACTAATTGGGAACAAAGTGTAGAATTGTATATGGCATTAAGAAGATTGGGCAAAAAGGTATGGTTGTTACAATATGATGATGGTGATCATTCGCTCTCTGGCAGAGACGCTCAAGATTATACTATTAGGCTAACCCAATTTTTCAATTATTATTTAAAGGATGAATTGCCTCCTAAATGGATGACTGAGGGCATTTTAGCTTATCTAAAAGGTTTTGAAATGAAATTTGAATTAGATTCTAGTGGGAAAACTCCTTAGGTAAATTTATTTGATCTTTGTTATTAGCTATGTTTGGGCTATCTATTTCGATCTACTTGGAATTGGAAAATTAGTTATATGCGTAAGAATCTTCTGGACATTTTCATTAGAGATTTACCAACTATGGCACAACAAGTAAATTCCATTATACAACGTAAAAAGTGTTGCACCAACCTTAGATTGGTGCAACGTATTCCTTCGACCAAGTACATCTTTTTAAAGAAGGATGTGGATGTTAGCTTAGCTCTTTAAAATCACGGTATGGAATTGACAGCGCACAAAAAGGTTAAAGTTTTCAGAAGCAAACAAGAGATTGAGCGGTTATTAGTAGAGCAGGCTCAAAGCGGCTTAAGCGTAAAAGCATTCTGTGCAGGTGTGCAAATTGCAGAAGGTATTTTTTATCACTGGAGAGAGAAGTATGGAAAAAGTAAAAGTGGTCAGAAGACCGGTTTTGCGCCCGTTGAAATTGTTCCTACTGAGGCAACGGCTTGTTTGCTGAAGTGGGTGGCATAAAGATATACCATCCGGTAAGCGCTGCCTATTTGAAAAAGTTATTGGCATGAGCAGTTTAATTTTGTTAGGTGATCACCGGTCTTACCATCTTTACCGAAAAGAAACTGATATGCGTAATGGATTCAGCCAGCTCTGTGGTATTGTTACTAACGAGTTAGGGCGACAGGTAACGAAAGGAGATGCCTTGATATTCATCAATAAACCGCGCACTCATCTCAAGATGCTGGTATATGAGCAGGGCGGGTTCACCATTTTCTACCGGCGCCTGGAAAAAGGAGCTTTTGAAGTGCCGGCTTTTAACCTGGATGCCCAAAGCATGCAACTAACGGCAAACCAGTTATATTTTATACTGCAGGGCATCACCCTCAAAGAGATTAAATACCGCAAAAGATATCAACATACAAAGACAAAAAGTGAATAATTATTATTGCATAGCCCTCCGGTAACGCCGAACTTAGGCTTATCTGCAGGATGGTTATGCAAAACACTTCATCACCGGATTATAAAGCACTGTATGAACAATCGCAACAAAGGATCGTTGCATTAGGCAGCAATTGCAACAGTTGCAGAAAATGATCTTCGGTTCCCGCCATGAGCGTTTTGTACCTGCAGACAAAAACAATCCGCAATTATCACTGGATATATCTGCAGACGCCGTAGCCACAGGCACCATTACTTCTACTCAAAAGATCGGCTATACACGTAATACGGTAGCAATAGAGAATAAACCAGTGCAGCATCCGGGCAGGATGAAGCTGCCGGAAACACTACGCAGAGAAGAAATTATTATTGAACCGGAAGTTGATGTTACAGGTTGCAAAAAGATGGGTGAAGAGATCACCGAAGTGCTGGAGTATGAGTCTGGAGAGTTATTTGTGAAACAATACAAACGGATTAAATACGCCCAACCGGATAATGCCGGTGTTATTATAGGTGAGCTTCCCTTCAGACCAATAGAAAAGGCAATGGCTGGAGAAGGACTGCTGGCACAAATAGTAATCGATAAGTATGTTGATCGCCTTCCCTTGCATCGCCAGATGCAGCGTTTTGAAAGAGCTGGTGTTAAACTGGCTTATTCTACATTGACCGACTGGGTAAGCAGTACCTGTAACCTCATTGCGCCCCTGTTTGAAGCGCTTAAAACAGAAGTGTTGCAAAGCGGTTACCTGCATGTAGATGAAACGCCCATTAAAGTGATCGACAAAGACAAGAAAGGTCAAACACATAGAGGCTTTTATTGGGTATACAGGATAGCATTAATAAGATCGTCTTTTTTGACTATCAGGAGGGCCGGGGTCGTGAAGGACCGATGGAAATACTCGAAAATTTTAAAGGCTACCTGCAAACCGATGGGTACGCGGCCTATGATGTTTTTGATAAAAGACAAGACATCACATTGATCCATTGCATGGCTCATACCAGGCGTATGTTCAATGAGGCATTGGACAACGATTATGAACGCGCATCCTATGCCCTTAACGAGATCCAAAAACTCTATACTATTCAGAGAATCAGTAAAGAAGCAAATTTAAACTTCGACGAATTACAAATTGTTCGAAAAAAGAAAGCCGATCCGATACTGAAAGGCATGTGGTTATGGATGCAACAACAATACCTGCATGTACTGCCCAAAAGCGCTATTGGTAAAGCGCTTGCTTATAGTTTGGAACGGTGGCATAAGTTATCAATTTACACTACTGATGGCCGGTTGAACATCGATAACAACCCCGTCGAGAACAGCATACGTCCGGTCGCCCTGGGCAGAAAAAATTATTTGTTTCCCGTGTGCCATGAACGCTGTTATAACAACAGCGATGCTTTATCGAAGATGAGAGAATCGGCCTCTCGAAGTCGGTTTACAGGAGCAGGCTTCAAACCACCGTATGCTGCTTTGATTATGAGTTAAGGTAGTGAGCGATACGGAAAAGGCAGTGTAAGAACTGTCAGGTATTCATGTAGGAGACGACGATGAGAAACCACCGATGAAATATCGAAAGGTAAAAGATTATGTCGAAACTGAAGCTTTGCGAATGCTTCAGGATAAAATCTAAGAGGAGCCTGTTTACTGCTTAGGTGACATACGGTACGCAGGTGGCGTGACCTACCTGATGGCTTTGATAAGGAACTTGAGAACCTGTCGTCAAGTATAGAGCTGCAATGAACTATACATGAAACAGCGGCGGACCAACTCGTAGTAGCGTAGAAGCACTTGTAATGAGTGCGGAGCGAAGGGGTTTGGGTTATCCAGCTTAATAATTAAACAACTAAGAAATTAGCAGGATTTAATGAAAGAAGCAAAATCAAAATCATTCTCAATTTCTAAACACTTGTTGCTTGAAGCATGGTTAAGAGTAAAGGCAAATCAAGGTGCTGCTGGAATAGACAAGCAAAGCATTGAATCATTCGAATCTGATCTTAAGAATAATCTCTATAAGATTTGGAATAGAATGAACTCAGGTAGCTATATGCCACCTTCTGTGAGATTGGTAGAAATTGCAAAGAAGGACGGTGGAGGAGTTAGAACGCTTGGCATTCCTACAGTAGGCGATCGGGTTGCACAGATGGTAATTGTTCTAATGATCGAACCGACATTGGATGCTATTTATCATGAAGACTCTTATGGATATCGCAGAACAAAATCTGCTCACCAAGCAGTTGAACAGGCAAGGAAGCAATGTTGGCAATACGACTGGGTTTTAGACCTAGATATTAAATCATTCTTTGACAGCATTGACCATAATCTGTTAATGCGTGCTTTTAAACGTCACATTAATTGTAAATGGATCGAACTATATATTAACCGATGGTTAGTAGTTCCTTACCAAACGATAAAAGGTGAATGTATTGAAAGAAGCAAAGGAGTACCCCAAGGTTCAATCATTGGCCCAGTTCTGTCGAATCTTTTTCTGCACTACGTGTTCGATGAATGGATGAGAAAATACGATTCGATGATTCCATTTGAACGCTATGCCGATGATGCATATGTCATTGCGCAAGCCTTCAACAAGCAACCTCTCTTAAATTAGCGCTACAACAACGCTTCCTAAATTGTAATCTTGAGATGCACGAAAAGAAAACCAAAATTGTGTACTGCAAGCGGCAAGGTAAAGCAAGACCGTATCAAATAAATCAATTTGATTTTCTTGGGTTTACTTTTCGGCCACGACTTGCAAAAGCAAAGAATGGAAATTTCTTTGTTAGTTTTCTTCCGGCTATCAGTAACAAGGCAAAGAAGCGTATCAGCGTGACAATAAGAAGATGGAATTTGCACCTTTGGACAGCGAAGAACCTTTCACAGCTTGCTGATATATTCAATCCTAAATTACAAGGATGGTTGAATTATTACGGTAAGTTTTACAAAACTGAAATGTATTCGTTGTTAAAACGACTTAATTATCGACTGGCACGTTGGTGTATGCAGAAATTTAGAAAATTGCGGTATCACAAACGACGAGCATGGCATTATTTAGGACAATTCGCCTCCGAGTATCCTGATTTATTTGCTCATTGGCGGTTCGGGGTAAGACTACGCAAAACGTTTGATAGCAAACATAGAAAGATTATGATTGGATAACGGGAGCCGGATGCTCTGAGAAGAGCACGTCCGGTTCTGCGAGAGGCTAGGGGTGAAACTCCCCTGGTCAACTCACCGGATCACACGAAGCTGCCAGACGAAGCGGTATGCTTTACAGCTTACTTGGCACCTGCAAAATGCATGGCGTAGAACCGTATAGTTGGCTAAAAAATGTTCTTCACAAAATAGCAGACTACCCTGTAAATAGAGTTCACGAACTACTTCCTCACCGCTATAAAAAATAATCTATACGAAACTTATATCGAATCTGCAATATGTATTTGGCCGTAGGCATACGGTGCAACATTGTGTTTGAAAACAAGAAAACCAATTCTTAGAATCGGTTTTCTTGTTTTAATTCCTAAATTAATCTAGTTTAATAAGACTGTTTTTTCTTTATTCAGCTTTTGTCCAAAATAGCTGTGTGCAATCTTTAACATTTACTAATGCGGGACATGAACCTTGTGATTTTTGGCGAGTAGTTGCATAATAAGAGGTTGATGAACCCGGAGGCGGAACAGGATCAGTAGTAGTAGTAGTGGAGTTTGCAAAAGAAAATCCACATGAGCCATCCGTTTG
>Ga0105239_10002783_pt1 | contig 21910 bp, 17 predicted proteins | sample KBSC44metaG_FD_92761 | JGI IMG/M metagenome (GOLD analysis project Ga0105239, IMG submission 92761) | Corn rhizosphere microbial communities from Kellogg Biological Station, Michigan, USA - KBS C4-4 metaG | ecosystem: Host-associated > Plants > Roots > Rhizosphere > Soil | place: Michigan, USA... | reverse complement strand
CTCGCGAGCGAGCTCGTCTCGCCGATGTCAGGCCACCCCGCGAGCGAGCTCGCTTCGGTCTCGCTCCGGCCGCCGCGCTCCGACTCCGGCCGGTCCCAGCGTTCGGAGCTGATGTCAGGCCACCTCGCGAGCGAGCTCGCTTCGGTCTCGCTCCGGCCGCCGCGCTCCGACTCCGTCGGATCCCGGCGTCCTCGCTCGAGCCCGATGGCCGACCTCCCCTCCGGGGCGGCCTTCGGCAGTCTCGTGCACGGCGTGCTCGAGCTGGCCGACCCCGAGGCACCCGATCTGCGCGCGGAGCTGGTGGCCCGCACCCGCGAGCAGCTCGACTGGTGGCCGGTCGGGGTCGACGCCGAGGAGATCGCCGACGGCCTGGTGCCGTCGCAGCACACGTCCCTCGGCCCGCTCGCGTCCGGGCTCCGGCTGGTCGACATCCCCATCCGCGACCGGCTCTGCGAGCTCGACTTCGAGTTCCCGCTGACCGGGGGCGACCGTCCCGCCCGAGCTCGCGCGGGCGTGCGACTCGGCGACGTGGCGGGGCTGCTCCGCCGTCACCTGCCCGCCGACGACCCGCTCGCGCCGTACGCCGAGCAGCTGGTCGGCCAGCTCGGCGAGCAGGCCCTGCGGGGCTACCTCTCCGGGTCGATCGACGTGGTGCTGCGCGTGCCGGACGACGCCGACGGTCATCGGTACGTCGTCGTCGACTACAAGACCAACCTGCTCGGTGAGCCCGGGACGCCGGTGACGTCGGCGGACTACGGCCGCGCCGAGATGGCCGACGCGATGCGGCACGGTCACTACCCGCTCCAGGCCCTGCTGTACTCCGTCGTCCTGCACCGGTACCTGCGGTGGCGCCTCCCGACGTACGACCAGTCGGTCCACCTGGGCGGAGTCCTCTACCTCTTCCTGCGCGGCATGTGCGGTACCGAGACGCCGGTCGTCGACGGCCACGTCGCCGGCGTCTTCGACTGGTCTCCGCCCGCGGCCCTGGTGACCGACCTCAGCGACCTGCTCGAGGGGACCCGGTGATCGAGCCGTTCGAGACCGACGACCCACGCGACCGCCGCTTCGCGCTCGGGATGTCCGGCGTGCTCGGTCGCTTCAACGCCTCGGGCGTGGTCGAGGCAGCGGACGTCCATGCCGCCCGTCGCATCCAGGCCCTGGCCGCGGAGCCCGACGACGACGTCGCGCTGGCGGTGGCCCTGGCGGTGCGGTCACTGCGACACGGCTCGGTCTGTCTGGAGCTGCCCGGGCTGGCCGCCGAGCCGTTGCCCCACGGCCTGGCCTGGCCGGGTGACGGCTGGGCCGCCCGGGTGGCAGGGAGCCGGGTCGCCCGGGCCGGAGCGGTGCGGGTCGAGGACGGTGTGCTGTACCTCGATCGCTACTGGCGCGAGGAGTGCCAGGTGCGCGACGACCTGGTCTCGCGGTTGTCCCTCCCGGCGCCGGCGATCGACGAGGCACGGCTCGAGTCCGTGGCGCGCATCCTGTTCGACCAGCGGTACGACGAGCAGCGCGCGGCGGCGCTGTCGGCGGCCCGGCAGTGGACCACCGTCCTGACGGGTGGGCCGGGCACCGGCAAGACGACCGCGGTCGCCGGGCTGCTGGCGATGCTGGCCGACCAGTCCGAGCGGCCGCTGCGGATCGCGCTCACGGCACCGACGGGCAAGGCGTCCGCGCGGCTGCAGGAGGCGGTGCGCACGGCGCTGGCGGGCGCGCCGTTCGCCGACCACCGCGACGCGGTCGGACAACCGGTCGCGCAGACGCTGCACCGGCTGCTGGGGTGGAGGCGCGGCAGCCGCAACCGGTTCCGGCACGACCGGCGCAACCGCCTGCCCCACGACGTGATCGTGGTGGACGAGACCTCGATGGTGTCGCTGACCATGATGGCCCGCCTGGTCGAGTCGGTGCGGTCGGACTGCCGGCTGGTGTTCGTCGGCGACCCGGACCAGCTGGCCTCCGTCGAGGCCGGGGCGGTGCTGGCCGACCTGGTGGCGGGGCTGACGCGCCGTGACCCACGCGTCGTGGCGGCGTTGACGACGTCCCACCGCTTCGGCCCCGAGATCGGTGACCTCGCCCGGGCCGTGCGCGACGGGAACGAGGACGACGCGCTCGACCTCCTGGTGGCCGGCGGCGACCACGTCGAGCTGCTCGACGCGTCGGACCCCGACGTCCTCGCCCGGCTCCGCGATCGCCTCGTGCGGCAGGCCGTGCGGCTCCACGAGGCTGCGGCATCCGGGGACGCGACGGAGGCGGTCGCGATCCTCGACCGGCATCGCCTGCTGTGCGCCCACCGCGACGGGCCCTGGGGCGTCGGCCACTGGAACCGACTCGTCGAGCGGTCCCTGTCGGAGCACACCGGGCTGCCGATCGGGGGCGGCTGGGGTCGGGAGTGGTACGCCGGGCGGCCGCTCCTGCTCACCAGCAACGACTACGGGCTGGAGCTGTTCAACGGCGACACCGGGGTCGTCGTCGCCACGGACGACGGCCTCCGCGCCGCGATCGCCGTACCCGGTGGCCATCGCGACCTGGCGACCTCGCGGCTCACCGACGTCGAGACCATGCACGCGATGACCGTGCACAAGAGCCAGGGCAGCCAAGCCTCCGAGGTGACGGTGCTGCTCCCGCCGGACGACTCGCGGCTGCTGACCCGCGAGCTGCTCTACACGGCACTGACCCGCGCCGAGGCGAAGGTGACCGTGGTGGCCACCCCCGACGCCGTGCGCCTCGCGGTGCAGCGAGAAGCACAGCGGGCGAGCGGCCTGGCCGCGCGGTTGGCCCACGACCCGGTCAACGAAACCTGACCGTCATCCGCCCTGGTTAGGGTCGAGGCATGCTGCTGCTGAGGGTCGAGCTGCCGAACGTGCCCGGGTCGCTGGGCCGTCTCGCGACCGCGATCGGCGCCGCGGGCGGCGACATCGAGTCGATCGAGATCGTCGAGAAGCGCGGGGACGGCACCGACGTCGACGACGTGCTCCTCGACATGGTCGAGGGGGTCATGCCCGACTCGGTGGTGTCGGCGTGCAACGCGGTCGACGGCGTGAGGGTGCTGTGGATCAGCCGCTACCTCGCCGGCGGCAACCTGTTCCCGGACCTCGAGGTGGTCGAGAGCCTGACGGCGGACCCGGGGATCGCCCTCGACCGGGTGGTCGAGGCGCTGCCGGTCGCGTTCCGGTGCGAGTGGGCGGCCCGGGTCGCGGTCACCGAGCGGGGCGTCGAGATCGAGTGCGCCAGCGAGGGGGCGCCGACCTCGATCGAGCTCGAGCCCGACTCCGGTCTCGCCCGGCAGACGGTGGGCGACGACCTCGTCGCGATCGCCCCGGTTGGACATGCTCGCGTGGTGGTCATCGGGCGACGCGGCGGGCCGGAGTTCCTGGACTCCGAGCTCGCCCGGCTGGGTCATCTGGTGGGACTGGCCGCGTCGATCGCGCGCACGCCGTAGGGGTCAGTCGGTGCGCTCCAGCAGGAAGACCGGGATCTCGCGCTCCGTCCGCTTCTGGTACTCCGCGTACGTCGCCCAGGTCTCCACCGCGTAGTCCCACCACTCGGCGCGCTCCGGGCCCGACAGAAGGCGGGCGGCGTACGTGTGCCTCTCCGCGCCGTCCTGCAGCTCGACCTCGGGGTGGGCGAGGAAGTTGTGGTACCACTCGGGGTTCTTGGGCGAGCCGCCCACGGACGCGATCGCGAGGTACCTGCCGTCGCGTTCGACCCGCATCACCGGGTTCTTCCGCAGGTGGCCGCTCTTCGCCCCGATCGAGGTGATCACCACGATCGGGTAGCCGGTGTCGCGCAGCGTGTTCGCGCGCTCGCCGCCCGACTCCTCGTACGCCGCGACCTGGTCGCGGACCCACTGCTGCGAGCTGGGGACGTAGCTGCCTTGGAGTGCCATCCGAGGGGTAACCGGCCCGCCCGCGCGCGCATTCCGGCACCACTAGGTTGTCCGCATGAGCGCGATCGAGGGCGTCAGCGAGATCTTCGACCCCGACCAGTGGGACGCCGTCCCGGGCTTCGACGACCTCACCGACCTGACCTACCACCGGGCCAGGGCCCACGGCACGGTCCGGGTCGCCTTCGACCGGCCCGACGTCCTCAACGCCTTCCGCCCGCACACGGTCGACGAGCTGCTGCGGGTCCTCGAGCATGCGCGTACGTCGAGCGACGTCGGCTGCGTGCTGCTCACCGGCAACGGGCCGAGCGCGAAGCACGACTCGTGGGCCTTCTGCACCGGCGGCGACCAGCGCATCCGCGGGAGGACGGGATATCAGTACGCGGACGGCGAGACCGCCGAGACCGTCGACCGGGCCAGGCTCGGACGCCTGCACATCCTGGAGTGCCAGCGGCTGATCCGCTTCATGCCGAAGGTCGTGGTCTGCCTGGTCCCCGGCTGGACGGCCGGCGGCGGCCATTCACTGCATGTCGTCTGTGACCTGACGATCGCGAGCCGGGAGCATGCGCGGTTCAAGCAGACCGACGCCGACGTCGGCTCGTTCGACGGCGGCTTCGGCTCGGCGTACCTCGCCCGGCAGGTCGGCCAGAAGCTCGCGCGCGAGATCTTCTTCCTGGGCCAGGAGTACTCCGCCGAGGACGGCGTCCGCATGGGCGCGGTGAACCGGGCCGTCCCGCACGTCGACCTGGAAGCCACCGGACTGGAGTGGGGGCGCCTGATCAACGGCAAGAGCCCGACCGCTCAGCGGATGCTGAAGTACTCGTTCAACCTGATCGACGACGGGCTGGTCGGTCAGCAGCTCTTCGCCGGCGAGACCACCCGCCTGGCGTACATGACCGACGAGGCCCAGGAGGGTCGCGACCAGTTCCTCGAGAAGCGCGACCCCGACTGGTCGCCGTTCCCCTGGTACTACTGACCGACGCATCCCACCACACCGCACCAGGTGACCCAGCACCCCCGAGGTCGACCACCCAACGCACGAGCGGTCGGCTCGGCGGGGTGACCGGCCCGCAACCGCGCCCGGATCTCATCCTCATCCGCCGCCGAAAGCCTCCGATACCCACACGCCATCACAACCTCCTCGAATCAGGAAGTGTTGCCAGGACGTGTTGAGACCACCCCGATGAGCGGTCGTGCGGGGGACGGCGACCCTGCTCGGCCGATCTTGGATCCGTGCCCGATGTCGGCCTCAGCCCAAGACGATGCCGGAGCGCTCGAGCTGGACCTCGGTGCGCAACCGCTCACTCTCCCGGTCGAGGTCGTCGTTCATTGCCTCCAGGTCCGTATGGACACCGAGTGCCCGGCAGGCGTCCAGCAGAGCGTCGTCGTACGCCGCCAGGATGGCGCGGCGCTGCACCAGGGGCATGCCCTCAGCCTGCGCCAGCGCCCGCGCGCGGATCCTGCGCAGGTCGGCGCTGATCCTCTCGATCGGCATTCCCAGCGGCGTGGGCGGGGGCGGGGGCAAGATCCGGAGCAGGCGCCCCGCCCTGATCGCCCAGGCTCCGAGCCTTGGGCCGTTGTAAACGCACCAAACCACTGCAATCACACCCAGTGTGATCAAGCCCAGCATCAGCACGCCGCGGAGCACACGTCGAAGGTAGGTCCACGGCATTGAGTCGGCAAGAGGTCGCGACCAGCTGCCGAACTGGCAGAACGAGTCCCGCCAGCCCGGTTCCAGCCGTCGCGCTGATCCCCGGAGCCGGCACTCTCCAGCTGACGAGAGTCGCTGCCGACCTGGAGAAGAGTCTGGACAAGGCGAAGAGGGACGAGCAGACGAACTGGGACACCCTGAACTCGGTCGAGGCGATGCTGGCGATCGGCGACGAAGCCGTGATGGACGCAGAACTGCTGAAGCCTGCTCGGCGGTTCGCGGCGAACCCCGCGGGCAGCGGTGGTGAACAGTCAGCGTCCTCCGACTGAGCGAGCCCAGGTGGCAGTCCTCTGGTCCCCACGTGGTCCCCCATACAACCGAACACATGCAACCATCCGGGGACACGGCGGGGTCTTCCCCTGGTACTACCGACGGGCCTCGCCGGCCTGCTCCTGGGTGACGACGTCGACCGAGATCTCCACCGCCGGAACCGTTCCCCGGTTCTCGAGCCAGTGGACCGTGTGGCGGTCCTCGGGCCAACCGACGCCCGGGCCGTACTCCGTGGCGACCCCGTTCCGATGGTCGGTGATCGTTCCCTGCAGCACGAAGACGGTCCCCGGCCTGCCCACGTGATCATGGACCGGGCCGAAGACCCCTCCCGGCTCGATGGTCACCTTGCGCATCCGGAGCCGGCGCCCTCCCAGGCCAGGGAGCTCGGCGCCGAGATCGACCGTGGCCAGCAGCTCCACCGTGACACCGTGCGGCTCCGGCGCCGCCTGCTCATCGCTCATCGTGCGTCCTCTCCGTGGACCGGTCGGCCGCGCCGGCCGGGTCCGTGCCGATGAAAGCACGTCAGGCGCGGGTGAACCCCGTCATCGCCTGGTACAGCGCGAGCCGCTTGGACTTGAGGGTCCCGGGCGCGTACTTCTGCTCCCAGCTGTCGTCCTCGCTGAGGAACAGGCTGGCGTCGAGCACCGACTGCGGCTCGCCGGCGGTGGCCTCGGTGACGCTGCGGAAGTAGTAGTGGTTGAAGATCCGGTTGAACTCGGTGGTGTAGATGTCGGCGGTCCGGCGGTCGCCGCGGACCACGACCATGTTCTCGTCGTTGTCGGTCGTCGAGGCGTCGCTGAAGTTGGCCGAGCCGGTGACCACGATCGGGTCGTCGCCCAGCGGGTCGATCAGCATGAACTTCGAGTGCACGTAGCTGACGTGGCTGTTCAGGCCGAGCAGGGCGGCGTTGGTCTCCCTCGCCCACTGGTACACCGGGTTCTCCAGGTACGAGCCCCACGCCTGGTAGACGTTGTTGCTGGCGTTGACCCGCACGAACGCGGTCGGGTGGTTCGGATCGGGCTTGTCCTGCTTCTCCAGCAGCATGAAGACGATGGCGTTCTGCGTGGTGTTGTCCGACAGCAGCGCCTTGAACGCCGCGCCGACACCGAATGCGAAGGTGATGCAGCCCTCTCGCGACGCGGAGTCGAGCAGGACGGCGTACTCGTCGAGCACGGTGGTGGTCCTGCGTGGGCTGAACACCGGGGTGACGCCGACCGGTACGGCGTGCAGGTCCGCCGGCACGGGCGAGAGCTGCTCGACCGCCGAGCGGAACGCCGCGTTCTTGGCGATGACCTGCGACCGCGTGTCGCCCGCGCGGCCACCGGGGTCGCTGGACAACAGGTCCCAGTAGCTCTGGAACGCGAGGGCGGTGGCCGGGTCGCGGACCCAGTGGCCGACATTGGTCTGACCGGCGATGCCGCCGAGCGTCAGGTTCGTCGAACCCGTCCAGACCTGGGTCGGCACGGAGCCCGCGGGGACGTGCACCATGAACTTGTTGTGCGCGATGTCGGACGTGCGTGCCTCACGCAGGACCACGCGGTCCATCGGGATCTGGGCCGAGGCGAGGAGGGCCAGGTTCTCCTCGCGCGGGAACGCGGGCGTGGTGGCCGAGCCGTTCTGCTTCGCGTCCACGATCAGCCGGACGTCGACCCCGCGGTCGACGGCGTTCTTGAGCGCGATCGCGGCCGGCTCGTAGGCGAACTCGTAGAAGCAGCCGAGCAGGCGGTCGCCGGACCGGGTCTGGTCGACGAACTGCAGCAGCGCCTCGTCGAGGTCGCGACTGAGCCAGCCGAGCGCCTGCTTCCGCCGGTCGGGGTCGAGGTCGGCGATCCGGGTGTTGCCGTACGTCTTGGTATAGGCCTGACTGCTCGCGACGCCGCGGTTGAAGAACACGTCGTGTCGCTCGCCGTACAAGGGCTCGGTGCGGATGGACAGCGTCAGGGGCGTCGCCGAGCGGTCGAGGTCGGACGGCGTGCCCTTGAGCGGGTGGAAGACGTAGCGGTAGCGGCTGTTCGGCTGACAGGTGAAGTCGTCCCACGTGAAGCTCTGGACCGGCTGGTCGTAGGTGCTCACCCGGGTGTCGGCGTCGGGGTCCGGGACCAGGGAGCGGAACACCTTGAAGCCGGGCATCCACGCGTCGGTCTCGGCCGCCAGGTCGTAGCGGCGTACGGCGAACCCGAGCAGGCCGGCCTTCGTCACGTCGCTGGCGAGCACCGCGAACGAGACCGTGTTCGTGCCGGTCACGGCGTACACCCTGCCCGCGGCCGCGGTGCGTGACCTGAAGCGCATGGCGCCCCTCCCCCGTTGCTCCGACGCTACCGCCGTGGTGGCTCCGAGTCGTCCTCCGCGCGGAGGAGACTCGCTGGGGAATGCCGCCGCGCGGGCGTAGGTTGCCGTCACGTGACGACGTCCTCCGCGCCGCGTGCCGCACGAGCCGATGTCGGCCTGCGCAGCGAGCGAGGACCGATCCTGCTGGCCGTGATGCTCAGCGTGGGCCTGGTCGCGATCGACTCGACGATCCTCGCCACCGCCGTCCCGTCCGTGGTCTCCGACCTCGGCGGCTTCACGTCGTTCCCGTGGCTGTTCTCGATCTACCTGCTCGCGCAGGCGATCTCCGTGCCGCTCTACGGCAAGCTCGCCGACCTCTACGGACGCAAGCCGCTGATGTTGCTCGGAGTCGGCCTCTTCGTGCTCGGCTCGCTGCTCTGCGGCCTCGCGTGGGGGATGACGTCGCTGATCGTCTTCCGGCTGGTCCAGGGGCTCGGAGCCGGCGCGATCGCCCCGATCGGGATGACGATCCTGGGCGACATCTACACCCTGCAGGAGCGTGCGGTCGTCCAGGGCTACCTGGCCAGCGTCTGGGCGATGGCGGCCCTGGTCGGGCCCACCCTCGGCGGCGTCTTCTCCGACACCATCGGCTGGCGGTGGATCTTCTTCGTGAACCTGCCGCTCGGTGCGGCGGCGGGCTGGGTGCTCTGGCGACGGTTCTCGGAGGCGATCGAACGCCGTCGCCACCGCATCGACTACCTGGGCTCGTCGCTCCTGGGCGTGGGCGGCACGCTGCTGCTGCTCGCGCTGCTCGAGGGTGGCGTGGAGTGGGCCTGGGACTCGGGCATGAGCATCCTGCTGTTCGCCGGGTCAGCGGTCCTGCTGGTCGCGTTCGTCCTGGTCGAGCGGCGGGCGGCCGAGCCGGTCCTGCCGCTGTGGGTGTTCCGGATGCGGGTCCTCAACGTCACGAACGCCGGCTCGCTCGTGGTCGGCATCCTGCTGATGGGGCTCTCGTCCTACGTGCCGCTGTACTCCCAGCGGGTGCTCGGCACCGGCGCTCTCGTGGCCGGACTCGCGCTGGCGGCGATGACCATCGGCTGGCCGATCGCGGCGGCGACCGCGGGTCGGCTGTACCTGTCGATCGGCTTCCGCGCGACGCTCTCGATCGGAGCGGTGGTGGCGGTGGCCGGCTCGCTCATCCTGCTCACCGTCGACGGCGACAGCTCCGTCTACCACCTCGCTCTCGCCTGCTTCGTGATGGGACTCGGCTTCGGGTACGTCGCCAGCCCGGGCGTCGTCGCGGCGCAGACCGCGGTCTCGTGGTCGAGCCGTGGGGTCGCGACGGGTGCGAACATGTTCGCCCGGTCGGTCGGCAGTGCCGTCGGTGTCGCCGTCTTCGGGGCGGTCGTCAACAGCTACGTCAGCAGCCGGCTCGACAGCTCCGACCCCGACATCGAGCACGTCTCCGCGGGGATCCTCGAGCCGGCCATCCACGACGTGTTCCTGGTGACGGTGTGCATCAGCCTCGCGCTGCTCGTGGTCGGGTTCCTGATGCCCTCGCGGGTCACCGAGGCGGATCCGATCGCCTGACCTGTCACTGCGCTCCGCCTCGATCAGCGCGCGGGCTCATGGACGTGGCACTCGGTGATCTGCGCGCCCGGAGCCTCAGGACGGGTCGCCGAGCTCCTCCAGCCAGGGGGCGTGCTCGGGCTCGGCGTCGTCGAGGGCCGAGCCGAGGCTGCGGCCGGTCAGTCCGGCCGCGGCCACCACGTCGAGGACGCCGCGGGTGAGGGCGATCCGGTCGAGGTCCGGTGCGGGGCCGTCGTCGACGCCGTCGCGCTCGTCGGCGAACCCGTCGTGCATCAGGACCACGCAGCCGGCCGGGTCGCGGGCGCGCAGCTCGGCCAGGTACTCGTCCTGCTCGAGCGCCTCCCAGTCGCGGCAGGTGACGCTCCAGAGCACCGGCATGAGGCCGGCGGTACGAGCGGCACGCCACGAGTCCCGGCCCTGTGCGCCGTACGGCGGGCGCGACCATCGCACCGGGACCCCGGCGAGGTCCTCGAGCTCGGCCTTGGCGTCGCGGAAGCGGGCGGGCATGGTCCGAGGTGGCAGCGTCGTCAGCCGCCGGTGGTCGGGACCGTGCAGCCCGATCTCGTGGCCGGCGGCCAGCACCTCGTGCAACAGGCCGAGGTGCGGGCGCACCCGGGTGAGCAGCACGAAGAACGTCCCGGTCGCGCCCGCCTCGGCGAGCAGCGGCAGCAGCCGATCGGTGACGCCGGGGGTCGGGCCGTCGTCGTAGGTGAGCACCGCCGACCTGGCGGGCCGGCGCAGGGCGACCACGGAGCTCCCGTCCGGCTCGGATCGGGAATCCATCGGCGGCGCCCTCACGGGGCGGGGTCGCTGGGGAGCCGACCGTGGATGTGGCAGTCCTCTCGGACCTCGCTGGCGGGTACGGCGTACGCCGAGCGGGTGGTGCCCTCGTAGACGAAGCCGGCGGACTCGGCCACCCGGCAGGAGGCGACGTTGTGCACCGAGTGCTCGAGCTGGACGCGCATCAGGCCGCGGGACTCGAACGCCCAGCGGGTCACCGCGTCGACCATCTGGCGTGCCACACCTCGACCGCGCGCGGACGGCAGGACGCGGTAGCCGATCTTGGCGACCCGGTCGTCGGCGTCGATGGCGAAGAGGCTGACGTTGCCGACCATCCGCAGCGACCCACGGTCCACCGCGTGCCACGTGGCGTGCGTGCCCTCGGACCAGTCGGCACCGTCGCGGCACCAGGCGGCGGCCGTCTCGATGTCTGGGCAGTCGCGCGCCGGGTTCCAGAGCCTCACGTCCGGGTCGTTGATCAGCTCGAACGCCTCGGGCGCGTCCTCGACCGCCGGCGGCCGGATGATCAGGTCGGTGGTCTCGAGACGCTCCACGTCGACACCCTAGGCCGAGCGGACGCGCCCGGTCAGGTACGCCGGAGCAGGACGCCGGCATGCGGCGGCAACGCCAACCCCGAGCGGTCGAAGGTGCCGGGCGTCGGCGTCGTGAACAACAGCCGCCCGGACTCCGGCAGGGTCGCGTGCGTCGTCCCGAAGTTCACCGCGATCAGCAGCCCGCCGCGCCGCAGTGTGAACACGCGCGTCTCCTCGTCCGCCGTGGCCGACAGCGACGCGAAGGACGGGTCCGTCAGCTCGGGCAGGGACCGGCGCAGGGAGGCCAGCGACCGGTAGCTCGCCAGCAGCCGGGCGTGCCGCCCCTCCGACAGCTCCGACCAGTCCAGCCTGGACCGCTCGAACGTCGCCGGGTCCTGCGGATCGGGCACCTCCGCGGCACCCCACCCCATCCGCTCGAACTCCACGACCCTGCCCTCGGCGGTGACCCGCCCGAGGTCCGGCTCGGGGTGGGAGGTGAAGAACTGGAACGGCGTGGAGGCCGCCCACTCCTCACCCATGAACAGCATCGGCGTGAACGGTCCGCACAGCGTGAGCAGCGCCGCGCACGCCAGCTGGTCGTCGTCGAGGTGCTCGGTCAACCGGTCGCCGCGTGCCCGGTTGCCGATCTGGTCGTGGTCCTGGCTGCACACGACCAACCGCCAGGTCGGCATGTGTGCGGTGTCCACGGGCACGCCGTGGTCACGACCCCGGAACGACGACCACGTGCCGTCGTGGAAGAACCCCTGCTCGCACACCTTCGCCAGCGCCGACAGCGGCTCGAAGTCCGCGTAGTAGCCGACCGTCTCCCCGGTCAGCGCGACGTGGAGCGCGTGGTGGAAGTCGTCGCTCCACTGCGCGTCGAGCCCGAGGCCGCCGCCCTCGCGCGGCCTGACCAGGGTGGTGTCGTTGAGGTCCGACTCGGCGATCAGGGTGAGCGGCCGCCCGAGGTGGGCCGAGAGCGCGGCGGTCTCGATCGCCATCTCCTCGAGGATGTGCACCGGCGAGGAGTCCGAGAGCGCGTGCACGGCGTCCAGCCGCAGCGCGTCGACGTGGTAGTCGGCGAACCACATGTGCACGTTGTCGAGGATGAACCGGCGCACCTCCGCCGAGCCTGCGCCGTCCAGGTTCACCAGGTCGCCCCACGTGTTGCGGCCCTGCTTGAGGTACGGCGCGAACATCGGCAGGTAGTTCCCCGACGGCCCGAGGTGGTTGTGGACGACGTCCTGCACGACGCCCAGCCCCGCGGCGTGGCAGGCGTCGACGAAGCGCTGGTACGCCGGTGGCCCGCCGTACGGCTCGTGGACGGCGAACCAGTCGACGCCGTCGTACCCCCAGTTCCACACGCCGTTGAAGGCGTTGACCGGCATCAGCTCGACCAGGTCGACCCCGATCGAGCGGAGGTGGTCGAGCTGCTCGATCGCGGAGTCCAGGGTGCCGCCGGGTGTGAATGTGCCGACGTGCAGCTCGTAGATCACCGACCCGGGCAGCTGCCGCCCGGTCCAGGCGCCGTCGGTCCACGCGAAGGACGAGGGGTCGTAGGTGCGCGACAGCTCGTGGACGCCACCGGGCTGCCGGCGCGACCTCGGATCCGGGTAGCGATGGTCGTCGTCGTCGAGGAGGAAGGCGTAGTCGGCGTCCGGCTCGAGCGCTCGTGGCGGCAGCTCGACCGGCGCCCACCAGCCGTCGATGCCGCGCCGCATCTCGATCACGGCATCGCTGCCCACGACGTCCAGCCGCACGCGGTCGCGAGCCGGAGCCCACACGGAGAACGGGCCGTGCGTCCCGGTCCAGGCGCTCACGACAGCTCCCGCATCAGCAACGCGACCGGGTAGTCGGCGAGCAGCTCGTGGAGGGGCGCGTCGCCGGCGTACTCGCGTCCGGTCAGGAGGTCGGCCCACGCGCCGGCGGACAGCGGGAGCACGGTCTCGCCCCAGCCGCGCGCGGCCAGCCCGGCCGGCAGTCGGGTCGCCACCGTGAGCGCGCCGCCGCGGTCGAAGGCGAGCACGTGCTCGGCGGCCCCGCCGCGGGCGTGGACCGGGAGGTACTTCGTGAACCGCTGCGGCTGGTTGCGGCGCAGCGTCAGGGCGGTCTGGGTCACCAGCAGCTTGGCGTGCCCCCGGTCCTCGGCACGGGAGGTCAGCGGGGGTCGCTCGCCCGCGAGAACTCGGGCCAGCAGCTGGCGACGTACGGCGAGGTCGACCGGGCGCCGGTTGTCCGGGTCGACCAGCGACTGGTCCCACAGCTCGCTGCCCTGGTACACGTCGGGCACGCCCGGCATGGTCAGCGCGATGAGCTTGGCCGAGAGGCTGTTGCTCCAGCCCGGTCCCGCGACGAGCTGCAGCAGGTCGGCGAGGACCGCGACGACGGCCGGGTTGTCGAAGGCGGAGTCGACGGCCGCGTGCACAGCGCCCTCGTACGCGGCGTCGGGGGAGGTCCAGCTCGTCCGGTCGCCGGCCTCACGCATCGCCTTCTCGGCGTACCCGTGCAGCCGCTCGCGGGAGGCCGGCCAGGCGCCGAGGACCGCCTGCCACAGCAGGTTGCCGAACGACGCGTCGGGCAGCGGTGCCAGCGAGAGCAGGGTGTCGACGGCGCCGGCCCAGCGGTCCGGGACCTCGGCGAGGGCGGCGATCCGGGCGCGGACGTCCTCGCCCCGCTTGGTGTCGTGCGTCGACGTGGTCGTCATCGCATGCGGCCACGCCCGCTGACGCCCGGCCATCGCCGCATGGAACTCGTCGACCGTGATCGACCACTCGCTGGGGTCGCCACCGACCTCGGTCAGCGAGGTGAGCCGGGAGGTCCGGTAGAACGCGCAGTCCTCCACGCCCTTGGCCATCACCGCGCCACTGGTCTGCTGGAACCGCAGCGCGGCCGGGTGTGCCGGATCACCCAGCACCGGCTCCAGGCCGTCGAACGTCGCGGTCAGGTCGGGCCTGCGCCGCCGAGCATCGGTGAACGCCGCGGCGAGGTGCTCGCGCCCCTCCGGGAGGTAGGAGCGATAGACCGGGAAGCAGGCGAGCAGCTCCGCCAGCGCGTCGACGAGTACCGATGGTCGAGGAGCTCGCTCTGCGTCGGTCTCGGGACGACCCGCCGCGACGACCTCCCGCGCCAGGCGCCGTACCTCCGAGCCGAGGATCCCGTCGGCCACCGCCCGCTTCGTGTCGTGGACCAGCTCGTGCCAGTCCAGGGCCGAGCCGCGCAGTCGGGTCTCCAGCGCGGTCAGCGGCGCCTGACCCGCCGGGTCGGTGAGGAGGCGGTCGACCAGGCCGAGGACGTCGTACCCCGTGGTGCCGGCGGTGGCCCAGGACCTCGGCAGTGCCTCTCCCGGCTCGAGGATCTTCTCGACCAGGACGTAGCGGCCACCGGTGAGCTCGCCCAGGTCGTCGAGGTACGTCGCAGGGTCGCGGAGGCCGTCGGGGTGGTCGACGCGCAGCCCGTCGACGAGCCCCTCGTCGCACCAGCGCCGGATCTCGACGTGAGAGCCGTCGAGCACCGACCGCTCCTCGACCCGGATCCCCGCCAGGGTGCTGACCGCGAAGAACCTCCGGTAGTTGAGCCCGGTGTCGGCCACGGTCCAGTGGGCGAGCTCGTAGTGCTGCTCGTCCAGCGCCGTCGTCCCGGGCGCGAGCGGGAAGACGTGGTCGTGGTACCGCACGACTCCCTCGGTGGTGTCGATCGCGATCGCCGAGCCGCCGTCGTCACCGAGCACCGGGATGCGGACGCGTCCTCGTCCGGCGGCCCAGTCGACGTCGAACGCGTGGGCGTGCGCCGACTCCCGCCCCCGACGCAGCAGGTCCCACCACCAGGCGTTCTCGCGCGGGGTCGCGACGCCGACGTGGTTGGGCACGATGTCGACGAGCACGCCCATCCCCAGCCGCTGCGCCTCGGTCGAGACCGCGGCGAGTCCGTCCGACCCGCCCCGGTCGGGGTCGACCAGCGAGTGGTCGACCACGTCGTACCCGTGGTCGCTCCCGGGTTCCGCCTTCAGCAGTGGCGAGAGGTAGACCCAGTCGACGCCGAGGTCGTGCAGGTACGGCAGCGTCGCGGCCGCATCGTGCAGCGTGAACCGTGCGTTGACCTGGAGCCGGTAGGTGCTGGTCGGGACGCGCATGGTCAGGACGAGCTCTTGCTGCTCTGCTCCTGTGCGGCGACGGATGCGGCCGCCGAGGTGTCGGGAGCGACGACGGGGGCCGTGTGCTCGCGCAGCACCAGCACGCTCCGTCCCGAGACCTTGGACCTCACACCGGCCCTGATCGCGCCCTTGCGGCGACGCACGGCTCCGGTGTCGATCACGACGTCCCAGGCCGCGGCGTACTCCTCGGGCGGCAGGGTCAGGGGTACGTCGTCGCCGGCGGCGTTGAAGTACAGCAGGAAGTGGTCGTCGACGACGTCCTGCCCGCGAGCGTCCGCACCGGCGATGCCGTGGCCGTTGAGGTACATGCCGATCGACCGGGCGTCGGGCGCCGACCAGTCCGCCTCCTCCATCGGCCGGCCGTCGAGGTGGAGCCAGACGATGTCGTTGAGCCGCTCGCCCTCGCCGGTGCTGGTGCGGGCCGACGTCCCGGTGAAGAAGCGGCGGCGCCGGAACGTCGGATGGTCACGTCGCAGCTTGGCGACGTCCGCGGTGAACTCCATGAGCGGCTCGTCGACGTCGTCCCAGTGCAGCCAGGAGATCGGGCCGTCCTGGGCGTAGGTGTTGTTGTTGCCGTCCTGGGTGCGGCCCACCTCGTCGCCGTGCAGCACCATCGGCACGCCCTGGCTGAGCAGCAGGGTGGCCAGGAAGTTCCGTTGCTGTCGCGCCCGCAGGGCCAGGATCTCGGGGTCGTCGGTCGGACCCTCGACGCCGTGGTTCCACGAACGGTTGTGGCTCTCCCCGTCGTTGTTGCCCTCGCCGTTGGCGTCGTTGTGCTTGTCGTCGTACGACACGAGGTCGCGCAGCGTGAAGCCGTCGTGCGCGGTGACGAAGTTGATCGACGCGACCGGCCGGCGCCCGGACTGCTCGTAGAGGTCGCTCGACCCGGCCAGCCGGCTGGCGAACTCGCCCAGCGACGGCTCGCCGCGCCAGAAGTCGCGCACGGTGTCGCGGAACTTCCCGTTCCACTCGGTCCACTGCGGCGGGAAGCCCCCCACCTGGTAGCCACCCGGGCCGACGTCCCACGGCTCGGCGATCAGCTTCACCTGGCTGACGACCGGGTCCTGCTGCACGAGCTCGAAGAACGTCGACAGCCGATCGACGTCGTAGAACTCGCGGGCCAGCGCGGAGGCGAGGTCGAAGCGGAAGCCGTCGACGTGCATCTCCATCACCCAGTACCGCAGCGAGTCCATGATCAGCTGCAGCGAGTGCGGATGGCGCACGTTGAGGCTGTTCCCGGTGCCCGTGTAGTCCATGTAGTAGCGCGGGTCGTCCTCGACCAGCCGGTAGTACGCCGGGTTGTCGAGGCCCTTGAAGCTCAGCGTCGGCCCGAGGTGGTTGCCCTCGGCGGTGTGGTTGTAGACGACGTCCAGGATCACCTCGATCCCGGCCGCGTGCATGGACCGGACCATCGACTTGAACTCCTGCACCTGCTGGCCGAGCTGGCCCGCCGCGGCGTAGTCGGCGTGCGGGGCGAGGAAGCCGAGGGTGTTGTAGCCCCAGTAGTTGCGCAGTCCCTTGTCGAGCAGCGTGCTGTCCTGCACGAACTGGTGCACCGGCATCAGCTCGATCGCGGTCACGCCGAGCCGGGTCAGGTGCCGGACGACGGACGGATGCGCGAGCCCGGCGTACGTGCCGCGCTCGTCCTCGGGGACGTCGGGGTGGAGCTCGGTCAGCCCCTTGACGTGCGCCTCGTAGATCAGGCTCTCGTGGTACGGCGTGTTGAGCCTGCGGTCGCCCTCCCAGTCGAAGAACGGGTTGATCACCACGCCGAGCATCATGTGCGGCCCGGAGTCGTCGTCGTTGCGCGAGTCCGGGTCGCCGAAGTCGTAGCCGTACAGCGACTGGTCCCACACGATGTCGCCGACGGTGGCCTTGGCGTAGGGGTCCAGCAGCAGCTTGGCGGGATTGCCCCGTAGCCCGTGCTCGGGTTCGTAGGTGCCGTGGACCCGGTAGCCGTAGCGCTGACCCGGCTGCACCGACGGCAGGTAGCAGTGCCAGACGAACGCGTCGACCTCGGTCAGCGGCACCCGGACCTCGTTCCGGGCGTCGTCGAACAGGCACAGCTCGACCTGCTCGGCCACCTCGCTGAAGATCGCGAAGTTGGTGCCGACGCCGTCGAACGTCGCCCCCAGCGGGTACGCCGTACCCGGCCAGACCTCCACGCGCTGCCTCCCGGTCGTCGCGACTCTGCCTCCACCCGATCCCACCACATGCGCATCGGGTCCCTCGCATCCGTCACCCCCTTGGGCGCACCCGGCCGTTGCCAGCGGGCGGGCCGGGCGACCACAGTTCGGTCATGACCGAGACGACGTACGACTTCACCGGACTGCGGGCGCTGTTCATCAACTGCACGCTGAAGAGGTCACCCGAGCCGAGCAACACCCAGGGGCTGGTCGACGCCAGCCGGACGATCATGGAGAGGCACGGCGTCCAGGTCGACGTGGTCCGGGCCATCGACCACGACATCGCCACCGGTGTCTGGCCCGACATGCGTGAGCACGGCTGGGAGACCGACGAGTGGCCGGAGATCTTCGAGCAGGTCAAGGCGGCGCACATCCTGGTGCTCGCGGGCCCGATCTGGCTCGGCGACAACTCCTCGGTGATGAAGCAGGTGCACGAGCGGCTCTACGGCGGCTCCCACCTGCTCAACGACAAGGGGCAGTACCTCTACTACGGGCGGGTCGGCGGCTGCTTGATCACCGGCAACGAGGACGGCATCAAGCACTGTGCGCACAACGTGCTCTACACGCTGCAGCACATCGGCTACACGATCCCGCCGCAGGCGGACGCGGGCTGGATCGGCGAGGCCGGGCCGGGACCGTCGTACCTCGACCCGGGTAGCGGTGGGCCCGAGAACGACTTCACCAACCGCAACACCGCGTTCATGACCTGGAACCTCATGCACCTGGCCAAGATGCTCAACGACGCGGACGGCGTGCCCGCGTACGGCAACCAGCGGTCGGAGTGGGACGCGGGGTGCCGGTTCGACTACGAGAACCCCGAGTACCGGTGAGCCGGTGCCGGTTCAGAAGTCCTGCGGCTGGGTGAAGCGGTGGTCGGGGTCGTACGACGCGCGGATCCGCGCGAGCTCGGCGGCGTTGGCCCCGAAGTAGGCGTGCTGGTAGTCGGTCAGTGAGGCGTCGGCGTAGTTCACGTAGGCGCCGGTACCCCAGCTCGGCGTCATCGCCCTCCGGAAGCCACGGACGTAGGACGTGGCCGCGGTGGCCGGACCCGAGTCGTACGTCGCGGTGTACTGCACCGTGGACAGTGCCCCGCGATGGCCGAACGCCGTCGCGGTGGGGTCGGTGTCGTCCACGGCACCGCCCAGCGCGTCGATGGAGATCCCGGCCTCCTTGAGCCCGGTGTCCTGCGCGGCGTGGACGCGGTCCAGCAGCGCGCCCACGTCGACGTGGGCGGCGGTGATGATGTGCGAGGTCGCCGCGAACGCCTCTCGGTCGAGCGAGCCGCCCGGCCCGGTGTGGCACCGGCTCACCGGGATCGAGGAGCAGCCGGCATAGGTGAGCATCGTGTCGAGGTAGCCGGCCGTGCTGCGCGAGTCGGTGGTGGGGGTCGGGACCTTCGAGAGCAGCGGTCTCAGGGCGGCGTCCATCGCGGACGCCGGACCGGTCCAGGTGGCCGACATGAACAGCACCGGGCCGCTGGGGTGGGTCCGGCCGCCCAGCAGCTTGAGCGTCGCCCACAACCTCGGGTCGGCGCGCGGGATCGTCTCGAGCCAGCGCGGCACCACCTCGCCGGCGGCCGAGAACGGCCAGGCGACGTAGGCGCGCGTGACCGTGGGGGCCGGGAACGTCGAGAAGGTGAACGACGTGACCACACCGAGGTGACCGCCGCCCCCGCCGCGGAGAGCCCAGAACAGGTCGCCGTTGTGGTCCGCCGCGGCCCGGTGCATCGTGCCGTTGCCGAGCACGACGTCCATCCCGGTCACGGAGTCGCAGGTGAGCCCGTGCGCACGGGTGAGGACTCCGACGCCGCCGCCCTGGGTCAGCCCCGCGATGCCGACGGTCGGGCAGGACCCACCGGCGATCCCGCGGCCGCGCGTGCCCAGCACGTCGTACACCTGGACGAGGGACGCGCCGGCACCGACGGTCGCGGTGGTGCCGCTCAGCGTGACCCGGTCGAGTGGCCGTACGTCGATCACGAGCGCACCGTCGCCGGCGGACCAGCCGGGGTAGCTGTGCCCGCCGGAGCGGATCGCGAGCGGAACACCGTGGTCCCGCGCGAAGGCCAGGCCGGTCGCCACGTCCTGAGCGTTGGCCACCGAGAGGACCGCGAGTGGGCGCGCGCCGTCGTAGCGCGGGTTCTGGGTGAGGCGCACGGAGTGGTAGGTCGCGGAGCCCGGCCTGGCGAGGGTGCCGTCGATGTGCCGGGCGAGCCGTTTCCAGTCGGCGGCCCTCGGCGGTGCGGCCGACGTGTCGCCGGTCGGCACGCCGGAGCCTGCGACGGACGGCGCGACGGACGGAGCAGGCGAGTCGGCCGGGGGCCGGGCGTCCTTGGGCGCACACGCCACGAGTGCCCCGCCGAGCCCCCCGGCGAGGAGCGCCCGACGGGCGACGTGAGCGACCACGACGACAAGAGTAGGGAGCCCGGCCCGGGGCAGAGCCCGCTGGATGCCCGACCGGACCGCCGTTCGCCCCGGGGTAGCGGAGGCTTGCCTTGCTTGCGAGCGTCGCGGACGCTGGGGAGGATCGTTCGATGAGCATGGAGATCGGCACCGACGAGAATCCCCAGCACTGGCACGAGGAGATCGGCGACGACGTCGGGAACCGGCTGAACTGGCTGCGAGCGGGCGTGCTCGGCGCGAACGACGGGATCGTCTCGGTCGCCGGCATCGTGATGGGGGTGGCCGGCGCGACGTCCGAGCGGTCGCCGGTGTTCGTCGCCGGCGTGGCGGGCCTGGTCGCCGGGGCGCTCTCGATGGGGGCGGGGGAGTACGTCTCCGTCAACGCCCAGCGCGACTCGGAGCAGGCGATGCTTGCGCTGGAGGCCGAGGAGCTGGAGAAGATGCCGGACACCGAGCTCCGCGAGCTGGCCCGGATGTATGAGCAGAAGGGGTTGAGTCGTGAGACCGCCCGCAAGGTCGCCGCAGAGCTGACCCAGCACGATGCCCTCGCCGCGCATGCCGAGATCGAGTTCGGCATCGACCCGGACAAGCTGACCAACGCCTGGCACGCCGCGTTCGCCTCGATGGTCTCGTTCACGATCGGTGCGCTGCTGCCGTTGCTGGCGATCACGCTGACCCCCCTGTCGGTGCGGGTCTGGGCCACGGTGGCGACCGTCGCGGTCGCCCTGGCCGTCGCCGGGTTCATCCAGGCTCGGCTGGGCCTGAGCCCGGTCGGCCGTGCCGTGGCCCGGAACGTGGCGGGCGGCCTGCTGGCGATGGCGGTCACCTACGGAGTGGGATCGGTCGTCGGCACGCACGTCTGAGCACCGCCGTGAGCGCCCTCGAGATCCACTGAGCACCCCGAGTGATGCGGGCGTTCGCCGCGGTGGTGCCACCGCCGCAGGTGGTCGAGCACCTGGACGCGTTCCTCGAGGTACGTCGTGCGGCCGCGCCGTACCGCTGGGCGCGGGCGGGTCAGCTCCACGTGACGCTGGCGTTCCTGGCCGACGTACCCGATCGGAAGCTGGACGACCTGGTGGAGCGGTTGGGCCGGGCGGCGGCACGCCGTACCGCGTTCACGGCGGCGATCGCGGGCGGCGGCGCCTTCCCGCACGCGGGTCGGGCGCGCGTGCTCTGGGCCGGGCTCGACCTGGAGGAGCAGGCACGCACCGAGCTGTCGCGGATGGCCACGGGGGCGCGCGCTGCGGCCAGCCGCGCCGGCGTCTCCGTCGACGGCCAGCGCTTCCGTCCGCACGTGACCGTCGCCCGCCTGACCCGTCCCGACGAGGTCACGTCCTGGGTCCGCCTCCTCGACGCCTACCGGGGTCCGTCCTGGACCGTCGACCGGCTCACTCTGGTGGCGTCGTACCTCGGTGAGGGCCCGCGCGGCCGCCCCCGCTACGAGACCGTGGAGGAGTTCGTTCTCTCCCGATAGTCCCGGTCACGTGTGCTCCGGTTCCTCGCCGGACCACCCGATGGCGAGCCGGAACGACCGGGACTGTCCCAGGACGGCCTGTGGGGAGCACCACGCGAGGGAGGGGTGAGATGTCTGGGAGGTGAGGGAGCCATGCCCTAGGTTCGTCCGCGTGAAGATCGCAGTGGCCAAGGAGACCCGCGACGGGGAGTCACGCGTCGCGATGGTGCCGGAGCTGGTCGGCAGGCTGACCGGGCTGGGGTACGACGTCGCCGTCGAGCCGGGCGCGGGGTCGCACGCGCTGATCGCCGACGAGGAGTACGCCGCGGCGGGCGCCGTACTCGACGACGCGGCGTTCGCGGCGGCCGACCTCGTGGTGTCGGTGCAGCCGCTGGCCCCCGCGCAGATCCGCGGGCTGGCCCGGGGCACGACCACGATCTCGTTCCTGCCGGTCAACCAGGAGCCGGAGACCGTCGGCCACCTGCGCGACGCCGGCGTGACGGCCCACGCCGTCGAGCTGATCCCCCGCATCTCCCGGGCCCAGTCGATGGACGCCCTCAGCTCGCAGGCCCTCGTCGCCGGTTACCGCTGCGCGATCGTCGCGGCCGGCATGCTGCGACGCTTCTTCCCCCTCAACATGACCGCGGCCGGCACCGTCCAGGCCGCCGAGGTCGTCGTGCTCGGCGCCGG
>Ga0105239_10002782_pt1 | contig 21912 bp, 18 predicted proteins | sample KBSC44metaG_FD_92761 | JGI IMG/M metagenome (GOLD analysis project Ga0105239, IMG submission 92761) | Corn rhizosphere microbial communities from Kellogg Biological Station, Michigan, USA - KBS C4-4 metaG | ecosystem: Host-associated > Plants > Roots > Rhizosphere > Soil | place: Michigan, USA... | reverse complement strand
CTGTTGCTGGCCACCCCGGTCTTTCTATTCAAAACCCCCGTATCCGGATTGGTCCGTTTTGTGCAAGCAGCCATCCCGGCAAAGCCGGGAACTATCGTAACGGCCACGGTACTGCTATTGGGCCTCCTTTATTATCTCGATACGCAGCTCCTGATCCTGACATCCGTAAAAAACGCGCCCCATGAATAGTATACTCCGATTTGAAAAAGTGAGCTTCGCCTACAGGAAGAACGATCCCGTCCTCGAAGACATCTCCTTTGCCTTGACAGAAGGAACCGCGACGGCCCTTACCGGCATCAATGGCGCCGGTAAATCCACCATAACCTGGCTGGCCTCCAGGATCCTGGGACCCCGTAAAGGCCAGATCGAATGGTGGGGCCGCCCAGCCGCCGCCTGGGATGAAAATATGAAGCGGCGAATCGGTCTACTCGCGGCCTCCGATCCCCTGTTCGAATTCCTTACGATAGACGATCACCTGCACTATGTGGGTAAACTGTATGGTCTCGATACCGGCACTATCCTGAATCGCATAGCAAACCTGAAATCCATATTCGGCCTCGATGAATTCGACGGCCGGCTGATCAATACCCTCTCTACAGGTAACCGGCGGAAGACCGGAATTGTCACGACCCTTATCCATCGCCCCTCGCTGCTCATTTGGGATGAACCGTTCAACGGTCTTGATCCCATCGCCACCGTGCGCCTCAAAGAGCTGATCAAACGACTGAAGACGGAAGGTACCACCCTCCTGATCACATCGCAGGTGTTAGAACCTATCGAACAGGTATGCGATAAGATCCTGCTCCTGGACAGGAAACGATTGGTCCTCGACGAACCCATCTCCGGGTTGGAGGGAATAAAGGAACGATATGGAGTAAGTAACCTCGAATCACTCATTTATAAGATCGGAACGGATAAAACCTTATCAGCATGAAATCCTCACAGACCGACCTCTATCATTTCAGACCGATATACCTCCTTTTGTTCTACGGGGCGGTCTACGCGTTGATGACCCTTCTGAACAATCATTACATCCTTAAAAGTTCGCTCTATTACAATTCCCTGGGTGCTCAACTGACCGCCGGCCAGGTGACCGGGATCTTCGAGACTTTGAAAAAATGGGAATTGGTGAGTTGTCTCCTCAGCACGCTTATCGTGCCGCTCAAAGCCCTGCTCGTATCTGCCTGTATCTACACGGCAATCGTGCTGGGAAATGACAAGATATCTTTCGCCACAGTATTCAGGATCGTTCTTGTTGCCGAACTCATCCCGGTACTGGCGGCGCTGGTGAGAATTTGCTGGTTCCTCATCTATCCGGCGTCCACCTTGCAGGACATACAGTACTTTTATCCCTTATCCCTTCTTTCATTATTTAAAGCCGGCTCCTTGCCCGCTTATTGCCTTTATGTTCTACAGCAAATGAATGTATTTGAAGGGCTGTATTGGTTTGCCCTGGCTTTCGGACTGCGCCAGTTCGTCCGTCGCTCGTTTGGCGAAAGCCTCCGGCTGGTATCGGTCTCCTATGGACTGGGACTTTTTGTTTGGATTGTCATTATCGTATTCGTTCAGCTTCAAATCAGTTGATATGATGACCAAAAAGATCGTCCGATTGACCCTGCTTGCCGGGGTGCTTTCGCTGGCTGCTTATTTTGGCTACGGGATCGTCAGGACGCAACAGATCCGCTCGGATGCCGCACGGCTTCCCCATTTTGCCTTCAGGACACTCGACGGAAGCTCCTTTACGGAAGAAATGATAAGTACCGGTTACTCGCACATCGTGATCAATCATTTTTCACCTGATTGCGAATTCTGCCAGGATATGACCGGTCGCATCCGGGATGGGCGGCAACTCCTGGCCAACACGCTGGTTATAATGGTTACAGAGGGCGATAGCGCCGGGATCGGCGTCTTTATGGACAAATACGGACTCCGCGGCCTCAAGAATATCCTGGTACTCCGGGACCCTGCCTTCTCCTTTTATCTCAAATTCGGTACTGGCGCAGTACCCTGTTTTTTCGTCTATGACGGGAACAAGAAGTTGACAAAAAGGATCCTGGGTGAAACAAAGATCGAAGACCTTATTCAATGAGCCGATGAAACGAACATTTCAACTGCAAAAAGACATTGCCGATTGCGGCGCGGTCTGCCTTCAGAACATTCTCAGCTATTATCAGGTCGATATGCCGCTGGAAACGCTCCGTGAAATGAGCGGCACGGGCGAAGACGGCGCTTCTATGCTGGGTCTTTACCAGGCCGCCGAAGAACTGGGTTTTCAGGCGACCGGCATGGAAGCGGAAGGGATCGATAATCTGGCCGGACTCAGCAGCCCCTGTATCCTGCATCTTACCATTGAAGGCCGCCACTATCATTATGTCATCTTTTACCCTCCCACCGCAGGGAACGAAAGGGATAAAGAGGCCCGCTTCACCATCGGAGATCCGGCTTCCGGGATCGAAAATTGGGACCGGCGCCGCCTGGAAGAAAAATGGTCGTCAAAGGCGCTGCTACTGCTCCAACCCACCGGCAAGATCCATGAACGGGCACTGCTGAACAGGTCCAAATGGTCCTGGTTGTCCCGTATCATGAAAAAGGACCTTGACCTGCTATACATTGCTGCTTTTTTGGGCCTTCTCGTCGCCGTGTTGAATTTGAGCACGGCCGTATTTTCTCAAAAACTGGTGGATGTCATCCTTCCCCGGCATCAGTCGGGGAAGGTGTTTTCGGCAACATTTCTGTTTGGCTTGCTGCTCCTGTGCCGGACTGGCATCTCCCGGCTCAGAAGTACCGTCCTCATCAAACAATCCTACCAATTTAACCTTCATCTTACTTCTCATTTTTTCGGGACGCTTCTGTACCTTCCAAAGTCCTTTTTCGACGGCCGCCGGACCGGTGACCTTACCTCGAGGCTAAACGATATAAGCCGGATCCAGCAGGCCGTGAGCTATATTATCGGCGATGTGGGCGTCCAGGCCCTTTTCCTGCTGATCTCCCTGGCCCTGATCTTTTCCTACAGTCTTCTGGCGGGATGTATTTGCCTGTTGGTACTTCCGCTGCAATTTGCCGTAATAAGGCGCTATGAGCATCACCTTCTGGCGGGTTACAGGGATACCATGAAAGCCAACGCCGTCAAGGAAAGCAACTACATCGATACGATAAAAGGCATTGGAACCATCAAAGTACTTAACCAGGAGCCATTGTTTATAGAAATGGGAAAGACGAAAATGGATGGATTTCAGCAGGAGCTGTTAAAACTGGGCCATCGCCGGATCAAATTCGCATTTTCTTCCGACCTCGTCGTAGCGTTGTTCATGCTCTGCATTACCTTTAGCTGTGCGATGGCTGTTCTGGACGGAAGGCTCAAAACAGGCGAGTGGATTGCCATCATGCAAATGGCTGTGGCCTTTCTTCAGGCGGCCGTCGCCCTCGCTCTCACCAACCTTCAATTACAGGAGGCAAAAGCCGCATTGGAACGCATCGTCGAGTTTAATCACATCCAACCGGATCACCCGCCGCAAACGGATACAGGGATCGATCCGCCGGAATTCAACCATCTCCGTATCAGGGAACTGACGTTTCGCTTCCGTGGCCACACGCAGCTGCTCCGGAATGTTTCGCTTGACATTGCAAAAGGCGAGATCATCACTATCGAAGGGGAAAGCGGCCAGGGAAAGAGCACTCTCTTCCAGATATTGCAGAAGCTCTATCTGCCTGAAAGCGGTCGGATACTTGTAAATCACCAGGACTGGTCGGGCTGCGATACGATCCGTTGGCGCCGGATGATCGGCGTCGTTCCACAGGATATCACGGTCTTTGGGGGAACTCTTCTGGAGAACATCGCTTTTGGCGACGCGGCCACGCAGCCCGAAAAAGTCCTTGAATTTTGCCGTCGATATGGCTTCGACAAACATTTTTCGCGGCTTCGGCATGGGGGACGTACCATCCTCGGCGAGGGAGGGATCCGCCTTTCGGGCGGAGAAAAACAACTGCTAGCCCTTGCAAGATGCCTCTATCGTCAGCCCGGCCTCCTGCTTTTGGATGAACCGACCTCTGCGATGGACACCGCATTAAGTACCTGGGTATTGCAGCTTTTACAAAAGGTCAGGGAACAGGCGGGAATCATCATCGTCTCCCATGGCGGAGAATGGATGGATATCGCCGATCGCCGCTATCGTTTGGATGGGGGAGTCCTTAATGAAAAAAGCTTCCATGTTCAATAACATAGAAGCCTTACAAACTTTACAAACCAGAGAAAGATACCAAAACACTTACTGAAGCAGCAACGGCGCTGAATAGGACAAAACTGATATTGGATTTGTTCGGACTGTGGCTTTCATAGGAACCTGGATCGGGTTTCTCAATTGGATGTTGGATCTTGAACGGTTTTTCGTCTTTTGCGATTTAAGCACCGCCGATGGCTTTCTCTTGAAAATAAGCCATCTTCGGTGCATGGCTAATGATTGGCCTTCGGCGGGCAGACCCGTGGTCTGCTTATAAGGATACCGAACTTATTTGAAAGAAAGTTGATTGACTATTGGATTTTGCCGGGTTTCATAGAATATTGAAAAAGTTCTGGACGGTTTCTAGGACATTGGACGGTCTGAGGTTGCTAATCCGGTCAATCAACTGATACAAAAATAGGGTTGACCGCAGAGGTGGGCAAGCGAAGAAACGCCCGATTTTAACTTTTCAGATTTTACGGATCCCATAGTAAATCAACGATCAGGGCCCTCGTATAAATTCCGCTTTTAAATCGGGAAAAAACCACTTATCTTCGTAGTGATCGTATATTCCGAAAACAAGTTGTTACGTACTTTACCTATAGTAAGTATTGCATTTTTTGTGTCAATTTGCAGATATATGAGGCAGTCCGTCCAACTGCCCCATAGGGGCCGAGCCCGCCTCATAACAAATTCTAAATCGTATGAAAAGACCCGAATTTAACCAGGCGATCAAGGTTGCCATTGCCGACGATCACGCTCTTTTCCGTGCCGGGGTCAAGACGGCCCTTGCCGTGAAAAAAGACGTCGAACTGGTAGCCGAAGCCGATAACGGCATGCAGCTGTTGAACTTGTTGAAACATGTCGAGCCAGACGTCATTCTGCTTGATATTCAAATGCCTATAATGGACGGCATCCAAACCCTCCCTGAGATTCGCAGGGATTACCCCCACGTCAAGGTCATCATCCTGTCCATGCACAACGATCATTCGATGATCTCCAAACTAATGGAAATAGGGGCAAATTCCTATCTCACCAAGAATTCGGATTCCGAGACGATCTATCAGGCCATAAAAACCTGCTATGAGCAGGAATTTTTCTTTAATGAGCTGACTAACAAGGCCTTACTGACGGGTCTGCGAACCAGGCGGCCCGAGATCGGAGCCGTTCAGGACGTAAATCTCACCGAGAAGGAATTGACGGTGCTAAAACTCATGTGTGAAGAGAAAACTACGAAGGAAATAGCCGATATCGTCGATATCAGTCCCCGCACCGTTGAAGCCATCCGGGACAAGTTAAAGACCAAGACCGGAGCAAAATCCATGGCCGGATTGGTCATGTATGCGGTCAAGAACGGTATCATCGAACAGCAATAAGGTGAACTCTCCCGCCTGGATCGATCATAATGGCGCCCTGCTTTCCGCAGACAGCGGCATCCTAAAAGCCGCAAACCGGGGGTTTCATTATGGCGATGGACTTTTTGAGACCTTACTGGTCAGGAATGGCCGCATCCGGCTCCGCGACGCACATTTCGACCGCCTTTTTGCCGGGATAAGTCAGCTCCGATATGTCATCCCCATCCATTTTACACGGGAAAACCTGGAAGTCAGCATCTTGCAATTGTGTGAGCAAAATGGTCACATCCCCCTTGCCCGCGTGAGACTCACCATTTACCGGGGAGATGGCGGGCTTTATGACCCTGAAGACCTCCATCCCCGCTATCTCATTGAATCCTGGGCGCTCGGCCCGGCCGACATCGAACAGAATGAAAAGGGGCTGACGGTCGACATCTATCCCGATGGGATAAAATCCTGTGATCGCCTCGCCAATATCAAATCGAATAATTTCCTGATCTATGCTCTTGCGGCGCTGTATGCAAAGGAATACGGGCTGGATGATTGCCTGGTCGGGAACAGCCACGGGCGACTGGCAGACAGTACCATTGCCAATCTCTTTTACTGCAAGGACGGGAAGGTATACACCCCACCGCTGTCGGAAGGTTGCGTGGCGGGGGTCATGCGGAGATTCCTCCTCTCCACACTGCCCGATGCCGGCTTTCCCGTCCACGAACGTCCGGTGACGGCCGAAGATCTGCTGGACGCCGATGAGGTCTTTCTCTCCAATGCCATCCGGGGCATCCGATGGGTGCAGACCTTTCGGAAAAGCCGGTACGCCCGCGATCTTTCCCAGGCGATCCATCATCAACTGATAAAAGCATTGCGCTGATGAATACGTTCGTAGGTTTGCAACAGGGTCCCGATGGCTTTTGCGCCATCCTCGCCCAAAGAAAGCGAATAATTATTGACATAGAGGTCGATGTGCTGACGCATCACCCGCTCGTCCATCTCCTGCGCATGGGATCGAACGAACTCCGGTAACTCGGGGTAATGGTCGAACGCATATTCCAGGCTCTTCCGGATAAGACTGTTTATCTTTTGCAATAAAGCGGCGTCATGACCTTTTCGAAATACGATCCCGCCCAACGGGATTGGCGCACCTGTCTCACGCTCCCAATACTCCCCGAGATCCAGCAGCTTGACCAGTCCCCTTTGGTGGTAGGTGAACCGGTTCTCATGGATGATGACCCCGCAATCGGCAGCCCCGGACAAGACCGCGTCCTCGATGCCCGAAAAGACCATGAACTCTTTCCTGCGGGCGTTAGGGAAGGCCAGTGAGAACAGGAGGTGTGCCGTGGTTCGTTGGCCGGGAATGGCGATACGACGATCGGGAACCTCCGTCAATGCGAGCGGCTCCCGTGCGATCAACAAGGGGCCAACGCCCTTTCCCAGGGCCCCGCCCGCATCCAGCAATTCGTATTGGGACAGCAGTAACGGCAAGACGCCATAGCTGATCTTGGAGATATCCAGCTTTCCCTGCAGGGCCCATTGATTGAGGGTTTCAACGTCCTCCAGGAAAAGATCGAGCTCGATCCCCTCTGTATCGATCTTTTTGTTGACCAGGGCGTCGAATATGAAGGTGTCGTTGGGGCAAGGGCTGAAGCCGAGCGAAAATTTCATGATCTTTCTTTTTCGAGTTTTTCCAGGAGGACAATGAGTTCTTCATTGAGCCGGGTAATTGCAAGAGGAATATCCCACTTTGTCTTATCTCGCACGCCGACCGGATTGGACACTGCCCGCAACTGCAAAAAAGGCACACCCGTCTGCAGGCAGACGTAGTGAAGCGGGCCCCCTTCCATGCTCTCAACAACCGCGGACGTATTTTGTTGATGCCAGCGGATCCTTTCGCCATCCGTCGTTATTTCGTTGACGGTCATGCCTCTGACCGGCTCAAGGCCGGTCAGGGCAAGCAAGGATGCATGCGGGTTTGCGAGGCGGCCGCCGGTGAAAGGGAAGCTATCCGGGTCGGCCAGTTTCATATCGAACAGCGATTTGAAGCACTGGTCCTCCCAAACTCCAAGGTCGGCCAGTACTTCTTCACTGACAACCAACACTTCCCCGGCTTTTTTATCGGTCAGGCAACCGGCGATACCCGCCTGGATGACCGCCGCCGGACGCGAGCTCCCGATCTGACGGGTAAGCGCATAGCTGGTGGCGAGGCTACCTACCCCGGTGATCAGCGGAGTCACGGAAACGGACCCGCCATTGCCTTTGAGGTAATCGATAGTGGGTTGAATTTCAAAGCTTGTGGCAGCCACCAATAGGATCTCCATTTTACAAATATCTGCTTCTTAATTGTTACCTTTGCGGGAATTTTATCTCTAACAGGACCAAGGGTCCTATGGCCGAAGGCCCATCTTTAGCGGTGCACCGGGGATGGGTTATTTTTCGGGTAACCAATTCACGGTGCACATAGGAAGTTAAGAAAATGGTGTATCTGACGCGCCTGGAGCATTTCAATGCAGCGCATAAACTCTATAATCCAGGCTGGACCAAGGAAAGGAATGAAGCTGTTTTTGGACTTTGCGCCAACGAGAACTGGCATGGCCATAACTATGATCTTTATGTGACCGTCAAAGGCGAACCCGATCCCGACACGGGGTTTGTATTTGATGTAAAGCGTCTCAGCGACATCATAAAAGAGCAGGTTATCGAGATGGTAGATCATAAGAACCTGAACCTGGACGTCGATTTCATGCGGGACAAGATGTGCTCCACCGAGAACCTGGCCGTCGGTATCTGGCAACAGTTGCTGCCGCATCTTCCGGCCGGGGTCCAATTGCACGCGATCAAGCTCTATGAGACACCCAGGATCTATGTAGAATACTTTGGAAACTGACATTTATGAGCGAGAATGAAAAACGAGTAGCTGTCTACCGTAAGGAACACTTCAATGCGGCGCATCGCATCTTCAATCCCGCATGGGATGACAAGAAGAACGCGGAAGTGTTTGGGAAGTGCAGCAATCCGCATTATCATGGCCACAACTACGAGTTGGTCGTCAAGGTGACCGGGGTTCCTGATCCCGAAACCGGATACGTGATGGATATGAAAGTGCTGTCCCGGATCACGGCGGAAGAGGTGCTCGAAAAGTTCGATCATAAGAACCTCAACCTCGACACCCTCTATTTCCGCGACCTTAACCCTACTGCCGAGCACATCGCCATGGTGATCTATGACCTGCTTCGCGTAAGGATCGACCCGCGCCTGGACCTTCAGGTGAGACTATATGAAACAGAGCGGAATTTTGTGGAGTACCCAGCCTGATCAAAGACAAATATTCAAGGAAACGCACTATGGCATATACGAAAATCGAACAGTACGACGAAAAGATAACCGCGGCGCTGACAAAGAACTATCGTGAGTCTCTCGATCTCCTGGGCGAGGACGGTAACCGGGAGGGTCTCTTGAAAACCCCCGAGCGGGTTGCAAAGGCGATGCAATTCCTGACACAGGGATATGAGATGGATGCGCATGCCATTCTCAATTCGGCCAAATTCCACGAGGAAGTAAGCGAGATGATCCTGGTAAAGGACATCGAATTGTATAGCCTGTGCGAACATCACATGCTGCCCTTTTTCGGCAAGGCCCATATCGCCTATATCCCGAATGGATGGATCACGGGATTGAGCAAAATAGCCCGTGTCGTCGACGTATATGCCCGGCGTTTGCAAGTACAGGAGCGTATGACCACGCAGATCATGCACGCCATCAAGGAAACCCTTAATCCACTTGGCGTTGCCGTCGTCATCGAGGCGTCCCATCTGTGCATGATGATGCGCGGCGTACAAAAGCAAAACTCGGTAACCACGACGTCCGCGTTCTGGGGCGAATTTGAAAAGAATGAAACGCGTAATGAGTTCACAAAACTCATCTCTTCCAATCTGCACTGATATCGGTGATCTTTTGGATATCCAGAGATTTTCTTTGCTGAATCCGGGCTTTATGGCATATTTGCAGGTTCATTGGGGGCTGAAAGCCGCCAAAATAATAAACTCGGATTAGTATGAAGCATGCCTACGTTTTCCCCGGTCAGGGATCGCAATTCCCGGGAATGGGGAAGAACCTTTATGAGAATAGTGCGTTTGCAAAGAAGTTATTCGAACAGGCCAATGAGATGCTGGAATTCCGGATATCCGATATCATGTTCAACGGCACCGAGGAACAACTGCTTCAGACCTATGTGACCCAACCGGCCATTTTCCTTCACTCCGTCATCGCGTTCAAAGGCATCGAGAACACAAAGCCCGAGATGGTGGCAGGACATTCCCAGGGAGAATTCTCCGCCCTTGTTGCAAATGGCGTATTAAGTTTCGAGGATGGGCTTAAACTGGTCTCGGCCCGTGCCGAAGCCATGCAGCATGCCTGTGAAAGAGAGCCTTCGGGTATGGCAGCCATATTGGGCCTGGCCGACGAAGTAGTGGAGAATATCTGTGACGAAGTTCAAAAGGAAACGGGCGAGATCGTCGTCCCTGCCAATTATAACTGTCCCGAACAACTCGTGATCAGCGGCTCGCCGAAAGGGTTGCAACTGGCCGGCGAAAAGGCGAAAGCCGTGGGGGCAAGAAAGATCGTCCCGTTAAAGGTAAGCGGCGCCTTTCACTCTCCCTTCATGGCTTCCGCACAGGAAGAGTTGAGGGAGGCCATTGAAAATACTGCCTTTTACACTCCCACCTGCCCCGTCTATCAGAACGTGGTGGCGAGGGCGGTCGTTTCCAAAGACGAGATCAAGAAGAATTTGATCGAGCAGCTTACCGGGCCCGTAAAATGGACCCAGTCCATCCGCGCAATGGTAGCCGATGGGGCGTCTCATTTTACAGAGGTAGGCCCGGGCAAGGTGTTGCACAAGCTCATCCACAAGATCGACCACGATGTAGTGATGGACGGCGTTCACTGATCGGACGGCTCCCGGGTCATTCAATGGAGCAGTTGACCCATCCCGCATCGAACTGAGCCGCGTACTTCTTATAGAACCGGATGGCGGGTTCGTTCCAGTCCAATACCTGCCACACCATGCCTTTAAAGTTCTTTTCCCGGATCTCCCCGATCAGCCGGTCGAACAGTAATTTACCAAGACCCTTGCCACGCATTTCTTCGGTGACGATAAGGTCCTCGAGGTAGAGCCGCTGTCCCTTCCAGGTGCTGTAACGAATATAATACAACGCAAATCCTTCGACCCGGCCATCCACGGCTGCGACAAATGCCCACCATACCGGCTGAGGACCGAAGCCGCTTTCGGTAAAATGTTCAAGCGTTACCGTTACTTCCTGCGGCGCCCGCTCGTACTCCGCCAATTCACGGATCAGCTGTAACAAACGCGGGCAGTCCTCACGGACTGCCCTGCGGATCTCGATATTTTCCATAATCCAAAAATCAGATTTAGTGTCCCCATTTGATCCAGGTAGCGCCCCAGGTGAATCCGCCGCCAAACGCCGCCAATACCAGGTTGTCTCCCTTTTTCAGCTTGTCTTCCCAGTCCCACAGACAGAGAGGGATGGTCCCGGCCGTGGTATTGCCATATCGCTGGATATTGATCATCACTTTCTCTTCCGAGAGACCCATGCGATGCGCCGTAGCGTCGATGATGCGCTTGTTGGCCTGGTGCGGCACCAGCCAGCTGATATCGTCGCCGGTCAGGTTATTCCGTTCCATCAGCTCCGCGCTGACATCGGCCATGCCCTTTACCGCAAACTTGAAAACGGCCTGGCCCTCCTGATAGATATAGTGCTCTTTGGCGGCAACCGTCTCTATGGTAGAGGGCTTCAGCGAGCCGCCGGCCTTCATATGGAGATGGGTCCGGCCGCTGCCGTCGCTTCTCAAAATGCTGTCCAGCACTCCATAGCCGTCGGTATTGGGTTCCAACAGTACGCCGCCCGCACCGTCGCCAAAGATGATACAGGTGGTCCGGTCCGAATAATCGACGATGCTGCTCATCTTGTCCGCACCGATGACGACCACTTTTTTGAACCGGCCGCTCTCGATATACATAGCGCCGCTGGTGAGGGCGTACAGAAACCCTGAACAGGCGGCGCTCATGTCAAATCCCCAGGCGTTCTTCGCTCCTACCTTGTCGCAGACGATATTTGCGGTGGAAGGGAATAACATATCCGGCGTGACCGTCGCCACAATGACACAATCGATCTCCCCGGGAGTAATACCCCGCTTGCGACAGATCTCCTCCATCACCGGTACGCAAAGATCCGACGTCGCCTTACCCTCACCTCTCAAGATCCTTCTTTCCTCTATCCCTGTGCGGCTGCGTATCCATTCATCATTGGTATCTACCATTTTTTCCAGGTCGGCATTCGTCAATCGGTCCTCGGGTACATATCCTCCTATCGCAGTGATAGCGGCGGTGGTTCTCTTAGTCATTATAAATTTCCAATCAGGTTAAGAAAAGTTTTTTGCAAAGGTGGGGAAAAATATCCAAATGCGTATTTTCGTGACTATGATCGCTTATTTACGAGGCAGTTTCGCCTTTAAAAGTCCCGCGCTGGTACATATTGATGTTGCCGGGGTAGGGTATGAGCTCCAGATTAGCCTTAATACCTACTCCCGGATCGAATCCCTGGAAAGCGGTACGCTGCTCACTTACTTGCATATCCGTGAAGATGCGCACGTCCTCTATGGGTTCTTCGATAAGGCGGAAAAAGACCTGTTTATCCAGCTGATCGGTATATCGGGGGTCGGCGCCGCGACCGCAAGGATGATGTTGTCTTCGATGAGGCCCGAGGAGATCACCCGGGCCATCCTGCAGGGCAACGCAAAACAGCTCGAAACGATCAAAGGGATCGGCAAGAAATCCGCCGAAAGGATCGTCCTCGAATTGCGTGATAAACTGGGCAAATCCAGGGAAGAAAACACAAATATTTCATCCTTGACAAGCAATACCTTAGAACAGGATGCGTTAAATGCACTGATCACGCTGGGCATAGCCAGACCTGCCGCAGAAAATGCCATCAAAAGAATCATGAGTGAAGGGCCCGGAGCAGATAAGATCGAGGATGTTATTAAGAAAGCTTTAAAAATCTTGTAAGCCTATCGGTGGAACTCTACCTAACTAATTCTTGAGGAAAGTTTGACCCGCCATTTGTTTCTGTTGGTCCTGGCAACGGTAATGTCAACAGCTGCTTCAGTTGTATTTTGTACAACTGTATCGGCGCACCCATTCCAGCAACGGGACACAACGTCGCCCGGGAATCGACGGGACACCATTGCCCATCGCACCGATACCGTCGGCCTGGCGGATTACTATCTGAGCCAGATGAGAAGGGCCGCCGACTCGATCCGGAAACAACAGGACTCCGTCCGGCGGCAGCGGGACTCCATCCAGCGGCGGCAGGACTCCATCCAGCGTCAGCGGGCCACCCGGGACACCGCCCGGCCCGGCGACAGCCTCCGATTCCCCATTTACGACCGGCGCGGCGACCGGTTCTCCAATCCCGGCAGGAATCCCTTCGACCTCAAGGACCCACCCAACCTCCGGGATTCCATCGTCTACGACCCGGTCACGCAGCAGTATTACGTCATTGAGAAGATTGGTAACCAGTATTATAGAAAGCCGACCTATTTTACGTCCCAGGAAATGCTTCAAATGTCCGGGGATTCGGCCGAGCGGGACTACTTCCGAAAGCGTGCGGATGCCCTCGATGCCCTCAACCGGCGGCTTCTCCGCCCCAAGCTTTCGGTTAGCGACAATCTTTTCAACCGCATCTTCGGTAACGGCCCCATCAATATCAAGCCCCAGGGCAACGTCGATGTCACCGCCGGCTATATGGGTCAGAACATCCAGAACCCGACCCTCCCCGAAAGCGCCAGGCGCACCGGGGGGTTCGATTTTCAAGAGAACGCCAACATCCAGGTGGTCGGCAACATCGGGGACAAGCTGAAGCTGCCAATCAGCTATAACACTTTAGCAAACTTCGACTTCGAGAACCAGCTGAAGCTGGATTACACCGGCGGCCCGGACGAGATCATCAAAAAGATCGAGGCAGGTAACGTTTCCTTTACCACCCCCAGTACCCTGATGACCGGCGCCCAGTCTCTCTTTGGGATCAAGACCAAGCTGCAGTTCGGGAAACTGTCCCTCACCGCGGTCCTTGCCAACCAACGCTCGCAAAAACAGACCGTCTCCTCCCAGGGCGGAGCGGCCGTCACCTCCTTCCAGTTCAAAGCGGACGACTATGATGAGAACCGGCACTTCCTGCTGGCACAGTACTTCCGGAACAACTTCAACCGGGTCATGTCGACCATCCCCGTCGTCAGCTCTCAGATCAATATCCTGCGTCTCGAGGTCTGGGTAACCAACCGTAACGGGGCCGACACCGGCTCCCGGCAGATGGTAGGCCTGATGGACCTGGGGGAGGCGTCCCCCTACAATAACCGGATCGGACGGGGTACGAACGGCACGGGGCTTCCCGACAACGATGCCAACGGCGAATACCGCAGCATTATCAACGATCCTTCGAGCCGTAGCCCTTCCTCCGCCGCAAACAAACTTAACTCGCTGGGTCTGACCCAGGTACAGGACTTCGAGATCGTTTTTGCCCGGAAACTGAATCCTACGGATTACTATTTCAACCCTCAGGTCGGCTTTATCTCCGTCAACCAAACCCTGCAGGCAAATGATGTGCTGGCCGTCGCCTACCAATACAGCTACAATGGCCATATTTATCAGGTGGGGGAATTCTCCAATGACGTTCCTCCCGACACCACGGCCGGAAAAGGGGGCGGTGCTTCCAAAGTACTGTATCTCAAGTTGCTGAAAGCCACCTCACAACGCACGAACCTTCCGCTCTGGAACCTGATGATGAAGAACGTCTATTCCCTCAAGACGCCTACCGGCGGCTACCTGGCGAATATTCAGCAACTGGGATTCCAGCTCAATGTCAACTACGACGAGCCGAGCAAGGGCACGAAGCGATACCTTCCCGAGGGACCCAAGGCCAACCTCCCGCTCATCTCCGTTCTCGGCCTCGACCGGCTGAACCAGCATAATGACCCCGGCTCGGACGGTGTCTTCGACTATATCGAAGGGCTTACCGTCATTTCGAACCAGGGCCGGATCATCTTCCCGGTCCTGGAGCCCTTTGGCCGGGACCTCGACGCACTGGCTTTTAACGGCGCACCGCAATCTCTAAAGGATAAATATGTCTTCTACCAGCTGTATGATACCATCAAGGCGGTTGCACAGACCTTTGCCAACGTCGACCGGTATGTACTGAACGGCACGGCCAAGGGGCAATCTACTTCCAGTCTGTCGCTAAACGCCTATAACGTTCCCCCGGGCTCCGTCGTGGTCACGGCGGGCGGCCAGACCCTTCGGGAAAATATCGACTATGTGGTGGACTACAATCTGGGCCAGGTCCAGATCATCAACCAGGCCATCGTCAATTCGGGCGTACCCGTCAACGTTTCGTTCGAGAACAATGCCAATTTCGGATTGCAGCAACGCAGCTTCATGGGTGTACGGCTCGACTATCTTGCCAGGAATACGGCAACCGAGTCCCTCAACATCGGTGCCACCTTCGAAAGGCTGAACGAACGGCCTTTCTTCAGCAAGACCAATTATGGCGAAGACCCCATCCGGAATACGATGATCGGCTCGGACATCAACTACCGGGGACAACTACCCCAGCTGACCCGCCTGCTGGATAAGCTGCCGTTCTATTCGACAAAGGAAATGAGCACCATCAATGCGTATGCGGAAGGCGCCATCCTCCGGCCCGGCCATCCGCCACAGATCGGTAAGGGCACCAGCGGCGCCGTCTACATCGATGATTTCGAAGGCAGCACCAGTGCCATCGATCTGCGTTTCCCATTGACAAGCTGGGCGCTGGCTTCCACGCCTGCTGTTCCGCTCAACTCATCAAGCTCCTATCCTCCACTATTCCCCGAAGCCAATCTGACAGACTCCCTGGACTACGGCTTCAACCGCGCCAAGCTGGCCTGGTATAACATCGAACCTACCTTACAGGATCCCAGCAATTCCAATAACCCGGTGGCCGGCTATGAGAATCCCCTGCGCGACCCGCGCATCGGGCCGATACAGGTACAACAACTGTTTCCGAAGCAGTCCGTACAGACGGGCCAGGCGCAGCTGGTCACCTTCGACATGGCCTATTATCCAACCGACAGAGGTCCCTATAACTTCGACGCCCGGCCGGGAAGCATTGGGCCGGATGGCAAGCTGCTAAATCCGCAGAAACGCTGGGGCGGGATCATGCGGGCTCTCGATCAGACCGATTTCGAAACGGCCAATATCGAGGTCCTCCAGTTCTGGGTGCTCAACCCGTTCGCCGGCCCCGATGGGGTCAACAACACCGGAAATGGCGGCCAGCTCTATATCGACCTGGGTAGCGTTTCCGAAGATATCCTGAAAGATGGCAAGAAGGAATTCGAGAACGGCCTGAACTCGCCGAACATCACCGCCCAGATCGACAGCAGCTCCGTCTGGGGCAGGGTGCCCGCCAATCCGATCCAGGTGACCACCGCCTTTAGCAACAACGCCGCCGATCGCCCTTTCCAGGACGTCGGTTTGGACGGGATGCGGGATGTCGACGAGCAATCAAAATTCGGTCGCTATATAAGAGCCCTGGCTGCAACGGCAGGCGCCACAGTCGCGCAGAATGCCAACAATGACCCGTCAAGTGACAACTTCATCAATTACCGGGACGCTTCCTATGATGCCTCGAAGACCGGTATCCTCGGCCGCTATAAGAACATCAATAATCCGGATGGCAACTCACCGATCGCCAATACCGGTTCGACTACCATATCCGCCTATACGCTTTATCCCGATCAGGAAGACCTGAACAAGGATAATACCATGAACACCCTCGAACAATATTTCGAGTACAAGGTCAACCTTACCCGGGATAGCCTCGGAAGGACAATGGGATTCGACTATGTCACAGACTCCGTCACCTTCAAACCCTCCGGCGGCGGTGTGAACCAAACCTGGTATCAGATGACCATTCCCCTCTCGGAATATTACCAGAATGTGGGGAACATACCCGATTTCCGGTCCATCCAGTTCATCCGGATGTACCTGACCAACTGGTCGGATTCCGTGGTCCTCCGTTTCGCCCAGCTGCAGCTGGTGCGCAACTCCTGGCGCAGCTTCGCCTATGTCATCGATACGACAGGCAATATGACCCTGCTGCCGAACAGCACGACCAGCTTCAACGTAACGGCCGTGAACATCGAGCAGAACAGCAAGCGCATGCCCGTCCCTTACGTCTCCCCGCCCGGCGTTGTCCGCCAGCAGGAACTCAGCAACAACAACGTCAATCTCCAGCTCAACGAACAGTCGATGAGCCTGCAGATCTGTAACCTCCTGCAGGGAGATGTTCGCGGGGTTTACAAGACCACCAACTTCGATCTTCGCCGCTATGGAACGCTCGATATGTTCGTTCATGCCGAAGCGGTAGTGCAGGGGACCGTGAACGACAACGACATGTCCTACATCGTCCGCATCGGCAGCGACTTCGTCAGCAACTATTATGAGATACGGGTGCCTATCCGTGTAACGGAATGGGAGCCGACCGGGACAACCGATCAGATAGCCGAAAAGGTCTGGCCTTCGCAGAATAACCTGAACCTGAACCTGAACCGATTGGTGAAGGTAAAGGTGGACAGGAACAACGGAGGCACCACCAACAACTACTATAAAGAGACGGACGCGGATGGCCGGTCCTATGCCATCCTGGGTAACCCCAACCTTGGGGCCATCCAGGCCGTCTTCCTTGGCGTGCAGAACGTCAACCGGCCGTCGGTTTGTACGGAGGTCTGGTTCAACGAGCTCCGGCTCACCGATATCAGCGAAAGGGGTGGCTGGGCGGCCGTGGGCAAGGTTGACATGAAACTCGCCGATCTCGGTACGCTCACCGTGTCGGGGAGTAACAGGTCGGTCGGGTGGGGCACTATCGATCAAAGCACCAACCAGCGATCGCTGGAGAACAATTCCGAAATAGACGCCGCCATCAATATCGACGCTGGAAAACTCCTGCCCAAGAAGGCCGCGGTGTCCATCCCCGTATACGCGGGTATGACGAAGACGACGAGCACGCCGGAATATGATCCGTTCGATCTGGACATCAAGCTCAAGAATAAGGTGAACGCGGCGCCGGCCAAGGAAAAGGATTCCATCCGAAAGCAGGCGATAGACCAGACGACCGTGGAGACCATCAATTTTACCAACGTCCACAAGAATAACACCACCAACAAGAAGTTGAAGATCTGGAGCATCGAGAACGTGAACGTCAGCTATTCCTATAGCCGGAGCGAACATCACAGCCCGCTAGCATCGGAAGACGAGCTCATCGCCCATAAGGCCATTTTTGCATATAACTATACACACACGGCAAGATTTATCGAGCCGTTCAAGAAACGTATCAAATCGAGATCCCCCTGGCTGGGGCTGATCCGGGATTTCAATTTCAACCTCATGCCGAGCGTACTCGGTTTCCAGGCTAACATAAACCGGCAATTCGGCGCCTATCGTTCCCGGAACATCGGCGGGCCGGATGTCCTGCCGGAGACCTTTAATAAGTTCTTTACCTTCGACCGGCTCTATACGTTGCGGTGGGATTTCACGAAATCCCTTGCCCTGGACTTCACCGCCACCAATAGAGCGTGGATCGACGAGGACAGCGGAAGACTCAACAAGCAGCAGCGTCACCAGATGTGGCAGCGCTTCTGGCGCGGTGGCCGTACCGTCCTTTATACGCAGAACACCAACATCACCTATACGCTCCCGACAGCCAAGTTCCCCGCGCTCGACTGGACCACGGTGAAGGCGGGTTATTCGGCGTCCTACACGTGGACCGGCGCCTCCCAGTTCCTTTATGCACAAGCACTCGGGAACAGCATTTCCAACACCCAGCAACGGACCGTGATCGCCGATCTGGATTTCACGCGATTGTACAGCAAATGGAAATTGCTGCGCGGGCTCGATCAACCGCCACCGAGGACGATCACGGTGAATGGGAAACAGGTGCCCGATACGTCGAGGAGGGCAACCTCATCGCCGCAGGCTGCCGCCCTTACCGGTGTGCCCAAGGCCCTGGCAAAATTGATCACTTCCCTCAAGCATATCACGATCAACTACTCGGACAACAGTTCGTCCACTATCTATGGTTTCCTCGACAGCACCCGCGCACTGGGCATGGACTTCCGCTCGATGGAACCCGGCTGGGGCTATGTCTTCGGACGGCGTGCCGACACCAATTTCATCAATAAGCTGGGAAGAAGGAACCTGATCTCCCGGGATTCGGCGTTGAACAGTCAGAACATGATCAGCTATGCGCAAAAGATCTCGGCTACCGCCACCCTCGAGCCGATCCGTGATCTGCGCATCGCGCTCAATTTGGATAAAACCTTCGGTCAAAACTATTCCGAACTGTATAAGGACACCATCGGCGGTAACGGCTTTGCCCGGTTGAACCCCTATATCGCGGGTACCTTCAGCATCAGCTTTATCTCTTACAAGACTCTTTTTGAGAAATACCGGCCGGACCAGATATCCGCTACCTTCCAGCGGTTCGAAAATTACCGGCAGATCATTTCACAACGGCTTGGTTCCATCAACCCCTATACGGGCGGTCTTACGGGCGGCGACGGCTATACGATAGGTTATGGCCGATATGCCCAGGACGTGCTCATACCCGCCTTTATCGCCGCCTATACCGGGAAGAGTCCGAACCAGGTGGCGCTTGTCAACGAGAAAGGCGGTAATGTCACCAGTAATCCCTTCTCCGGTTATCTGCCCAAGCCCAACTGGCATATTACCTATAACGGGCTTAGCAGGCTGCCCTGGTTCAACAAGATCTTCACCAACTTTAACCTGACCAACTCCTATACGGGTACCCTGAGCATGAACAGCTTCAATTCCCAGCTCAACTATGGCGACCCGTCAAGATACGGGCAGCCGGGTTTCATCGATACCCTGACCGGCAACTTCATTCCCTATTTCGCGGTGCCCAATATCACCATCACCGAACAATTCTCGCCGTTGCTTGGGGTAGACATGTCATTCGTCAATATGATGACTGCCCAGGCCAGCTACAGCCGCTCCCGGCAATTGAGCCTTAGCCTGATCGATTTCCAGCTCAGTGAGACGCATTCTTCGGAACTGACGATTACCCTGGGGTATAAGAAGAGGAATGTGGGGCTGCCGTTTGGCTGGAAGGTCCCCGGTAACGGGAAGACACCGCCCAATGGGACTCCCGGTAGTATCAACGCGCAGAAAGGATCGAACGATCTTACCTTGAAATTGACGGTCAGCGTCAGGGATGACGCCATGTCCAGCAGCTACCTCGATCAGAACGCCTCTCTCCCAACGGGAGGACAGCGGGTGATCCATATCGGCCCGACGATCGACTACGTACTGAACAACCGGATCAGCCTCAATTTCTATTTCGATCAGGCCCGGACGACCCCCAAGATCTCGACCACGCCGCCGATCGTTACCACCAAAGGCGGGATCCACATCCGGATCGCGCTCGCCCCCTAGGGCCAATGCCAAGGCCTAGCTCTTTTTATAGAAGTAGATGCCATCGGCCTGTGCGGTACAGGTCAGGACGAGGTCGTTGATACAGACATGCGGCGGGAGACCGGCGCAGTAATGAATGACGCCGGCGACATCTTCGGCAGTAAGCGGCGTATAGCCGTCATAGATCTTCTTTGCCTGACCGGCGTCTCCCTTGAAGCGGACATTGGAAAACTCTGTTTCCGCGGCACCCGGGTGGATCGCCGTGACTTTTATCCCATGCCGCAGCAGATCGATCCGCATCGAATGAGAAATGACATCCACCGCGGCCTTGCTCCCGCAATAGGCATTTCCTTTCTCGTAGATGTCCTTTGCTGCGACGCTCCCAAGGTTGATGATATGCCCGTTACCGACCGGGATCATCAGCGGAAGAACAGCCTTGGATACATACAAAAGCCCCTTTACATTGGTATCGATCATGGTCTCCCAATCCCTGAGATCGGCATCGTCGAAGAGATCCCTGCCTAAAGCGAGGCCGGCGTTGTTGATCAGGATATTGACGCTCTTCCAGGATTCGGGCAGGCTCGCCACCGCCGAGAAGACGGCGCTTTTGTCCTGCACGTCGAAGGTCAGCGGCAGCACTTGTACGCCGGTGCGCTCTTCCAGTTCCCGCTTCAGGGCGATAAGCCTGTCTTCGCGTCTTCCGGTAAGGATGAGATGATCGCCGCCGGCGGCGAATTTCCGGGCGCAGGCTTCACCGAAGCCAGAAGTCGCGCCGGTAATAAAGATGGTCCTGTTCATAACTATTTTACGAAGTTTAAAAAAGATACGATCGCCTGACTTCCCTGTTCGGGCTCCTCGAGCATGCCCATATGACCGGAATGATCCAAAGTATGGATAACCGATATCATCGGCTCGTGGCACTGTTTCAACGCCTGTTCGTAGGGGACGACGAGGTCTGCGGCGCCCATGATGAACAGCACCGGACCGGCAAACTGCCTGAATATCTGGACCCGGTCGGGCCGGCCGATCATGGCCTCGTAATAATAAACCAGCGATTCGGGTGCGAAGCCCGAGTACCGGAGGATGGTTTCTTCTACAAGTGTTGGCCACTGTTCCCTCGTCGCTGTCGCAAAGAGATTGGGCGTGGACTGGCGGATAAAGGGCGCCGCTCCGTGCTGCCGGATAAAATCGATACTCTTACGACGGGCCGTGCGCTTTTCTTCGGTATCGGCGTAAGCCGTGGAATGAAAGAATCCAAAGGCTTTCAGCCGCCGAGGATATTTTTCCGCAAAGGCCAGGGATACATATCCACCCATGCTGTGGCCGATAAGCACACAGGTGTCCAGACCCAATTGATCGATAAACGCCCCTATGGTATCGGCCAGCGAGTCGATAGAGGGTTCACCCGGTAAAAGCGTGGACCTACCGCTGCCTGGAAGATCGGGGATCAACAAACGGCAATGAGAGCTGAGCCGCGGGACCAGCTCGTCCCAGATGTGCCCATCCTCTGCAAACCCATGCAACAGCAATACCGGCAGCCCGCTTCCTTCCTCGCGGTAGAAAAGCGATCGCCCGTCCTGTGTAAGCATCTTATCCACGACCTGATCTTATTTTGATGAAGGTAACGATAAGCCAGCTAAGGAACAATGTCATGAGTGCGAGCACGATTTTGGAGAGGATGTCCCCGAACCGAACATAAAAGGTTCGCTTCGACAGCGTCGGCACCTTTTGCCGGATGGCGGCCTCGGTATACCAGGGCCGGGAATCCACGATATTTCCCGCCGGATCGATGATACAGGAAACG
>Ga0105239_10002781_pt1 | contig 21920 bp, 9 predicted proteins | sample KBSC44metaG_FD_92761 | JGI IMG/M metagenome (GOLD analysis project Ga0105239, IMG submission 92761) | Corn rhizosphere microbial communities from Kellogg Biological Station, Michigan, USA - KBS C4-4 metaG | ecosystem: Host-associated > Plants > Roots > Rhizosphere > Soil | place: Michigan, USA... | reverse complement strand
TCTCAACCCGGACACCGGCGCAAGCACATACTTCACACTATCCAGGCTTCCCGCAAAGTCCGCCGTATCCCCCTTATACCAGATATCATCCACCGCATATACCACCGGCCCCCGCTCCAATGCATACGGGGCATCGCCGTCGACCGACGTCTTATACGGTTTCCTGTCCGACACCTTCAAATAGTGCTCATGTCTCACCCATCTCAGCTCCATCGGCAGCAAAACGTCGATCTTATCCCCTTTCTTCCAAACGCGGTGCACCACCACATAGGTCCCAGGCACAACCCCCGGCACGGCCTCGCCATTCACCTCAACCACCGGCGCCTTACACCATCCGGGCACCCGCACACGAACAGCAAACGCCGCCGGCACAGCCGGACTCACATAAATTACAACCTTTCCGTCTTCCGGAAAATTCGTTTCCTGTTTTACCTCCACCTTACCAATCCTCACCGTAGACGGAATGAACTGGTTCACATATATATCCCCTCCCTTACCCGTTCCATAGATAAACCCCGGCAGCATCGACAACAACCGATGTCCACTCCCCATACAACAATCCGGCTCCCGGAAATACCCCCTAGGGGTAACCCCATTCGGCGGCGTAAAATAATGATTCGCATCCCCATCTATCGTCTGCTCGGCAAACACCTGGTTCCAACAGATCCGCTCGATCGCATCCGCATACTTCGGGTCTCCCGTCAGCTCCAACAGGTACTCCGACAGCTGTATCCACGACATCGTAGCACAGGTCTCCATCATCTCCCCCGTCAGCGGCTTGATATAATCCTTCTCATAGTGCTCTCCAACACTAACCCCACCCGTTATATACAGCTGGCGACGGCTGATATCATTCCAGGCGCCCACCACTTTCCTTAAATAATTCGTATCCCCGCTGACCTCGTACATCCGCAACAACCCTAAAAAATTCATCTGGAACGTATGCGTATGCACATAAGGCTGCACCTTGTCGATCCCCATCGCCCCATCGGCCACCTTATCCAGGTTGGAATAAGCATCCCAGCCGCTCCACTTGTCGATATTGCTCACCACCCACTTGCACCAGTCAAAATACCGCTTATCACCCGTCAGCTGGTACAATCTCATCATCGGATCAATGAGCAGCGTTCCTTCCCACGAATAATGTATGCTATGCCCCGCTATCTCCGAATGCATCGTCCCCTTCAACACCTTCCCCTTGTTCTCCGGAGCATGCACAGACGAAGGCCAGAACTCCTCCTTACCTGGCCCGATATGCTCTAAAAAATAATCCCCCAACCGTCGGGCCGCCTTCAGCCCGCGACGATCCTTCCACACCTCATAAGCCGTCAGCAGCGCATGCTGTGTAAAATAAAGTTCATAAGCGTCCATCCCGCGCAGCGGTTTCTCGCTAACCCCCAGATATCCATCCGGAGCCTGAACCTTCAACATCCGCTCATACACAGCATGTGCCTCCGGCATCCTGGTCAATATCGCCGACTCCAACCATTTCCCCGGCTGCTCCCCCTGCCTCCAGTCCCACACGACATGCTTCCTTTCCTCCAACATCGCCACATACTTCCCGATCGGAAAGGACTTTAAAAAATTATCTCTATTCCGGGTAAGCCTTCCTCCCACAAAACCACCCACCTGCTCGACCTGCGTAGCAGGTACAGTCCTCTCCTGACCAAAGGCCACACCACACCAAAGAACAAACACTATTATCCCCTTAGATCTCATTTACTCGTTTTCAAATACGAAATAAAAAACTCCGCCGCCGCAACTTTATCCCCCGCACCCTTCACATCCCACCAGGCCTCCGCCGGAGAATCCGCCCCGGGATAGCGGCGCGCCTCACCCGTACGGAAGACGATATGGCCAAAGGCCGGCACCGGCGCGAAGAACAGCTGCGTAAATAGCTCCTTCCCGTTCACATTCACCGTATACATCCTGGTATCCATATCCAGCGAGATACGCACCACATAGGTCTGCCCCGCGCTATACTTCAATACATTCTTTACCCTTGCACCCGCCTTCGCGATAAAATTGCCGTCCGGCTCAAAGATTAGCCGCATCGCCGGCAGATTTTGCTCGCTCTGCAGCTCTATCTGCAGCTGCCCGTGATCGGCCTGCGCCGGCGTCACCGCAAACTCCACCTGCATACTCCTCGCCACAGGAAATACCCGCTCCGCCTTCGCAAAATCATACGGGTCTTCATCCTTTAACACCAGGCAACGCACGCCATGCTTATCCCTATCGATACGAACCGGCGCCCACAGCGGGCTATAGACATTCCAGTATTGAAGTTCCTTCCCGGCAGGCAACCGGTCGAACACATCGTCCACATCCTTGTCCACCGTAGAAGTTATCGGCACGGGTATCTCACCCACCCAGATGTCCTCCTTATTCATACTATAGGTGATCCACATATTCCCACCCGGAGCCACACCATTCCCTTCGACGATACCCCGCGTATACTGCGGCCCATAGTTCTTGTAGGCGCCGCCATACCGCGCAGTCGATATCTCACCCTCCACCAGCAGCAGGTCGGTATAGTCCAACCCATCCTTACTCGTAGAAATAGCCAGCGGCCAGCGAAACTCCGACGGATTGTATACGACGGCATAGCGCCCGTCCGAGGTCTTCTGCCCCCAGATCTTTGCATTGGCGTTGACAAAATGCGGCGCCCTACCCACAGAAGACCAGGTCTTCCCCTCATCCTTGCTGATCGAGGTCAGCGCATTCTTCCACAGCCCCACGACCCGTCCATCCGGCAGATGATAAAAATTAAAAGCCTTATAGTCCTTGTGCAAGGGGATCAACGGGTCTCTTCTGTCCGTCTCTTCTACCCACTGCATCATCATCAGCGGCGTTGCCATCAGCTCGTTACAGTCCGCCACAAATCCCTTGTCCTTGCTCGACGTATAAAAGGGAAAGGACGTATTCGCAATAGTCCAAGCCGGATTATAGTGTATAAAATAGATCGGACCCCAGCTGCCGTCGGCATGGATCTCCCGGACCACCCTGCCGATACCCTTCCCGTCATTCGGGTCATCATGCGGATCCAGACAGATGCCATAAAAGCCCAGCGCCAACAGACGCCCCTTCTTCGAAACATAAAAACCCATCCGCTGGTGCATCACCGCAAACAGGTCTTTCGCTACTCCCGGATGCCCTTCCTTTGTCGTCCCGTCAGGTACCCTGTATGGTGGAAAAAGCACCTTCGGCTTCGTCCACCTGTATCCGTCAGCCGAAGTCAGCAGCAACGTCTGACCCGGCGGCACGCTCTCCCCTACCTTATCGCTCAGATACTCCAGGTAAAATGTCTTGTTCCAGTACGCCAGCATCGGCGCATGGTTATAGGTCCACCCCGAATCCTCCGCCAGCTCAGGATGTTCACGGTTCGCCCGGAACACCTGTATATTGTGTACACCCACCACCGGCGCCAGCTCCCCATGATGATAGTCCACATTGGATATCGTCTTCCCGCTATAGTGCACCCCATCCTGCGCCTTAACCATCCCAACCCCCAATAATAAAACCAACAAAAAGCTCACCACCTTCATCCACGCTTCCGCCATCAACCTGGCGCCAGCCAGCGTCGGATGTACCCCATCCACCGTCCAGTAGCTACCCGGCGCCGGAGCTTTATCATAAACCTCCTGATACGGAATAAAAGCCGCACCATATTCACCCGCAATCTCCCGGGAAACCTGCCTGTATTCGTCAAACGCTGGAAACCACTTGTCATCCACTGCTTTTACCCCCTTCACCGCATAAGGCTCCCCGATGATCAGCTTCACCGAAGGCAAAGCCGCCTTCGTACGATCCAATAATTTCCTATAGTCATCCCTGTAGGTCTGCACCGTCCCCTTATACCCGTTCACCAGCGTATGCCAGAAATCATTCACCCCTACCAGGATACTCAATACCGTCGGCTTCAGATCAAGACAGTCCGCATCCCAGCGCTCAGCCAGCTGGTATACCTTATTGCCGCTGATCCCGCGGTTGTATATCTTCAGATCCTTCCCCGCCCCCCGGTAAAGCAATTCGCCAGCAGCAAAAAATGGATAGCTCACTCCCAACGCCGGCGAACTGTTCGCTTCTTTATCATCCTTCTTCCTCCTGGCATCGGTGATCGAATCCCCCTGAAAAAGGATCACATCCCCCTCCGATAACCTTACCTTCCTCTTCCCAAACTCTATCTCAGGAACAACCAATGGCCCTAAAGAAGCAATTTTCAAAAAATCACGGCGTGTGCTCATGTCTTTCTTTTATTAATGTTTCCACTACCCCCCAATCGGCGGAAACTATCGTCCCATGCTTATGCCCCACCGGTACACTAACCTCCTCCGAAGCATCTTCAAAATGCTTAAAGTCAGTAGTCTTCACCGCCCCATATTTCTTCTCCCGATAGCTGTCAAAATAAATGTAATACTCCGAACCTACCTGAGCCACCGTCGGCCCCTCGGTAAATTCCGGCGTAAAAGCCTTCGAGTCCCGAACATACGGCCCCGAAGCCCGATCACTAAAAGCCACTTTAATATTCCGCTGCAGCCTCGTATTGTCCTTAAATACCAGCACAAGATCATGATCCCCCCGCTGCACGATCATCGCATCGATAACGCTATACCCCGGGTCAAAAAATAACCGCGTCGGCGAAAAAGTCCTGAAATCCTTTGTCGTCGTACAGTATAGCCGGTGATTGTTCTTCTCGTCCTCCAGCCCCTTCGGAAACCGGTAGGGTATCGTTGTAGCCCAAACGATTACAAACTGCGCGCTGTCTTTCTCGTAAAAGATCTCCGGAGCCCAAACGTTAAACGCATCCTTCTCCCCTTCCATCACCGGTATATAACGCTGCTCGCTCCAGTGTATCAGGTCCTTCGAGTCAGCATACCCGAAACCCCTGTCGCCATTCCAGCCGCTGGTCCACACAAGATGCCAGACCCCATCCGGTCCCTTCGCCATCGATGGGTCACGCATCAGCTTCTTGTCGCCGATCGCAGGCTTCAGCCACGACCCACCCAGGTCGGTCCAGTGCTTGCCGTCACCGCTGGCCAGAAAATAAAGCCCATCCACTGCGGGCTCGCGAAAAGAAGTGAACAAATATGCGTGCTGCCCCGGCTTCTCCAATACCAGCACCCAGTCATTCCCCGGCGCCGGACGCCCCGGCGGGTCAAGAGAAAAGATCTTCTTCCCCGGAAACAAGCCGATCAGCTGATAGCTGCCGTCTCTCGGGCTATACCACGAAGCCGCCACCTGAGCCAACCCCAGCCCCGAAGGATTCACCACCAACCGGCGGCCGGTATAGGTATAAATAAATGCATACTGCGCACCCCTGGTCGCAATAGCATAGTCATATTTCGATCCCTGATTGACGACCAGCGACTGATCCGGCCGCCGCTCGAAATAGGGCTTCGAGAGCATCAGCTTTTTCAAAAAAACCATCTCCCCGGCCCCCGGATCGCCCAAAGCCTCATACCAGGGCTCCTTCGCCCCATAGGCACTACCCTTGTCCGTCGGACGCAGCATCTGCATGACGGAATTATCGCCATAGGTATATCCACAGGCGCCCGCAAACACCGACCAGTATGCATACCGACGGACGTCATCTGCCCCCCAGCGCGGCTGCGTGGTGTCATGCAGCCCATGCGGTATCCCCTCATAGGAAGGCTCCACATCCAGCACCGGCTTCACCGGCTTCTTCCCATAGTCTGCCTGTATATATCTCCAGTTGTCTTCGCCATATTGAAGGTCCCCGGCCACCGTATCCTGCTCATAGCTGCGATGTCCCGATTGCACGCTGTTGAAATCCAGCCAAGGCTGCTGATGAAACCAGAAGGACGAAGAGGTCCTCCCGAACGGATGATAGCTGATCAGATGATTCGGGTCCTGCGCCCTCAAGGTCGCCCCGATCGCATTCCAGGTATCTTTAAAATCCGACCCCTTGATATCCCCGCCATTCATCCACACAATATTTGACTTCCCCTTATATCGTCTCGCCAAAAATTGCGCATACACCTTGCCAACATCAGCCCCGATCTTACCCTGCTTCACAACCCCGCCCCACACCGGCACCAGCGCCACATAGATACCCCTTGACGCAGCCTTATCGATCACATTTTCCAGATGATCCCAGTATCCGCCGGCAATATCCTTTGGCTTCGTCAGATCCTTCGCCACCAATGCGCTATCGCCGTATACATCCACGTCCCCCAGTCCATGTACCACCATCACCTGGATCACGTTAAACCCTTTCTTCTTTCGGTCTTCCAGGTATTGATCCAACTCCTCATTCTTCAACCGGCTCAGCAGCAGCCATCCTGTATCTCCCATCCAGAAAAAAGGCGCACCACCGGCCGTAAAAAACCGCTTATTCGCCGAAACCCGTAACGGCGGTAATCCCTGCGGAACGGCCACCACTTCCGCCAAACACAATATCAATAAAAACAAAACTCTTCTTCTCATGTCTATCATTTTTCGATCCATAATACCTTGGCGCCACCAGCATCAATGCGATGTACCGTCCCCCCCAGCTTAGGCTCCTCAGCCCCCTCAGCCACATAAACAATATAACTCCCCCTATTATCCGCCAACGCCAACACCCCCTTCGGGCTCCCCGGCAATTCAACCGGCGCCATCCGGGCCGCAGCCGCCAAAAACTTCCCATCCTGCACCGGGATATTCGCCAACGACCCTCCACCCATAAACACAGCCCATCCAAAATTATCACAACCCTCCGCCGAATAGATCACCGCCTTCGTTGGATACGCGCGCCTGTATTCACTAACAGCCCTGTATACCTGCTCAAAAGACGGGCGCTTTGGCTTCAGCAGCCGCTCATGCTGCCGCGGCGCCAGACTCTGGCCCCCCAGCGGCGCATAGACCTTGCCATCCTCCTGGTAATACCAATACCGGATATCGATCACATCCACCACCGGTGCCCTCAGCGGATCCTTCAGTATCGCATCCTGCACGTCCTTGGTCGTGGATAGTCCGATAATTTCCTTTACTCCTTTCTCCTTCTCCCATTCGCGGATGTTGTCCAGCCAGAAATCCACAAAATGCAAAGGTCCGGTGAACTCCGCCGCTATCTCCTGGACTACCCCGCTATTCCCCGAAAAATTCTCGAGACATTGCCTGATAAACGCCCTATGCAACGCCTTCCGAACCGGATGCGTCGTATCATAGAATTGCTCAGCCATGAATATCCGCTTGTCGCCTGCAAAAGGTGGCGGCTCCGGAAATCCGGTATTGTTGATATTATTGGCCGGACGCCACGGGAAATCCGCATAGTGCGCCCCCGCCTCGATGATATTGTGCTGAAAATAGTTTTGATGTATCAGGACCAGCCCATCCGCATCGGCCAGATCTGCAAACTTCCGGAGCCTGCTCCAATACCAGGGATTGTACTTCGTCAGGTCATACTTGCTAAGCCCGTCCCAGGCCGTATCCTTCCCGCTGCGCGCAAAAGGCAGCTCATAGTACGGCGGCCACACATCCCCATCCATCCTCCTGATCCGCTCGTGATCGTCCCGCCTCCGGTCATACCACAACCCATAATTGTGATCCAGCGCGACAACATGATCCTGCTTCATTTCATCCGTCAGCCCGATGAGATCATCGGTCAGCCCCGTCCCCGTCCTTCCCGGCACCCAGCGCGTGATCGCCGGCCTGGCCTCAGCGATCCCATAGGGCCGCACATTTCCCATCCACCACGGCTCATAATACCGACGCCCCACAAGCACGCCACCCCGCGTTAGCCAGCCATTCACCACCTTCATCGGCACGGCCTTCAGCACCATCTTCTCGCTATAGGTCGGTACAGAATGTATATCCCCCGGCACATCCACCGGTATCGGATTCCGCTGCGCCGCCTGGTCGATCCACTCGGTCATCTGTACCCGCGGCTTCTTCGACAACGCGATCAACGCCGCCGCCAGCGCCACCGTAGGACTGCTCGACGCCTCGGTCTCCATCGGCAATATCTGTCCATCGACAGGACGACCCAACCTCGCGGCGAGCTGCGTATAATAAAAACTCCTCGGTTGGATCACCGCATTCGATTCATTCCAATATCCATCCCCCCCAAACTGCGCCCACGAACCATACGACCAGTTCTGCGCACCTGGCGGACGATAACAGTTGATCCTCGCCGCCGTACAGTTCCAGAACAGACTATTGGCCGCACACCATCCCGCCCCCTGCCCATCCTGCTCCCTGTTCTCAAATCCCAATACCTGCCCGTCCACGTTTACCACGTCAAACAACACCCCAGACGCCCAGCTGTCGATAGCCCCACTCATCCCATAAGGATAGTAGGACTGACATTGCACGAAGGCATTCGGCCCCGGCGCACAATACCCTACCGCAAAATCATGAAAAGCCCGCTCGGAATACAAACGCTGCATCAGCGTCTGTCCCCCCGAGGTTATAAAAGCATTCCGCCGCTGCCCACCGATCTCGGACACCGGCGCAAGATATTTACAGTCTTCCACCGTCACCCTGTTGGCCGTCTCCAGCACATCCACCGCCGAACCCGCAAAATGCTCGGCGACAACCTGCCGGACCCACGCATCGGAAACATTCTCCAGCGTAATGGCCATCCAGCTATGCGCCTCGTCCTTAGGATTCTGCTGATCATAAGACGACCGCAAACGCAGGTTTTCGACACCCACATTCGTGATCCTCCCATCCCAGCGATAAGCCGCCACCTTCCCGCCACCATAGGCCGTATCCAACGCCGTCGTTATCGGCGCATCCAGCGTGACCTGATACCCATTTACCGCCACGACCCGGCGATCCCAGTAAATATCCCGCTGACCAGGCTTCCAGCCCAGCGCCGAGATACCACCACCAAAGGTCTCCATACCCAATAGCTTGATCCACTCCTCCGTCGAGGGCCGGTGAACGAGCACCGTGGCTCCCACCTTAAGATCACCACCAGAGACACGCAGCGTCCGCGACCCCACCGGAACATATCCATCCGTCACATCCACCTCCTTCCCCACCTCTCGATTCGCGGCACCCGCAACCCGTATCAGGGTCCTCCTATCCGTACCCGTAGCCAACAGCACGGTCCCATCCTCACCCATACCACTGCCCCGTAGCACAACCCCCGAAGCCCTGATGACCAGCCCTCCGGAGACGGAAAAAGTCCCGCGCTCCAGCAGCACAGCCCCCCGCAACCCACGCGAGTCCATCGGCAGACCGCCTACATAGTCCAGCGCCCGCTGAATAGCGAAAGTCGCGTCGCCATCCATCCGATGGACAACGACGCGAACACGGGCTGTGGGTATCAGAGAGTCTCCTCCCATGTATCCACTATAAGAAAAATCTGGAATTTGATTCCCCCTTTCATCAGGGGTATACACCAGGTGACCACCCTTTGCCGCTACAGGAGGCGGCGGCTCAGGCGCCCTGGGCTTTTTCTGAGCTGTCACGGGTCCGAATACAAAAACACCAGCGACAAATACATATATGAACTTCATTACTTTATGGGCTTTTCACCTCTCAAAGCCAGCGAATTGAGATAGACTTCTATGTTCGAATAACCCCCTCCATTAACAGCAGGCTTCGCAGAATCCATCGGATCCTTCGGATTCAGACCATGCTTGACCTCATACTCATCGGGCAACCCGTCATTGTCGGAATCCTTATAAGGCGTACCCTGATAATTGGGATAGCCACCCACCTCGAAGATCTCCGTCACGATGCCTAATTTGTAGGAATCCTTCGGCAATTTACGAACATGGAATTGAGACAGGGTATCGGTATTCACCTCCTTGTAAACTATTTTACCCGTGCGGACCTGCTCCACCACCCGCGCATCTACCGCATCCCGCCTGGGCAATGTAGCGCCCACATTCGTCAATACAAAATTAAATGCTTCCTGTGCCGGCAATATCTTCACCGGCGCCATAGGGAAAGGCTTGTCATACTTCATATAGTCCTTGTAAGGACCCGCGTCTTTGAGCTCTTCCACCTGCACCCCACCGGCCCAGTTGTCCTTCGTGATCTCCGGATAGCCATCCATGATATTACCATTCACATAACAGCGGCCAAAATACTTCTGCTTCAGCTTGCTCCTGCCACTCTCCGGCTTCAGGATCCTGTGCCCGACAGCCTCATCCTTCGGGGTGACAGGCCCCGGCTTGTAGTAGTTGTTGATGATATTGAACAGACTGGTATAGTCACCCCCGTCCATCGACCGGTGATGCCAGTTGAACACGACATTGTTCACAAAATTGAATACGCCATTCCAGCCCACCGATGGATTACGCCCCGTATTATCCGCCCAAAGATTGCGGACAAGCATACAATTCTCGCCACCCATCGTCGTTCCAAAAGCGTGATTCCAGGTATCCAGCGACTCCGCCGAGATACAGTTCTGGATGGTGATATTCACCGTCCCCAATTTCTCTTCCTTAGAACCATCCATCGGGTCATACATATGCCGGTATAACGACATATTCTCATCCAGCCCCCAGCTCGTAGACACGTGGTCCAGGACAATATTGCCTACAGGATTGCCGCCCAGCGCATCATCACGACGCCCGACATTGGTCTCACCACGACGAAAACGCATATACCGGATGATGACATCATGCGTATTGATCCAGAACGACTCGCCCGCCACACAAACCCCGTCGCCAGGTGCCGACTGCCCCTCGATGGTAATGTAAGGAGCCCGTACAATGATCGGGCTGGTCAGATGTATGATACCCGCTACATTAAAGACGATGATCCGCGCTCCCCCCTGCTCACAAGCCCAGCGCAACGTGCCGGGACCACTGTCGCCAAGGGACGTCACTACATAGACCTTGCCACCATGGCCGCCATAACTATGCGCGCCACCACCCTCTGCACCCGGAAAAGCCAGCAGCGTAGACTGAGGCAGATCCGTCGGCCGCGCCGCCCAGGGAATGTACGGCTTCCCGTGCCTGGCGTCATTGTCTACGATCGGAAAAGCTACCTCCCAGGCAGAATCGCTCCGCCGGTAAGTCTCCTTCAGCATAGCATCCGCAGAAGCCTTCACATCGGAAGGAATATCCGGATACTGTGCCATTGCCGGTTGACAAATCGCCAGCGAGGCGGTAAGAGCAGCGACCAAAAAACGTTTCTTCTTCATGAGTATCTGTAATTTAAAAAAAATCCTCTACTTCAGCGGATCGAACGGCCCGCCCCAGGTGTTGTTCTGCTGCAAATTCGCATTATTCTGCAGCGAACTCAGCGGAATACCGAAGAAATAGTCGGCACTCTGCACATTCAGTTTGTAGGTATCGGCCGTCTGAATGCTTACATTGAAATTATTGATATATACACTGTCAAGGTTCGCATTCGCAGCCGCATCCCTCGTGCTCGCGAGATAATCCGTATACGACTTGTTGTCTTTCAGCGTAATGACGATCTTATTCCTCATCGTGCCGTTCAGCGTACTCTCCAGCAGCTTGCGGCGACGCAGGTCCCAGTAACGCTTGCCTTCGAACGCCAGCTCGATCCTGCGCTCGAACATTATCGCATTGACCATCTGATCATGGGTCATCCCCGCAGCCAGACCATAAAGACCATTGGTGCCCGCATCGATACCCGCCCTCTTGCGGATCGCGATCAGATTCTGATAAGCCTCCTGCGCCTGCGCCAGATGACCGATCTCCGCAGCAGCCTCGGCCTGATTCAGCAGCACCTCGGCATACCGCATCTCGATCCAGTCAGTACCCGCATTCTGCATAGAGGCCAGCGTCAGGGTAGGATCGACGCCCTTGCGCAGATAAAACCCGGACGAGCTCGCTGAACTTTCGGTGCTGGCCGTCTTGGTAGGACTGCTCTTCGTGTTGGGATAGAAATAGGTCCACAGACGGTAGGTTGAATTACCGTTAAGCCCCCAGTTACATCCATTGTATGCAATAGTTTCGTAAAAACGGGGGTCCCTGTTCTTATAGAAGGTAGAAAGGCTGTACGCATAGCCGGAAGTCAGCGTGTCTTTGCCATCCTTCATCGGAAAAGCAGCCGCAAGTTCCCAGTCCGGAGTATTGGACCCGCCGGAAGTAGAAAGATACTTAGGCCTGGACCCTGCATCATAACCCTCATTGTTAAGATCATTGTCTACATTGGAAGTATTGTACTCGGTAACCCACACAGCCTCGGAATTCCGCGGAGTGCTGCCGCCGGCACTACCCTCCGTCGTCCACATGGTGTAGTCCCATTTCTTATAAAGACCAAACCCATTGGCGGTTAGCGTCGTAATAGCCGCCGTATTGGCGTCATATGCCGCCTGCCACCTGCTCTGGTCATTCGCGGGATTGAATTGCGGGCTGGCCCAGGTCAGCAGCACGCGCCCAAGAAAGGCCTGAGCGGCGCCGGAAGTGATTCGGCCGTAGTCGGCATTGTTGCCCCACCATACAGGCAGATACGCAATGGCGCTGTCCAGATCCTTCACGATCTGGTTGAAAGTCTCCGTCGTAGTATTCCTCGGCAGATTCGCAGCCGCCTTGGCCTCCGGCCCTACAGCAGGCAGCGGAGTCGTCACCAGCGGTACACCACCATAGAGTTTTACCAGCTCGAAATACCGGTATGCACGCCAGAAATACGCCTGTCCGTTGAAATGCCTTTTCACACCCTGATCCAGCGAACCCGCATTCATATTCTGAATGAACATATTGATCGTACGGATCTTGAAATAGTTGCCGCTCGTGGCCGTGTTGCCGATATCCGTCACCAGATCGCTGGTGACAGTCCCCTTTACATAGGCATTGTCCCCCGCCTGCTCGTCGCTGATCACAGCATAAGAGGTACCCAAAGTCCCACCCGAATTGCCAAACCACCCCGGCTGATTCTGGCTGTAGATATAGTCGATGTCCAGCTTTGCCACAGTCGAATCATTGAACACCTGATCAGGCGTAAAATTGGTCAGGTCCTGCTTTTCCAGCACTTTTTTGCAGCCGATGCCAACAATTGCGCCGATCGCCGCTATCATTATTATCGAAGAGGTCTTTTTCATGTTTTGTTTGATTTAGAATCCAACATTTAAACCAGCCGTGATCGTCCTGAGGGTCGGAAATGTATACAGACCCGTCGAGAAATCCCGGTAGTGATTGGGGAAAGGATTGATGAACTGGAAAGGATTCGTCGCTACGACATAGAAACGCGTACTGTTAATACCCACTTTCTTCGTCCATCCCGTGGGCAGCGTATAACTCAGCGTCGCATTCGTGATATTGAAGGTCGTGCCGCTCCTCAGCCAGAAATCCGTCGTCACCTTATAGTCGCTCACGAAATAAGGATTCGGATAGTTGGCGCCCAGATTGGCCGGCGTCCAGTGGTCCTTCCAGTAGACCGGACGGTTATCCGTGATCGAATAGCCCGTGGACGAGTTGTTATTGCCCGGCACCTGACCGTCGATGGTCGCTACCCCTCCCCAGGACATCCCCATGATCACATTCAGACTCAGCGATCCATAATTCACACTCCAGTTAAGACCCATGCTGTAGTGATTGCTCTGCTTCTTGTTCAGGTATTGCTGGTCGTTGTTGTCGATCACACCGTCCCCGTTCACATCCTGATAGTTGATCATACCTGGCTGAACAGGCGTGTTGAAGATAAGCACCTTATTGACGCCGCCTGCCGCCTGCGCACGCTGGTTGATGATCGCCGTAGCCTGATCCTGCGTACGGATGATCCCAAGAGACTTCCAGCCATATGTACCCGCATCGCTCGACTTCCCGGTCAGGTCCAGATCACCACCCTTGTTGCCCGAAGCGACGTCGATCAGAATATTCTTGTTGTCGGACCAGGTAAAGAAGGGCGTGAAGCTATAGCTGAACTTGGACCCTATATTATCCCTCCATCCCGCAGATATCTCATACCCGAACATATTCACGATACTGTAGTTCTCCGTAGGCGCGCTGGCGCCGATCGTTGCGGGTACCGACGAAGACAATGTCGTTAGCAGGTCGTAACCATGGCTCCAGAAATAGTCGGCAGAAAGAGTGAGGTGATTGTTCAGCACCGCCATATCCAGACCATAGTCCAGTTTCATCACATGGTCCCAGGTGACATTCACATTCGGGATGGCGATAGCCGGCTTTACACCGATGCTCCTGGCGCCCTCATTGAATACCGCACCGCCATTATTGCCCGTACCCAGATTGTAGGTCGCCCTGTACTGGTAAGGCTTCGTATTGTCCGTGCCCGTAAGACCCGCAGAAGCCCTTATCTTCAGCTGATTGATCCAGGGATAGTTATCCCTGATAAAAGACTCTTCCGACAAAACCCAGCCAACCGACGCAGCAGGAAAGCCGCCCCAGTTGTGCCCCGTGGCAAACCGGCTGCTGCCGTCCGCACGATAGACCAGCTGCAGAAGATATTTACCGGCATAGCTGTAGTTCAGCCTCGAAATGAACGCCTCAAAACCGAACTGGCTGACAAAGCCGCTCTGGCCGGAGGACTGCGCACCGGTCGTAAAGGTCTGATACGGCAGCGCACCATTGACCACACCGTCGGCCTCAGCCGCAACACCCTCCGCGTTCTGCTCGCGCTGTTCGTACAATGCGATCGCAGTTATCTGATGCTTGCCAAAGCTGCGCGAGAAAGTCAGACCCGCATCCATCTGGTAAGAGTTCGAGAACATCGGATTCAGACGCACCCTGTTGCCATTGGATATCGGGTAGGTCTGCAGCAGCTTTCCGCCAGGAATATGATTGTTCTCGCCCTGACCACTGTACTTGCCGTAAATAAAGGAAGAACCGAACTGCTTCCCGTTGGCCGAATTGATGTTCTTGTTGATATTGAATGTTGCCGTCAAACCTTTTATACCAGGTATCTCATAGGTGATCTTACCCAGGATATTTGTAGTGGTAGTGCTCGCACTGGTGAAGTTGTTCGAATTTTGTACCTGGAATAAATTCACATTGTCGTACCCGCCCGTATTGCTCGATCCGGTAATGACAGGCAGCCCGTTGATAAAATACTCCTGCCAGGGCTGCACCGTTTCCAGTGAAGTAATGTCATTGTCCAGTGACTCCTGCGTACCGTTGATCTTATACCAGTAGCTCTTGCTGTTATAGATGTCGTCGCTCAGCGATAACATCACATCCAGGCCCCTGGCCGGCTTGGCATCGATCGTCGCCCGCAGTCCGTATTTATAAGAATTGACACCCTTGAAATTCGATGTCTGGTTGACAAAATCACCGCCTACGAAATAAGTCAGCTTGTCCGTACCGCCGGACAGATTCAGCGCACCGCGTTCTACATATGCATTCTGAAAAGCCTGCTTTACATAATTGTGGCTATGGTTCGCAAAATAAGCCAGCTCGTCCGGCGTATACCAGCTGGTTGCACGCGTCGTCGCGACGGTACCGTCTGACTTATGCAGATAGCCCGCCGTATCGTAGAACTGGTTGACCGGCACACCAACACCCGTAGAGATCGTTTGCTGATAAGCCGACGCCTGTGTATAGTCATTGACTAATGTGGCCAGTTGACTGCTGTTCAGGAATTTCGGCAACTGCGTCGCATTTGACTGACCTACCGAACCCGTGAAGTTCAGCGACGGCGCACCCGCACGACCCCTTTTCGTCTTGACGATAATAACTCCGTTGGCGCCCTGTACACCATAGATGGCAGCCTCCGCATCCTTCAATACCGATACGCTCTCGACCTGCGATACATCGAGCAGGTCAAAGTCGGCCTGCGTCCTGATCACGTCATCGATGATAAATAATGGGTTGGTGCCCTGCCCGCCGTCCTTTGCAAACGCGACAGGGTTACGTATCGTCACGGTCGTTCCCGCCCCCGGACGCTGCACTCCACCCGATACGCTCAGGCCGGGTACCGTTCCCCGCAATGCAGCAGTCATGCTCAACGCGGGAACATCCTCTACCTTCTTAATGTCGATCGTCGATACCGCGCCGGTAAGCGAACTTCTTTTCTGCGTGCCATAACCGACGATGACCACGTCATTCATAGACTTGTTGGAAAGTGCTAAACCAACCGTAATAATTTCATTGGGAGGAGATGAGATCTCTTTCTTGTCATAACCGACATAAGAGAAGACCAGCGTAAGATTCCTGGACCGATTGGCCACAGGAATGGAGAAAAAACCTTTGGCGTCGGTGACGGCCGCCTGGTTGGTCCCCTTGAGGGTTACAGTGACACCCTGTAAAGGCTCATTGGAATCCGAATTGACAACCGTCCCGGACACCGCCTTCTTCGACAGCTGAGTACTCTCAGCTATTTTTTGTGCCTGGCCAGACAAGGTCCCACCCACATAAAGAGAGAGCAGTAACAAGCATTTTGTTAAATGTTTCATATAGCAACCAATTATTAAAGAATAAGCAATTAGTTCTTCTTCTGGTCATACCCCTGCGCGGAGAGGTAGTTGTTGATCCGGCCCTTATACTTGCCGAACCATGCATGCTTCTCTTTCGAGCTACCACCGTCCATCGCATGCTCCCTCGCCTCCGTCAAACAATTCATCACATACATCTTCTGTTCATCCGTCAACCCGGGATATTTCTCACAATATGCCTTATATGTCACTTCCAGCACACTATAGGTCATTCCATCCTTCACCTGGTCGATCTGCTGCGGGGTCAGCACAGTCGCCAACTTCGCCAGGTACACATTGTGCTGCTTCGTCACATTCGTATCCTTCCTCTGAGACATGGCGTTAAGGTCCCGATACTGATCGGCGACCATCGTACGAACTTGATAAAATTTTGCTGAATCAGGCAGCCCTAGCTTGGCTACGATCTTTCCGGCGCGCTCCGTGACCACCCGGATATAGGCAGTGTCTTCGGTCTGGGCAACCACAGTTTTTGCCCCTAAGAAAATAAATAAGAACATCGGCGCGAATGCAAGCAAGCTTCTCTTCATATGTCTTAACCGTTTAACCGTTTAAAGGTACAGGCAGCCCCGACCGTAAACAATGTAAGGTTTAACTATAATGATGGAACATTTTACTATTTTTCGTACCTTTTAGGTAATCAAAACGATTTTTATGAACAGGCTAACCATTGCTTTGCTATCCTGCGCCCTCCTCTGCAGCGCCCGCTCCGCCATAGCCCAGACCGACGCCGAAATGAAAGCCATGATGGCATATTCCACCCCAGGCGAAATTCATCAGATGATGGCTAAATCCGCAGGCACCTGGAAAACAGACATCACCATGTGGATGCAGCCCGGCGCCCCTCCCGTGACCTCAACGGGCGAAACAACCAACGAAATGATCCTGGGCGGCCGCTACCTCCAGTCAAAGAACAAAGGCACCTTCATGGGAGCCCCCTTCGAAGGCATCGGCATGATGGGCTACGACAATGCAAAAAAGATGTTCGTCAACTCCTGGGTCGACAACATGGGCACCGGCATGATGTACCTCACCGGCACCTGGGACCCCACCTCAAAAACCATCAACCTCACCGGCACCATGGTTGACCCAATGGCCGGCGGTGACGTAAAGGTCCGCGAAGTTTACAAAATGGTCGATGATAACACCCAGACAATGGAGATGTACTCCATCGCAAATGGACAGGAATTTAAAAATATGGAGATCAAATTCACCCGGCAATAACCAATTCCACCAAAGCCGGCAACAGCCCCTTTCCGCTAACCCGGACAAGGACCCTGCCGGCTTTCTTCTTCCCCTTAACCACTACCAGACACATCCCATTATAGGCCCTATGCCGGCTCCCCCTGAAAGATTCCAGGTCAGCCTGGTATCCATTGTCCATCCCCACCACCTCACCTGGACCATCCACACTGACAACCAATTCATTCCCCGCATCAGGAACGAGCTGCCCCGTAGCATCCACCACCCGGGCCGTAATAAAAGCCATTTCACCCATCACCTTCCTATCCACGCTCAGCTCCACCCGCGCCGCCTTACCCGCCGTCCGGACCTCCCGTTCTAACACCACCTTCCCCCCCATCCGTGAAACAGCCTTCAAAGTCCCGGCTTCCCAGCTCACCCGCCAGCTGACATGCAGCGCATCTCCCCCCTTCCGCCGAACCCCCAGGCTCCGCCCATTCAAAAACAGCTCAACCTCATCCGCCCGGCTATAATAGGCCCAAACATCCACCACCTGCCCCGGCTTCCAGTTCCAGTGCGGCAACAAATGCAGCACCGGCTTATCCGTCCACTCGGACTGATACATGTAGTAGGCATCCTTCGGAAAACCCGCCAGATCGACGACCCCATAGTACGAGCTGCGCGCAGGCCAGGGATACGGTACCGGCTCGCCGATAAAATCCCAGCCACTCCATACGAACAGCCCCGACACCCAGGGACACCGCTTCACGACCTTCCAGGTTTGCTCGTGCGTCGACCCCCAGTACGCAAATACATTGTCATAGGCCGACACCGTAAAGTCCGGATTCCCTCCCACCAACGGCTGCTTAGCCGCCGACGGCCACTTCCGCAGACTATCCGCCGGCCCGTCATAATGCCCCCTCGTCGCCAGCGTCGACCCGGTCTCGGAAGCAATAAAAGGCTTCCCGGGATATTTCACCGGCACAGAGTCATATTTGTCCTGGTTATAGTTGAGCCCGATCAGATCAAGCGCCCCGCTCCGATAAATAAAATTTTTAACGGTATCCGTCTCCGTCAGCGCCGAAGTCACCGGCCTCGTCGTATCCAGCTCACGCACCGCCGCAGCTAACTTCCGCGCAATTGAGATACCGCTGCTGTCGAACTGCTCGCGGATCTCATTCCCGATGCTCCATAAGATCACCGAAGGATGATTCCTGTCCCTCCTCACCTGGTCCTGTATGTCCCGCACACCCCACTCAGGGAAATCCAGCGAATAGTCATACTTGTTCTTCTTCTTCCTCCACATATCAAACGCCTCATCCATCACCATAAAACCCATCTCGTCACAGAGGTCCAGCAGCTCCGGCGCCGGCGGATTGTGCACCGTCCGGATCGCATTACACCCCATCTCCCTCAGTACCTTCAGCTGCCGGCGCATCGCAGGCTCATTCACCGCCGCCCCCAGCAACCCAAGATCGTGATGCATACACACCCCGAGTATCTTCGTCGGCCGCCCATTCAGAAAAAAACCTTTCAATGGATCAAACCGAAAGCTCCTTATCCCAACCCCTATTTCATCTCCTCCCACCCGTAACCGATACAAATACGGATGGCCGGGCGACCAGAAATGCGGCCGCGAAACCCTCAGCTCTCCCGCACCTTCCGCTACCTTTTTCCCCGTCGCATCATACAACCCCACAACCCTGCCTTCCATTCCCGAAACCCGCACCACCGCCTCATCCGAAGACAACACCCGCGTCGTAACAACCACCTTCCACGGATCAACACCCCCATCCTTCTCCACCCACACATGCCGGTATATCCCCGACCCCGAGTACCACCTCGAGTTAGGCTGCTTGCTGTTATCCACCCGCACCGCCACCACATTCTCTCCCCCCGTCAACCATCTCCCTATTTCATATCTAAATGAAATATACCCATACGGCCGCTTCCCCAGATAATGCCCGTTAACCCAAACCTCGCTATTTCGATACACCCCGTCAAACTCGATCCAACGATAGCCCCCGACAAATTTCTTCCTATACCATCCAACCCCCGCCGGCAACCCACCTTCCTGCTGACCCGTCGAATTGGCCGAATCAAATCGTCCCTCGATACTCCAGTCATGCGGCAGGTCCAATTCCCTCCAGCGGGAGTCATCATAATCCGGCCGGAAAGCCGTCGGGTCATCCCCCAGCATAAACCTCCACCCCGCATCAAAATTCACCCGATGCGACTGCGCCCTCATCATCCCCGGCACCACCATCAAAACAACTATCAAAAATCTCTTCATATTCACTATTTATAACTCAATCCACTCTTTCCCATATCCTTTGACGTCGCCACCGCGATCCCCCTGTTCCCCTCCTTATCCACCCCACAATAAAAATGATACACCACCCCCTTATAATTTACCACCGACGACTTATGCGCAAACACCTCATCATATGGTTCCGAAGACTGTATCAGATCAGGCCCCGTCCAGTCCGTCCAGTGCACCAGGTCATACGAGCAGGCCATTCGGTTGAACGCACCACCCTTCCCCTGCCAGAAAGCCCCAAAATAGAACATTATATAAATATTCCCCATCTTCTGAATATACGGATCACCCGTAATACCCGTCAGATGATCCAGCACCGGACCCCGGCCATACCGCTGCCAGTGCACCATATCATCGGACACGGCCATGCCTATCCGCTCAGCACCCCGGCGCTTATCCAGGCTGTCCCCATTCGCATTATAATACTCGATGAACCGATGCCCCGTCAGCCGCCTCTTGTCCTCCAACACCCAGCTCTTATACATCGTATGATTGTCCCACCACGAGACCGTCGGATCCTTCGGACTTAAGATCGGCCTCCCCAACCGCTGCCACTCATGCGCCACAGCCGGATCACCCGAAGTAAACGCCATCCCCTCGGACAACACCCCCGCCTCATATCCCTTCGTGTTCCCCCCAAAATAAGACATCCAGTATTTTCCGTCATACTTCTGCAACTTATAGTCCCCACCCCAGTCATAATCCTCCAGCGCCGCATACCCCGCCTTCTGATTCCCATCCCACGCCGTGCTGTCTCCAAAACTCATTATCCGCCCTTGCGTCTCCCAATGCAAAAGATCAACACTCTTCCCCAACCACGTCTCATACCCCCTCCCGTCAAATATTATATAGATCATATACCACGAATCCCCCTTCCTGAACACCGACGGACAATCCATCTTCTTCGAATGCTCCGGCGGCACTACCACCAGTCCATACTTATACGGCGTCTTCACCTGCTCATATACCTCCTTCATCCTGGCGGCAGAAACAGCATTCCCCCGCACACTCCTGAAATTATAGCTCCCCGAACCCACTTCAAAAACAGCCACCGACGAATCCCGACGCACCAGCTTCACATCCGGCCGGGCCTCGACATCCCTCCACCCCTCCGTGATAACCGCATCCATCGCAGCCGGCAGATATACCGTAGCCGAAGCATTTCCCGGCACCACAACACTCAGGTCAAAAACACCCCCAACCTTCTTCCAATGCGAAGCAACCGGCCCATACGGACCATGATAGTCCGCCTGCGCCCACCGCACATCCCCCACCGGCTGAGGCCGGATCACAACACGCCTGAACGCGACACTGCTGTCTGCCACCCGAAGACCCGCCAATCCGGAATAGAACCACTCCATAATATGCCCCAGCATCAGGTGATTATTCGACACAGACGGATACGCCTGCCATGACTCCGTCAATGCCGTCGCACCCTTCGCCAGCTGATACCCATAACCCGGGACATCACTTCGGCTATTCATGTCATAAATGAGATCAGACCTGCCTTCCTTATCCAATACCTGTAATAAATATCGGAACCCGATATCGCCCGCCGTCAACGCATTATTCCGCCGACCCAGATCGGCAACAATACCCGCCATCACCGAATCCCGGTATTTATCAGGAACCAATCCCATATATAGCGCCATCGAATTGCCCGCCTGACTGCCTCCGCTCAGCATCCAGGACAAGAACTTCCCGTTAAAAGCTTCCTTCACCTCTCTGCCCCGGGCCTCAAAACCCTTCGCACCCGCCTCCTTCCCCAACATCCTCGCCACCCGCGACACAATAGCAAGATCATAGTAATAGATCGCCGTCGCAGTGACTCCCTTCGGTGTCATCTGCGCCACCCCCGGCCGCGCAGGCCCGATATCAAACCAGTCCCCCAGCCCCTGCGAAAGAATATGATCCTTCGCCTGACTGTCCAAATAAGCCAGATACTTTGTCATCATCGGATACGCCGCAGCAAGCGTCTCCGCATCCCCATACCACACATAAAGATACCAGGGCACCAGGATACAGCTGCTCCCCCACTCTGGCGAATCCCGGAACGGCGCCCCAAAAACGGTAAACTCCGGGGCTATCTCCGGT
>Ga0105239_10002779_pt1 | contig 21928 bp, 16 predicted proteins | sample KBSC44metaG_FD_92761 | JGI IMG/M metagenome (GOLD analysis project Ga0105239, IMG submission 92761) | Corn rhizosphere microbial communities from Kellogg Biological Station, Michigan, USA - KBS C4-4 metaG | ecosystem: Host-associated > Plants > Roots > Rhizosphere > Soil | place: Michigan, USA... | reverse complement strand
GCCGGAGCCGGAGCCGGAATCGGCGCAAGCCAAGGAGCCCGAACTCGAGCTTCCGGTCGCCGCCGTGGTCGCAGAGCGGCCGCCCGAGCCCGCCATCCCCGAATCCGTCTTCGGCGGCCTGGGCCAGCCCGAGCTGAAGAGCCTCAGCGCGCTGCCCGAGGACATCGCGCTGCACGCGGTGCAGCCGCGCCCGGATGCGCTCGATGCCGATGACGACATCGACGCGATCGATGCGGTCGATGCCGAGCTGTTCCCGATCTTCGAAGAAGAGGGCGAAGAGCTGCTGGCTCAGCTCGCGTCGCGCCTGCGCGACTGGGCGCGCAAGCCGGCCGATCCGGGCCTGGCGGCTGCCTGCATGCGCACGCTGCACACGCTGAAGGGCGGCGCGCGCCTTGCCGGTGCGATGCACCTCGGCGAGATGGCGCATCGGCTCGAAACCGCGATCGACCACTTGCTGGCGCGCGGCGAGGTGCAGGCGGTCGATGTCGAGGCCCTGCAAGGCCGCGCCGATGCGCTGGTCGCGAACTTCGAGGCGCTGCGCCAGCGTGATGCCGAAAGCTACGAAGCGGCGCAGGCCGCAGCGGCCGCACCGCAAGGGGGCGCGCCCGCCAGCCTGTCGCTGCTGAAGCCGGTGCCGGTCGCCGAGCGCAGGGTGCCGGAGGTCGACCTCGACGTCGACCTGAGCGCTGCCCCGGCGGAGCCCTCGATCGACCTGTCGCAAACCGCTGCGGCTCCCCCGCCGCCGGCCGCCGTGCCGATCGAGCGCCCGCCGATCGACTGGTCGCGCTTCACGCGCGATGGCGCCCGACCCGCTGCAGTGCCTGATCGGCCGGCCGCGCCGGTCAATCCGTCGGCTGTGCGTGTGCGCGCGCCGCTGCTCGAACGCCTGGTCAACCAGGCCGGCGAGGTCAGCATCACGCGCGCCCGCATCGAGTCCGAACTCGGCACCTTGAAGGGCGCGCTGGTCGACCTGACCGACAACCTGCAGCGCCTGCGCGAGCAACTGCGCGACATCGAGCTGCAGGCCGAAACCCAGCTCGCATCGCGCATGGAAGCGGCCAAGGCCGCGTCCGAAGCCTTCGATCCGCTGGAGTCCGACCGCTTCACGCGCTTCCAGGAGCTGACGCGCATGATGGCCGAGTCGGTCAACGACGTGGCCACCGTGCAGCGCACCTTGCAGCGCACGCTCGAAGCGACCGAGGACGAACTCGCTGCGCAGGCGCGTCTGACGCGCGATCTGCAGGACGACCTGCTGCGCACGCGCATGGTCGAGTTCGAAGGCCTGTCGGACCGGCTCTACCGCGTCGTCCGGCTGGCGGCGAAGGAGACCGGCAAGCAGGTCCGGCTCGACATCGTCGGCGGCAGCATCGAGGTCGACCGCGGCGTGCTCGACCGCATGACCGCGGCCTTCGAGCACCTGCTGCGCAACTGCGTCAGCCACGGCATCGAGATGCCGGAGGCGCGCATCGCCAAGGGCAAGGACCCGGTCGGCACGATCTTGGTCGTGCTGAGCCAGGAGGGCAACGAAGTCGGCGTCGAGTTCCGCGACGATGGGCAAGGGCTCGACCTGCTGCGCATCCGCGCCAAGGGCGTCAAGATGGGCTGGCTCGACGAGGACGGCGACTACAACGACGCCGAGCTCGCGAACCTGATCTTCACCGCCGGCTTCACCACCGCCGAGACGATCACCGAACTTGCCGGCCGCGGCATCGGCATGGACGTGGTGCGTGCCGACGTCAACGCGATGGGCGGCCGCATCGAGACCGCGACCGACTGGGGCAAGGGCACGAGCTTCAAGCTGGTGCTGCCGCTGACCACCGCGGTGACGCAGGTGGTGATGCTGCGCTGCGGCGATACCACCGTCGCGGTGCCGTCGACCTTGGTCGAGATCGTGCGCCGTGCCACGCCGGACGAGGTCGACCGCGCTTATGCCAGCGGCAACTTCGCGCTCGGCGAGCACAGCCTGCCGTTTTTCTGGCTCGGTGCCTTGCTGCAGCTGCACGGCAAGCCGCAGCCGGCGGTGCGCATGCTGCCGGTGGTGGTGATCCGCAGCGCGAAGCAGCGCATCGTGGTGCATGTCGACGAAGTGCTGGGCAACCAGGAAGTCGTCGTCAAGAACCTCGGGCCGCAGCTCTCGCGCATGCCGGGGCTGGCGGGCATGACCTTGCTGGCCTCGGGCGTGCCGGCGCTGATCTACAACCCGGTTGCGCTCGCCACCTTGTACGGCACGGCGGCGCGCGCCGCGGTGCAGGCCGAACTGGAGCCGTCCCTCGACGCCGCGACGCCGGCGAGCGATGCCGCGAGCAGCGCGCCGCTGATCCTGGTGGTCGACGATTCGCTGACGGTGCGCCGCGTCACGCAGCGGCTGCTGGTGCGCGAAGGCTATCGCGTCAGCCTGGCGAAGGACGGGCTGGATGCGCTTGCCAAGCTGGCCGAGGAGCAGCCCGATGTCGTGCTCAGCGACATCGAGATGCCGCGCATGGACGGCTTCGACCTGGTGCGCAACCTGCGCGGCGACATGCGCTGGAAAGACCTGCCGGTGATCATGATCACCTCGCGCATCGCGCAGAAACATCGCGACCTCGCCGGCGAGCTGGGGGTCGACCACTACCTCGGCAAGCCGTATGCGGAAGAGGATCTGCTGGCCTTGATCCAGCGCTACGTGGCGGAGGCAGCGGCCGGTTGAAGCGGCTGCCGCGGCCGGGGTACTTTCCACCGCGGCCGACGATGTCTTGAACTTCCTGCGCCGCCACCGGCCTGCAGCCGCTGCGGGCGCTCACCGGAGCCTCCATCGGCAGCGCCATCAACCCGGCGCGGCCGCGGCCCTAGGGATAGACCGCCAGCGGGCTTCGCGGCGAGCTGTTAACTTGCGGGTCCGCAAAGATGGACGGGGACGATCGAATGAGCAGTTTGTTAGAGCGCCTGCGGGCGCTGCCTGCCGGCAGGCTGAAGAGCATCGCGAGGGGCATAGAAAAAGAAAGCCTGCGCGTGCGGCCGGATGGCACGCTGGCGAGCACGCCGCATCCGAAGGCGCTCGGTTCGGCGCTGAGGAACCCGCGCATCACCACCGACTTCAGCGAATCCCAGCTGGAGTTCGTCACCGGCGTGCACGAGGGCGTCGAAGCCTGCCTCGACGAGCTGCAGCAGATCCACCAGTTCGCCTACCGTTCGATCGGCGACGAGATGCTGTGGGTCGCGAGCATGCCCTGCGGCCTGCCGGACGACGACATGATCCCGATCGGCCAGTACGGCAGCTCGAACGTCGGCCGCGCGAAGACGGTTTATCGCACCGGCCTGAGCCACCGCTACGGCCGGCGCATGCAGACCATCTCCGGCATCCACTACAACTGGTCGATGCCGGGGGTCACGACCGATGAATACTTCGGCCTGATCCGCAATTTCCGCCGCCATTCCTTCCTGCTGCTCTACCTGTTCGGCGCGTCGCCGGCGGTCTGTTCGAGCTTCGTCGCCGGGCGTCAGCACGAGCTGCGGACATTGAAGGGCGGCACGCTGTACATGCCGCACGGCACCTCGATGCGCATGGGCCGGCTCGGCTACCAGAGCGACGCGCAGGCCTCGCTCGCGGTGAGCTACAACAACCTGGAAGGTTATGCGGCCTCGCTGCAGCAGGCGCTGCTGCAGCCCTATCCGGCCTATGAAGCGATCGGCATCCGCGACGCGCAGGGTGGCTACAAGCAGCTCGCCACCAGCCTGCTGCAGATCGAGAACGAGCTGTACGGCACGATCCGCCCGAAGCGGGTCACCGCCAGCGGCGAGCGTCCGCTGCATGCGCTGCGCGAGCGCGGCGTCGAGTACGTCGAGGTGCGTCTGATGGATCTCGACCCCTTCGTACCGATCGGCATCGCGGCGCCGACGATGCGCCTGCTCGATACCTTCCTGCTGCATTGCCTGATCAGCGAGAGCCCGCCCGATACGCCGGCCGAGAACGCCGCGCTGGCGCGCAACCAGCAACGCACCGCGACGCGCGGCCGCGAGCCGGGCCTGCGCCTGGAGCGCGGCGAGCGGGAAGTGACGCTCGCCGAATGGGGCGCCGAGCTGATCGACGAATGCGTGCCGATCGCCGCGGCGCTCGATGCAGTGCACGGCAGCAGCCTCCATGCCCAGGCCCTCGAGGCCGCGCGCGACACGCTGAAGGCGCCGGACGTGCTGCCCTCGGCGCGGGTGCTGCACGCGATGACCACGGAGCACGACGCCTCCTACGTCGGCTTCGTCAAGGCGCGCTCGCTGCTGACGCGCCAGGCCCTGCTCGAGCTGCCGTACCCGGACGAGGTGCAGGCGCGTTTCGCGGCGCTGGCACGGCAATCGCTCGAAGAACAGAAGAACCGGGAGGCGGCCGATGCGGCCGTTCCGTTCGAGACCTACCGGCAGGCGTATCTGTCGGCGGAGCGGCTGGGGATCTGAGTCCCCTTCATTTCAATCGAGGAGGAAGAGTGAAAAGAAGAGCAGTGTTGGGCGTATTGGCCGGTACCGTCGTGCTGGCGGCCTGCGGCGGAACGGACGATGACGCGACCGCGCCGGCCCCCGCTCCGCCGCCGGCGGCGGCAGTGCCGAAGATCATCATCGACAGCGACTACAACACGATGAGCGACGACGGCCAGCTCGGCGTGATGGCCGCCCAGCTGCAGGCGGCCGGGAAGCTGCAGGTGATGGGCATCAGCGTCGTGTCGGGCAACCAGTGGCTGAAGCAGGGCGTGGCGGATGCGCTGAAGTCGGTGGAGCGGCTCGGCGTCGGCGACAAGATCCCGGTCTACATCGGCGCGAACAACGCGCTGAATCACGACAAGGCCACGGTCGAGGGCGAGATCGCGCTCGGCCTGGGCGGCGACGACTACTACGGCGCCTGGGGCGGGCCCGAGCCGCTGACGGACGCCGACCTGGTCGCGCCGCCCGATGGCTTCGCGCTCTACACCACGGCGCAATCGACGAGCGCGGTCGACTTCATCGTCGACACCGTGAAGGCCAACCCGAACGAGATCATCATTCTCGCGATCGGCCCGCTGACCAACATCGCGCAGGCGACGGCGCGCAACCCGGAGATCGTGCCGCTGATCAAGCAGATCATCTACATGGGCGGCGCGATCGACGTGCCCGGCAACACGAGCGCCGCGGCGGAGTTCAACTGGTGGTTCGATCCGCTGGCGGCGCGGCAAGTGCTGCGGCTGCCGATACCGCAGGTCGTCGTCCCGCTCGACGTGACGAACACCGTGCTGTTGACGAAGCCGGTCTACGACCAGATCGCGCATCCGGCCAAGCCGGGCATCGTCGCTGCGCTGTTCGAGCGCGCGATCGGCCATGGCTTCAGCGGCACGCATGGCTTCGAGGAAGACCCGAGCTTCACGATCAACATTTGGGACTCGCTGACCATCGCCTACCTGAACGATCCGACGCTCGCGACCGAGACCGAGGAGCGCTACGTGGACGTGGACACGGCCGTCGGCCTGAACGACGGCCATGCCACCGGCTACGTGACCCAGCCGGCCGGCCCGACGCTGCAGAAGATGACCATCGTGAAGAAGTTCGACAACGACCGCTTCTTCGAGCTGTATGTCGACCTGCTGACGCGGCCGGTGCCGATCCCGGCGAGCAGCTAGGCGATCAGCTTCAGCCCGGGCGGCAGCGCCTCGCCGAAGACGTGGCGCTCGGCGGCTTCGTCGAGCGCTACCGCCTCGCGCACCATAGCGACCCAGCTCGGTGCGGCGTGGTACGCCTCGAGGCGGGCGATCACGCGCTCGCGCAAGGCGTCGGGCAGATCGCGCGAGCGGTCGCCGGTCATGCGCGCCAAGTGAGCGGAAGCGAAGGCGGCGCCGTCGGCGCGCTTCCAGTCGAGCGCGAGCAGCTTGTCGAGCCAGTCGCCCGCGACCTCGGCCGGCACCGCACCTTCCGCGCCGCCGTGGAAGGGCTGGCGCGCGCCGATGCGGCCGATGGCCCAGAGCACGCGCGGATCGGGTGTGGCGGCGTCGAGCTTGCCGAGCAGCCATTGGCCGATCTCGATCTTGTGCGCGACCGGGATGCGCTCGAGGGTCGCGCCCAGGCGCAGCATCTCGTCGGTGCCGCCCTTCACCACCGAGGCCGGGCGCGACGCACCCTTGTGCTCGTTGGCCTCGGTGTTCTGCGCGAAGTCGTCGAGCAGGCGGCGCTGCGCCGCGTCCGGCAGGCCGCCGGCGACGCGGCGCCACAAGGTCCACCATTCGGCGCAGACCTGGGCGTCGTTCGGGTGCTGCACGCCTTGTTCGAAGATCGGCCAGAGCTGCTCGATGCGCCAGTCGTCCAGCGGGTAGCCGAAGCCGGGGCGCAGGCAGTAGCCGATCAGGTTCAGCCACAGGCGTTCGTGTTCGGCCGAGCGCCGGCGGCCGCGGGCGCGCTGCCAGAGCGCGTCGAAGAGCGAGCGCAGCAGAGGCGGCGCCCAGCGTTCGCGGGCACCCAGGCGGTGTTCGAGCTGGGCGCGCAACTGCTTGACTTCCTTCGGCGCGACGCCTTTGGCACGTGTGCCGAAGATGCGGTCGATCATCTCCAGCGCTTCGTCGAAGCCGGGCGCGACGGCCGGCGTGTCGGCCTCGGCAGCTTCGCCGCGCAGCTGGAATTCGAGCCGCCAGCGCTGCACCGGATCGTCGACCGCGACGCAATGCACTTCGAGCGTGCCGACTTCGGTCAGCGAGGTCGCGAGCTGCACCGGGATGTCGCGGCGCTGGCCCGCGCCTTGCGCGGAGACGACGGTGGCGATCGGCGGCAGGCGCAGGAAATCTTCGCCGCCCACCGGCAGCAGATCGCCCGGCCGCGCGCGCTGGCCGGCGTCCGACGTGCTCGACACCAGGTGGAAGCGCACCGGCTGGCCGACGCGCAGCGCGAAGCTGCGTTCGTCGAGGCGGATCTCCTTGCCTTCCTCGGCACCCTGCGGCAGCAGGCAGACGCCGCGGGTCTCGCCGTCGCCGTCCAGCACCAGGAAATAGCTGCGCGCCGAGCCGCCGCCGATCTTCGGCGCACTGCCGCGCCGCGCCAGCGCATAGGCCACCGCGCCGCGCGCGACCGCGAGATCCGGGCCGTCGTTGTGCAGCAGGCGCAACGGCCGGCCGCGCCAGTTGCCCAAGGTTTCGAGCAGACGCGCACCCAGCGCACCGGCGCGGAAAACGCCGCCGTTCAGCAGCAAGGTGTCGGGGACCGGCGCGCTCTGTTCGTCGCCGAGCGCTTCGCGTACCGCGGCCGCATGCTGCTGCAGGAAGCCGGCCAGGTGGCGGGTGACGGCCGGGTCGCTTGCGTAAGGCAGGCCGAACTCGACCAGGCCGGCGCGCGCACGTTTCGGCAGCTCGTCGGCCGCGGCCGGGGGGAAGAAGCCGTCGACGACGATTTGCTCGGCCTCCGCGCGTGTCAGCTCGGCCGAGCGCGCGCCTCCGACCACCCGGCTGCCGGCGCCGAGCAGGGTGACACTGACGCGCTCCGGCGCGTCCGCCGCCAACAGCTGCTCCTTCGCCGCGCGACAGCGTTCGACCAGTTGCGAAAGCCGGCTCGCCGAGAGCCGCCCCGCACCCGGCGCCTGCCCGGCGGCGAGCCGCGCCTCGACGACGTGGGCCAGCGCCAGGTCCATGTTGTCGCCGCCGAGCATCAGGTGATTGCCGACGCCGACGCGGGTCATCTTGGGTTCGCCGTCCGGCTGCAGTTCGACCTTGATCAGGCTCAGGTCGGTCGTGCCGCCGCCGACGTCGCAGACCAGCACCAGCCGCGACTCGGCCAGCTCGGCGGCGAGTTGGCCGCGATGGCGGTAGAGCCAGTCGTAGAACGCGGCCTGCGGCTCTTCCAGCAGGCGCAGCTGGGGCAGGCCGGCCAGGCGCGCGGCTTCGACGGTGAGGGCGCGTGCGCCATCGTCGAAGGAGGCAGGCACGGTCAGCACCACGTCCTGCTGTTCCAGCGGATGCGTTGAGAAGCGTGTGTTCCAGGCGGCGCGCACATGGGCCAGGTAGCTCGCGCTGGCCGCGACCGGCGAGACCTTGGCCACGTCTTCCGCTGCGCCCCAGGGCAGGACGGGTGCGAGCCGGTCGACGCCGGCGTGCGAGAGCCAGCTCTTGGCGCTGGCGACCAGCCGGCCCGGCACTTGGGCGCCGAGCTGGCGCGCCAGGCGGCCGATGACGACTTGGGCCAGGCCGGCGACGTCGGTTTGCGGCCACGGCAGCTGCAGGTCGCCGGGAGGCAATTCGCCGGGCGCCGGGTGATAGCGCTGCGACGGCAGCATCGGCTGCGCGGCGACTTCGCCGGCGGCGACCAGTTGTTCGATCTCGAAGAGTTGAATCGGGTTGTCGCCGGGCGCGCTCCGCGCATACGCAACCACCGTGTGCGTCGTCCCGAGGTCGATGCCCACGAGGAATGGGGCATCCCGCTCGCCCCTCATGGCGCTCGACCCTCCGGCGCGGCGGCCCGAATCGCTCATCCGCCCGCAGCTTGGCTCTCGGCGCGCACCTCGAACTCGACCTTCCAGCGCTCACTGCCGCTGCGCGGCACCGCGTCCAGCTCCAAGGTGCCGGCCTCGGTCGCCCGCGCGAGCAGCCGGACCGCGACGACTTCGCCGGGCTGCCGGCCTTCCGGCGGCAAGGTCGCGTGGATCGCATCCAGCTCCTGCAGCTCGTCCTCGTCCCAGAAGTCGAGCAGGGTGCCGACCTGGTCCTGTCTTCGCACCGAGGAGCTGAAGAAGCGGAACTGCACCGGCTCGCCGACGACAAGGCCGAACTCCTGCGGCGGCAGCGCCGCTTCGGTGCCTTCTTCCATGCCGAACGGCGCGACGCACAGCGCCTGCACCGGCGGCTCCAGGCCCGGCACCGCCGGCATCGAGGATTCGACCGCCACGTAGTAGGCGCAGGCGGTGCCGCCGCGGATGCGCACGCCGCGGCCCTGGCGCACGTAGCCGTAGTAGGCGGCGCCGTTGGCGACCGCGAGGTCGAGGTCGGCGCCGGCCAGCAATCGCGCCGGCGGCGCCCCTTCGGCAGCGAGCCAGGCGTTCAGCGTTTGCAACGTGCGTTCGGCGAGCAGCGGCGACTTGAAGACCCCGCCGTTGAACAGCACCGCGGTCGGGTGCAGGAAGCTGGCGCCGCTGCCGGCCCGGTCGCCGAAGCCGTCGAGCGCGGCCAGCGCGTCCACCTGGCGCGCCAGGAAGGCGGCGAGGTGGCGTGTCATGCCCGCGTCCTGCGCATAGGGCAGGCCGAGCTGCGCCAGGCCGGCGCGCACCCGGCTGATCGGGCGTGCCGCGGCATCGACCTGCGGGAAGAAGCCGTCGAGCACGCTCGCGGTGACCTGCTCGCGTGTCAGCTCGGCGCGGATCGAGCCGCCGATCAGCTTCGAGCCGCGACTCGGGATCACCAGCGCCTGGGCCGGCGCATCCGGGTTGCCGAGCAGGGTTTCCTTCGCGGCGCGGCAGGCGTAGGTGAGGGCGCGCATCTGCCAGGCGTCGAGGCGCTTGCCTTCGGCGGCGAGGCGCTGCGCGACGCCGTGCGCCAGCGCCAGGTCCATGTTGTCGCCGCCGAGCAGGATGTGATCGCCGACCGCGACCCGATGCAGCTCCAGGCTGCCTTCGCGCTCCAGCACCGCGATCAGCGAGAAGTCGCTGGTGCCGCCGCCGACGTCGACGACCAGGATCACATCGCCCGGTTTCACGTTTTTGCGCCAGGCGCCCTGGCTGCCCTGGATCCAGCTGTAGAGCGCGGCCTGCGGCTCCTCGAGCAGGGTCAGCGATGCGCAGCCGGCGGCTTTCGCGGCCTCGGCGGTCAGCTCGCGCGCCGACGGGTCGAACGAGGCCGGGATCGTCACCGTGATGTCCTGCTGCGCGAAGGGCGCATCGGGGTGGGCGTGATCCCAGGCGCGCTGCAGGTGGCTGAGGTAGCGGATCGAAGCTTCGAGCGGCGAGACGCGTGCGACCTCCTCCGGCGCGTCGTTCGGCAGGATCGCCGCGCGCCGGTCCACGCCGGGATGGCAGAGCCAGCTCTTCGCGCTGGAGACGAGGCGGATCGGTGTCGTCGCGCCGCGGCTGCGCGCCATCTCGCCGACCGCGTAGCCGGGGGCCGCGCCCCAGGGCAGGCTCAGGTCGCCTTGCGCCAGCTCGTCGGCGTGCGGCAGGTAGAGGAAGGAGGGCAGCAGCGGCAGCTCTTCGACCGAGCCGGGGCCGGTCAGCTGCGCGATCGGCTGAATGCCGTGGGCGGTCCTTTCGCCGTCGCTGGCGGCGATGTCGACGTAGGCGAGCGAGCAGTGCGTCGTGCCCAGGTCGATGCCGATGCTGAAACTGGCCTTGCTCACAGCTCCACCTCCGCCGGCGCCAGCACGCTGGCATCGTGGCTCTCGGCGAGCTTGGGCAGGCGCGTTTCGGTGGCGCGCCAGCCGCGGTGGCTCAGGCTGCCGCGGAACGGCGCCTTGCCGACGACGTTGCCGGTCAGCTTGATCGCGCCGGCATCGAAGCCGTCGTTCAGCACGATGCGGCTGCCTTCGGCTTCGTCACGCACCGGCGCGATCGTGAAGTGCTCGCGCAGCACCTTGCCGCAGCCGTCGTGCACCAGGCGTGCTGCGGCGCCGATGTCGGCGTCGGAATGGCTGCTCAGGTCCTCCTGGACAAAATCGATCAGGCGGCCGTCGCGCTGCAGCAGGCCGAGCAGCTGCAGCGCCGCATCGGGCCGCGCGGCGACGAGCGGCGGTGGAGGGGGCGGCGGTGCCTTCACCGGCTCGGGTGGCGGCGGGGGAGGGGCAGCGACCGGGTCGCGCATCGCCAGGTAGCGCCGGGCGAATTCGGCATCGCCCAGCAGCGAGAAGAATGCGCCGAAGGCGAGCGAAATGCGGCTCAGCAGCGACGGCGGGTTCGAGGTGGGATCGGAATTGGGCATCGGGGCTCCAGAGGGCCGGCAACGGCGCCGAGCGGAGGCTCGGCCAGGCTGCGCAGACGGCGCATCGCGCTCTGCTGCAGTGCAGCGCAAGAGATTACTACGGCAGCTTTGCGCTCTAAACAACAGTGCCGGCGGCCTGGTGGACCTTCCCGATTCGCGCGCTGTGGTCCTGTCGCGGCGGCATGGAGCACGTCATCATCCGCCCTCGTTCAACGGAGTCCGCCGAGTGATCGATCTCTCCTGCTGCGCCGCATCGAATGGGCCTGCGGTGGTTCCCGCCACCCGCGCAACCCGCTCGCGGTCGAGCTTCGCGCAATTGGCAGCAGAATCGGCCGCGGTCCGAGGCCCGATCGGTGGCCCCGGACGCACCCGATCCGCTGTGCGGAGGTCCGAAGGAGGAAACCGACATCGACACGAATCTGCTGAACGAGCTGCGCATCGAGGGCCGGCATCGCGAAGACGAAGGCGGCGGGCCGCCGCGCTGGCTGTGGTGGGCACTGGCGGCCGTGCTGGCGGCGGCGCTGCTCGCCGGGGCCGGCTGGTGGTTCCTCGGCGCGCGGGCGATCCCGGTGCAGACGGCCACCGCGGTGGCGCCCGGCGCCGGCGGCAGCGCCGCCGCGGTGCTGCAGGCCACCGGCTACATCACCGCGCGCCGCCAGGCCACCGTCTCGACGCAGATCACCGGCACGCTGACGCAGGTGCTGATCGAGGAGGGCGACCGGGTGCAGAAGGGCCAGGTCATCGCGCGCCTCGAAGACAGCGCGCTGCGTGCCGGCCTGAACGTCGCGCAGGCGAACATCCGCTCGGCCGAGGCCCAGGTGGTGCAGGCCCAGGCTCAGCTCGCCCAGGCGGCGGCCGACACGCGCCGGCAGGATGCGCTCGCCGCCAGCGGCATGACGACCAAACAGTCCGCCGAGCAGGCGCGCACCGCGGCGGCGACGGCGGCCGCGCAGCTCGACGCGCGACGGCGCGAGACCGAAGCCGCCCGCGCCCAGCTCGCGCAGGCCCAGGTGAATTTCGACTACACGATCGTCCGCGCACCGTTTGCCGGCGTGGTCACGGTGAAGGCGGCGCAGGTCGGCGAGATCGTCTCGCCGCTGTCGGCCGGCGGCGGCTTCACGCGCACCGGGGTCGGCACCATCGTCGACATGGAATCGCTGGAAGTCGATGTCGACGTCAACGAGGCCTACATCGGCCAGGTGAAGCCGGACATGCCGGCCGAGGCCGTGCTCGATGCCTATCCGGACTGGAAGGTGCCGTCGCACGTGATCGCGATCGTGCCGTCGGCCGACCGCGGCAAGGCGACGGTGAAAGTGCGTGTCGCACTGGAGCAGAAGGATGCGCGCATGGTGCCGGACATGGGCGTGCGGGTGTCCTTCCTCGGCTCGAAGCCCGTGGCCGCCGCCACGCAGGCGCCCAAGGGCGTGCTGGTGCCGCCGCAGGCGCTGGCCGAACGCGACGGGCAGAGCGTCGTGTTCGTGGTGGTCGACGGCAAGGCGCGGCAGCGCAGCGTCAAGCCGGCGCCACAGGATGTCGGCACGATGAAGCTGCTGCCGGAAGCGGTGCAGGTCGGCGAGCGCGTGGTGCTGTCGCCGCCGGCTTCGCTGCACGATGGCTCGGCGGTAAGCCTCGACAACGAAACACGCTGAACCCATCCCGACGAAGCGAAGAAGAGACGAGAGAGGACATGCCATGGGCAAGCTGATCGAAATCCGCGACCTGTCGAAGGTCTACGAACGCGGCAAGCAGAAGGTGGAGGTGTTGCACCACATCGACCTCGAGGTCGCCGAAGGCGACTTCCTCGCGCTGATGGGCCCGTCGGGTTCCGGCAAGACCACGCTGCTGAACCTGATCGGCGGGCTGGACCTGCCGTCCGGCGGCAGCATCAGCGTCGGCGGCCAGCGCATCGACCAGCTCGGCGCCGCGGCGCTGGCGAAGTGGCGCGCCGCCAAGGTCGGCTTCGTGTTCCAGTTCTACAACCTGATGCCGATGCTCTCGGCGCAGCGCAACGTCGAGCTGCCGCTGCTGCTGACCAAGCTGTCGGCGGGCGAGCGGCGCAAGCGCGCGGCGGTGGCGCTGCAGCTGGTCGGCCTGGCCGACCGCGCCGCGCACAAGCCGAGCGAACTGTCCGGCGGCCAGCAGCAGCGGGTATCGATCGCGCGGGCGATCGTCTCGGATCCGGCGCTGCTGGTCTGCGACGAACCCACCGGCGACCTCGACCGCCAGTCGGCCGAAGATGTGCTGGGCCTGCTGCGCGCCCTCAACCGCGATCACGGCAAGACCGTGGTGATGGTCACCCACGACCCGAAGGCGGCCGAGTACGCGAATCAGACGCTGCACCTGGACAAGGGCACCCTCGCTGAGCAGGTCGCGGCATGAAATATCTTCATCTCGTCTGGGCCTCGCTCTTCCGGCGCAAGACGCGCACCGTGCTGACGCTGGTCTCGATCATTGCGGCCTTCCTGCTGTTCGGCCTGCTCGACGCGGTGCGCAGCTCGTTCAACCAGGCCGGGCAGAGCGCCAATGGCGCCGCGCGCCTGCAGACCGGCTCGAAGCTGTCGTTCATCCAGACCTTGCCGCTCTCGCTCCAAGGGCAGATCGAACGTGTCGACGGCGTCAAGCTCGTGACCCATGCGAACTGGTTCGGCGGCGCCTACCAGGACCCGCACAACCAGGTGTTCAGCTTCGCGGTCGCGCCGAACTATCTCGACATGTACCCCGAGGTCGCGGTCACCGAGGCGGAGCGCAAGGCCTTCGCCGCGACGCGCACCGGCGCGCTGGTGGGCGAGCAGCTGGCCAAGCGCTTCGGCTGGAAGATCGGCGACCGGGTGCCGCTGCAGTCGACGATCTTCCCGGACCGCCAGGGCAGCAAGAACTGGGCGTTCGATGTCGTCGGCATCCTGCACGCCAGCGACAAGAAGACCGGCGGCTTCTTCGACCAGATGTTCCTGCTGAACTGGAAGTACTTCGACGACACCACGCCGTACAACCAGGGCCAGGTGGGCTGGTACGTGACCCGCGTGACCGACGTGAACCAGGCCGATCGCGTGGCCAAGGCGATCGACGCGCTGTCCGCCAACTCCGATCACGAGACACGCACGCAGACCGAGCAGGCAGCGACCGCGTCATGGATGAAGCAGCTGGCCGACATCGGCCTGATCGTCGGCTCGATCATGGGCGCCGTGTTCTTCACCTTGCTGCTGCTTTCGGGCAACACGATGATGCAGGCGGTGCGCGAGCGCACGAGCGAGATCGCGGTGCTGAAGACGATCGGCTTTTCGAGCCGCAGCGTGCTCGCGATGGTGCTGGCCGAATCGGTGCTGCTGCTGGTGCTGGGCGGCGTGGTCGGGCTGGCGCTGGCGAGCGCGATCATCCCGGCCGTCAGCTCCGGCAGCGGCGGCATGCTGAACCTGCCGACGGTCGGCAAGGACAGCTGGCTGCTCGGCCTCGGGCTGATGGCGCTGATCGGCGTGCTCGTCGGCGCGCTGCCGGCCTGGAACGCGATGCGGCTGAATATCGTCGACGCCCTCGCCGGCCGCTGAAGGAGTGCATGCGTGACCTGGCTGATGAATGCCCTGCTGTTCCTGTTCCTGCTCGTCGTGATGGCGGCGTGGGTCATGCTGCCCTGGCCCGGCGCGCTCGCGCTGGCGCTGCTGCTCGCCGCATGGCTGCTGCTGACGCGGCGCGGCCGCCAGGCGCGCTCGGTCGCCGGTGTCGGCATCAGCACCCTGCGCCAGCGGCTCGGCGCCTCGGCGGTGATCGTCGTCGGCATCGCCGGCGTGGTCGGCGTGCTGGTCGCGCTGCTGGCGATGGCCGAGGGCTACAGCGAGACCTTGCGCAACACCGGCAGCACCGACACCGCGATCGTGATGCGCGGCGCCTCGGCCGCCGAAGTGGCCTCGGTGCTGGATCGCGACAGCCTCACGCTGATCCCGCAGGCGGCCGGCGTCGCGCGCGATGCCAAGGGCGAGCCGATCGCTTCGAGCGAAATCGTGGTCGCGGCCAACCTGCCGATGAAGGGCGGCGGCCCGGATGACGAAGGCAGCGTGCAGTTGCGCGGCGTCGGCGACCAGGCCTGGGCGGTGCGTCCGCAGGTGAAGATCATCGCCGGCCGGCGCTTCGAGCCCGGCCTGCGCGAGCTGATCGTCGGCCGCGGCGCGGCGCGTCAGTTCGCCGGCCTGGAGCCGGGCCGGGAGATCCGCCTCGGCACGCAGCAATGGAAAGTGGCCGGCGTGTTCGCCTCCGGCGATGCGATGGAGTCGGAAATCTGGGGCGATGCCAGCGTCGTCGCCGATACCTATCGCCGCGGCAGCAGCCGCGCATCGGTCACCGTGCGGCTGTCCGACCCGCAGGCCTTCGGCGGCTTCAAGACCGCGCTGGAAGCGAACCCGCAGCTCAAGGTCGACGTCAGCACCACGCTCGACTACTTCAGCCAGCAATCCGAAAAAGTCACCAAGGTGCTGCGCATCATCGGCATCACGGTCGGGACGATCATGGCGATCGGCGCGATGTTCGGCGCGCTGAACACGATGTTCGCCGCAGTGGCGGCGCGCGCGAGGGAGATCGCGACCTTGCGCGCGATCGGCTTCCCCGGGTTGCCGGTGGTGGTCGCGGTGATGCTGGAGACGATGCTGCTGGCGCTGGTCGGCGGCGTGATCGGCGGCCTGGCGGCGTGGCTGATCTTCAACGGCTACAACGCGTCGACGATGGCGGCCGGCAGCGTGGGCCAGCTCGCGTTCGAGCTGCGCGTGACGCCCGAGCTGCTGTGGACCGGTCTGAAATGGGCGCTGGCGATCGGCTTCATCGGCGGGCTGTTCCCCGCGGTACGCGCCGCACGGCTGCCGGTGACGACCGCGCTGCGCGAGCTGTGACCTTGCGTTCGGCTCAGGACTTTGTCGCTGCGGCGAAACGCTCCAGCGTCTTCGCCCGCGCCTCGTCGTGGTCCACGATCGGGGCCGGGTAGTCCCGGCCGATCTCCAGCTTGGCCGCCGCCAGGTCCACCGGCCGCGCCAGCCACGGCGTGTGGATCATGTCGTCCGGCAGCGCGGCGAGCTGCGGCAGGTAGCGCCGGATGAACTTGCCCGCCGGATCGAATTTCTGGCTCTGCCGGGTCGGGTTGAAGACGCGGAAATAGGGCTGGGCATCGCAGCCGGTCGAGGCCGCCCACTGCCAGCCGCCGTTGTTCGCGGCCAGGTCGTAGTCGTTCAGCTGTTCGGCGAAGTAGCGCTCGCCCCAGCGCCAGTCGATGCCGAGATCCTTGGTCAGGAAGCTCGCGGCCACCATGCGCAGCCGGTTGTGCATGTAGCCGGTCTGGTTGATCTGCGCCATCGCCGCGTCGACGATCGGGTAGCCGGTGCGGCCCTCGCACCAGGCGGCGAAGAGTTCCTTCGCGTGTTTGCCGTGCTCCCAGCGGATCTTGTCGTACTCGGGTTTGAAGGCGTGCTCCACGACCTGCGGATGGTGGTGCAGCACCTGGTGGTAGAAGTCGCGCCAGATCAGCTCCGAGAGCCAGGTCTGCGCGCCGGGGCCGTGCCGTGCGTGCGCCTCGCGCGCCAGCCGGCGCGGCGAGATCGTGCCGAAGCGCAGGTGCACCGAGAGGTAGCTCGGCCCCTTCACCGCCGGGAAATTGCGCGCCTCGTCGTACTGGCCGATTCGCGGCAGGAAGTCGGCGAACAAGGCCAGCGCACCGGCGCTGCCGGCCTCGATCTTCAGTTCGCCCAAGTTGCTCTTCTCGAAGCCGAGGCTGGCGAGCGCCGGCACCGCCTGGCGAAAGGCGTCCGGCCGCGGCGCCAGCTGGGCGGCGTGATGCTCCACCGGGTAGGCCTTCAGGTAGAAGGCGTCGAGCTTCTTCAGCCAGGCCGTCTTGTACGGCGTGAAGACGCTGAACGGCGTGCCGCCCTGCGTCAGGATCTCGCTGCGCTCGAAGATCACCACGTCCTTGCTGGTGTGGAAGGCGACGCCGGTGTCGGCGAGCCGGCCGCGCAGCTTGGCATCGCGCGCCACGGCGGCCGGATCGTCGTCATGGTTGGTGTAGACCGCCTGCGCGTGCAGCGCCGCCGCCAGCCGCGGGATCTCGTCGAGCGCCAGGCCGTGCGTGACGATCAGGCCGGCGCCGTCCACGCCGTGCGCATTGCCCAGCGCGTGCAGCTGCCGGTCCAGATCGACCAGCGATTCGCGGATGAACTCGACGCGACGGTCGACGCGGGGCAACGGATCGAGGATCGCACGGTCGAACACGAACACGCAGTGCACCTGCTCGGCCGCGCGCAGCGCGTGGTAGAGCGCCGCCTGATCGTCGGCACGCAGGTCGCGGCGGAACCAGGCGATGGCGGTAGCGATGTCCTTGCTCGCTGCTTTCTTCATGCACCAGTGTGCGGCAGGACTAAACTCAGCTCATGTCCGCCGAGAGAACGCCCTACTACACCAACCAGTTTCTGATCGCCATGCCGGGCATGGGCGACGAAACCTTCGCGGGCGCCGTGGTCTATCTGTGCGAGCACACCGAGAAAGGCGCCCTCGGCCTGGTGATCAACAAGCCGATCGACATCAAGCTGAAGAACCTGTTCGAGAAGGTCGAGCTCTCGCTGGACCGCGAGGACATCGCCGACGCGCCGGTCTACTTCGGCGGCCCGGTGCAGACCGAGCGCGGTTTCGTGCTGCACGAGAAGCTCGGCGAAGAGGGCGGTGTCTACAACTCCTCGCTCGCAATCCCCGGCGGCGCGCTCGAGATGACCACCAGCAAGGATGTGCTGGAAGCCCTGTCCAGCGGCGCCGGCCCGAAGAAGCTGTTGGTGACGCTGGGTTACAGCGGCTGGGGCGCCGGCCAGCTGGAAGACGAGATCCGCCGCAACGGCTGGATCACGGTGCAGGCCGAGCCGGACGTGATCTTCGATACGCCGGTGGAGCAGCGCTACAGCAAGGCGCTGGCGCTGCTGGGCATCGATCCCGGCATGCTGATGCAAGGCGCTGGACACGCATGACGGGTTCATCCGCTCCCGTCCCGCTTCCCTCTCCGTTGTCTTTCCTGGCTTTCGATTTCGGCACCAAACGTGTCGGCGTCGCCGTGGGCAACAGCTTGCTGCGCAGCGCGCAGGGCTTGCGCAGCATCGCCGCCGAGGGCGACGCCCGCTTCGCCGCGATCGCCGCGCTGATCGCCGAGTGGCAGCCGAATGCCCTCGTGATCGGCGTGCCGCGCCACCCCGACGGCGCGCCGCACGACAATACCGCCCGCGCGCAGCGCTTCGGACGCCAGCTGCACGGCCGCTTCCGGCTGCCGGTGCACGAGGTGGACGAGCGCTACACGACGACTGAGGCGCTGGCCGATGGCGCCAAGGATGTCGATGCCGCGAGCGCGGCCCTGATCCTCGAACAGTTTTTTCGCGAGCAACCATGAGAATTCTCGTGTCCATCGAGCGGGCCGCCGCGCCGGGCCGCCCCAAGCAAGGCCCCACCCTCTCGGAGGGTCGATCGCCGTACTCGGCGAGCGGGGTGTCCCAGTGAGCACACTCCACCTCGATGCCGAAGCGCTCTACGCCGATCTGGCGCAGGGTGTCAAAGGGCTGCTGCACGGGCTCGGCCCGCAGACCGCGCTGGTCGGCATCTGGTCCGGCGGGGCCTGGCTGGTCGAGCGCCTGCAGCGCGACCTGGGCCTGGCCGGCGCGCCGGGCGTGATCTCCAGCACCTTGCATCGAGACGATTTCGGCTCGCGCGGCCTTGCCGGCGCCGACCGCACCTCGCTGCCTTTCGACGTCGACGGCCGGCCGATCCTGCTGATCGACGACGTGCTCTATACCGGCCGCACGATCCGCGCGGTGCTCAACGAGCTGTTCGATTTCGGCCGCCCGGCGAGCGTCACGCTGGCGGTGCTGGTCGACCGCGGCGGCCGCGAGCTGCCGATGCACGCTGCCTATTCCGCCGCACGCATCACGCTGCCGAAAGAGCAGAGACTTTCATTGGTGCGCGACGACGCCGGCCGCTTCAGCTTCGACATCAAACAGCAACAAGCCTGAACATGACGGCCCCAAGACACCTGTCGGCGTCGTCCCCCGAGGGGAGCTCCGTCCTCTCGGGACGGCCCAGCGAGGACTAGCATGCTGCACAAACGCAACCCGCAGCTCAACAAGCACGGCGAGCTGATCCACCTGCTGTCGATCGAAGGCCTGCCGGCCGCGGTGCTGACGCAGATCCTCGACACGGCCGGCAGCTTCCTCAGCGTCAACGAGCGCGAGGTCAAGAAGGTGCCGCTGCTGCGCGGCAAGAGCGTCTTCAACCTGTTCTTCGAGAACAGCACGCGCACCCGCACCACCTTCGAGATCGCCGCCAAGCGGCTGAGCGCCGACGTGATCAACCTCGACATCGCGCGCTCCAGCGCGGCGAAGGGCGAGAGCCTGCTCGACACGATCGCCAACCTGAGCGCGATGCATGCCGACATGTTCGTCGTGCGCCACAGCGAAAGCGGCGCGCCCTACCTGATCGCGCAGCACTGCGCGCCGCACGTGCGCGTGGTCAACGCCGGCGACGGCCGCCATGCGCACCCGACGCAGGGTCTGCTCGACATGTACACGATCCGCCATTTCAAGAAGGACTTCCGCCAGCTGACGGTGGCGATCGTCGGCGACATCGTGCACTCGCGCGTCGCCCGCTCCGACATCCATGCCTTGACCACCTTGGGCGTGCCCGAGATCCGCGCGGTCGGCCCGAAGACCCTGGTGCCGGGCGACCTGAAGGAGATGGGCGTGCGCGTCTGCCACGACATGGCCGAGGGCATCCGCGGCGCCGACGTGATCATCATGCTGCGCCTGCAGAACGAGCGCATGAGCGGCGCGATGCTGCCGTCCTCGAGCGAGTTCTTCAAGAGCTACGGGCTGACGCCGGCCAAGCTCGCGACCGCCAAGCCGGACGCGATCGTGATGCATCCGGGCCCGATCAACCGCGGCGTCGAGATCGACTCCGCCGTCGCCGACGGCAGCCAGAGCGTGATCCTGCCGCAGGTCACCTTCGGCATCGCGGTGCGCATGGCGGTGATGTCCATCATTGCGGGGAATGACGCTTGAAGACACTGATTCGGAATGGTCGCGTGATCGACCCTGCCAGCGGCCACGATGCCATCGCCGACATTGCCATCGCCGGCGGCCGCATCGTCGCGATCGGCGCGGTCAGCGATGATTTCGACGCGGCCCGCACCATCGACGCGACCGGGCTCGTCGTCGCACCCGGCCTGGTCGATCTCGCGGTGCGCCTGCGCGAACCCGGCCACGAGCACGAGGGCATGCTGGAAAGCGAGATGGCTGCGGCCGTCGCCGGCGGCGTGACCAGCCTGGTCTGCCTGCCCGACACCGAGCCGGTGCTCGACGAACCCGGCCTGGTGCAAATGCTGAAGTTCCGCGCGCGCAACTTGAACCAGTCACGGGTCTATCCGCTCGGCGCGCTGACCCGCGGCCTGGGCGGCGAAGCGCTGACCGAGATGGTGCAGCTGACCGAAGCCGGCTGCGTCGGCTTCTCGCAGGCCGAGGTCGCGGTGCGCGACACGCTGGTGCTGCTGCGCGCGCTGCAATACGCCGCGACCTTCGGCTACACCGTCTGGCTGCGCCCGCAGGATGCCTGGCTCGGCAAGGGCGTCGCCGCGAGCGGCGCCCTCGCGACGCGGCTCGGCCTCTCGGGCGTGCCGGTCGCCGCGGAGACGATCGCGCTGTACCAGATCTTCGAGCTGGTGCGCGCCACCGGCGCGCGGGTGCACCTGTGCCGGCTGTCGAGCCGCGCCGGGGTCGAGCTGGTGCGCGCGGCCAAGGCCGAGGGCCTGCCGGTGAGCTGCGACGTGAGCATCAACCACCTGCACCTGACCGAGACCGACATCGGCTACTTCAATGCCGCGATGCGCCTGGTGCCGCCGCTGCGCCAGCAGGCAGACCGCGACGCGCTGCGCGCCGCCCTGGCCGACGGCACGGTCGATGCGCTGGTCAGCGACCACACGCCGGTCGACGAGGACGCGAAGACGCTGCCCTTCGGCGAGGCCGAGCCGGGCGCAAGCGGCGTCGAACTGCTGCTCAGCCTGGCGCTGAAATGGGGCGCCGAACAATCGCTGGCCCTGACGGACACGCTCGCCTGCGTCACGCACAAGCCGGTGCAGGTGCTGGGCGAGGCCTTGGGCTCGCTGGCCTCCAGCACCGGCCGGCTGGTGGTCGGCGGCGTGGCTGACTTGTGCCTGTTCGATCCCGCCGCCAGCTGGACCGTGACGCCGGGCGTGCTGCAAAGCCAGGGCCAGCACACGCCGTTTGCCTTCGACGCCACCGGCTTCGAGCTGCTCGGCCGCGTGCGCTGCACGATCGTGGCCGGGCACGTGGCCAAAGAGTCGGCTTGAACGGCCGAGTGCCGCTGCGCCCCGGGCCGGGCTTCGGGCCGAGGTCGATGCCTCGGTCGGACGGGGGGCTGCATTGAGCGTTGCGAGAGGTATCTGGCGCCTGCTGCGTACCGTGATTCACCTGGCGCACGGCATGGCCGTGATGGCGCTGCGGTTCGGGTCGCTCGATACCGCGGCGCGCCGGCAATGCATCCAGTGGTGGTCGGCCAAGCTGCTGCGCCTGATGGGCCTGGCGCTGGAGGTGCAGGGGGTGCCGCAGCCGGGCCCGCTGCTGGTGGTCGCGAACCACGTGTCCTGGCTGGACATCGCGGCGCTGCATGCCGGCTGCCCGCAGGCGCGCTTCGTTTCCAAGGCCGACGTGCTGCGCTGGCCGCTGATCGGCTGGCTGGTGCGCGGTGCCGGCACGCTGTTCATCGAACGCGGCAAGAAGCGCGACGCCCTGCGCGTCGTGCACGAGCTGGCGCAGGCGCTGCAGGACGGCGACACGGTCGCGGTGTTCCCCGAGGGCACCACGTCCGACGGGCGCGGCGTGCTGCCGTTTCACGCCAATCTGCTGCAGGCCGCCATCGCCGGCGGCACGCCGGTCCAGCCGGTCGTGCTTCGCTTTTCCGATCCGCGGCATGCGGTGAGTCCGGCGGCCGAGTTCGTCGGCGACACCACGCTGCTGCAAAGCCTGTGGCGCCTGGCTTCGGCCGAGGGCCTG
>Ga0105239_10002778_pt1 | contig 21945 bp, 19 predicted proteins | sample KBSC44metaG_FD_92761 | JGI IMG/M metagenome (GOLD analysis project Ga0105239, IMG submission 92761) | Corn rhizosphere microbial communities from Kellogg Biological Station, Michigan, USA - KBS C4-4 metaG | ecosystem: Host-associated > Plants > Roots > Rhizosphere > Soil | place: Michigan, USA... | reverse complement strand
TCAAAGACGCAAGCTGCATCGTTAAAGCCATTCAAAGTTTCGATTCGACCAAATATCGTGTTCTTGCAGTGGACCCGTTCGTCAGCGGCCGGAGTGATTCGGTGAGTGGCTTCAGCCCGACTAAGAAAAAGCTTTCTCTTCGCCTTGAAGTCGGCGACAGAAACACTCCACTCAAACAGCAGATTTCGACGAAAATTAAGTATTATGTGAGCGGCTATCCGTACAACGGCTCTGGACTTCATTCGACATCAGAATTTATCGACTGTGATATCGAGTAGTTAGCTGATGCGAGCGGTGGTTGTCCGCTCGCTCAAGTTACGGTAGATTCCAACGCCATGAAATACTGGCTCATGAAATCGGAACCGGACGTCTTTTCAATCGACGATCTGGCCAAAATCAAAGAAACAACTTGGGATGGCGTACGCAACTATCAAGCGCGCAACTTTATGATGAACGACATGAAACCTGGTGATCATGTTTTGTTTTATCACTCGAATGCAGAACCACCCGGCGTCGCGGGACTTGCAGTTGTCAGTCACGAGGCGGTTCCCGATCCAAGTGCAATGAATAAAAAATCAGAATATTTTGAACCAAAGGCGACAAAGGAAAAACCGATTTGGTTTTGTGTGAAAGTAAAATTCGACAAGAAATTCCCATCTGTGCTCGCACTTGATGAGCTCAAGAAACAAAAACCTCTTGCGCATATGCAGCTGCTCAAAAAAGGTCAGCGTTTGTCGATTCAACCCGTGACCAAGGAAGAATTCGATTTCGTATGCAAACTGGCAGCACAGTAAAACCGTTTATCTCGATTGCACCGATGGAAGGTGTCGTCGACTGGATCGTACGCGATTTGCTCACTCAAATTGGTGGCATCGATCGGACTGTCACGGAATTTATTCGCGTCACCGATGGCGTTTTGCCTGATCACGTTTTTTATCGCTATTGCCCAGAACTTAAAAATGGCGGCAAAACCAAATGGGGAGTTCCGGTTTACGTGCAGCTGCTGGGAGGCAAACCCAACTGGCTCGCTGAAAACGCAAAGGCCGTCGAGAATCTCGGGACACCCGGCATTGATCTCAATTTTGGTTGCCCGGCCAAGACCGTCAATCGTCATGATGGCGGCGCAAGCCTTCTACAAAATCCGCATCGCCTATATGACGTCATCACAGCGGTGAAAGCAGCGGTGAAAGTTCCCGTCACCGCAAAAGTGCGGCTTGGTTTTGAGAATAAAGATCTACATTTGGATATTGCTCGTGCGTGCTCCGACGCAGGCGCCGATTCGCTGACGGTTCACGCACGTACAAAAAAAGAAGGGTATGTTCCGCCAGCGCATTGGGAGTACATTGCTCGCATGCGTGAAGTGGTCAACATTCCGGTGCTCGCAAACGGAGAAATTTGGAACACCCAAGACTACGAAACTTGCGCCCGCGTGAGCGGCGTTCGAGACGTGGCGCTCGGCCGCGGTCTTGTCGGCCGTCCTGATTTGGCATTGCAGATCAAAGGATTGTGCCAGCCAATGACGTGGAACGAAGCACGGGCAAAATACTTGCGCCCGTTTTTTGAAATGAGTCTCGAGACTCGAGGACCTTCGTTTGCTGTCGCACGCGTGAAGCAGCTACTGAAAATGTTGAGTCGCGGTTTTCCTGAAGCACAAATTTTGTTTGAGCAGATCAAAGTTTTTAAAGATGTTTCGCAAATGCAACCTTACATGGAGGAATCATGTCTCGTATTCAAGTCTACACCTGGTCCAATTGTCCTTACTGCGTCCGCGCCAAGAATCTTTTAAGCCAACGCGGCCTCGAGTATGAAGAAGTGAATCTCGATGGCAAAGACGACGAACTTAAGAAATTGCGTGAACGCACGGGCCACAGGACTGTTCCGCAGATCTTTATCGATGGCAAAATGATTGGCGGTTTTTCAGAATTGGCGCAGCTCGATGCTGACGGCAAATTAAAGTAAGATTTAAAAATAAAAGTAACCAACTTGGAAGATTCGGACTCTATGAAAGTCCTGACTTCTAGCTGGTGGTCTTGTTTGTAACGCCAGTTGATCCGACCATAAAAATGGGGGACAACTGGATGGTACAAACAAAAGCTTTGCGAGCTAGCTATTCGATTCTCGTCGTATTATTGCTCGTATCATACCATCGTCCTGTAAAAGCTCTCGACATTTCCCAGTACTCTCCTGTTTCTGTTTACAGTACCGATCCTGAATCTCCCGAAGCGTATCTTTCTGAAGCAAGTGTGACTTTGCTTCCGAACACTCCGCCAAGTGACGCCGTTGTTTTGAGTTACAACCAAGATCATTTGTTTCAACAAATCGATGGTTTTGGTGCGGCTCTCACCGACTCTTCCGTGATCAACATCAACAAAATGCCACCGATGCTTCGAACCAAACTCTTGCACATGCTTTTTAGCCAAGAGGATGGTTTGAATCTGAATTACCTTCGCGTTCCCGTCGGCGCGAGTGACTACAGTCTTCAGTGGTACAGCTACCTCGATTTACCAAAAGGTCAGGCGGACAACGACCTTGCCCAGTTCAATGCATCGGCAGCTTATCCGACGATTCAGTTGCTCAAAGAAATTCTTGAGATCAATCCCAACGTGCGTGTGATGCTGACTCCTTGGTCACCTCCGGGCTGGATGAAGACCAACGACAGCATGATGAACGGTTCGCTCAAACCTGAAATGTACGATGTGTTGGCGCGCTACTTGATGAAGTCGCTCGAAGCATTCGAGAGCCAAGGCATTCCAGTTGCGACGATGACGATTCAAAACGAACCTTTCTACGGCACGAGCGGTTATCCATCGATGTTTATGACGACCGATGAACAGATTCAGTTGATCAATCATTTCGGTCCGATGCTTCACGAATCCGGCTATTCGACGTTGCTTTTAGGACTCGATCATAATTTTACCTACCGCACCGATGCCGACCATATTTACAACGAAACTCACCCTTGGCTCGCTGGGATCGCTTATCACTGCTATGAGGGCGACATCGATGACTTGATGGGTACGACGATTCCGTTTTACCAAACCGAGTGCACCGCCGTGGAAGAGGGAAAGACGTTTGATGAAACGCTTCACGCTTGGTTACAAACCGAAGTGATCGACGGCGGCCTGATGGGCTCGAAACTCGCTCTCGGTTGGAATTTGGTTCTCGATGAAAAACATGGACCTTTCATTGGCTGGTGCAACAATTGCCGTGGCATGGTCGATGTGAACTCACAAACCGACGCGATCACCGTCAATCCAGAACTCGTCGCGATTGCACACGCGAGCAAATATGTTTTGCCTGGCGCTTACCGCATGGAAACGCAGGATTATAAGAGCAAAGATTTTTCTTACATCGGTTACGCCAATCCAAATGGCAGCTATGTTCTGGTCGTTGAGAATCGCTCAGATAAACCAATGGCATTCGTGATTCCTGACGTCGATGGCCGCTTTTACCGCATCCAAGTTCCTGCGAATGGCGTCTCAACCGTTAAGATCCTCGATCACGAATTACCACCGCGCATGCTCTCTGGCTTTGTAAGCTAGAGCTACTCGCGAAGCTGCGTCTTACTCGTCATTTTTTGCGGGACAGAAAAGAAACTTTGCGCAGCATCGCGCGCTTGATCGAGCGTCTGGCATTTTGACATTGAAGCCCAGAGCGAATGCCCAAACTCAAGCCACACCTGCGACACCCGCACGTAAAATTTCAAACGTTTCATCGCGTCTTCTTCTGTGAAGTACTCACGCAGTGTTTCGATAAAATATTTCAATGCATGGCCATACTCAGCACCTTCTTCATATGGCGTCGTGGGCGGATCACCCTCAAAGCCAACTGGGTTTTGCATTCCCAATCGCTTCCCTACCTGCCACATCAGCCATGGCCTTGCCGTGAGCGCTCGTCCCACCATCACGCCAGAACAGTTCGTGCTCTCAATCATTTGAAAAACGTCATCGCACGTTTGCACATCACCATTGCCAATCACGGGAATCGGCAATTCTTTTTCCAAAAAAGCAATTTGATCCCAATCTGCGCGACCGCGCCGTTTGTCGGCGGCAACACGCGGATGAAGCGTCACCCATGCCGCTCCTGCTTCCGCAAGCCCCTGACTGAATTTGAGCAAATACTCGCGATCGTTTTGCATGCCGGCGCGAAGTTTTACTGACACCGGAAGTTTTGTATTTCGAACGGTCATGTCGACGACTTGTGCCGCGTAGTCCGCGTCACCCATGAGGGCCACTCCATAGTTGTGTTTGAGCGCTTTACGAACTGGGCAACCCATATTGATATCAATCGCGGCAGCGCCCCAGTCTTTTAAGCGCTCCACCGAAACTTTGATCGGTTTTTCTTGGTTGCCAAGAATTTGCGGGCAAAGTCCATCTTCATCCGCACGGCGAAAGGTTTCAGGCGTCGCGCCCACATCTTCTCGTTCGAGCCGCCACGAACTGAGCATTTCGGTTGGCCAATGTGTCGTCGCCCCAGACGGCAGATAGCGGCGCACGAGCAGCCTTAACGCTACATGCGAGAGTCCGACCATCGGCGCCAAAGCCACCGGGAAATTCACATCTTCTGACCAAGTTTTCAAAACCAAACCTCAATTGCTCGGAATTTATAGTTCTGCTATCGTCGGTGCAATGAAAGAGTTAAAAGTTGGCATTTTAGGCGGCGGCCAGCTCGCCCGCATGCTCATTACAACTGGCCATGAACTCGGGCTCGATATGCACGTCCTCTGCCCGAATATTGAGGAACCAGCAGCACAAGTCTGCCCGCACACCCACGTCGGCCGTCCCGATTCGGAAGCGGATTTGACCGAGTTTTTCCGTCACGTGAACTTTGTGACCGGTGAGAGCGAATTGCTTAACACAGGTCTCGTCAAAAAAGCTTTAGCTTCTGCCAACGACAAACTGCCGTTTAAACCGGGCATCGACATGCTCGAGACCATTCAAGACCGACTGACGCAAAAGGAATTGCTTAAAAAGTTTGGCATTCCGACATCGCCATTTGTTTCTTGGAATGGTGAGCGCACGATTGAAGATCTTCACAAACAATTTAAAACTGGTTTTGTGATTAAAAAACGCCGTGGCGGTTACGATGGCTACGGCACATTTGTGTTTAAGAAAAATGAGCCGCCAGACAAAAAACTTCCGCGCGAGCCGTTTGGTTACATCGCTGAAGCGTTTGTGCCGTTTCGTCGTGAGCTGGCATTTTCGGTTGCTCGCAATGCGCAAGATGAATTTGCCGTTTTTCCGCTCGTTGAAACATTTCAGCTCAACTCGCGCTGCCTCTGGGTGAAAGGGCCGGCGAAGCAATCGAGTTACAATTCTTTAGTTTCGAAAATCAAAAAGATGATGACGAAAACAGACTACACCGGAATTTTGGCGGTGGAGCTGTTTGAACACAAAGGTAAATTGTTTGTGAACGAGCTTGCACCGCGCGTGCACAACTCCGCTCATTACTCGATGGACGCATTAGATTTAAGTCAGTTCGAAGCGCACTTGCGAGGCGTGCTCGGCATGCCGCTTCGAAATCCCGCGCCACTCGGAAAAGGCTTTGCGATGGTGAACTTACTTGGTGACGATAAATCGAACCACGAGGTTGTTCTCTCTCGCGAACCATTCGGTCGTCTTCACTGGTACGGCAAGACTGAACTTCGCGCTGGAAGAAAAATGGGACACATCAATACCTTTGGAACGACACCTGACAACGCACTCAAAGCCGCCCTTAAATGGCGCAAAGGATTTCGTCTATGAAACCACTCGTGGCCGTCATTATGGGAAGTGATTCCGACGCGAATGTGATGAAAGATGCCTGCGATGTTTTGCGTGAATTCAAAGTTCCGTTTGAAACAAAAATCGTTTCCGCTCATCGCACGCCTGAGATGATGCAAACATACGCGAAAGCAGCTGCTGGTCGCGGCATCCAAGTGATCATCGCAGGAGCTGGTGGCGCTGCTCATTTACCTGGAATGGTGGCATCGCTCACAACACTGCCCGTAATTGGTGTTCCCGTCGCGAAGGGATCGCTCAAAGGGCTCGACGCGCTTCTTTCGATCGTGCAAATGCCAAAGGGGATTCCTGTCGCATGCATGGCGATTGAAAACTCAGGCAACGCCGGCTTGCTGGCGGTTCGAATCGTCGCACTCAGTGAAAAGAAATTTGCAACCGCGATGACGAAATACCAAAGTGGTCTGAAAAAGCAGGTCGCGAAACGCCAAACCCGACTTAAAGATTTATTGAGCTAATTCACTGCCAAATGGCAGTGCTCAGTCTTGAGGCCGTTCGATTCCATCAATGGTTGCATCAAGAAGCGATTTGTCGACGACCTTCACGAACCGCCAAACGCCATTGTGTAGATACATAACACCGCGATCAGAATTCGAAATTTTAAGTCGGTAAATCGGTCCGTCGACATTTGGCGATCTTCGCCTCAACTTTTTGTAGCCACTCTCAAATTTACCTTGGGCACGGCCCATATGAAGCGCATCCAGCAGCTCACGCCCCTCGCTTGGATGCTCTTTGATCCACTCAACGACGCTTTCTCCAAGTCTCACCTTTTGTAAACTTGGCGAAGCCTCTCGCATAAACCAAAATTGATAATCGATGTCTGCTTTAAGATCTTTCACCGAACGGGGACGTTTCGAATACGTGGTAAACGCACGAAACGAACGTTCAGGCGAAATTTGACCTTCTAAATTCGCCACCATTTCGCCAATTGTATTTTCGCGATCGGACCTTCTACCGCGAATGTAAACGCTTTCTTTCGGCACAAAATGATCAACAAGATTAAACCGCATTGGCGGCGCGACTGCATTTTTGGGTCGCATTGCATAGTTGGCTCTCAACGGTGATACCAACCATTGCGCATTATTGATGATGTCGCCATAAAGCCTTTGGAAAGAAATCGGCAGAGACGTTCCAAACCAAATGAGATCGAGAATCTCAGTCAGATTATCGATCGAAGCTTTGATCTGGAATTTGTCGGCAAAAAATTCCGTCGCCAGTGCGAGTGAATCAAAGCGAAAATGTCCTGTTTGAGTCTCACGTAGATTCGGATTTCGCTTGATCCGATCAAGGCTATATTCCGCCAACGGCATCGTGAACAATTCGATGTAATGATAAAACGTGCCAGCGGCTCCAAGATCGGCCCGTCCGCGCTCGAGTTTCAGCGCCATTTCATCCAAATCTTTCGAACTTAGAACACGTAAGAATTTGGCATTCGCAATCGATGGTCGGCCTCGTGCGATGGCGATCGCATTCCACGCCTGAAGAAAATAAGCCCTTCCTTCACCACTGCGAAGAATAAATGCAGCCGCCTTTCGGTGCGGCTCGCTTCTGAGTAACTGCTGCACGCGAGTGTACTGACCCCTGTTATCAAAGTTGATTCCCTGACTCGTGATGAATTGTGCGTCGGCCGAATTTTTAACGACGTCTTTCAAAAGAAAAGCCAAGACGGCCAGATCGTCAGGTTCGAGCTCAAAGCGCCATGAGGATTCAAGCAAAAGCGCATAGTTTTCTTTCACAACAGGCGAGAGAAGTTCTCGACGTATCCGATACAGGGGATGCTTTGATAAATCGACATCTGACAAGTCTCGTCCAGAAACTTCGCTGACGGCCTTAAGCAATTCCGACAAATCGCCATTCGCTGCATGTATCCGCGTGAAGATTCGCGACAACGATTCGAGGAGCCAACGATGATCCGCGTTTTGCAAAAGATAAGCGATCGCATCCCGATTGAGTTTGAGGGGCGCTGGAATATCGAGTTGCTCAGTACTGAGACCTTCTAAACAAATCGATGTTTTGGCTTTGGTTTCATTTTCGTTCTCTGCATTGGCAAGCGAGCTGAACAAACTGAAACATATTAGAAATTGAAAAAACCGCATTAGGAGCGCGAGTGTACTCGACGCCCTCGCGCAAATCATAAAAACCGGTGCTTCTCGTGGGTCGAGCACCACCAATTTGTAAAAAAAACGGGGCCGCTAAAGCCCCGTTTTGAACGTCGTCTACAATTAAAATCAGACAAATAAACTTAGATCTACAAAGCGGCCGCGACTCTCGCGTTCTCAACCACCCAACGAGCAATGTCCTTTGGCAACTTCGAGAGTCTTACCTTTGCGAGATCAGAACCAAAATTCGACGCGACGGTTTGCACCAGCTCATCTCTGATCGCCGCTTTTTCAGCAAACGCCCAATCCACCGCTTCACTCCGCTCTGGTTTTAACAATGCCGCCGCTGCAACACGGTCTTCAACCGAGCTCGCGAACACTGGCAACGAAACGTGTTTTTGAATCATGTTGGTTTCACCCGGCTTATTTGCCGGATCTAAAACTTCAATGTCGCCGTCGATGGTCGCGCCCGTTTTTCCCATCACGATTTTGTCTTCGCGTTGAGAGAGGTAGCTTGCCAATTCATCGGCCAAAGTGCCTTTCAAAAACTTAGCGTCCTTCAACTCCGTGCCCGCAAGAACGGCGATCTCGGTTTTACGATATTCTTCGGCATACTTTTTAAAAAAGATATCGCAGTTCGCTTTGATCGTCTGAATCTGAGCATCACTCAGAGAGAACGCCTTATCTTCCATGCCCGTGCCTTGGCGATAAACCGTCTCAAGCAATTGCGTCAGTTTCGTGTTCGAGGCTTCGACAAAGTCATCTGGCAATGGTGGCATGACAGATTCAAACCCACCCAAACGATCCAGCTCTTGCTTCAAATAAGCATTTTGCGCTTCACGAACGACATCGATATTGAACATTCCTGTCACAGGGAAGCTGCGTTGAACACTTAACATGTTCGCTTTCACCGTCATCTGTTGCAGCAATTCCGTACGCCACGCGAGCGTCGTTTTGGCGAGCGCTTTCGGATCGGGCAACACGACCTTCTCAACTGGCGTGACATCCATATTAGCAATTGGCGTTTGGCCTAAGATGTAACGCTCAAGCAAAGTGTTCGGCAAAGTGTCGTTGGAATTTTTCTCGTTCCAGTTTTGGAATTCCAATTCTGATTTCCCGATATCCCAGATTTTACAATCCATGTAGCGCATCGCTGTGTCGGTACAGAAGAGCGGAAATTGCGCCGGATCGGTTTTGTCTTCGAGGTACAATCGCGCGATCGCTTTTTGATCGTAAGGTTGCGCCATCGAACGGATCTGATCGCCCACCATCATATCGTCTTCAGTGAGAAGATAATCCATCACGGAACTTGAGATGACAGTCTTTGGAGTCTGTTGCGTCTTCAAATAGCTCGCCACGCGTGCTTGCCGAGCGGCCATATTGGCGTCTTCGGTCGCAAGCGATCCGGCGAAGTTGTGACGGAGGCCCAGCGTGTGCCCCACTTCGTGTGAAGCGACCGAGCGCACATAGTCTTGTGACATTTTCATAACAGCTTCTTCGCTCGCTCCGCTGGCGAGAATGTTTTCAAGCGAGTGCACCAATTCTTCGCGTGGATCAAAATCGCAAATAGCTTCTTGCTCAAAGCCTTTGATATGAATTTTCTTTTTTGGCGATTGTAAGCCCGCTTGCAGTTTGCGCAAATACTGAAACACTCGCGCTTTCCCTGCAGTTGCAAAGACGCTCGTCATGAAAACTTGCGCATGAAGAATCTCACCTGTTCGAGGATCGGCTTGCAGATCGGCGTACGCAAACCCGGAAGTCTCATACGGCACCCATTGAATGATATTGTAGTTCATATCGGGTGCAGTGGTATTGGCAGGGGCATCTACAACCTGCACGATCTCTTTACCCGCCACGATATTCCAGTACAGAACACCTTCACGAATTGCATCTTTATACGCAGCCGGAGTGTTGGCCGAGATCGCGTAAACAACCGGCTTCGCTGGATTCCAACGTTCATTGTAAATGACCGAATCACTTTGCAGCGTCAGCTGTGGCTGGGTTTGAAAATAGCCATAGCGAGTGAAGTCGCCTGAAGATTTCGAAGCGACGTAACCTTCGTTCGCACGATACGGCTCTAGGTAATAGCGCACTTCAACCGGAACCAAAGCATCACCGGCCCCCGCTTGTGCGATTTGGCGAATCTCCATGCGATTGTCGCTGACCTTTGTGCTTTCGATGAAGGTGCTGGCAAAATCGGTGGTTTTAAATTGCGCTTGATCGTCGTAATCCGTGCCCGTCGAATCCGAAGCGCCCATGTCTTCCATCGAGTAGAGCTTGCCCATTCCTGCCGCGAAATCGAAAACGATTTTATCATCGTCTTCATCCGTGATCGGAAAAGCCGCGAGCAAAATATTACTTGGTAGATCGTTGGTCACCACGTGGCCGGCCGTCGCCTCAAGCATGTAGAGCCTGTCGCCACGCTTGCGAAATGCGACGATACGACTCTTAAGCGCATTGCCGGTTGCCGCAGTTGTTTGCGGAATCAACACACCCTGAAGGAGGAATTCCTTTTCGAGCGATGACTTTTTGATCGAGAGATTCAGATCTTTGTCTGAACCAATTCCACCCTCCGTCGAAAATGAATCGACGATGTCTTTTGGTGCTTGCACCGAATTTGAAGAATTAGAACATGCGACTAGCAATGCTAGCGCCAGTAACGAAACCGTAAGACGAGCCCCCCTCATCTTTCCCCCCTATTCAATTGTCGAGGCAGAACGTAAAGGAGGGCGACGAGCGCGTCAGTGGGATTATTGCGAAAGCACAAGATTCCCACAGTTCATGCAATTTTTTTACGAAACCACCCGCGCTTCGATAACAAACGCTGATGACGACTAATATAGAAGGAACGGTTTGCGCTCACTGAGCCAGGCTTGCTCATCGGCCTGCAACGAATTGTTCCACTCTTCGATGCGCGGATCTTTGTCTTCGACCCACTCACGCAACTGACTATGACCCGATAAAATGTCGATTGGCATTTTGATCGTTTCATACTCGTAAGGCGGTTTGCGCCACAGATCAAATTCCGGATGGGTGTGATGAAACGCTTTAAGAAATAAATTGTAGAGGCGATAAGGCTTAAATTTTTCTTCGTTGTAGATGGACCCATCGGCATGCACTTGAATGCCGCTACACAGTTGGCCTTTGAATTTGTGAAACGTCGGCTCAAAGTAACAAGTGCGCACCACACAACCCTGCATCCAGTGGCCCGCGAGCTTTTGCATGAGCGCTACGACTTTTTCGGCATTCATTCCTGGCATGCCGACGATCTCGAGTGGAATCGTCGTGCCGCGGCCTTCTGATAAGTTCGTGCCTTCGATAAGAACCGAGCCCGCGTACTGACGAGCATTACTCAGTCTTGGCATATTCGGTGACGGATTCACCCAGCAAAGCTCGGATGGCCAACCGGGTTGATACTCTTTCATACCAACGACCGTCAGGTTCAGTTTCATATTCTTTTTGGCTTTGTACCAAAGAGCCGCTTCACCAAGCGTGAGGCCGTGACGCATTGGAACCGGTGCCGCACCAACAAAAGTTTCGAACTTCATATCGAGCGTGTGTCCCTCAACCGGGCGACCGGCTGGATTGGGACGATCCAAAACCCAAATCTCTTTTTCAGGATGCGCTTCGAGGGCGTCCATCATGTAAAACAAAGTCGTCAAGAAGGTGTAGATACGGCAACCGACATCTTGGAGATCCACCAACAAAACATCCCAACCCTTGAGCATGTCATCCGTGGGCCTGCGAACTGTTCCGTAAAGCGAATAAACCGGAATTTTATAAACAGGATCAGTATAGTCATCACTTTCAATCATGTTGTCTTGCTTTTCACCGCGCATCCCGTGCTGCGGCCCAAAGCCTGCGACCACTTTTAGTGATTCAACCTGAAAAAGCGCATCAATCGAATGCTGCATTTTCTTCGTCATCGAAGCCGGATGACCCAAAAACGCCAAACGCTTATCGATAAGTTTATTCTGCAATTCTTTTTCGTGAAGGAGACGATCAATGCCGAACTGAAACATGAAGAAAAACCTTTGTTGTTCCCTCCAGCGTCTCGACCTTTGCGCGCGCAGTCAAGACCGGTTTCAACGTCTTCGAGATGCTGCCCGTGCTGCCACGATGGCAGTGGTTTGCCACTCTCATGGATGGATGATCGAATCGCTGGAAAAGATGGGGCCATCGAAGGCTCAATTTACGGCCAGCAAATAACACACGCTTTCTTCAAAACGCCGAAGCTCTGCGTCGCACTGCCAGAATGGCAGTAATGTCGGCGACGCAACTCCGCTATAGAGAATTAAGATATGCGGTCAGGGCTGGAATGTCGTCTTTGAGTTGCGGCAGAGCCGTCATCAGGTGACTCGTACGTTTTGGTTTGTAGTCTTTTGGATATTCGACCCGCAAAACTCTTGCTTCGACCAACTCTTGTGAGGAATGAGCGATTTCTGGGCCCAAGGCGCCTGGCTTTGTTGGATCCGGTGCATGGCAGGCCGTGCAGTTGGTTTGATAAACCGATCTGCCTCGAGCAATCAATGCTGCTTTTGGATCTTCAGGTTGTGCAGGCGCAGTGGGTGCACTTTTTGTGCACCCAACGACCAACAACGAACTACATAGTAATAGCGAGAAACGCATAGAAGATCGCAGTCAAAACGAAACCAGAAGTGATCACGCCTTTGATTGTGGTCATCGGACCAGTTTTACCGAACAATGCGTTCACTTCGATTCCACCAACAACGAGGAATACGAGAATCCAGTAAAGACCGATTTTAGAATTCGCACTCACGCCATAGATCAAGTGACGAGCACTTGCCATGTAAAACAACATTGGGATCGAAAGCAAAGTGTTGGTGCGTGAAGCAACACCTGCGCGCGCACCACGAGCGGCTGCATCTGGAATCGCAGCTCCACCTGAAGCCGTTTGCACCGCATTTTGAATCACGATTTTTTGATTTGGCCAAATCACGAACCAAACGTTCGCCGCCATGATGGTTCCCATCAATCCGCCGGTCAGAATGTTCATCCAGTAAGATGACATCATTCCATCAGCGCCCGCTTGGTGACCACGAATTGTCAAAATCGACAATCCCATGATGAATGTCCAAAAAGCGCCCCAACGAAACCACCACAAAGCCCGCGGCACAAGTTTTTGTGTCGCCGTCGACTTCACAACAGCGTCGACTTCATTGAAGAAGGCGCCTTGCACGAAGTTGAAATAGTAGAGCAAACCAATCCAGATGATTCCGAAAAAGATGTGCAAGAAGCGTAAGAAAAACAAAAGTCCGTCGAGAGTAAACAGTGTGAGTTGCATTCGAGACTCCTAAGTCCAAGTTTGAATCTCTATCTGATGCCGCCCACCCCCATCAGGCAACAATTGTGAATATGCGTCATGCCTCTTGCGCAAGCATCAAATAAACTTTCATTGATGGACTCAAGCCTCTTTTCCCAGTTTTTGGATGGCGATCTCGCCGCTCTCGATCGTTTGCTGACCACTCATCGCTTTCGCATCGCGCGCCTAACCAATTCTTCAAACACTGACGAATTGATCAAAAATATCTCACGCACCTTAATCGAACGCCGCACTTCTATCACCCGCGCTCCCGATTTCATGCACTGGCTCTATCTTTTTACGTTAAGAGAATTGCGCCTGGCTCAGACCGGCTACTCGGGCTTTGACGGCATGTTTGAAACTCCCGAAGAAGAATTCCGCCCGAGCCAAAGCTTCGCGCAGGAGCTCAATCAATTTCTGGAATGGATGACGGACGATAAGATGGAACACTATCGCATGCGCTTCGAAGACGGACTCGTGTTCGAAGAAATGGCCGCGCATTTACAAAAAACGCCACCCGCTGCTGGCCGTCCCACTCCTTGGCCGAATTGGCTTGAGGACTGGAAGATATTCTTAAAAGATTGAGGAGTACGCCCAAGCGTACGACTAATATTAAGCCCCACGACCCCAAAAGAAAAACAGAGTCAAAAGCCCAACCGCGATTCGATAATATCCGAATGAACGAAAGCTATGACGTGCGACGAAGTGAATGAATGCACGAATCGTGATCCACCCAACGATGAACGAAATGATGTTGCTGATTAAAAGAATCTTCCATTGGTCAGGAGTGAAAACGCCAAACCCTTTGTAGCCTTTGTAGAACGTCGCCGCCGTCAGTGTCGGGAGAGCGAGCAAAAACGAGAACTCCGTCGCCGTTTTTTGATCCAGCTTACAATAAAGTCCGCCCCAAATTGTGGCCGCTGACCGAGACATCCCCGGAATCAACGCCAAACATTGAAAAAATCCAATCGTGATCGCTTGGCGAAAAGTCACTTTTGAAACTTCATTGTGTTTCACACGAGCAGCCGGAAAAATCTTATCGGTAAAAACGAGAACGATCCCGCCCACTAACAACGTCACGCCGACAACCATTACACTGCCGAGCAACTGATCAATTATCTTATGTAAAGCCAATCCGATCACCGCCGCTGGCAAGAATGCGGCAAACAAAATCGGATAAAGATTGCGATGTTTAATCAAAAAGCGGAAGTACTCAACCATGACGGCAAGGATCGCCCCGAACTGCACCATCACCGTGAAGTATTGTGTGAAGGCATCATCAACGACACCGATCATCGCAGAGGTCAGAATGATATGTCCGGTTGAAGAGATCGGAAGATATTCAGTTAAGCCTTCCACCACTGCCAAAATCGAAGCATCTGTAAGTGTCATCATCCTTCAAGGATAACAACGATCACGATGATGTCACCTTTAGTTTTTAATTTTTCCTGGAAGAGTCGCCATAAATGCCGAAATCATAATCAGCACAGCCCCAACTCCTTGTTGGGCTCCAAGACGCTCATTTAAGAACAGATATGCGAAAAGCAATGCAAACGGTGATTCCAGCAAAAAGAACAGACTCGAAACTGTCGACGACAAAACTTTTTGCGCTCGAACCTGGAGATAAAATGCAATCAGTGTCGAGCCCAACGCCAAACTTAGAAGTCCAACCCAGGCCGAAATCGGAGGCGATGAAACCAGTAAATGGCCCGGCTGAAACGGGATGGCCGGCAAAAGCATCAAGGCTGCCCATGCCGATTGAAACACGTTAAAGACAAACGCGTTTTCCACACGCCCACTCACGCGATCAACAGTGATGATCTGAAGAGCCGCACCAAATGCGCAAAGCAGAGTCAAAAAATCGCCGATGTTGAAATTTTCATCCCACGACGGATCCACGATCAGATAAACACCGACCAGCGAAATCGCAATGCAAAGCCAAAGCTGAATCGGAATCCGTTTGCGCGCCACCACTGTTTCGAGCAACGGCACAAGCACGATGTACAAGATCGTAATAAAACCGCTTTTCGTCGCTGTCGTGTAGAGCATGCCCCATGTTTGTAGCAGAATCATAACGGCTAAAAACAACGCCGGCAAAAACGAGGCGCGCAATTGCCACAGAAGTTCTTTGCGAGAAGGCCTTGCGAAAACCGCGGCGATCAAAACTCCGGCGATCGTCCCAATCACAAAACGCCAGAACAACAGTGGCACCGGCGCCCATGCGACCAAGCCCCAAATCGTTGCAACAAAGCCAAAGCCCCAGAGAGCTGCGGCCAGCACCAATTCTAAACTTGCGGTTGAGAGACGAAAAAGATTTTTAGTCACGACGTCGAGTAGTGTAACGAAGGTTTATTCAGAAAGCATGACGCCTTGAACGGTTGAGTAATATTTGTAGCCACTGCTCGTGCTGTTTTGCTCAAGGATCGGCAACCAATCACCCACCGACTGCTGAACTTTGTATCCGTTGATCGTCACATCGTAGGCCGTACTACTCGAAACGAACTCCGCACCCGTCACCTGCTGCATGCTTGCAATCGAGCGCTCTAAATTCAATATCCCGCCCTTGCTACATCCGATGATGAGCAAACTTGCCGCTGCGACCAATGAAAGTTTTAAGAGTTTCATACACGACCCCTACAGAGAACTTATCGTCACTCTGGCTAAAGGTCTTAAGAGACTGTCTTATTTTGAGTCGATCCAAGGTTGATAAACTTCGTGATAGATCGTTTTGAGAATCGCAAGAAGGGCCGGCGCAATAAAGACGCCCACGATGCCAAACCAGCTTCCCATCAAAAGCATGAACACGAGGAGTGGCAATTCCGGCAACTCCGCCAGATCCCGCATCACTCGCGGAAGCACGACGTTGGCTTCGAGTTGCTGCACTAAGAAAATCCCGATCACAACTGCCCATACACGCGACGGATCCGACGCCAATGTCACAAGTGCTGCAAGCAAGATGACGATGAGAATTCCGGCATAAGGAATAATGCACAAAACCGCAGTGAGAAGCGCAAACACGGCCCAAAACTCCATACCGACAATTCTCAGCACAATCGCGACCGAAACACCGATGATGGCCATGTCGATCAATTGCGCTTTAAACCAAAGTCGCAAGACACGAGCGCATTTTTCTGCAATGGCCCGCGCCCGCTGGCGTTTTGATTTCGGAAAAATTCCGGAAGCCGAATCGAAATACTCTTCACTGTCCACGGCCGTGTAAAGACCGAGAAAAATCGCGATCGCGAGTGAGCTAATAGCAAAAACGCTACTTTTGACTCCAACGAAAACCCGATCCATCGAAGATGAAAGCGTATCCTGAAGATTAAATCCCTGAATCTGCTGAGCGATCGTTGGATATTGGTCTGACAGCGCGACCAAACGCTGCTTGAGATTGGCGATCAACTGCGGAGACGCCTCCGAAAGTTTCGCAAACTGGCCCGAAACCAAATGCCCCAAGACCCAGAAAAACAGAGCCGCCAAAATCAGAAAAATAACGAGACATAAAACGGCGGCGAGCGACCTCGGCACCCGAAGTCTTTTCTGGAAAAACGTTAAGACCGGTGCCAGTAAAACACCAATGCCAACGCCGATCAGACCGGTGAAAATGACATCGCTTGAAACGTAAATAAAACCGCCCAAGGCCAATAAGATGGCCAGGGTAATCAGGACTCGTGCTGTAGAGGTTTCCTTTGACATTGACGAGGAGCATAAATTTGAATTTAAAGGTAAGTCAAAGTAATAAAGAGTGACCAAAACTCTCCTACCATAAAGGGTGTGACAACAATGACGCAAATGACGGTGAACACTCCGTTCGGCGACTTCGCAATGCTCGATCAAAACAATCATTTGATCGTTGCATGTCCCGCCGACCACCGCATCACTTATGACCACTTATTCAATGACGCTTCCGAAATTCCTTCTGCAACATTGCTGCAAGCAGAAAAAGAACTGCAAGAGTATTTCGCCGGCGATCGATTACACTTTGATGTCCCGTTAGGAATTTATCTCGACGACTGGAACATGGGAACGCCGTTCGAAAAACGCGCTTGGGCAACGTTAATGAAAATCGGTTTCGGCCGAACCATTTCGTACAAAGAACAAGCATTATGGATGGGGCATCCAAAAGCGATTCGTGCTGTCGGCCGCGCCAATGGCAAAAACCCACTCTCAATTTTTGTTCCCTGCCATCGCGTGATCGGCACCAACGGCTCACTCACCGGTTATGGCGGAGGCATCGACATGAAGGCATTTTTGCTCAAACACGAAGCCGCAATCGTCGATTCGCCTCGCGTAAAATCGAGCGAGCATCACTTCGCCGTCTTAAAATGAGACACTCGGCCGAACACCTCGTTCGGTCGACGAAAATCACGCGCTTAGCCTCAAGTCCTGCTTTGAAACAACCGATTTAAATATCGTGAATAAGGCGCTATTTTTTTGTTTCACCACTTTCATCGCTGCCATCATTGCTCAGCCGGTCTTCTCCGCTGGCAGCTGCTCTTCTGCACTTTCAAAAGCTAAAAGCAAATGCACTCAAACCGAAGACGAAAAAGCTGTCGACACTTCGAATTGCAATAACGATTCAGGTTTCGGAATGGGCGCCGATACTTCTTCCTGCATTACGTCTGCAGGCAAAGCCATCAACGCCGCGTTTGCAAGCCGGTGCAGTTCTCCTGCTGAAGATTGCGTCAACGCTTGCGCCAAAGAGTCGAAAAACCTCGCCACTTGCAAAGAGTTGAAGAAGCGCGCCGACGATGCGAAAACACAATCTGGCGGCGATGATCAAGCCAACAAAGACGCCAACAAATCGGGTCAACAATCCGGCACTGGCGGAATGCCGCAAATGCCGCAGCAACAGCAAGATCAGAGTTCTCCGTCGCCTTCTCCGAGTTCAGTCGCAGCTCCCGCTACCAATGTCGATTGCACAGCGAATCCAACGGATTCCTCATGTAACGCCACTAAACCAGTGACCGACACCGCCAACTTGCCTTCGCCCGCCGCTTTCCAAAGTGGTAGCAGTGGCGGCGGTGGCGGTTCGAGTTCTTCGTCGAGCCTTCCTTCGGTCGAGTCCACCTCGCCCTCTACCGGAAACACAGCCTCGGCAGGAATGCCATCTGGCGGTAGTGGTGGTGGCGGCGGTTTTGGTTCGAGCAATACCAACTCCAACAAAGATGTTTCACCCAAAGCCTACGAAGACGCCGCAAGAAATATCACCGACGTTTTGAATGGCGAACGCGGCGGTGGTGGTGGCGGTGGATCTGCTGGCGGCGCGGGTGGCTTTTCTGGTTACGGCAGTGGCGAAGCCATGAACTTGAGCAGCTATTTGCCAGGCGGCTCACACGATCCAACTCGAAAGCCGGCGGCTGTTGCTAAAAAACCTGGCAGTATGGAAATTGCTTCGGTTCACGAGAACATTTTCAGCATGATCTCAAAACGTATTCAAATTCTCTGTAAGCTCAAAGAAATTCGCGACTGCGATTAGAGCGCACCGCTCTATCGTTGGCAGGCCTTCTTCCTTTCTCATATAGTTTTTCTACATCGTACTCAGGGAGGGGAAGATGCGTCAGTTTTTATTGCTATTTTTGGGTCTCGGTTTGAGTTTGGTGAGTGCGCAGCCACTTCCACGAAGGATGCCAAAATTGATACCCGTCAATCAATGGATTGATCAACAAACGCAAATTTCAACACAAAAACTCATTCGAAATATTTCACCTGAAGACGGCGCACCCGGATCTGTCATCGCCTCACCCGAACGCGTGTCGCCCAATTATTATTATCACTGGAATCGTGATTCGGCTCTCACGTACATGACCGTTTTGCATCTCTATCAAATGAGCAGCGGTGATCAAAAAAAACTTTTCAAACAAAAAATTATTGAGTTCGCAGATTTTTCAGCAAAACTGCAAACGACTTCGGCGTTGGGCGAACCAAAATTTTATCTCGATGGCCGCGTCTTCGATGGCGCTTGGTGCCGACCACAAAACGATGGCTCTGCACTTCGCGCGATCACGCTGCTCGAAATTGCGCGTGAATTTAAAGCCCATGGGGACAGTGCTCTGGCCGATCAACATCTCCTACCCGTCATTCGCAAGGACATCGAATTCGTCAAAAGTGTTTGGCGACAAAGCAACTGCGATCTATGGGAAGAAATCTATGGCGATCACTTCTACACTCGCATGGTTCAGCGACGCGCCCTCATCGAAGCAGCAAAAGATGCCCAATGGCTGAACGAAGATGCGGACAAACTGAAATACGAAGCCTATCTCATTGGCGATGATTTAAAAAACTTCTGGGACGCCGACAAAAATTATTTCGTTTCAACGCGCAATCGCACTGGCGGCCTTGATTACAAATACTCAAATCTCGATGCTTCCGTGATTTTGGCGGCGCTACATGGCCACACCGATGATGGCCTGTTTGCGTACAATGATAAGCGCTTTCTTGCCACCGCAGAAAAACTGCTCCAGACATTCCATGCGCTTTATCCAATCAATCAAGTGAAAGACACCGTCGGTACGGCGATCGGCCGCTATCCTGAAGATCGTTATGCCGGATCCAATTTCAATGGCGGCAATCCTTGGGTGCTGCTGACATCCGCATTGGCGCAGTACTATTACCGAGTCGCACAAGAGTTCACCAATGAAGGTTTAGAGCGAGATGCTTCCATCGCCTACTTCAAAGCCGAAGATCTGCTTCGTCGCGTGCAATATCACTCGCCCGCTGACGGCGCATTGGCCGAGCAAATCGATCGGCAAAGCGGCTATATGACATCCGCCGGTGATCTCACCTGGAGCCACGCTGAAGTGTTAGAGATGTTTTTTGAGCGGCAAGATATTAACGCCCACCGCACGGGAATATAGACCGTACCGCCGGGCCTCGGCATCACCGTTGCTTGTTGTTAAGCATGGAGGTCATCCATGCTTCATTTAAGCGAGCAATCTGAGTCTCTGTGGCAAGAGATCCCTAAAATCAATTATTCGCCTTTAACCGAAGACCTAGACTGTGACGTTTGCATCGTCGGAGGGGGCATTACGGGACTCACCGTCGCCTATCATTGCTTGCAACGAGGTCACCGCGTTGTCGTCATTGATCGCGATCAAATGGCAGCTCACGAAACGGCGCACACCTCCGCCCACCTCTCCAATGCGCTCGACGACACCTACCAAACGCTTCGTAAAATGCATGGCATGAATGGAATGCGACTCGCGTATGACAGTCATACGCAGGCCATCGATCGCATCGAAGAAATTGTGTTTGAAAACAGCATCGATTGCGATTTTCAACGTGTGAGCGGTTATTTATTTTTGGACGCCGAAACGCCGCGCAACTTTTTAGAAAAAGAACTCACCTGCGTGCATGAGGCGGGTGGCGAAAACGTTGAACTCTTTGAGAACGCCCAACCTGGATCTTTTCAACTCGGGCCCGCACTTCACTATCCCCGTCAGGCACAATTTCATCCGCTCAAATACACGTTTGGTCTTGCTCAAGCAGTCGAACGCCTCGGCGGAAAAATCTTTGCGCAAACTCCTGCGGTCGGAATTCGTGGCGGCAAAGAAGCCCGCGTGAAAACTTCTCGCGGCAATGTCATTCGCTGCCAAAGTATCGTCGTGGCAACCAATACGCCGGTGAATGATGTCGTCACGATGCACACCAAAATCGCCGCCTATCGAAGTTATTTGATCGCGGTTCGTTTGAAAAAGAATTGGCTTGAACCCGCCCTTCTGTGGGACACGGCAAGCCCTTATCACTACATTCGATCGATCAATCGTGAAAACGGCGAACAGATTTTGCTGATTGGTGGCGCTGATCATCGCACCGGGCAAGCGGCGCATCCTGAAGATCGTTACAATGACCTTCGCGCATGGACGCGCGATTTTCTCATGCATGAACCTGAGATCATCGCGAAATGGTCGGGTCAAATTATTGAACCGGTGGATGCACTCGGATATATCGGCAGAAATCCTGGCGACGCGGAAAATGTTTTTATCGTTACGGGTGATTCGGGTCACGGTCTCACGCATGGAACCATCGCTGGCATTATGCTGCCAGATTTGATCGAGAAGAAAACGCACGCTTGGCAAGAGTTGTATGATCCTTCTCGCCTCAAAATTCGTGGTCTTGAGCAATACGTCGAAGAAAATTTTCGCACGGCCCGACAATACAGCGACTGGCTTTCTTCAGGCGACGTCGACTCCACTGCCGACATTAGCTGTGGTCATGGCGCAGTCATTCGAAATGGGCTGAATAAAATCGCAGCATACCGCGATGAGCACGGAATCCTCCACACGTTCTCGGCCGTTTGCCCACACTTAAAAGGTTTAGTGCATTGGAATGAAGCGGAATCGACATGGGATTGCCCTTGTCATGGCTCACGCTTTACTCGCACCGGAAAAGTTTTAAACGGACCGGCGATCGAAGGCCTGTCGCCAGTAGAAACTGGTGAAACGCAAAGGCCACAACTCATCGAATCGCAAACTCCGCCACCGCCGCCGTTTTCCCCGGGTTTGGATTTTACTTGAAGTCGTGCCTGATTCTTTTTTGCCTCTGCTTAATCTTAAGTCCGTTTGAGAGCCAGGCCGGTCTCCCTAAATACATTCTGAATTGCGCCAAACTTTTAGAAAATCTTCAGCAAATTCCCATCTCCATTGCAACACCAAGTGGAAGACCAGCGACAGAAGCCGAAATCGCGTCGTCCCCCGGTTTAGCTGAGTGGATGCAGGGCCAAAAAGGTCAACTCTTCAGACTGGAT